>Ga0210377_10002791_pt1 | contig 15110 bp, 7 predicted proteins | sample PLM4_65_b1redo_FD_155480 | JGI IMG/M metagenome (GOLD analysis project Ga0210377, IMG submission 155480) | Groundwater sediment microbial communities from an aquifer in East River, Colorado, USA - PLM4_65_b1 redo | ecosystem: Environmental > Terrestrial > Soil > Riparian zone | place: USA: East... | reverse complement strand
CGACTCATACAGCGCTGCACCTCCCGAACCACCCAAGGTCACAAAGGTCCCCGTCCCTGCCGATAAGTTCGTCATTTACGCGGCAGAGGATGATCTTGCCCTGCGTGCAGATCCGTCTGTCGGTGGGTTTTTATGGAAGCGCATGGTGCTCGGCACGGAACTCATCTGCCTCGAACCCAAAGCGACAGTCAAGGCAAAGATCGGTGTGAACGGTCAGTGGATCAATGTACAGGAACCAAATGGCGTTCAGGGGTACGTTGCCGCCTGGTACGTTTCAGATACCAAGGGACAGCCTTCGGCTCCTTCCACGCCGACAACTGCTTCCAAACCTGGGACCGCCACCACGCCCGCAGCTACGCCGGCTTCCAAACCATTACCTCCTGGCGCATTGGCATTCGTTCCGCTCGAGGAACTTTCCCTGCGATCACAACCCGTCATCGCGCCCGAAACATTGGTGCGCCGCGTACCTGTCACCGAGACATTGGTCTGTGTGGAACCTGCCAACCAGGCGATCCCCAAGGTCGGTGTGACGGGACAATGGATCAAAGTCCGAGATGCCTCGAACAAGGAAGGCTATGTTGCGGCATGGTATGTCAAATATGCCAGCGGTTCGACGGCACAACAACCTGGCGCAGGCGCTCCCACTGCGGTGGCAGGTGGACCCTTGAAAGTAAAAGCGACCGCCGAAGGGATCGCCCTTCGCAAGCAACCGATCGTCAGCGATGCCACCCTCATCAAACGCCTCCCACTGGGAACCGAGTTCACCGTGACAGAACCCAATGCAGAAGGCAAGGTCGGCGTGAACGATCAATGGCTCAAAGTCAAAGACCCAACGGGTACCGAAGGTGTTGTTGCCGCATGGTTTGTTGCGCGCTAGCAGAGAAAATTAATGTCTGAAACCAATCAGGGTGAAAACGGAAAAGTCTTCATCTCTTACTCGCGTAAGGATAAAGCCTTCGTCCAAAAACTGAACGACGCACTGGATAACGCCGGTGTGCAAGCCTGGGTGGACTGGGAGGGCATTGAACTGGCGTCCGACTGGATGGCAACCATCACCAATGCCATTCAGGGCGGTGACGCGTTCCTGTTCGTCATCAGCCCTGATTCCCTTAAGTCAAAAGTCTGCACCGATGAATTGGAAATGGGTCTGAAGCTCAATAAGAAACTCATCCCCATTTTGTATCGTGAACCCGATAAAGATTCATCGATGCACGAAAAGCTCTCCGCGACGAACTGGGTCTACCTGCGCAAACAGGATGACTTCGACGAGACGATCCCCAAACTGGTCCAATCGATCAACACCGATCTCGATTGGGTGCGTCAACATACCCGTCTGCTGGAACGCGCCATCGAATGGGAAAAGAAGAATAAAAACAACAGCTCCCTGCTGGCAGGCTCCGATCTCGATGAAGCCGAACGCTGGATGACCGAAGCCGCCGCAAAGCCCAACCGCCAGGTGGTTGCCATACAGGCGGAATACATACGGTCCAGCCGTCAGGTGGCACTCCGCCGCCAGCGCTCCCTTTTAGTGGGGGTCTCTGTCGCACTCGTGATCAGTATTCTCCTGAGTTTTGTTGCTGTATTCCAAGCCAACCGGGCAAAGCTAAGCGAAGCGACAGCCGTTGCCAATGAACATATTGCCGCCACTCAAAAATCAGTTGCAGTGGAAAACGCAAACATCGCGGCGACCCAAAAAGCCATTGCCGAAGAAAGGCAAAAAGAAGCCGAAGAAAAGACCAATCTCGCTAATGCACAACGGAGTGCGGCGTTATCTCAAATCTATCAGGGACGAGCCGGTGAACTGGATACCAGTATCCTGCTGGCAGTTGATTCCTACCAGCGAAACGAGTCACTCCTCGCGGAGAATCTGATCCGCATTGATTCCAGTCTCATGCCGTTCCCGGTCGCGGATATGGAACAGGATGGCGGTGTTTACAACATCGAGTGGAGTCCGGATTATCAGTTTTTTGTTACCGGCAACAAGACCGATCCAGCACGGAAGGATGCTAAAAACCTTGCATGTGTCCGTAAGGCGGAGAACGGCGAAGCGGTATTTTGTGTCGAACATGATGACGACATAAACGACGCGCTCTTTAGTCCTGATGGGAAATATCTAATTACAGGAAGTGCAGATATGTCCCTGCGCATCTGGAACGCCAGTGACGGGTCTCTGGTGAAGCGGTTTGATTTTGAGGACGCCGTTCTCGATCTGGATGTCTACAAAAACCTGCTGGCTGTCGGCAGGGATATAAAAACATTAACCGTCATCGATCTGGATAGCCTGGAAGTTCCATCCACGGTAAAGAACTTCGACCGTAATGTTGGTGCAGGTACGGTCAAATTCTCCCCAGACGGAAGATATCTTGCGTTTGGAACAAAAATCGGCAAAGTATTATTCTGGCGTGTCGGTCCGAACTCAAGGTTGATCTACGACGGACCCACGCATGTCAACAGTAACTTTGCGGTTTTGGCGTTCAGCCCGGATGGTTCCTGGCTTGTTTCAGGCGGCGGCGATAGCATTGCCAAACTCACAAAAACGGATGGCACAGCCACGGCTTCCACTTCGCATGGCGACTGGGTGGAGGATGTTGCCTTCAGTCCAAATGGTTCATGGTACGTCACGGTTTCTGATGACAACAAGGTCCGGGTGATCGATACGATCACAGGCGATGAACTTTTGAGCATGTCGCACGCAGGCTTTGTTCAGAAAGTAAAAGTCAGCACCGACGGTCAATGGATCGCAACGACAGGGTATGATCAGGTGGTCCGTATTTGGGATGCGGCATCAGGCAATCAAATGCTGGAATTCCCATTGGATTCGAACGGATCAGCGATCGCCTTCGACCAGGATGCTACACATATCATTTCTGCAGATGAGGATGGACATATCAGCATATGGGATATTTCATCGCTTACCCATCGGGTTGCCAATATTCAATTCCCTGAATTTGTCCACGAGGCAAGGTTCACCCCATCCGGTGAATTTTTGATCGTCAACTCGGATGATTACAAAATCTGGAAGATCCCGACCGGTGAAATCACATCGATCAAGGATGGCACGAAGGGAAACGATATCCTGACTGCCGTCAGCCTGACCTATAACACAGCCATCAGCCCGGATTCCAATTGGGTCGCCGCCGTTGAATACGACAGCGCAAATGCTCAGAACAACCTCGGCGCCCTGGTCAGCCTGGACGGGAGGATCAACTTCCAGCTTCAACATGGAGGCGAGGTCACAGGTGTTGGCTTTAGTAGTGACAGTCAATTCGTACTTACATCCGGTGTGAACGGTGTTATTTCAGTGTGGGATGTAAAGACCGGTGAAAAAAAATATGATCTCGATATCGGAGAGAAGATCTACTCGCTTGCGACCAGCCCGACAGGCGCATTGATCGCTGTTGGATTACACGACAGGATCACCATTTGGGATATTGTCACCAAAGAAAAAGTAAGTGAACTCTCTCAGGTTGGAGATATATCACCGCTTGCTTTCAGCCGGGAAGGTCAATGGCTTGCATCGGGCAGTTCTGAAAGTCGGGTTGTTTTATGGCAGGTGGAAGGAAACACATTCACCGCGCAGGGGGCTCCCTTGCAGCTCAATAATGAACCGAACATTCTCGCATTCAGCCCGGATAGTCGCTGGTTGGCTGGTGGCGGCCCATCAGGGTTTGCTTATCTTTGGGATACGGCCACCACCCAGGAAATGACACGCATTCCGCACAACGACCCGGTCACAAGTGTGTCGTTTTCACCAGATGGAAAGTTATTCCTGACAGTATCAAGGAAATTTGTGCGGATTTGGGCTGTTGAATCCCTGCCAATGGTACCAAGAGAAAAACTCATTCAAGTTGCCTGTTCGCACCTCACTTCCAACTTCAGCACGGAGGAGTGGCATAATATTTTTGGAGAGGAAGAATATCGCCTGACTTGCCCCGACCTGCCGGAAGGAAAATAATCATGAAATCAATTTCAAGCAATTCTGATTTAATCACGGAGGAACCCGCCATGGAGACAGAAACACCCAAAAATACACCCATTCTGGAAATTGCCTGGACTCGCTATGCCAATCTCGACCTGGCAGCCGATAAGCGAACCAAGGGCTTTTACGACATAAGAAAGTGGATCATTTATCTTGGCGTATTGGCAACTTTCTTTGCCATTCTGACCCAATCGTTGTTCCCAAATGGAGGTGGGGGCATCCCTGGGATTATCCTCAAGGTGGTCTTCATCGCGACCCCTGTCCTCGCCTCGGTCTTTGCAGCATTTGCCACCAAGTTCTACTCCAATGGCTCCTGGCTGATTTATCGCGCCGGTTCTGAGGAAATTAAGAAGGAAATCTATCTCTATCGCACGATCCTCCAAAAGAAAAAAGAGCGCCGCGACTATCTGGAAAAACGGCTTGGCCAAATACAGAAACAATTGTATCGAAGCCTGAGCGGCGAATTTGCATTTGAAGGATACAACGGTCCTCTACCCTCCAACTACAGACCCGGGGATCCCAACAGCGACCCTGGCTTCCATGACCTGACGGGTGATGACTACTTCAAATACAGACTGGAACACCAGCTTGCCTGGCACAACAATAAGGTCAACCAACGCAAGGCAGAACGCCGGCGGATGACGATTTTTATCCTCACGACCGGAGCGTTGGGCTCCGTTTTGGCAGTTTTTCCTACTGCCGTTAGCCTGTGGGTAGCGCTGACAGCCTCCATTACAGCAGCTTTGATCGGCTGGCAGGAACTTAGGAATGTAGATGAAATCATTAAAAATTACAGCAAGGTTGTCATGGAATTAACCCTGTTATACGACCACTGGCAAAATCTTGAACCAGAGGAACGATCAGATGCTGAATTCTATAAGATGGTGCACACCTGTGAAAATGTGCTTTGGTCGCAGAACGTGGAATATGTTCAATCCATGCAAGAGGCATTGAAGGAAGCCAGTCTAAATAAAGAGGCGAGCTTAATTGACAATGTCATTAAGGAATCCGTTGAATCGGCAGAACACTCACAACAGATGATGCGCGACAACATCGTCGATTTCACCAGGGAGAAACTGCAGGAGACCGAAGCGCAGGTGGAGGAAACCTTCAAGACGGCTTTGCGCTCTCTCGCTGAGGAAGCCTCCTCTGAAGTGGTCCAAAAGGAATTGGAGGCGATGAGTAAAGCCGCAACCGAATTTGTGGGGAATGTAGTGGAGCGGGCTTCTAATTTGACTTCGTCCCTGGCGGATATTGCCAAGGAGTTTGCTCATATCGACATCGGCAGAGACACCAGCAAAGAGGAACTCAATGCCATCCTTGCACGCTACCCGAAGACGAACGATGTGAAGGGATAAACGAGGACTTTCATGGGCCTGCGAAGTTTATTTGCAAGAAAGAAGACGGAAGAACAGGCTCCGCAATCAGTCACTGCGGTAAAGCAGGATATCCAAAAACAGGAAGAACGTGTTATGCAAACAACAACAGAGACAAATCAGGAACCGGAAAAACCTCAGGAAGAACAGGTGATGCCAAAACCCGCCGTGGAAGAATCAAAGAAGGTCACACCTGAGGTGAAGACTCTCGAAATTGCGGATGAATCAGGCAAAGGGTCCGGTTCGATCCGTCCGGAGAATCGTCCACATGCGTTCGTGATCATGCCCTTTGGAAAAAAGAAGGGCGGCGACGGGTCCATCTACGATTTCAATGTGATTTACACGCAGCTCATCAAGCCGACGCTTGAGATGGCCGGCTTCGAAGCTTTCCGTGCTGACGAGGAAACCACCAGCGGCGACATCCTGACCGATATGTTCCAGGAATTGTTGCTGGCAGATCTTTGTATTGTCGACATGAGCATTGACAATGCAAATGTTTTTTATGAGTTGGGCATCCGCCATGCTTTTCGCAAACGCGGCATCGTCCATATTCAGGCAGGGCGCGCCTACATGCCGTTCGATATTTTCAATGTGCGCACGATCCCATACCACATCACACCTGAGGGCGTACCCGACCCCATATTTTTAGATAAGGATAAAGTCGCCATTGCGCGCGTGACGCGCGATACATGGGCATCGGATATCGACGCGATCCACAGCCCGGTATTCAATATATTGACGGGATTGGTCGAACCTGAACGCCAGACTCTCCGCACCCCGCTGGCAACCGGATTCTGGCGCGAATATAACGAGTGGAGGCAGCGTGTCACCATCGCGCAACGCCAGAAACGGATCGGCGATATTTTATTGCTGACCGAAGAGATCAAGAATCCACTCATCAAGGAAGAGGCGATCGCGGAGGCTGGCAGGGCACTCGCCAGCATGGGACGTTATGAACTTGCCCTGGATCAATATCGAAAGGGTCTGGAGATCAACTCACGGAATCCATTCTTCCGGCGAGAGGAAGCATTCCATCTGAACCGCCTCGGCAAAGTGGATGAGGCCATCGTCAAGATCGAAGGCATCCTGGCGAACAACGTAAGTGACAGTGAAGCCATCTCCTATCTGGGCCGCATTTACAAGGAAATGTGGCAGGATTCATGGAAGTGGGTTGAGAACCCTGAGAAGCGCCTGCGCACTGCTTTTGACTCCTACCACTGGCTCATCAGAGCCATTGAAACGTACATGAGGGGCTATCGCATCAATCTGAATAACACCTATCCTGGCGTCAATGCGCTTACCCTTTCGAACATGCTGGTGGAACTCGCCAAAAAATTTGAAGATCCCAAAAGCCCCGACCCCGAGATCGAATGGGTACGCAGCAATCTCGAAGACTTGCGTGGTTCATTGGTTTTTGCACTCGACACCTTGATCGAGGACGACAGGGCTGATTACTGGACGCTCGTGTCGATGGCTGAATTGAAGGTTCACACCGCCAAAAGTGTCAGTGAGGTGGTACGCAGGTATCGAAAGGCACTGACAGCTTCCCGCCGCAACACTTTCTATCTGCAATCCTCTCTTTCGCAACTGGAAATGTTGAAGTCCCTCGATATGCGCTCTGAATTCGTGGAAGCCGGTATTCAGGTGATCCAGGAGGAACTCCGCCGCATGCGCAAGGAAGAGGAGGATGCCGAGTATGAAACGATCGGCAAGCGCAAGGTTGAAAAACTCCCTGGCCAGGCTGGCTATGTCTTCCTCTTCACCGGTTATATGGTCGATAATTCCGGAAAGCAGGTAAGCCACTTCCCGCCCGAAAAGGAAACGGACATCAAAAAAGCGATCTGCTCGGTGCTGGATAAATACAATGCCGGTCCCGATGATCTTGCCGTAACCACCGGCATGGATGCAGGCAGTGAGATCATCTTTGTTGAGAGTTGTGCGGAACGGGGTGTCCCTGTGCAGGCATATTTCCCGTCCGCTGAGGCGCCCTATGTGCGCGACTTTGTCAGCCCGGGTGGTGAACAATGGGTTGAGCGTTTTTATCGAATGCGCAATCATCCTTCAGTGGATGAATTTTATCAACCAGACCAGGTCGGTTTTCCGAAGGAAGGCGATAACGTCCATGAACGGAACAACCGCTGGGCCTTATATTCCGCCCTGGTTCGAGGCATAGACAAGGTCAGACTGATCGCCGTATGGGATGGCAAGAACGAATATACCCGGGATCTGGATGCGCGACTGGTCAAACACATGGTGGACCTGATGCGAGACACAGGCGGGATCATCGAACACATCAACCCATTCAAGCTTGCCCGCTCCATCACACCCAGCACACCACAAAAGAATGCACCTGCCACTCCACGGGCTGCCAGGGTAACCATAAGCAGGGTTGAAAGACCAAAAAAGAAAAAGTAATAGAGATAGGGATACAACGATGACACCTGCGGATCAAGCTTCCGCAGGTGTCATTACTTCACTGATCTTATCCTTCGGGTAAGCCCATATCTCGCCTTTGATACCTTTGGCAAGGTAAAAATCCCCCGCTCTCACAGTTTCAGACCCCTCCATCGAGACGACCGTCACTTTTTGATCCAGATCACCATGAGTAATATCGGTCATGGGAACCAGGAGTGTAATGGCTTTTTTTACACAATACCCGGGGCGTATCAGGACATAACTCTCGTCGAAAATGGATGGGTCGACAGGCCAAAAATCATGCGGCTTTTCCATTTCACTCACCAGGAAATCGCCGCGCTTGGCAGTCAGTTGTGCACCCCAGGGCGTGTTTACTTCCATCGTTTGAGGCTCATCCAATGAGGGGACAAAAGGAATAACCCGTCTCTCCACCTTGCTTCGATAGGGTTTGAAATTCAACGACCTTAAAATCGCGTCATCAGAAGTAATAACCATTGGATTATTCATAAATAATAACGGCATTCTACCATAAGGGGAAAGGATGGATTCGTTGCAAGTTTACACCACCCATTCAGGTGAACTATATCCCGGATAACATGCCATTGACATGTTTCTCCTCAACACCATTTAATTTTACCAATAAGGTGATCGTGTCCTTCCCAGCCATAAGTTGATCCCGTTTTGCCAAAGTTTCTGCCACCCGGGCTGTGTCATCAAATTTGTAATTACAACAGGTACAAATTTGCCATGGGACAGATCAACAACTCTGCTATGATACTTTCATCATACGGAGAAATCATGCGCGCTCATAAGTTGATTCCCCTGTTCGTTCTCATCCTTATCCCGGTTCTTGTGTTTGTAAAAAATGTCCAATCCGCATCCCAAACGGCATCCCAGATCCTTGTTGTAGATTCGTTCCTCACACAAGGAGGTTCGACGACAGGTTCACTGCCTGCAACTCACACACTCGATCAGGATGGCATCAACGATGATCCCGCCAACTACCTCTCCTTTACAACTCCCGGAAATATTTATACGGGCTATCATATCTATCATCTTCCGGTCACCATAAGAATGGACAGGATCTCATCCTTCCTGTTTCAGGTCAACTTCAAGGGTCCAGCCAACGATGTGCAAATTTGGTCATGGTCGATCTACGATTGGAATATGCAAATGTGGCACAAGATCGGGGATACGACGGGGTCGAATCCGGGAGAATGGACCACGCTCATTTCCAGGGTCAAGCCTCTTTCGAAGTACATCTCATCATCCAGAGAGATCCGGGTTCAGTTCAAATCCAATAATTCCAGTGGAGATGTCAAACTGGATTACGAAGCGTTTCACATCACCTATATTCCTTTCGTGCCGACTCCCACGCGCAATCTCCCCACATCTGCCCCGACAAAGGGAGTCCTGGTTCTGCCCACCACCGTCACGCCGTCTCCCACGAACACGCCCACACATACTCCCACAGCAACCATTACTCCCTCCCCGACCAACACACCGGTTGCAACAAACACACCAATTTGTGTGACATTAAACAGTACATTCGAAGCGCAAGTGCTTGCCTTGCTAAACCAGGAACGGACAAGCCGCGGCATCCCGGCCCTCACCAGTAACAGTGAATTACACAATGCCGCCCTTGGTCACACCCGGGATATGGCATGTAATGATTTCATGAGTCACATTGGCTCGGACGGCTCCGGCCCCGGCGAGCGGATCACCGCCGCTGGGTATGACTTTAGTACATGGGGAGAAAATGTAGCCGCAGGGTATACTTCTCCGTCAAGTGTAGTGGAAGGATGGATGGACAGTTCCGGTCATCGTGCAAACATCCTGAACCCAAATTTCACCGAAATCGGCATCGGTTACGTTTATAACAGCGCCAGTTTTTACGATCATTATTGGACAACTGACTTTGGCGCTCCATAATTCATACGGAGCTTTCTTATGCGTACTTACCGGTTAGCCAGTTTAACAATTGTCACCATCCTGATTGCCGCCATCATCGTCATTCCAGTCTTCTCCGCCACATCCTCCTCGCAAGTCCTTGCACCACTCTCCCTTACCACCCTGGGTGGAGCCACCTCCGGTTCCCTTCCCGCTCTCGGTTTGCTCGAACAATCCAACACCGACGACAACCCCTCCACCTACCTCTCCTTCTCCACTCCTTCCGTCATCTATTCAGGCTACACCACCTACCAACTCCCGCTCGAGATCCTCCCCAACAAGATCTCTGCCCTGCTCCTGCAGGTCAACTTCAAAGGTCCTGCCGATTCCACCCAGCTCTGGACCTGGTCTGTCTTCAATTGGAAATCACAACTCTGGATCAAGGTCGGCGACACCCTCGGCACGCAACCGAATGTGTGGAATGACATCACCTTCCGCCTGCGCAATTTCTCCCCATTCATCTCCTCCAGCCGCCAGATCCGCATTCGTCTGCAGTCGAATAATGCAAATGCCGATGCCAAATTGGATTATCAAGCCATCCACGTCACCTACATCCCGGTGGCACCCACAGCCACACGCAGCATCGCCACTTCTGCTCCCACCAAGGATGTGTTGGTTCTACCCACCACTGTCACACCTTCCCCGACCTTAACCCCATCCATCACCCCGAGCCCAACCAACACACCCACTCGAACCCCAACAATCACTCGTACTCCGACAAGCACTTCCAACGCCGTAGTCTCGACTGTGTTCTTTCCCATTGCCATCGGCGGATCGGATGTGATCCCTCACCAGATCGTCCGCACAGACGCCGACAAGTTATATATATTCGTCAACCAACAGGGATCCCAAACTCTTCGCGTGTATTACACAACCGGAACCGGTCTGCCTGATACTGCATCTGCATTCAATTTGACTCCTGTAACGATCAACGAGGCGGCTGACATCATTTCCGTGGATGCAGTATACGGCGGCGGGACCATCATCCACGCGATCATTAACACCCAGGGTGGCTTGGTGAAAGATTATCCGTTCGATACATCCACTAACACCTTCAAGACCGCCATCACCCTTGTCCCTTCAGGAAGCGGAACCATCGGCGGAGGTGGACTGTATGTGGGCACAAGCGGGGTTGCAGGTATGGTGGATCTGAGCGGGATCATCCATTTCACCTATTGGACGAGTACGAACCATATCATGCACCGCTCCTACACATACAACAGTTCCACCAACACACTCACTCCACAAGAAGCCTCATTTACCCAGGTAGACACGGGAGGGAGTGCAAATCACCCATCTGTGGCAGTTTCCCCGGCCGATGGAAAACTCACCGTTGCATGGGTATCTGATGCGACAAGCCCAACAAGGATCCTCACTCGCACGCGAGACACACTTGGGAACTGGGGCGGCATCGAAATAGCAAGTACATCTGATGCATGGACCAGCACCCAAAACGGTCTCAATATCGACCAGGGTCCCAGCTTTTTGATCGACTCGACGGGTGTGAAGCATTTGATCTATATCCAGGAGTTTGATGCCACGGTTGGTGAGTATGGAAGAGTCCATTATGCGACGAACACAGGCTCAGGCTGGGTCGATACTCCTCTCAGTATCTTCTCGCATGACCCGGTATTGGGATTGAGTACCGCAGGTAATCTCTACATCATTGGGCACGGGCACCCTGAGAACACCGCAGGAAGTTCGCAATGTATTTTGACATCCTCCTCAATGGATAACATGTGCTATATCAAGAAGAACTCCAACGGCACATGGACAAATCCAACGCTGTTTGCCACTCCACCCGCCGGGTCATCCTTCGATGCCAGCCCATCCGTGAAATGGTCAGTCGTCGGCTGGAATCGCTCCAACGCCGTGGAGTTCATTTTCTTCAGGACACCCTACGATACCCCGACGATCTATTACGGTCGTCTGCCATAGCAGAACATTGCGAGTCACATCTCGCCTGACGATCATAAACACTTCCAACAGAAACGGGGCGCGTCGCACAGTAACAAGAAGGCGACGCGCCTCTCGTTTTAGGAGTAAATATGCGCATCCATCATCTTACTGTCTTTTCATTTGCCATCATCCTGATTACTGCTCTCATTATCACTCCGGTCTTCTCTGCCACATCCTCTTCGCAAGTCCTAGCACCACTCTCCCTTACCACCCTGGGCGGATCCTCCTCCGGTTCCCTTCCCACTCTCGGCTTGCTCGAACAATCCAACACCGACGACAACCCCTCCACCTACCTCTCCTTCTCCACTCCCTCCGTCATCTATTCAGGCTACACCACCTATCAACTCCCACTCGAGATCCTCCCCAACAAGATCTCTGCCCTGCTCCTGCAGGTCAACTTCAAAGGTCCTGCCGATTCCACCCAGCTCTGGACCTGGTCCGTCTTCAACTGGAAATCGCAACTCTGGATCAAGGTCGGTGACACGCTCGGCACGCAACCGAATGTGTGGAACGACATCACCTTCCGCCTGCGCAATTTCTCCCCGTTCATCTCCCCCAGCCGCCAGATCCGCATTCGTCTGCAATCGAATAACGCGAATGCCGATGCCAAATTGGATTATCAAGCCATCCACGTCACCTACATCCCGGTGGCACCCACAGCCACACGAAGTATTGCCACTTCTGCTCCCACCAAGGATGTGTTGGTTCTACCCACCACTGTCACACCTTCCCCGACCTTAACCCCATCCATCACCCCGAGCCCAACCAACACGCCCACTCGAACTCCCACAGTGACTCGCACGCCCACGATCACTCAGACTCCGCTCCCTGGCTTTACATGGCCCCAGATCAATCTGGTAACCTTCAAATCGGGGTTTTCAAGCCCCGTATTCATCACGAACGCGAATGACGGGACGAATCGCATCTTCGTTGTGGAACGCTGTGGAACCGTCAGGATCATCGATGGAAGCGGAAATCTTCTCGCCACACCGTTCATCAATATCTCCAGCCTGCTCACCTGCACCAGCAGTGAACAGGGATTCTTGAGTATTGCCTTCCCGCCAAACTATGCCAGCAAAAATTATTTCTATGCATCTTATACGATCTCGAATGGATCATTGCGGGTCTCGCGTTTCGATGTGCCATCGCTTAATCAAGCCAGTGCCAGCAACCCCGATATCATCATCACCGTCCCTCATCCGACCAACACCAATCACAATGGCGGACAATTAGCTTTTGGGGATGATGGTTATTTATATATTTCCACTGGCGACGGCGGAGGCGGAGGCGACACAGCCAATAACGCACAAAACAAACTCTCATGGCTTGGCAAGATCCTGCGCATCGATGTGGAAAGCGGTGCCACCCCATATGCCATCCCGCCGACAAATCCATTTGTATCCACCAGCGGCTACCTCGATGAGATCTGGGCAATGGGGTTCCGCAACCCCTGGCGTTTCTCATTCGACAGGCTCACGCATGATATCTACGTTGCCGATGTCGGACAGAGTGCCTGGGAGGAAGTGGACTTCCAAGCCGCGTCGAGCACTGGTGGTGAAAATTATGGCTGGCGATGCTATGAAGGGAATCATCCTTACAACACCGCAGGTTGCCAGCCACAGAGTTCTTATAAGGCTCCGGTATTCGAATATCCTCACAGCCTGGGATGCTCCGTCACCGGTGGATACGTCTATCGCGGTGCCGATTATCCAACCCTGCAAGGTATCTATCTATTCGGCGATTATTGTTCCGGAAGAATATGGGGGTTGAAGAAAGATAACGGCAATTGGTACAGCCAGTTATTGCTGGATACAGCACACAGCATTCCAACTTTCGGCGAAGACGAAGCAGGGAATATTTATCTTGCCAATTTGAGCAACGGGACCATTTACAAGGTTGTAGTTCCCGCGCCCGGTTCCGCTCCAACGATCGCGGGGTGTCCGCTCTTCCCTGCGAATAACGTCTGGAACACGCGCGTGGATTCGCTCCCCGTTCACTCCCTCTCCTCGCAGTGGGTCAACTCGATCGGTAGTAACGATCCGTTCCACATGGACTTTGGAGCAGGCACGTGGGACGGGGGTCCGATCGGGATCCCGTATAACATCGTCGCCGGGTCATCCGTCACAAAATATAACGTGACTTTTTATTATCCCAGCCAATCGGATGCTGGGCCATATCCCATCCCCGCCAGTCCGAACATTGAATATGGTTCCGACCGCCACATCCTCATCGTAGATACGGAGACCTGCACGCTGTATGAAACATACGATATGAGTTTTAGCGGAGGACAATGGAGCGGCGGTTCAGGTGCGATATGGAGCTTGAACTCGAATGCGCTCCGCCCGAACACATGGACATCCGCCGATGGGGCGGGATTGCCGATCCTACCAGGATTGGTGCGGTATGAAGAATTTGCGTCGGGACATATCGATCACGCCATTCGATTCACTGCCAACGCAACGAATAGTTTTATATGGCCCGCGCGTCATCTCACCAGCGGGACGGAAGGTGTGCTTACATCCATGCCGCCGATGGGGGCGCGCTTCCGCTTGAAAGCCTCGTACGATATTTCAGGTTTTTCGCCGGAGATGCAGGTCATCCTGCTTGCGATGAAGCGTTACGGGATCATCCTTGCCGATAACGGTTCGGACTGGTACATCACCGGCTCGCCCAGCGAGAGTTGGAACAATACGATGCTTCATACCCTGGATGTGCTCAAAGGCAGTGACTTCGAAGCCGTGGATACTTCAGGCATGATCGTGAATATAGATTCGGGTCAAGCCGCGCCATGACCACGTAACGCAAAATATTAGACTTTATCGGTAATTAGAGAAAAACGTCCCGAAGGTTGCCAACCAGCCCACAAAATACTCGTAATAATCCTTCGGGACGGTGCTCGTATGTTATTTCCGATAAAGTCTATTATCTTGCGCTACTTTATAATTAGTGCATGGGCAAACTCATCACCATCGTCGGCACGAGCGGGGTGGGCAAGACCGCGCTCGTCAACGCATTGAGCAAGGCATATCGATTCGCAACTGCATACGAACAACACGCAGAGCGTCCGTTCCAGGCACTTTTCAAGCAGGATAAGAAATACGCGCTGGCAAATCAACTGGACTATCTTCTTCTGCGCGCTGAACAGGAAAGGGAATTACGCGCTTCTCCCCGCATTGGATTAATGGATGGCGGACTCGATCTCGATTTCCATGGTTTCACCCGCCTCTTTCTCAGCCGGAATATGCTCACGAAACCCGAATTTGATCTCTGCCGACGCATCTACGCCCTTATCCGCGAGACGCTGCCGGGACCGGAGCTCATCGTCCGCTTGTGTGCGGATGAGAGTATGGTGGCAGATCGATTATCCGGCAGGAAGCGTATCAACATCGCCAGTGCGGAGGACACTGCCTTGTTCAATTCTTTTTTAGATG
>Ga0210377_10002790_pt1 | contig 15111 bp, 13 predicted proteins | sample PLM4_65_b1redo_FD_155480 | JGI IMG/M metagenome (GOLD analysis project Ga0210377, IMG submission 155480) | Groundwater sediment microbial communities from an aquifer in East River, Colorado, USA - PLM4_65_b1 redo | ecosystem: Environmental > Terrestrial > Soil > Riparian zone | place: USA: East... | reverse complement strand
TTTTCGATCCGCATCGTGCTTGAAGCCGCCCTACGTCAATGCAACGACAAGGAGATCACGCAGAACGATGTGAAGAACATCGCTGCGTGGACCGCCAAAGGCAACCGCCCCGGCATCCCCTTCCTTCCTGCCCGCGTGGTCATGCAGGATTTCACCGGCGTGCCCGCGGTGGTCGATCTCGCAGCGATGCGCGCCGCAGTGGCGCGTTTAGGCGGTGACCCGAAGAAGATCAATCCGCTCGTGCCCGTGGACCTGGTCATTGACCATTCCGTACAGGTGGATTTCTTCGCCACAGCCGATGCGCTCAACCGTAATACCGAAATGGAATTCCTCCGCAACCGCGAACGCTACGAATTCCTTAAATGGGGTCAGCAGGCATTCAGCAACTTCCGCGTCGTCCCGCCGATGACCGGCATCGTGCATCAGGTCAATCTTGAATATCTTGCTAGCGTTGTCGGAGTCCGACGTCTCCAGACGTCGGACCAAAGTCAGGAGACTTTGGACTCCGAAATACTCGCCTTCCCCGATACCCTCGTCGGCACCGACTCACACACCACCATGATCAATGGTCTGGGCGTGTTGGGCTGGGGAGTAGGTGGTATCGAAGCCGAGGCTGTGATGCTCGGTCAACCCATGGATATGCTCCTTCCCGATGTCATCGGTTTCAAACTCCACGGCAAGCTCAATGATGGCGTCACAGCCACTGACCTCGTGCTCACTGTCACACAGATGCTCCGCAAGAAAGGTGTAGTGGATAAGTTCGTCGAGTTCTACGGTCCCGGGTTGGAAACCATGAGTCTCACTGACCGCGCCACGATCGCGAACATGGCTCCCGAATATGGTGCGACCATCGGCTACTTCCCTGTGGATGCAGAGACACTCCGCTATATGCGTTTGACCGGTCGCTCGGAAGAGACCGTTGCTCTGACAGAAGCTTATATGCGCACTCAAGGACTCTTCCATGAGCCGGGCATGCCTGAGATTGAATACACCGATACGCTCGAACTGGATCTCGGTTCTGTTGTTCCATCCCTGGCTGGACCCAAGCGTCCACAGGATCGCGTGCCGATGTCTGAACTGAAAGAGACATTCAACAAGGCATTGTCAGCACCCGTCAAGGAACGCGGCTTCGAACTCAAACCTGAAGCACTCGCCACCGAAGCCACGTACGGCACCAACGGCGGCTCCATGATAATGAAGCATGGCGCGGTAGTGATCGCCGCCATTACATCCTGCACGAACACGAGCAATCCGTCCGTGCTGGTCGCGGCGGGACTTGTCGCCAGGAAAGCCATCGAAAAGGGACTCAGCGTCAAGCCATACGTGAAGACATCGCTGGCGCCCGGTTCGCGCGTGGTGACAGAATATCTCAATGAAGCAGGTTTGATCGAACCCCTTTCACAACTTGGATTCAATGTCATCGCCTACGGATGCACCACCTGCATAGGCAATTCGGGCCCTCTCCCGACCGAGGTTGCCAAAGCAGTGACCGGGTCTGATCTGGTTGCGGCGGCAGTACTTTCAGGGAATCGAAACTTCGAGGGCAGAGTCCACCCGATGGTGAAGGCGAACTTCCTCGCCAGTCCGCCGCTTGTCGTTGCATACGCACTGGCTGGCACCGTCGATATCGACCTGGACAAGGAACCGCTCGGGACTGGCAGCGATGGTCAGCCTGTGTATCTCAAGGATCTGTGGCCCTCGCAAAAAGAGATCAATGAGGTTACCGCAGCGAACGTGCGGGTGGAAATGTTCAAGGAAAGATACGCGGATGTGTTCAGCGGCTCGGATATGTGGAAGGAGATCAAAGTCACCGGCGGCGATCTTTATGAGTGGGATGAACAATCCACCTACATTCACCACCCGCCTTATTTCCAGGAGCTTTCACTGAACTTTAATTCGGTAAAGGATATCAAGTCTGCGCGCGTGCTTGGTTTATTTGGCGACTCGATCACCACCGACCATATCTCCCCTGCTGGCAATATCGCCGCAGACAGCCCCGCTGGAAAATATTTGCAGGAGCGTGACGTTGCTCCGCAATATTTCAATTCGTATGGCTCCCGCCGCGGCAACGACCTGGTGATGGCGCGCGGTACGTTCGCCAATATCCGCATCAAGAATTTGCTCGTCGCTCCGAAGGAAGGGAACTGGACCAAGCACCACACCACCGGTGAAGTGATGTCCATTTACGACGCGGCGATGAAATATCAGCACGAAGGTATTCCCGCCATCGTGATCGCGGGCAAGGAATATGGCACCGGCTCCAGCCGCGACTGGGCGGCGAAGGGACCACTCCTGCAAGGCGTGAGAGCCGTCATCGCTGAATCGTTTGAACGCATCCACCGCTCGAATTTGGTTGGCATGGGCATACTGCCCTTGAAATTCATGGACGGACAGAATGCTGAGTCACTTGGTTTGAAAGGTGATGAAGTCTTCGATATCGAAGGTCTGAGCGACAAAATGGCACCGAAGTCAGTTATGAACGTGAAGGCGAAGAAGGCTGATGGCTCCGTTGTTGAGTTCAAAGCCACTGCCCTGTTGAACACCGATGTGGAAGTGAACTACTACCGCAACGGCGGCATCCTTCATACGGTGTTGAGGAATTTGGTCAAGTAACCTGTATCGAAGCAAAATAATGTAAAGACGAAACGAAATCCGCATTTGCGGGTTTCGTTTTTTTGTTGTTCAATTTACAGGCAGATCAAAGGAGATACATGAATATTCTATTGCTCATTCTACGACTCGTTCACATCTTTGCGGCAATCATTTGGGCTGGAGGCGCGTTGATCATGGAGTTCTTTATTGGGCGCACCATTAACGCCACAGGGGAAGCCGGGCAAAAATTCGCGCAACATTTGATGAACATATTACGCATGCATAAATTCATGACGGTCGCGGCATTATCCACCGTGCTGGCAGGCAGCTGGCTGTACTGGATCGACTCAAATGGATTTACCTCCGCATGGATGAAATCCGGTGCAGGAACCGGGTTCACAATCGGGGCCGTATTTGGCTTGATTGCATTTGTATTCGGCGCGATCTTCGGGAGCAGCAACGCCAAACTCGGAGAGCTTGGAGCGCAAATAAAAGGCAAACCCACAGATGAACAACTCGCGCAAATCCAGGCGCTCCAAAAACGGATAAAGACAGTTTCCCCCATTCATATTTTCGGCATGATCCTTGCCATGATCTTCATGGCAACAGCGCGTTATCTTGTTTTCTAAAGGACAGGCTCCCAACCGGGAGCCTGTTTATTTCATTTCGTTCTAGATCCTTCCAAAAAATTCATCCTGCAAGCGCCTGGTCTCCGTATCATCCTTGATGGCGCGGATCACCTTTGCGAACGCGCGTGCACGTGCATCCAGCCAGCGATTGCCTTTATCCACAGTCGCAGGGATGCCATCCCCGCAATAATGGCTTGGATAATCGGCATACCACCAGATGCCCACATCCACGCCAAGATCGCGCAGTCCTTGCAATCGCCCCAGTGGCATACCTTCCCCATCTTTAGGTAGAGTATCGCTCCGCACCAGATCAGGGCGGATCGCCATGATGGCGCTCGTCTCTTTTTCACCGGCATGACCATCCACGGTGGTCTCCCATAGGGCTTTGATCATCGCATCATCTTCCGCGCTGTCATCCGGGGTGGCAACATAGACCACATAATCGCGCGGACTTGCCAGTTGGATCTGGGTGAAATAGTGTATGAGAGAGTCATTGCCGCCGTGCGCGTTGACGAAGACGATCTTCTTGAGTCCGTTACGGGCTATCTCGCGGCACACATTCTCCAGCAGGCGGACCATCAACTCGGGATCGATGCCGACACAACCCGGGTAATGACGGGCCTCCAGAATTTGGGTGAAAATGTAATCAGGGAAAACAACGGATGGTTCCAATGCCGCGGCGCGGTTACACACTTCCCGCCCGATGAACATGTCCGTGGCCAAGGGGAGATGATGTCCGTGCCGCTCGACACAGGATAAGGGCAGAAGGCATACGCCCTCCGCTTTTTGAACTGCCTCCGGGAAGAGGTCGCTTGTTAATTCATCCCAACGCATAGTTTGCTCCTTTTGATTTTTTATTTCTCCCCTACTATATGACAAATCAAAGTACAAGGCAATCGTGAATTTATTGTTTCAACGACTCCAACAACCTGGATAAATGAAAATACTTTCCCACCTCAGAAATGGTTCGTGCGTCCCTGCCTGAACTTCCTGATCATCAGAGCGGTAGTGATCATCACTGCTCCCAAAAACAAGGTGGATGGACAGAACTCAAAAACATTTCCGGCTGGAGGCAGTGATGAGGCCGGTGTGGCATTTGGTTGAGGCATGGACGAAGCTGTTGGTAGGGGACTGTTTGTGCTGGTGCTTGAAATTGTGCTGGTTGGGATCACAGGCTCCGTACCAGTAACAGAAACAAAACGCAACCGAATACGCGCCTGGGCAGAAGTAGTGTTATCTCCCAAAAAGAGAAAATTCGGTGTTTCATACGGATCAGGGAAACCAGCGAATGCGCTGTAATCACGTAAGGGACCGGTAAGAAGCGGCTCTGCATTGGAGGTCAATGTGTACGTGTCCCCAACAAATGTCACTTGATAATCTGTGAGAGCGCTGGTTGCAAAAGCAATTCCCTCGCCGTGTTTGAATAAGCCCACTGTACTATCGTCACTTTTTACCCAGATCTCATTCTCCCAAAAAGATAGTTCGATCCCTTTCGCATCCTTGTCAAGGATGATTACGCTGAATCCCGCACGGTCATTATTGGTATGGGCTTCACTCTCCACCTGTACAGTGAAATTCACCCGGACGCCCGCTGTCCGATCCAGAATGGGAAAACCGGGTGTTGTCGCTTCACTCGATACCCATCCGGCGTACGTATCCGTGCCAGAGATCGTTGTATCCACAACGGTTGCACCATCTGAGAACGTCGGCAAAGCAACGCCCGGTGGAAAATCTGTGAATCTTATTACCGATGTGCCGGGGATATCCCCCGAAGCCGCATCATAAAGAACCACTGTTTTACCATCGGCAAACAAGGCGGGAGGATAAGAATGGGAAGCACTTGCAAAGATCAGGAAGAATAGACCGGAAAGCAGCATCCCTTTATTCATCGATCGAGTTTCTCTCGTTTACTTGCAAGCATTTCCAATAAACCTGTGGGATACAGGATGGCTTTTCCCTCCTCGAACTCATCGAGATTCATCCAGACCGCGCTGAAGGATAGATCGATCTCCGCCTCTTTTCCTACAATCACGGCCTGGTCATACAACCCGGACTCTTTCAACACCCCATCATAGACCTGCACGATCTCGTGGCCGGGAGTCCCGTTGAAGACAAAGATGTTTTCCAGTGTCCCGAGATACCAGACTTCCCCCACTTCAGCATCGATCTCCTCCATCAATTCGCGTCGGACCGTGTCTTCGCTCTTTTCGCCAAATTCGATCCCGCCACCTAATGGGCGATAGAACGTGTCCTTCTTGACAGGGTCATATCCTTCCGCGACGAGGATACGGTCGTTATGTTGGAACACACAGATGGCTAACGGTCGTATTTTATTCTTCATGCTCCCTCAAAAAAGGTGGGGCGGGATGCCATCCCGCCCCACGAGTTACACAGAAATTAACTCAGGTTGCTTTTGCGAATGCACTCCCGCGAGATTCGCCTGCATGGACCACGGTCCCGTCCACGTGACGGTCACCGGCAGGATCCTGCCTTTCAAGTCTTCCTCTGACTCTACAAAGACCAGTTTGTTCGTGGGTGTGCGTCCCTTCCAGCGGTTCTTCACTTTCTCTTCGAACAACACTTCCACAGTTTGACCGAGATACTTTTTGTTGATCTCCGCTACAACCTGTTCCTGTAGATCTTCCAACATGCGGAAGCGACGCATCTTCTCTTCCTCGGGCACATTGTCTTCCATGCGGCGGGTGGCGACGGTCCCTTCACGGGAGGAGTAACGCGCCAAATGAGCGACATCCAGTTTGAGGTCCGCCAGGACGCGATGGGTTTCCATGAACTGTTCATCGGTCTCACCGGGGAATCCGACGATGATGTCTGTGGCAATGGAACAATCTGGAATCCGTTCGCGGATCTTTGCAACAAGATCACGATAATCCTGCTGGGTATAGCCGCGCTTCATGTTGAGAAGCACTTCGTCATCACCAGCCTGAATGGGAACTTCAATATGCGGCATGACCTTGGGAAGGTCGGCAACCGCATCCATCAGGTCCACGCCGAAATAATTGGGATGTGACGTGAGGAAGCGAATGCGTTCGATGCCATCAACCTTGTGCACAACGTGAAGAAGCGCCGCCAGATTGGGACCATCGGGGACATCCTTGCCGTAGCGGTCCACGATCTGACCGAGCAGCGTGATCTCTTTGACACCCTGCGCGGCAAGCGAACGGATCTCCGCCACAATATCGCCCACCGGGCGACTACGCTCGATGCCGCGTCGGAACGGGATGATGCAGAACGTGCAGGCATGCGAACAGCCATAGACGATCGGCACGTGCGCGCTGATGAGCTGTCCGCGTTCGTGTTGCGGGAGGATGAGTTCATCGTCCATCATCAGGAAGCGGCGCGTGGTCTCTGAATCTTCCAGCGAATGGATCTCGCCCTGGCTCAGATAGGAGACGAGCGGTCCCGGGTCGGAGGGAGGTGAGAACACATCCACGAACGGAAGTTTCTCGCGCAGTTTCTCTGCACCGCGCACACCGACGAGACAACCCATTAAGTTGATGACAAGATTTGGGTTTTTCTTTTTGAGCGGTGTTAAAGACGTTAAACGACCCATCGCCTTGTCTTCAGCAGATTGGCGCACCACACAGGTATTGAGAACGATAACGTCCGCTTCTTCAATGGTTTCAGTAAAGGTGTAGCCCAGATGCTCCAACGATGAGCCGACGCGCTGTGAGTCGGCGACGTTCATTTGGCATCCTTCGGTCCAGATATGGTATTTCATAGGTTGCGAATTATACCAAGTGAGTCGAGATTCGGGATTTGGAAGTCGGGAATTGGAAATCGTAAACGAATCACGATTAACGATGCCCGATTCCCGTTTTAGTTATGGTAAAATGACGTCCGCCCCCGAAAAACGCCGGGGCATTGGAGGGATGGCCGAGCGGCTGAAGGCGCATGTCTTGAAAACATGTTTGGGTCACACCAACGTGGGTTCGAATCCCACTCCCTCCGCCAGACATGTAACGAGTAGTGACGACTTTAGTCGTCCGTAAACAGCGACTGAAGTCGCTACTACAAGTAATTTGGGGAGGTGCCAGAGTGGTCGAATGGGGCCGCCTGCTAAGCGGTTACTGGGGCGAAATCCTCAGTCGCAGGTTCGAATCCTGTCCTCCCCGCCACAAAGAAACGCGTTCCGCAAGGAGCGCGTTTTGCATTCAGTCGCTGGTCCCCACAGGGGGGATGCTATTCGAATCCTGCCGTCAGGTCCCCGCCACAAAGAAACGCGTTCCGCAAGGAGCGCGTTTTGCATTCAGTCGCTGGTCCCCACAGGGGGGATGCTATTCGAATCCTGCCGTCAGGTCCCCGCCACGAAAACACGTCTGAGAAACCGGGCGTGTTTTGTTTTAATCGCAAGTTTCTACGCCCCAATTTAGGTCTCCGGACCTGTTTTATGACAAACGGCACGTGAAATCAGCGGGAGATTTGTTATACTAGTCCTGTAAAGACAGGAATCGTGTTTTTCATGTTGCAACCAACCATCCTGTTCGATATGTAGAGAAGCCAACCGTTCAAAAAAGGATCACAAAATGAAACAAAAACCTCAATCAGAACAGCACGAGGGCATGGAGCAGCGCAAAGTCGAGCGCCAGAAACTGGAGCAGGAACAGGATCAGAAGCGTAAATTACAGAAAGAGGAACAGCTCAAACTGGAACAGCAACAGGAAGAGAAGCGTAAACTGCGCAAAGAGGAACAACAGAAGCTGGAGCAGGAACAGAACCAGAAACGACAAGCACGCCAGGATGATGCACAGAAGAACGGGTAGGTAAGTTATATCTTCTTGCCCAAACGTGATTGCCTGGACCTTGCGGTCAAACTTTTTTCACGCCTCACCTATGAATTTCCCCGTATAAAATTTGAGCCTCCCGTTTTGGGAGGCTTTGTATTTAATTATGCTCTGGTTGTTACCCTTCGAGGAGGATTTGCCCTCGTTCAGGCGTGTGCCACTCAAGAATTTGAATAGTTTGCCCCGCTTTTATGACGACGACACATGAATTGATGGGAAAAGTTATTTTTTCTGTAAATGTGAACTTGTGTTATTCCCGGCTTTTCTTTTGATGATTTTGCGAATAGTCTCTAAGTGTAAAAAAATGTGTCTTGATTATTAGAATTAATACCTTATCATTATTCTTTGATACCATAGGCGGGACAGATGTAGAAAGTTCACCATGTTTTTGTCGCAGTGAATCTTGAATATTGAATTTAATATTCAGTTGAGAAACAACGGGTTTTTCTGACTCCTTTTCTATGGGGAGTTCAGCTTGTATTGGTGCAGGTGTGAGTGAGGTAGTATCTTTATCTTGCTTTTGAAGTGGTATTTCTTGGGGGTTTTTAACTCCTGCGGGTTGCTCTGTATTCAATTGAGAAGGAACAGGTTTTTCCAACTCCTTATCTACGGAGGGTTCAGCCTGCGTCTGGACAGAAGGAGTCAGAGAAACAATATCCCTTTGTTCTGGCAATTGTGTTCCTTGGGGAACGTTGTCAGTGCCTCGAAGCTTTTTGATATCTTCAACTAGATCTTCCCAAGAGGAAATAGTAACCATCCAGAACCCATCGAACGGTTTATCCAAGTCATCTATGATCGACAGAATGATGATGATCAGGAATGTGACGAAGATGACAAGCAACCAGCCGAACATTCCGAGATGGAGTGGGTTGTATGTCTTGGGGTCCTGGAAGTAGAGGAAATAGAACGGCACAAGCCAGATGATGGAGGTAATAACCGCGATAAAGTTCAGGCTTTCAAAGAGGCGCTGCGTGGAGAGGGAGATCCGGTCGCCTCTGTGATCTATGATATTGTTCAATTGATGTAATAATTCATCCTTTAGAACATCGCTTTCATCAGATTGTGCACCTCTCTTGCGAAATACATCCATATAATGTGTTCGTATTTGTTTTAATAAATCGTCTCCGTCTTGTCTTTCACTCTCAGGCGACATTTCTCTTTTAACGAACCGAACTACATTAGTGGAATAAGTTTCCAGGGAGGATAAGACCTTTTCCTTAAAGCCATCATGCTGCTCATCTAAGAATTGCAGATCACCCACAAGAATTTCCACGGCGTCAGCCTCTCGATCGAGTACATTGTCAATTTCATCAAACTGCTCCCAGACCCTCACCAGAATGGTTGGCAAAAGGAACCCGTATAGGACCCCAAACCATTCCACGAAATTGATGGCGAGTTGCTTGTCTGCCATTGACAAGAAACGGCCATCTTCAGTATTTCCATCGACCAATGCTTGTGTGATCATAAGGATGGATATGATCGATGTGATGATGACCACGTATTTGGTCACGGGCTCTGCAAAGATGGTGTTGATGGTTTGGGTAATTCCATTCATCCATTTTTTATTCATTTTTCGGCATTCCCGTCTTTGTCCGAATTATTACGTCTGGTTGAAGGGATGATGCCAGGGGCAATGTTGATAAGCAAAATAGCTATGAGAATGCCTATGACAAATATTATTTTCACGAAAGTATCATTGATTTGGGGGATCACTCCGATTGCGATTTTCACAAGATAAACCGATGCGAATATCGCAATAGCTCTAATAAATGCCTTGAAGCCGAAGGTTTTCATTTCGCCGCCTTTCCAAGCAAATAGTTTGTAATGCCATTATCAAATGTTGCGAAAATGGGAAACCTAATGACCCTCTTTGGGATCACTCGGTTTCTTACAGTCAGGATCATTCTGAGGACCGGTCCCAAAATCGATAAGACCATCTCCGTCATTATCGATGCCATCTTCACACTGCCGCGGATTAGGGTTGATTGGAGTGGGGGTGGGCGGTGGAACGGGCGTGTCAGTAGGTCGTGGCGTGTCACTAGGTCGTGGCGTGTCGGTAGGTCGTGGCGTGTCAGTAGGTCGTGGTGTGTCACTAGACCGTGGTGTGTCAGTAGGTCGTGGCGTGTCACTAGGTTGCGGGTCTGTTGTTGATTTCGTATCTATCGGTTTTGGGGTTTTGGTCGGTGGCTGAACACCTGAAGGAGTTGCAGTGGGCGTAGTAGTGGTTGGACCTGGAACGACAGCTTCGGTGTCGGTAGGTACGGGGGTCACTGTGATTGTTTCCGTGGCGGTTGGCACAGGCGTAGGCGTGGCTTTACAGATCTCAGCCTCGGACGGCAAACCTATCGTGCCTGACCAGATCTTGCCTTCGCTTGAACGAACGACGGCTGTAAAGTGATCGCCCCCATACACTATGATACGGGTGGGCGAATTATTATCGATGATCGTATAAGATACGGTTAGCCCGTTCGAGTTGGTGATTGTTAGTTCATAGGGCGGTTTGCCGCCACTGATGCTCATTTCAACCAGCGAGTAATCGATCTTCTCGGTATCTTCACACGTCGTGTTGATGATCCGCACACTAACATTAAGTGTGGACGCTGGCTCTGTTTCGACTGTTAATACAGGCGTTGCCAGTGGTGACAATTGCTTAATTTTTTCTGCAATGGAGAGAATTCCAAATACAAAGATAATGATCAAGAAAACTACGCCAATGAATAACCCAGATTGCTTTTTTTCATTCCGCTGATTCATGGTTTCTTCCTTTGCGATAATGATGAATAAATACCTGGCAAAGACGCGATTTGTCATTTGCCTTGCATAAGTGGAGGAATTTACCGAAATGCCCTTGCAATTACCTGTGGAAGATTAAGTTGGTTTTTGGGTGGTTGTTCACTCTTAAATTCCACCTGGTTCTGACATTACAGCACGGTACTGATTTCCTATGTACAACCTTGCCGATATTTTCAAGACGCCTGACCCAAACTTTAGTTACAGCACAGACAGCTTGATATTAATTTACCACCCCCATATTTGGGCTTAAAGCCAAAACTTGTATAGAACAGTCATATTGCTGCAAAGGATAAGTCTCGCAGGGTCTTTTGATTGTTATAGCAAAGATTCGCGCATCCCATTTTGGGATGTTCTATTTTTACTTATGCCGCTACTGTTATTCTTCGAGTGAGGGACTTGCGCCCGCTCAGGCGTGTGCCACCCAGGAATTTGGAAGCTTTACCCCTTTTTATGACAAATGACACATGAAACAGGTGGGGATTTGATATATGATTTCCATACAGACACAGATAACCTGTTTTTATCTTTTGCCGCCTAGTGTCCCAGGTGGGCGCTTCCCTTGATAATCGAGGTGAATATGAAAATAAAAATGATCTTCACGTTCTTTCTTGTTGTCATCTTTTTGGTAGCTTGTTCGCCAGGATCTACACAAATTCCGATAAAAGTGGGAGCTCCAGCTTCGACACTGGCACCTGTTCTCCCTACTGCTTCGCCAACACCTTTAACAGCTACTTTATCGACAGAGAGCAAGCCGGAGATCAGTTGTGGTCAGACTATTACGGAAGATACAAAACTAGATAAAGATTTGGCGTGTCCTCCGGGCACTGAATCGGCAATCGTTATCGGTGCGTCGAACATCACCCTTGACTTGGGCGGACACAAGCTATCAGGCTCCGCTCCAGGAACAGGTGTGTTTTCCATAGGTCAGGAGGGGATAACCATAAGGAATGGCGCCATCGAAGGCTTTAACGCTGGAGTGTTTATCATTGAAACACGCCTGGTAATTATGCAAGATCTGACAGTCAGGAATCTGGATATTAGTGACTCGAACCACTTCATTTTTGGTATACAGATCCTCCGCAGCCAGGATGTTGTCGTCAAAGATACCTTATTCGAATTTCTTTCAGTACCCCACAAAGAGGCAGTTGAGATTTTTGACAGTTATGTGGATGTAAGTAATATCGAGGTGCGCGGTGGCGGAGCTGGGGTCAGCTTTAGTTTTGCTGACGGGGTTTGCGACCCGGTGAATAGCCCAAGCAATGGTACTGTACTCAATAGCAAATTCTCTGATATCTATGTAGCAGGGATCTGGATCGCGTGCAGCAGTAGTGCGTTGATTGAGGGTAATGATTTTTCCACTGCACCGGGTACCGGTGTCGGTATTCAGGCTGATGCACCTTTCCTGGGAGCCGTGACCGGGCTCACCGTCAAAAAAAACTCCATCCACAACGCTGTTCTTGGTATCGAATTTCGCGGTATCAGTGAGTCGAGTATTATTAATAACCGTGTTTTTGATATTAAGGGTTGGGGGATTGCGATCAGGCAATCAATGGGCTGTCTCACCCCTGAACCTGGCTGGGAGTGCTTTTACTCGACCGCCAATGTGATTGCTGACAATGAGACTTGGGGAAACGTTGTTGATCTTTACCATTATGAAGACAGCTTGGGAAATACCTGGGAACGGAATAAATGCGAAACGAAGGATGGCGTAGAGATTCCGAAATGCACTCCACCTGCTGCAACCCCTGCCACCAACTAAAGGAGCACAAGCATTTCCCCTCCTCTAAACCAGGTGTATAATCTTAACCACTAGACCCCGCGAGACTTGACTACCCTCTGCCAAGGATACGTCTCGCAGGGTCTGTTGATTCGTGGTTAGCAGGTACCACCGTAGTAGTTTTCACTTTAACAACAGGGAATTTGCGGTCACTCAGGCATATGCTGCCGACAAATTCATTTTGATAGATGTGCTTTATCTTGGAAACCAAATAACTATGAGTCGTATGAATAATAACCCTACAAAACACAGGCATTTACTCTATAGATCAGGCTCAATATAGTGTGAGTCGTATGGTTTTTGTAATGATAATAGATCATTATCGTTACTTGATAGAGTTATTGATCTGCTTAGGGTTATTGATCGATCTGGTTAGGGTTATGGATAGGGATATGAGTAGGGTTATGTGTATGGGGGTAGGGATTTATTTTTGTTTTTTTGAAAATGAGGTGGGGGTAGTCGTTGGAATTAAAAATTTGGAAGTATCTAATCCTTTATCCCTGCCTGTGATTTATATAACTTCTCTAGTTTCATGCTTTGAACTTCCAATTCGTCTACAACATCATCAATCACTAAGGAAAGGCTTTTTTTATTTGGTTCTAATCTTCTGATTTTAGCAGTTGCTTCCTTGTTATATATTTCAATCCAAGAATTCAGGTTTGAAACCTCAGAATCGGGTAAGGTTGTCATATTAACTAGCTTACAAATCTCTTCATATAGGAAAATGATTTCCGCTTGAACAATAATAAGTTTATCAATTACATTTTCCATATCTTTATTTATATAGTTCTTGTTGTTAATAAAGTATTGCTCGAAATCATCTGTCAGCTTCATTTCACCACTAACATTCTCCGATATAGGAAAATAAGCATGTGAAATAACTCCCTGTAGAGTGCGGAATTTACCTCTTAAGTTGTTCCTAAATTCTGAAAATTTTTTGTAAAGAATATCCAGAGTTTCAATCGTTGCTTCATGACTTTTGGCAAACCTTATTTGATTTATTTGATTTCTCGAATCAAACCAAGATTTAAGTAGAAGGACACCAACTCCTGAAAATATGAATGTAAGTAATATTTGGGGAAGTGCTTTTATAGTGTCTGCTAAGAAGGTGTCCATCTCTTACCCATCCTTATCATTCTTGATTACAACAACGATTTAACAACTTCAAAAATTATTTGTAAAATAATTGGCACTACTATTACTGCAAGAGATGTATTAATCCAAAATCGTTTATTTTTCTCTATAAATTTATATTCCGATCCAATTTGAAGTTCCACACTCGGAAACAATTTTTCAACATAAATCCATAGTTTAATAACTGGAATAGTTAGAAGAAACACAATAACTCCTAATATCATTAATGGAAATAACCAAAAAGACAAAAAAGAGCCTGTTGGAAATTCCAATTGATGAAATTCATATTTTATTATTAATTCTAATACTATGTTTACAGAAACGAAGGAGAAAACAAATGAATATAAAGCAAATATATATTTGCCGTATTTCTTAACGAATGTATTCTGTGGTTCAAATCCATCAACTATTTCTTCAAGTTTTTTCAGCGTTCCGTTTACCCAATTCGGATCATCGCCTTCGACAGTTATACTATTATCAGATTTTAAATAGGGGTTACCATGACGTAGGATAATCGAAACTCTTTCATCTGAAAAATGGCGGGAGAAATTCATCCTGATCTCAATAATTCGCTTTGATTGTATTGGCGATTCATTAGCAAATATGGACACATCATTACTGCTAAATGAAGCATCCTCTTCACACTTAACAGAATAAGTTGAAGTGTAAGACCCATCCTTTCTCCTTCTCTTACTAAGAGTATCTATTGCTTTGGCTAATTTCTGAACGTCTTTTTCTTTAATTATTTTGTCTGTTATAGTTATATATCTAGATTCTTGGATTGTCATTTCTTCTATCATCCTCAAGTTTCATATACTCAATTTTACAGGAGAATTAAAAGCTCCCCGAAAGGGGAGTTATATTTTTCAATCTCTGAGTGATACTAGTCTTTCTCTCAATACTCTATGAAAATCACCAGCACTTACATTCAACTCGTAAAGTTTTGCAACATCCGCATTTATTGGTTCTCCGTTACTTATCTTTTCAAAGGCTTCACTATGAAGTTTTAGCATCTTGCTTACATCTTCCCAAAACTTAGCAAATTTATCTCTGATTTCTTTATCCTCAAAAGAAAATACGAGCCTACCAAGTGAGTCTATTGATTTTTGCTCATTATAAGTCAAACTGATAAATCGTTCCTTATAAATCTTCCAATCTACTTCCAACTGACCCACCCCTCTGTGTCTATAATAGTGAGACAACTCCTCGCAATAATTTAGAGTGCAAGGCGGAGGAGAAAATGAGATGCCCGAGAGTTCAAATGGTCGCGTAAAGGAAGTAATGCCCAACACCGAAGTAGTAGCCAAAGCCAAGCGCAAACGATTTTCCGCTGCGGAGAAACTGCGAATTCTCCGGGAAGTGGAAGCCTGTCGGGGGTCGGGAG
>Ga0210377_10002789_pt1 | contig 15111 bp, 12 predicted proteins | sample PLM4_65_b1redo_FD_155480 | JGI IMG/M metagenome (GOLD analysis project Ga0210377, IMG submission 155480) | Groundwater sediment microbial communities from an aquifer in East River, Colorado, USA - PLM4_65_b1 redo | ecosystem: Environmental > Terrestrial > Soil > Riparian zone | place: USA: East... | reverse complement strand
ACCGCGAGTACCACCTGGCGGAGCTCGCCGAGCCGCTCGGCTTCGACTCGATCTGGTGCGTCGAGCACCACTTCGACTCGTACTCGATGGGCCCCGACACGCCGCAGATCCTCGCGTACCTCGCGGGGCGCACGAAGAAGATCAAGCTCGCGACCGGCGCGGTGATCCTGCCCTGGAACGATCCCCTGCGCGTGGTCGAGAAGATGATCCTGCTCGACCATCAGGCGAAGGGCCGCGTGATGTTCGGCATGGGCCACGGACTCGCGCGCATGGAGTACGACGGCTTCCAGATCGACATGAACGAGGCGCGCGATCGCTTCGCGGAGTCCGCGCGCATGATCCTGCGCGGGCTCGAGACGGGGATCGTCTCGGGCGACGGACCACACTACAAGCAGAAGCCGATCGAGGTCCGGCCGCGCCCGCGCGGCCCGTCGTGGCGCGACCGCACCTACATGGTCGCGATGTCGCCGACGTCGACGCCGCTCTGCGCGGAGCTCGGCGCGCAGCCGATGGTGTTCGTGCAGAAGCCGTGGGAGGAGACGAAGGAGCACGTCGAGCTCTTCCGCACCTGCTGGGAGAAGCACCACCAGACGCCGCCGCCCGCGCCGACGTTCGCGGAGTTCATGATCTGCGCCGACACGGCGGGCGAGGCGAACGACCTCGCGAAGGAGCACATCGCGAACTACTACCATTCAGTAGTGACGCACTACGAGTTCACGAAGGTCGAGAACTTCCAGAAGAAGGGCTACGGCTCGTACGCCGAGCAGGCGAAGGCGCTCGGCGAGTACGGCGTCGACAACGCCGCGAAGGGCTTCGTCGAGATCAACGCCTACGGCACGCCCGACCAGGTGCTCGAGAAGCTGCGCGCGCGCAAGGAGCTGATCGGCGACTTCAATCTGTCGATCGTGCCGACGTTCGGCGGCCTCCCCGATGCAGCCGCGGAGAAGAGCATGCGGCTGATCGGGGAGAAGGTCCTGCCGAAGCTGCGGAAGCTCTAGAGGCGGCTAGCGCAGCAAACCCTCCGCCTTCAGCGTCTCCTGCACCTTCGGCCGCGCCGAGACTCGCGCCATGTACGCGACGAGCTTCGGGTAGCCGGAGAGGTCGATCTTCTGGAAGTTCGTCCAGTTCAGGATCGTGTACAGGTAGGCGTCCGCGGCGCTGAACTCGTTGCCCAGCAGGTACGGCTTGTCGCCGAGCTGCTTCTCGACGTACGCGAACTTCGCCGGCAGCGATTCCTTCACGGCCGACTTCCAGGCGTCGGGCGTCGCAGGCGAGAACAGCGAGCCGATGCTCTTGTGCAGCTCGGACGTGATGTAGTTCAGCCACTCGACCAGGCGATAGCGAGGCAACGTGCCCGCCGCGGGCGCGAGGCCGGCGCCCGGCTTGTGGTCGGCGACGTACTGCACGATCGCGGGTCCCTCCGTCAGGACCTCGCCGCCGTCGAGCACCAGGGTCGGCACCTGCCCCTTGGGGTTGATGGCCAGGAAATCAGCGCCGGACTTGGTCTTCTTGGTCTTGAGGTCGACCTGCTCGAGCTCGAAGGGAACGCCCGCCTCGCGCAGCACGATGTGGGGCGAGAGCGAACACGCGGCAGGGGAGTAGTAGAGCTTCATGGCTCGTCCTTTCTGGAGGTTCCTCGTTCGAGGCCCTCGAGGGCCAACAGGTGTCGCTCCGCGCGCGCAGCCGCGCGACCAAAGGCTCAGCCGGCGACGGCGCGATGCGCCCGGACTGTGAGCTCCGGGATCGCGAGCCCGTGCGGACAGGCGCCCGTGCACGCGCGGTGCGCGCACGACAGGCAGGCGCTCGCGTCGCTCGAGAGCGAGGCGTAGCTGCTGCGCGCGAGCTCGCGGTCGCCGTAGTCCTCGGCGTACATGCGCGTGCGCAGCACGTCGGCGATCGGCACGCCCAGCGGGCACGCGGACTCGCAGTCGTTGCAGCCGTAGCGGCACTGCTCCGCGCCGTTGCGCGTCTCGTAGCGCTCGAGCAGGCGGAAGTCGGCGCGCGTCGGCGCCGCAGTGCCCGACGCGACCAGATACTCGTCGATCTGCGCCGGCTCGCTCATGGTCACGATCAGCGCGTCGACGTTCGGGCTCGACAGCACCCAACGGAACGCGGCCTGCGGGAAGGTGCTGCCCGGGCGCTCGAACGGCTTCATGTCGTTGAGACGTGCGCCGCGCAAGGTCTTCATCGCGACCACGCCGATGCCCTTCTTGCGCGCCTTCAAGAGCGCGCGCGGCAGGTCCTCCTGGATCGCGACGAAGTCGAAGCTCTTGGTGAACTTCTGCACGAAGCTCGGGTCCTGGCCGAAGTTGTAGCCGACCAGGAAGACGTCGACAGCGTCGTGGTCGATCGCCCAGTCGAGGCACTCGACCAGCCGCCCGCCGTGCCCCGACATGCCCGTGAAGCGGATCTTCCCCGCGGCCTTCGCGCGCGACACGAACTCGGGCCACGCGGGATTCTGCAGCCGTCCCAGGTCGTTCACGGCGTGGTTGAAGTAGACGTCGATGCGATCGGTGCGCAGCCGCGCGAGGCTCCCGTCGAGCGCGGTCATCAGCTCGGCGCGCGTCGTGTCCGGACCGCACGAGGTCTTCGACGCGAGCACCACCTCATCGCGACGCCCCGCGAGCGCGCGGCCGAGCGTCTCCTCGGATGCTCCCCTGCGGTAGCTCTCGGCCGTGTCGAAGTAGCGGATGCCCCGCGCCAGCGCGTGCTGCACGAGCTTCTCGTCCCCGGCGAGGCTCGAGCCGCCGAAGCCGATGTCCGACACGCGCAGGCCCGTCTTGCCGAGCACGCGCTCGCCGCGGACGCGCGGCGTCGTGTCCAGCTCCGCGCCGACCGCCGCCAGCGGCATCAGGCCGAGCGCCGCGCCGGTCAGCGCGCTGGCCCGCAGGAACTCGCGCCGGTCGAGGTGGTCGCCGCGCTCGTCGTCGCGTCGCTCTCGCATCGTGCGTCCTCCGCTGCTCTGTCGACGATCGCTGCGCGGCGCGCGCGCGTCAAGCGTTCTCGCATTCAGTCCGGTGTGCGCGCAGCCGAATGGGGCGATATGGGCCTGCAGAGGATGTCCGTCGGACGGATGCTCCTTCTGATCGGCGTGTCGTTCCTGCTCCCGGTTGCGCTCTCGACGTCGCTGCTGACGCGCACGCTCACCGCAACCATCCGGCTCGCCGAGCTCGAGGACGCGGGCGTCCGCTATCAGAAGCCGCTCGTCGATCTGCTGATCGGCGTGGCGGGCTACGCGCATCTCGCGCGCGCCGGAGCGCCGCTCGAGAAGGCGCGAGCGGACATCGCGGCCAGCTTCGCCGAGCTGGCTCCGCTGCAAGCGAGCCTGGCCGACCGGCTCGGGACCACGCCCGAGCGGCTCGCCGCGCTCGAGAAGGCGGATATCGAGCCCGCGCGACTCGAAGAAGAGTGGCGCGCCCTCGATGGCGAGCTCTCCGCCTTGCCGGCCTTCGATCGCGACAGCCGCCTGCGCGCGCTGCTGGTCGCGGTGCGCACGCTGGTGCAGCACGTGGGCGACACGTCGACCTTGATCCTCGATCCGGATCTCGACTCGTTCTACCTGATGGACCTCACGACCGTCGCGCTTCCCCAGAGCGTGTTGCACCTCGACTCGGTCCTGGCGGTTTCGGCGCGCGCCCCGGAGGGCGAGCTGCTCGCGGAGATCGACCGGCAGGAGACCGCCAGCGTCATGTCGGTTCTGCAGGAGAGCGATCTCGATCGCGTCAGCGCTGCGGGCATGACGGCGCTCCGCTCGGACGCCGACTTCTACGGGACCAGCGAGTCGCTCCAGCGCGACCTCCGCCCCGCGCTCGATCGCCACGGAATGGTGCTGCTCGAGCTGATCGGCGCCTCGCAGCAGCTCATCCTCGCGCAGGACGCAAAGGGCTACGCGCCGGAATTCGCGCGCACCGCGCTCTCCGCCCTGGAGGCGACCCACGAGCTCTGGCGCGTGTCCGCGGCGGAGCTCACGAAGCTGCTCGAGCTCAGGGCGGAGACGCTCCGCCGCCAGCGCGCCCTCGCGCTGTTCGGGGTGGGAGCGGTGCTCGCGCTCGCGACGCTCCTCGCCTGGCGGATCGCGCTCAACATCACGCGGCCGCTCGCGGAGGCGGTGACGGTCGCGGCGTCGCTCGTCGGCGGAGATGCGGTCGCAGAGGGCGCGGCCCGCGAGCAGATCGGCACCAGCGAGATCCTGCGCGCGACGCACGCGCTCGGGCGTCTCGCCGAATCTCTGCGGGGCCTGGTCGGGCGCGTGACGGGAACCGTCGAGAATCTCGGCCGTGAGGTCGAGGCGCTCTCGCCGGTCGCGGCGAAGATCGAGCGCAGCTCCGCGCGCCTGGGCGAGAGCTCGAAGGAGATGGATCAGGCCAGCGAGCTGGCGGCCCAGGGTCTCGCGAGCGCGGCGTCGGCCGCGAGTCAGGCGAGCAACGGCGTCGCGGAGCTCGCCCGAAGCGCAACGCGCGTGAGCGCCGACATGGAGGGCGCGCGCGGGGACGTGGAGTCGGTGAACGGCGCGATTCGCTCCGTATCCACCGCGGTCGAGGAGCTCTCGTCGTCGCTCGCGGACGTCGCCAAGAGCTCGAGCCACTCCGCGGGCATCGCCGAGAGCGCCGCGCGCAACGCGCGCGAGACGACGGCCGCCTTCGAGCGGCTGCGCGTCGCGGCCGAGCAGATCGGCAACGTCGTCGGCGTGATCAGCGACATCGCGGACCAGACGAACCTGCTGGCGTTGAACGCGACCATCGAAGCGGCCAGCGCGGGCGACGCGGGCCGCGGCTTCGCGGTCGTGGCCAACGAGGTGAAGGAGCTCGCCCGGCAGACGGCGCTCGCGACCCGCGAGATCGACGAGCGCATCTCGTCGATCCAGTCGAGCACGCGCGCCGCGGTCGAAGCCACCGAGTCGATCGTGCGCATGATCGACGAGATGCACGAGAACACGCGCTCGATCGTCGCCGCGGTCGAGGAGCAGACCAGCACGAGCACGGAGATCTCCGCCAGCCTCTCGGAGGCGGTGGACCGGACCGAGGCGATCTCGCGCGCGATCGCGAGCGCCGCGCAGTCGAGCGCCGACTCTGCGGTGGGCGCGGCCGAGCTCTCGACCGTCGCGAGGCAGATGTCGGCCTCGGTGGAGACCGCGTCCAGGAGCGCCGGCGCCGCGCGCGCGGTCGTCGGGAACGTCGACCGCTCCGCGCAGGAGAACCGCGAGGTCTCGAGGATCGCGCTCGGCGCCACGCAGCGCGTCGCGGCGGAGCTCGAGCACCTGCGCGAGCTGCTGCGCGAGTTCTCGTAGCGCTGCAGCCGAGCTAGCTAGCTCGCTAGCGCAGCCGCGGCGCGACCTCGCGCGCGAACAGCTCCATCGACGCCTGCGAGAGCCGAGGATCCATCCCGGGCAGGTGCATCGCCAGGCAGAGGTGGGTGGTGCGCACCTGCGCCATCGAGCGCGCGATCGCGGCGGCCACCTCGTCGGGCGTGCCGAAGACCGGCGGGAAGAGCAGCGGTCGCTGGGTCGTGCGCAGCTCGCTCGCCGGCGGCGCGTTCGCCACGAGCGCGTCGGCCTCGAAGTCGCCCGCGGCCCCGATCCAGCGCCCGTAGGTCTCGAGCACGTGGTGGAAGTGCGGGCCGGCGTTGGCCCAGGCTTCATCCGCCGTGCGCGCGACGTGCACCCAGTGGAGCTGCACCGCGTTCTTCGTCTTCGGATCGTGGCCCGCCTCGACGAGCGCCGCGTCGTACGTCGCCTGCATCTCCGGGCTCGAGAGCCCGAGCAGGTGCGCGCCGAGCCGGCCCGCGCGCGCGATGCCCTTCGCGCCGCGCGCGCCGATCCAGAGCGGCGGGTGCGGCTGCTGCACGGGCCGCGGCATGAGCCGCGCGTCGTCGATCTGGTAGTGCCTGCCGCGATACGAGAACGACTCCTGCGTCCAGAGTCCGCGCAGCACGTCCAGACCCTCGACGAAGCGCGAGTAGCGCTCCTTGCGCGAGATCCCGTACGCCGCGTACTCGTGCACGGCGTAGCCCTGACCCACGCCGAGATCGATGCGGCCGTTCGAGATCACGTCGAGCGTCGCGACGTCCTCGGCGAGGCGGATCGCGTTGTTCAGCGGCAGCAGCACCAGGAACGTGCCGATCCGCACGCGCTCGGTCTGCGCCGCGATCGCGCCCGCGATCGGCAGCACCGACGGCGAGTAGCCGTCCTCGGCGAAGTGGTGCTCGGTGAGCCAGATCGTGTCGTAGCCGAGCGCCTCCGCGTCGCGGATCGCGCGCAGCTCGTTCGCGTACAGCTCGGGGAAGGGACGCCGCCACTTCGCCGGGTTCCGGAAGCCGAACATGAGGCCCAGGTTCGTCGTCACCCGGGAGAGTGTGGCAGATCAGGCGGCCTTGCCGCTCCCGACCTCGGCGGCGAGCGCAAGCGCATCCGCGAGGTTGGCGCAGTCGTAGGTCGCCATGCCGTTGGAGCTCGCGCTCTTCGACCAGCGCTTGGCGCCCATGGTCGCGACCGCGCTCTTGCCGTGGATGTTGATGACGGCGCGGACGCGGTTGCGCTGGCACAGCGCGGCGCACTCGCCGCCCTCGATCCAGGCGAGATCCGCCTGCGAGGGAACGCCGGGGTTCTGCGTCAGGTCGACGATCCAGCTGATCGCGCCGACCCGGCCGCACTCGTTCAGCCCCTTCGCGAGTGCTTCCTGGAACCTTCCGCTCGTCATGGAGATCCACGTCGCGACGAGCGCCTTCTCCGCGGGGAAGTGCGCGACGGAGAGCGTGCCCTCGATCGTGAAGAGCGGTGTGCCGGCCACCTTTTGACCTCCGTTCAAGGAACCGGTTTTCGGGATCGGCAGCGCGCGCGGCGAGCTTGACGAAGCGCGCTATCCGCCGAGGCGAGCGAGCGCGGCCTGCGACGGCGCATGTCGAGGCTGTATCGCGAGCGCTCGTCGCAGCGTGGAGCGCGCGCGTTCGCCGTCGCCGGCTCGCTCCGCGCCGAGCGCGATCAAGTAGAGGTTCAGCGCCTGGTTGTGCCGGGCGCGGTCGACGTCGGCCTGTCGACCCTGTCCGGTGTAGCCCTGCTCGAGCAGCTCCCAGGCCTGCACGTGGCCGGGCTCGGCTTCGACGTAGCGCTCGAGCAGCGCGAGTCCGGCATCGGTGTGCCCCGCCGCGAGCTCCGCGGTTCCCGCGACGAACCAGTGCGTGGGCTGCAAGTCCCAGTACTCGGTCTCACGTACGGGTGCGATGGCGGCGAGCGCATCCTCGGCTCGGCCGAGCCGCAGAAGAACCGAGCCGCGCAACATCCGTGCGGACGGATCGCCGGGCCGGATCGCGAGCGCGGCGTCGACGTCGGCGAGCGCGCCCTCGAGATCCTGCCGCAGCACGCGCGCGCGTGCGCGCGTCACGTGCAGCGGGAAGCTCTTCGGCTCGAGCTCGAGCGCCTGGTCGAGCGCGGCGAAGTATGCGGTGGGATCGGGCGCGCCTTCGGCGACCGCGAGCTGCTGTCGCGCGGCGATCGCCTCGCCCGAGTCACCGGCGAGGTCGGCGAGCGTCTCGCCCACTGCGCGATCGTGACGCGCGCCGATGTACGCGAGCGCGAGCTCCCCGGGCCGCGGATCTTCGGGACCGCCGAGCGCGTTCTCGAGCAGCGGCCAGCCCCCGAGCGCGAAGGCGTCGATCGCGGCCCACGTCCGCGCGGTCGGGCCCTGGCCGGGCGCGGCGAAATCGTCGGCGTAGAGCAGCCACGGCGTGCGCAGCTCGACGAAGAGGTTGTCGTCGGAGTTCACCACGGCGTCGCTCCCGATCAGGGCGTCGACGTCGGCGGGAAGCAGGCGCAGGAGGCTCCACAGCTCCGCGGTCGAGCGCGTGCCCACGCGGTAGAGGTCCGACTGCACGGCGGGCGGCAGGGATTCGAAGCGCCGCAAGTCGGCAGCGGTGAGCGGCTCGATCGTGGCCATCAGCATCAGGTCGGGCAAGGTCCGGTCGAGCGCGAACGCGTAGACGTACGGGAACTCGCTGCGCAGCGCGGCGAGGATCGAGCGCAGCACCTCGGGGTCGGTGGCGTAGAGGGGGAACCACTGCAAGAGCCGCCCGCCGGGTGCGAGCGCCGTGCGCGCCGCGCGGAAGTGCTCGCGCGTGAACAGGTTCGCGACGCCGGAGAGCCACGGGTTCGACGGCTCCGAGATGATCACGTCGTAGCGCTCGCGTGTGTTCGCGAGGTACGTGCGCCCATCCTCGACGATCACGCGCACGCGCGGGTCGTCGAGCGGCTTGCCGTTGATCGCGTCGAAGAAGTGCGAGGCCTCGAGCATCGCCGGCTCGAGCTCGACCACGTCGATCCGCTCGAGCGGGTGGCGGGCGGCCGAGCCGACCGTCACCCCCGACGCCCAGCCGATCACGAGCACCTTCGCCGCCGGCTTGCCGAACAGGAGCGGCGTCTGCGCGAGCAGGACCTGCGTGGGCATGTCCTGGCGCGACGACGCGTCGGGCTTTCCGTTGACGTGAAGCGTGGTGTCGCCGCGGTAGCGGTGCACGGAGACCGTCGCGGAGAGGCCGTCGCGGTAGAAGAGGACCTGCTCGACGCCGACGCCTTCGAGCTGGCTCGCGTCCGGCGCGTCGGAGAAGATGCGCCCAGGGACGAACGCGCCCAGCGCGAGCGCGCGGGTGTCGAGCGGCGGCGGATAGACCAGCATCAGGACCGCGAAGGCGGCGGGGACCGCGGCGAGCGCGAGGCGGATCCGCCCGCTCGCGTGGGCGCGCCAGAGCAGGAGCGCCGCACACGTCGCGGCGTTCAGCGCGATCGCGACCGAGGCCGTGCCGCGGAGCCCGAGCAGCGGCAGCAGGATGAAGCCCGCGCTGAACGCGCCGAGCGCCGAGCCGAGCGTGTTCACGAAGTACACGTCGCCGACCGCGGGCGACGCGGCGCCCGCCGCCGTCTGCGCGCGCGCGAGCAAGGGGAAGAGCGCGCCGAGCACCAGCGCGGGCGGGAGCATGGCGCACGCCGCGACACCGAACTGTGCCGCAACGAGACGCTCGGGCGCGTTGCCGTGGCTCCGCACGAGCGCCATGAACAGCGCCGGCAGGTGCGGCAGGAGCGAGAGCGACGCCAGCGACAGGAGGCCCAGCGCCGCGATGCCGAGCGCGTACACGAGCAGCGGCCGGCGCAGCCGATCGACGAACGCGCGCGCCAGGAGCGATCCCGCGCCGATCCCGAACAGGAACGCCGCGAGCATGCAGGCGAAGGCGTAGATGGACGAGCCCATCACCATCGACAGCGCGCGCGTCCAGGTCACCTCGTAGACGAGCGACGTGAAGCCCACCGTGCCGTAGGCGAGCAAGGCCGGGTTCCAGCGCGTGAGGGAATCCGCCGCTCGCGGCCGCGGCTCTCCGGGAGACGGCTCCCCGCGAACGAAGCGCGCGAGGACCAGCGCGAGCACGCCCAGCGCCAGGTACGCGCCGGCGGCGAGATGGTTGCTCTGCGCGATGCCGAAGCGCGGCAGCAGCAGGAACGTCGCGAGGAACACGCCGCTCACCGCGCCGAGCGTGTTGACGCCGTAGAGCAGCGCGACGTCCCCGCCCGCGCGCTCGTCGCGCACGAGCGCGCGAACGAGCAAGGGCAACGTCAGCCCCATCCCGATCGTCGGCAGACACAGGACGGCGAACGCGAGCGCGAAGCGGAGCAGAGCGGATGGCCAGAACGGCAGGTCCGCGAGCAGCGTTCGGGAGAGGGCAGGGAAGAACGAGAAGAGGAACGGCACCGCCAGCGCGTAGAGACCGACCGCGAGCTCGATCCCGCCGTACGCGCGCACGCCGTTCCGGATCCGCCCGGCGATCCGGCCACCGAGCAGGCCGCCGATGCCGAGCCCGGCCATGTACGCGACCAGGATCGTCGAGATCGCGAGCGTGGTGGTTCCGAAGACGAGCCGCAGCAGCCGCGACCAGACCACTTCGAGCACGAGGCTGGCCGCGCCCGAGAGGAAGAAGCAGATCCCGACCGCGAGGAGGAGCGCGGCTCCGGTCGAGCGCCGGGCCTCGCGGGCGTCATTCATCGCGCGAGTCTAACAGTCGGTCTCGCGCGGCTGGCTCAGTCGTCCTCGCGCCGGCCCCAGCGGAGCTGACCGGAGGCTGCGCTGGCAAGCGACTTCTCGCGCTTGGCCTCGATGTGCTCGGTGAGGAAGAGCACGAGCGACTCGCAGTCCTCGGCGGAGCGGCGCATCTCCTCGGGCGAGCTCGCGTCCACCGGCAGGATCGCCTTGAAGTCGCGCGCGCCGTCGACGCGCACGACCGCGCGCGCCTCGCGCGGTCCCGACCAGCGGTACGAGAAGGTCAAGGTCGCGAGATCCCGACGGCGCCGTTCGAGCGCATCGTCGCGGCGGCGGACCGCGAGGTCGTAGTCCTGATCGAGAACGTCGAGGAGCAGATCCTCGAACTCGCGCTCCAGCGCCTTGTGCTTCCCGTTGACTGTCACGACCGAACCCCCTGCCGCGCTCCGGCGGCCTCCTTGCTCTCCCCTCGGCCACTGTCTTCGGCGGGAACGCGGCGAAGTTTGAGCAGAATGTCCACAGATGACGCTCCCTTCCGCTTCTGCGCGCGACCTGCGCGTTCGTGTAGGCTCGGCGGTCGATGGAAACCCCGATCGTGTTCGCTGCGAGCCCCCTCGATCGCGTCAGCCACCTGCGCCGCGACGGCGCCTGGCTCGACGCCGCGCTGTCGAGTGATGCAAGCCGCTTTCTGCCGTTCCACCGCCTGAACGTGTTGGTGAAGACGCCGAAGACCGAGCTCGCCTGGGCGAATCCGGCGATCCGCAGCGTGATGGACGCACGCACCGGCGCCGTGCTGCTCGGCGTGCGCGACGGCCTCGCGCACTTTGCCGTGGATCTCTCGCCGCTACACGATCCCGTGGCGGAGCTCGGGCTCGCGGGCGCGGCGAGCTTCGCGGACGTGCGACAGGTCGCCGCCGCGCTCCCGGGCGGCGACGCCTCGATCGTGGCGCAGGGCCGGCAGATGCTCGACTGGCACGCGCGCCACCGCTTCTGCGCGGTCTGCGGACACGCCACGAGCGTGAAGGAGGCCGGCTACCTGCGCGAGTGCGACGAGTGCGACGCGCAGCACTTCCCGCGCACGGACCCCGTCGTGATCATGCTCGTGCACGACGGCGAGCGCTGTCTGCTCGGCCGTCAGGCCGGCTTCCCCGCGAAGATGTGGTCCGCGCTCGCGGGGTTCGTCGAGGCGGGCGAGACGCTCGAAGACGCGGTGCGGCGCGAGGTGATGGAGGAGGCGCACATCCGGGTCGGCGAGGTGCGCTACCACGCGTCGCAGCCGTGGCCGTTTCCGTCGTCGCTGATGATCGGCTGCATGGCGCGCGCGCTCGACGACGCGATCACGGTCGATCGCACGGAGCTCGAGGACGCGCGCTGGTTCCCGCGCGACCAGGTCCTGCGCGCGCTGCGCGATCCGGCCTCGGAGGCGGGCTTCTTCGTCCCGCCGGCGATGGCGATCGCGCATCACCTGATCAAGGCCTGGGCGGAAGCCTGAGGCGCGGGATCTCGATCTTCGGGCAGCGGTCCATCACCACCGCCAGCCCGGCCTTGCGCGCGCGCTCGGCGGCGGGCTCGTTCACCACCCCGAGCTGCATCCACACCGCCTTCGCGTGCGCCTCGATCGCCTCGTCCGCGACCGCGCCGGCGGCCTCCGAGTTGCGGAACACGTCGACCAGGTCGATCGGCTCGTCGATGTCGGCCAGGGTCGCACGCACGCGCTCGCCGAGGATCGTCTCGCCCGCGCAGACGGGGTTCACCGGGATCACGCGGTAGCCGCGCGACTGCAGGAACGCCATCACCTCGTGGCTGTCGCGCTCGGGCTTGGGGCTCGCGCCCACCAGCGCGATCGTCTTCGTTGCGGTGAGGATCTTCCGGATCTCGTCGTCGCTCGCTCGCGTCGCCATGACTCGAGTCTGACATAATCGCGTGCGTGATCGACTTCGAGCCCACCGAGGAGCAGGCGCTCATCCGAGACACCGTGACGGAGTTCGCGAAGGCGGAGATCCGTCCGCGCGCGCGCGAGGCGGACGAGGCGGCGAAGCTCCCGGCCGAAGTGCTTTCGCGCGCGCACGAGCTGGGCCTCGTCGCGAACGGCCTGCCCGAGGCGTTCGGCGGGGGCGGGGAGCGTTCCGCGCTCACCGGCGCGTTGATCGGCGAGGAGCTCGCGTACGGCGACCTCGCGATCGCGCTGGCAATCCTCGCGCCGGGGCTGCTCGCGTTTCCCGTTGCGGACTTCGGCACCGACGCGCAGAAGGCGGCGCTCCTGCCGGCGCTGGTCGCGAGCGCGGGCACGCTCGGCACCCTGGCGCTGCAGGAGCCGCGCTTCGACTCCGACCCGTACCGCCCGCGCACGCAGGCGACGCGGACGGGCGACGGCTGGGCGCTCGACGGCGCGAAGTGCCTCGTGCCGTGGCCGGAGACGGTGCAGCACGTGCTCGTGCTCGCCAGCGAAGGGGAGTCACTGGCCGGCTTCATCGTCCCGCGCGACGCGCCGGGTCTGCGCGCCACGCCGGATTCGTACCTCGGCATCCGCGCGCTGCCGACCGTGGAGCTCGCGCTCGAGGGCGTGCAGGTGGCCGCCGAGGCGCGCCTCGGCGGGCCGACGGGGCCGCACCTGCGGGCGCTGATCGCGCGCGGCCGCGTGGGCCTCGCGGCCATGGCGGTCGGCGTCGCGCGCGCTGCGTTCGAGCTGGCGCGCGACTACGCAAAAGAGCGTCAGGCGTTCGGAGCCCCGATCGCGACCAAGCAGGCGATCGCGTTCAAGCTCGCCGACATGGCGATCGAGATCGACGGCGCGCGTCTGCTCGTCTGGGAGGCCGCCGCGCGCCTCGATGCCGGCGCGGACGCGACGCGCGAGGCCGCGCTGGCGATGCACCAGGTGCGCCGGGTCGCGCTCGAGGTGAGCGACGGGGCGGTCCAGGTCTTCGGGGGGCACGGCTACATCCGCGAGTACCTGCCCGAGCTCTTGCTGCGCAACGCGCGCGGCTTCGCCTGCTTCGAAGCACTCACCCTGGTGTAGGGAGCGTCGAGATGATCTCCTTCGAGCCGACCGAGAACAGCCTGCGCGCGCGCGAATTCTACCGGCGCATGGCGCTCGAGCAGATGCGGCCCGTGTCGCGCCGCTACGACGAGGACGAGCACGCGCTGCCGGTCGAGTGGGTCGACTACTACTGGCGCGAGGGCCGCAAGGGCGCGCCCGGCAGCGTCTCCGGTCCGACGGACGGCTTCGTGCAGGTCTGCATCCAGGCGGAGGAGCTGTGCTTCGGCGACGCGGGTCTGTACCTGCGCATGCCGACGGCGGCGCTCGGGGGCTCGGCGGTCTCCGCCGCGGGCACGCAGGAGCAGAAGGACCGCTTCCTGCGCCCGTTCCGCGAATCGCCGCACCCGATCTGGGGCGCGATGGCGATCACCGAGGCGAGCGCGGGCTCCGACTCCGCCGCGATCCAGACCAGCGCGCGCTTCGACGCCGAGCGCGACGAGTGGGTGCTGAACGGCACGAAGATCTTCTGCACGGCGGGCGAGGGCGCGTCCCAAGTGGAGGGCGGCTTCGTGGTCGTCTGGGCCACGGTCGACAAGTCGCTCGGCCGCGGCGGCATCAAGTCCTTCGTCGTACCCGCGCGCACGCCGGGCATGAAGCTCGTCGGGCTCGAGAAGAAGCTCGGCATCCGCGCGTCCGACACGGCGACCCTCGTGTTCGAGGACTGCCGCGTCCCGTCCGCGAACCTGCTGGGCGGGTCGAAGCAGAAGACCGAGAAGAAGACCGCCGGCGACAAGGGCTTCAAGGGCGCGATGGCGACGTTCGACGCCAGCCGCCCGATCGTGGCCGCGATGGCCGTCGGCGTCGGCCGCGCTGCGCTCGACTTCCTGATCGAGGAGCTCGAGCGGCAAGGCCTGAAGGTGCGCTTCGACTCTCCGCCGCGCGCGCAGACCGCGCTCGAGCGCGACGTGGTCGACATGCTGGCGGAGCTGCAGGCCGCGCGGCTCCTCACCTGGCGCGCGGCCAGCATGATGAACCGCGGCAAGCCCAACAGCCTCGAGGCGTCGATGGCCAAGGCCAAGGCCGGCCTCGTGGTCACGAAGATCACCCAGAAGGCGGTCGAGCTGCTCGGCCCGCCGGGCTACTCGAAGAAGCTCATGGTCGAGAAGTGGATGCGCGACGCCAAGATCAACGACATCTACGAAGGCACGCAGCAGATCAACCAGCTGATCGTCGCCCGGCGCATCCTCGAGTACTCGTCCTCCCAGCTCCGCTAGCCCCGCGGAGGGCACAGTTGATTTGGACCACGCGCAGAGTCGATAATCGCCCGCGCGTCGAACCCAGAGGAGACTGACCCGTGGCAGAAGCGTTTCTCTCGGACGGCTGGTTCAGCCAGACGGACAAGATCCAGAACGAGGTGAACCCGCCCGTACCGGCGGCGATCAAGGACCTGAAGATCAACATGCAGGTGACGGGCGCCCCGAGCGGGGACGTCTCCTTCCGCATGGAGGCCGGCAAGCTCGTGAAGGGGCATGCGGCCGACGCGCCGACGAAGCTCATCATCCCGTTCGCGACCGCGAAGGCGATGCTGATCGACCAGAACCAGCAGGCCGTCATGCAGGCGTTCATGTCGGGGCAGATCCGGGTCGAGGGCGACATGGCCAAGCTGATGCAGATGCAGATGGCCGGTCCGCCGAGCCCCGAGGCCCAGAAGGTCTCGCAGCTCATCAAAGAGATGACCGAGGCGTAGGATCTCGCTCGCTCCGGGACGCGCCGGGTCAGGCAGGCGCGTCCCGGAGCGGCAGTTCAGTCGCTCACGGGGCCGCCGCTCATTCGGCCGGAATCGGGGCGGGACACGCCTTGATCGCGGCCCTGAAGTCCGTGCGGCACGCCTTCAGGCTCGGGTGCAGCTGGACGTTCTCCCGGCACTGGTCGCGGCACTGGAAGTTCAGGAGCTGCGCGTTGTCGACGCACGAGTCGCGGCTCGGATCCCCGACAGGGTAGGTCGCGCGACACGTTTCGATGTCGGCCCGGAATCCCGCGCACTCGGCCTGCACGCACTGCGCGAGCGCCGTCAGCACTCCGCCCACGCACGACTCGCGCTCTTCGCGGGCCGCCTCCGCG
>Ga0210377_10002788_pt1 | contig 15112 bp, 5 predicted proteins | sample PLM4_65_b1redo_FD_155480 | JGI IMG/M metagenome (GOLD analysis project Ga0210377, IMG submission 155480) | Groundwater sediment microbial communities from an aquifer in East River, Colorado, USA - PLM4_65_b1 redo | ecosystem: Environmental > Terrestrial > Soil > Riparian zone | place: USA: East... | reverse complement strand
CGGACGTCATCCAGCTCGAAAGAAAGGGCAACACGTACACCCTGTCCGCGGCTCGTTTCGGAGATCTCTTCACGACCAGCCAGCTCTCCGATCTCAGCCTGGGCGACGACGTTTACGTCGGGCTCTTCCTTTGCTCCCACAATCCCGACGTGGTCGAGAAGGCGGTCTTCCGTGACGTCCGGATCATCCGCCCCGCCAAAGAGGGCTTCGTCCCCTACCGGGACTACATCGGAAGCCATCTGGAGATCCTCGATCTCGAGAGCGGCCACAGGCAGCTCGTCTACAGCTCCACGCAACCCTTCGAGGCGCCCAACTGGACGAAGGACGGCAGCGCGCTGATCTACAACAGCAGCGGCAGCTCCGACGGCCGGGGGCGCTTGTATCGCTTCGATCTCGCGACGAGGCAGCCGTCACTCATCGATACCGCCTTTGCCAACCGCAACAACAACGACCACGTGCTGTCCTTCGACGGCAGCATGATCGGCATCAGCGACCAAAGCACCAACGAAGGACGGTCGACGATCTTCACGCTTCCGGCCGGGGGGGGAACGCCCAAGCGAATCACGGCACTGTCGCCGTCGTACCTCCATGGCTGGTCGCCGGATGGAAAGTACCTGGTCTATACCGGCGGAAGGAACGACGAGTTCGACATCTACAAGATCGCCGCCGATGGCAGCAGCCCAGAGACCAGGCTGACCGACTTCAAGGGGCTGGACGACGGCCCCGAGTACACCCCGGACGGAAAGTACATCTACTTCAACTCGACCCGCAGCGGGACCATGCAGATCTGGCGGATGAAGCCCGACGGCAAGGATCCGGAACAGGTCACGAAGGACGAATACAACAACTGGTTTCCGCACATGTCGCCCGACGGCCAGTGGATCGCCTTCATCACTTTTCCCAAGGAGGTGGACCCGGCGGACCATCCCTACTACAAGCGCGTCTACCTTCGCCTGATGCCGATCGAGTGCGGCACGCCCAGGGTGATCGCCTACGTCTACGGGGGGCAGGGCACGATCAACGTCCCCTCGTGGTCACCCGACGGCAAGATGCTCGCCTTCGTCAGCAACACGGCCATGGAGTGAGCGAAGGAGCGTGACCAGGGTCACACAACGGCGACCCGGCTGGGCGCACATTCGAGTGTATGGCGCCGCCGCCCGTGGTGGACCCGCAGAGCCAGCGCAGGGCTCTCGTCTCGACGGACCTCGACGCGCTCATCCTCATCAAGATCAAGGATCTGCTCTCGCCCGTCGTTGGGTTCGTGCGGGCGATGGCCCGGGTGATCGGAACAGCCATCCACCGGGACGGTGGACGGGAGCAGCTCCGGAGAAGCGAAACGAGATGGCGGGCGCTGATCGAGAACAGCCCCGACGCCGTCGCCCTGCTGGACCCCGAGGGGCGCGTCCTCTACGCGAGCCCCGCGAGCCGACGGGTGCTCGGCTACTCCGAGGAGGAGCTCTCGGCCATGAGCGCCTTCTCCCTCGTGCACCCCGACGACGCCCGGGAGGCGCGACGGGCCTTCGAGGGCCTTCGCGAGGATCGGGTGCCGATCAGCGGTGAGCTCCGGGTCCTTCACAAGGATGGCTCCTGGCGGTGGGTGGAGAGCGTCACCACCAACCTGCTCCACGAGCCTGGAGTCCAGGCCATCGTCAGCAACTGTCGCGACATCACGGTGCGAAGGCGACGCGAGACCCGGATCCGACATCAGGCCTACCACGATCCCCTCACCGATCTCCCCAACCGCATTCTGTTCGGAGACCGCCTGGCCCAGTCCTTGGCCCGCGCTCACCGCAGCGGCCGGACCGCCGCGGTCGCGGTCTGCGACCTCGACGACTTCAAGCGCGTGAACGACACGTACGGCCACGCGGCAGGCGACCGTCTCCTGAAGGTCGTTTCTCAACGCCTCGTCGCCTGTCTCCGGGAGGACGACACCGTGGGACGAATGGGGGGCGACGAGTTCACCGTGATCCTGCAGGACCTCGCGAAACCGGAAGACGCGTCGCTCGTCGCGCGGAAGCTCCTCCGCGCCGTCGCAACGCCCGTGGACCTGGACGCAGCGCGGATCTGCGTGACGACGAGCCTGGGCATCAGCCTCTACCCTCGGGATGGCGATACCCCCGAGGCTCTGCTCAAGAAGGCCGACGAGGCCCTCTACCGCGCAAAGGTCCGCCGCGCTGACTACGAGATCTGCACCTGAGGCGCCCGCCGTCCCACCTGCGGTTCTGACCCCCGGCCAGTCGGAAGCCCCCCCGGCCGGGCTCGGCGCACGGGCGTCGGGGCTGTGATACGATCGGGGTCCCTCCCGGCTTCGGCCGTCGATTGCCGCGTCAATGGTCGCGTCACTGGCAAGAGAGCGTCGACGGTTTACGCCACCCCGAATCAGTCAGTATTGAAGGGACAGACGGAGTATGCGAGTCTCCTGGCCAGCCGCCGTGCTCGTGGTCGTCCTCCCCGGGCTCGAGGCCCGCGCACAGACCGGAGCCCTCACCCTCGAGGACTGCGTCCGCCGCGCCCTCACGGGCCCCTCATCCGTGACGGTGGCTCGCCAGCAGCGCGAGATCGCCTCCCTCGGCCTCACGCAGGCTCGGGCCGCTTTTCTGCCGCAAGCCCAGGCCGTGGGCGCCTTCACCTACAACAGCGCGCTCCCGGGTACCCACGACGTTCCCAGCCACGTCGCCCTCAACGGCGTCCGCGAGTACGGAGCGCTCGTCACTGCCGTCCAGGAGCTCGACATCTCGGGACGCTTGCGGGCGACGAGCGCGCGAGCGCGAGCCGACCGTGACGCCGCCGAGGCGAGCGTGCGGATCGCCGAGCGTGACCTCCGACGAGCGGTCAGCGGGTCGTACTACCGCCTGCTGCTGGCGCGGCGCCTGGTCGAGGTGGCCCGCGACGCCCTGGACGAGGCACGGCGCTTCGAGACCCGCACGCAGCAGCTGTTCGACAAGGGCGAGGCGGCGCGTGCCGACGTCGTGAAGGCCTCCGCCCAGACCGCCTTCCTCGAGCAGACGGTGAGCATCGCGGAGCTGGGAGCGCAGACGGCCAACCACGAGCTGGCCTCTTTCTGGACGACCTCCGTCTCGGACCCGCTGCCGCTGGACGACGTCCTCGAGGCCCCGGTCACGCTGCCCGACGTCGAGGCGCCCCCGGACGACGGCCCTTTCCTGCGGCGACCCGAGCATGGCCTGTTCGAGGCGCAGCGACGCAGCTTCGACGCCGATGCCCGCCGAGTCCGCGCCGAGCTGCTGCCGCAGGCCAGCGTCACGTTCCAGTACGGCCTCGACTCGCTGCGCTTCCACTGGGCCGACCGGGGGTATGCGGCGTTCTTCAGCCTGAACGTCCCGATCTTCGACTGGTTCAAGACGCGCAGCGCGTCCCGCCAGCTCCGGCTGCAGGCGGATCAGGTGGACCAGAACCGCCGGATCGCCGAGCGGGCCTTTTCGAGGGACTACCACGACGCCCTCGATCGGGTGCGCGCGGCCTACGCCCAGATCGCCCTTACGCGGGCCCAGGTCACGCTGTCCGCGGAGAACCTGCGCCTCAGCCGCGTGCGCTACGAGGGGGGCGAGGGCTCGGCCCTCGACGTGGTGGCGGCCCAGGGCCAGCTCGCCGATGCACGCACGAACTACTTCACGACCCTCGCCCGGCACCTCGAGGCCCGGGCGGACCTGGCCGTGGCCGCAGGCGAGTGACGGAGGCCGGACGGAGACCGCGGGAGAGGGGCGCAGCAATGGCGCCCTGCGTAACAAGGGAGGCCAGTTTGACCGCAACCCGAGAGACCGGAAGACGCGCCGTCGCCGGAGCCTGGGGAGTCGCCGGGCTGGCCCTGGCGATGGCATGCACGTCCCACGAGGAAGCCGAGCCCAAGCCCGTCGTGACCGTGAAGGCCGTCCGCGCGGAGCTGGCGGACGTGCGGCTCTCGGTGCGCGCGCCGGCTGTCGCCTACCCGCGGCAACAGGCCAGCCTGGCGTCTCGGATCACGGCTCCGATCCGCGAGCTGAAGGCCCGCAAGGGCGACACGGTCTCCGAAGGACAGGTGCTGGCGCTCCTGGAGAGCCGCGACGTCCTCGCCCAACGCGAGGATGCGGCGGCGACCTTGCGCCAGGCGCAGCAGGTGTGCGACCGCCGGGAGCAGCTCTTCGCCGAGGGCGCGATCCCGCAGCGCGAGCTGCTCGCGAGCCAGACCGAGCTGGCCCAGGCCCGGGCCCGCCACGACCTGATCGAGGCGCAGCTCCGCTTCACCGAGCTGACGAGCCCCTTCGCAGGCGTGATCACCGAGCAGTTCCTCTACCCCGGCGACATGGCCAAGCCCGAGACGCCGGTCTTCACCGTGACCGACCTCTCGCGGATCGTGGCCCGGGCGCAGGTCGCGGAGGCCGACGCGGGCAAGCTCCGGACCGGGCAGGTCGGCGCGTTCCATCCGACGGACGCGGGGGAGGAGTCCTTCGAGGGCCGCGTGACCGTCGTGAACCGGGCGGTGGACCCGGCGCGCCGGACGATCGAGGCCTGGCTCGAGATCCCGAACGGGGCGGGCCGGATCCGCGCGGGAGCCTTCGGCAACGTTGAATTCGTCACGGGCTCGGCGCCGGGCAGCGTCGTGGTCCCCGTCGAAGCCGTCGAGTTCGTGAGCGGCACCCGCAAGGGGAGCGTCCTCGTCGTCGACGGGAAGCAGATCGCCCACCGGCGGGAGGTCGAGGCCGGCGACGTCTCGGGCGGCAGGGTGCAGATCTTGGGCGGCCTCAAGGCCGGCGAGACCGTCGTCCTGGAAGGCGGCTACGGCCTCCCCGACGAGACCGAGGTCCGCTTCGCGGAGGGCGAGAGGCGATGACGCCGCGGCTGGGGCACTTCGTCGAAGCCCACGGACGGGCTTTGCTGCTGGTCGTCCTGAGCTTCGCGGTGGCCGGGTCGATCTTCGCCTTCCGACTCCCCGTGGCGATCTTCCCACAGACCGATTTTCCGCGAATCGTGATCCTGGTGGACAACGGGATCGCCCCCATCGACGTCCAGGCCTTGACCGTGACCCGGCCCATCGAGGAGGCCATCCGCATCGTTCCGGGGATCACCAACGTCCGCTCCGTCACCGCCCGCGGTTCCACCGAGATCAGCGTCTTCTTCCGCTGGGACGTGGACATCCTGAACGCCCTGCACCTGGTGCAGGGGCGGATCTCGCAGATCACACCCTCGCTGCCCCCGGGTTGCCGGTTCTACATCAATCGCCTGACCTTCTCCGTCTTCCCCATGATCGGCTTCAGCATCACGTCGCCCACCCGGAGCCCCTCCGACCTCTGGGAGCTGGCCTACTACAACCTGGCCCCCCGCCTCTACCGCCTGCCCGGCGTCGCCGAGACACGCATCGTGGGCGGCCGCGCCCCCGAGTACCACGTCCTGGTCGAACCCGAAAAGCTCAATAGCTACGGCCTGCCCCTGACCAAGGTCGTGGAAGCGATCCGGAACACCAACAAGATCGAGCCCGCCGGCATGGTGCAGGAGAACTACCACCTGTACCTGGCCACGGTGACCGGCCTGATGCGCAGCAGGGAGGACATCGAGAACGCGGTGGTGGAGGTCGTGAACGGCACGCCGGTACTCGTCAAGGACCTGGCGCGGGTCGTCCCTGGGGAACGACCTGTCTACAACATCGTGACGGCCAACGGCCGCCCCGCCGTCCTGGTGAACGTCCTGCAGCAGCCCGACGGCAACGCCATCGCGATCGCCGACGACGTCAACCGCGAGCTGCGCGAGATCCGGAAGAGCCTCCCGCCCGACATCGAGCTGGCGATCTTCTACGACCAGTCGATCCTGGTCCGGGATTCCATCGGAAGCGTCGCCGAAAGCATCCTGATCGGCCTGGCGCTTTCCATCGCCGTTCTTGTGGGCTTCCTCAAGAGCTGGCGCACGACCGTCGTGGCGGCCCTGGTGATCCCCCTCTCGACCCTCATCGCCATCGTCTTCATGAAGCTCTTCAACATGAGCTTCAACATCATGACCCTCGGGGGCATCGCGGCCTCCATCGGCGTGGTGATCGACGACGCCATCGTCATGGTGGAGAACATCGTCGTGCATCTCTCCCTGGGGCAGCCTCCCAAGGAAGCGGCCCGGAGCGCGATCCACGAGCTGACCCCGGCGCTGATCGGCTCCACGCTGACGCCGATCGTCGTGTTCGTCCCCCTGATCTTCCTGGGCGGCATCACCGCCGTCTTCTTCCGCGCCCTGGCACTGGCCCTGGTGGCGGCCCTCGCGGCTTCGCTGTTCCTCGCGATCTTCTTCACGCCGGTCCTGGCCGGCATCCTCCTGCGCCCCCCCGCGGGCCGGGCCACGACGGACCTGGAGGAGGCCGAGCAGGCGGGCGAGGGACGCCTGCTGCGCTGGCTGACCGGCCGCTACGAGGCGGCGCTGCATTGGTGCCTCGGCCACACCCGGGCCGTCCTCGCCGCCGCCGTCCTCATCGTTGCCGCGTCGGTCGGCATCTACTTCCAGCTCGGGAGCGGCTTCCTGCCCGGGACGGACGAGGGCGCCTTCGTCCTCGACTACGTGATGCCCTCGGGCACCTCGCTCCCGGAGACCCACCGGGTCCTCAGCCACATCGAGCGCTTCCTGCTCGAGACACCCGAGGTCGAGAGCTACTCCCTCCGCGTCGGAGCACGGCTGGCCCTGGCCATCGCCGAGCCGAACACGGGCGATTTCCTGGTCAAGCTCAAGCGGGGGCGCAAGCGCTCCCTGGAGGAGGTCACCGACGAGCTGCGCCGCAAGGTGAACCAGGCGGAGCCCGCCATCGAGGTGGAGTTCCCGCACATCCTCGAAGACTTGATCGGCGACCTCGCGTGGTCACCCCAGCCCATCGAGGTGAAGATCTACCACGACGATCCGGCCGTGTTCACAGCCGTGGCCCACGACATCGAGGAGTGGCTGCCCAAGGTGAAGGGCGTGGTGGACGTCGCCAACCGCAACGTCGTGATCGGGCCCGCCGTCAACTTCCGCGTCGATCCGCAGAAGGCCAAGCGGGCAGGCTTCGACGTCGGCGACGTCGCCGCCATCGAGGCGGCCGTCTTGGATGGTGAGCTGACCTCTAACATGATCCGCGGCGACCGGCTGATCGGCATCCGCGTCCGCTACCCGGCGGAGCGCCGGACCACGGTCGACCAGCTCAAGTCGCTCCTGCTCACGTCCACAGGCGGGACCACGCTGCCTCTCTCGAGCATTGCGGACGTCGAGATGGAGGAGGGCCAGGCCGAGATCCACCGCGAGAACCTGCGCCCCCTCGCCACCGTGACGGCCCAGCTCTCGGGCCGGGACCTCGGGTCGGCGATGGCGGAGATCCGGGAGCGTCTCTACAAGGAGGTCAAGATCCCACCCAGGACCGAGATCGAGTTCGGCGGCCTGTACCAGATCCAGCGCGAGTCGTTCCTGGGCTTGACCCAGGTGCTGCTGATGTCGATTCTGCTGATCTTCATCATCCTGGTCTTCGAGTTCCGATCGTTCTCGCACCCGATCGCGATCCTGGTCGCGACGATACTCTGCGGCTTCGGCGCCCTGCTGGCGCTCTATGTGACCGGATCCACGCTCAACGTGTCGTCCTTCATGGGCGCGATCATGGTCGTCGGCATCGTTCACAAGAACGGGATCCTGATGCTCGACTCCGAACAGTTCTTCTCGGCCCAGGGCCATCCGCTGCGGGAGGCGATCTTCCACGCAGGGCGGCGGCGGCTGCGGCCGATCCTGATGACCGCCCTCGCCACCATCGTCGGGATGCTGCCGCTGGCCCTGGGCGTCGGCTCGGGAGCCCAGATGCTGCAGCCGCTGGCGATCGCCGTGATCGGTGGCGTCGCGGTCTCGATGGTGTTGTCGCTGCTGATCACGCCGGTGCTATTCTGCCTGCTGCGCGAGCGCGGACTATAAGAGGATACGGCTTTGCCGCGCTCCCAAGGAGACGAAGAATGACTCGAACTTCCGCTCTGATCATCCCGCTCGCATCGCTCTTGTGCCTGGGGGCCCCGGCTCGGGGCGCGACCCCGGCGAAGCACGAGCCGTACCACCTCCTGAAGGAGATCCCGATCGGGGGCGAGGGAGGATGGGACTACCTCTTCGTCGACTCCGCGGCCCGGAGACTCTACGTTTCGCACGCAGCCAAGGTCGTCGTGATCGACCTCGACACCGACGCCGTGGTCGGGGAGATCGCCGACACGCCGGGTGTCCACGGCTTCGCCGTCGCTCCGGAGCTGGGTCGAGGCTTCTCGAGCAACGGCCGGGAATCCAAGGTCAGCATCGTCGATCTCAAGACGCTGCAGACCCTCTCGAAGGTCCCGACGGGCGAGAACCCCGATGCGATCCTCTACGAACCGGGCCGTCAGGAGGTCTACGCCTTCAACGGGCGTGGCCACTCCGCCACCGTGTTCGAAGCGAAGTCCGGAAACGTTACGGCCACGATCCCGCTGCCCGGCAAGCCGGAGTTCGCGGTGGCGGACGCCGAGGTCGGGCGGATCTACAACAACATCGAGGACAAGAGCGAGGTGGCGGTCATCGACATCAAGACCCACGCCGTCGTGGCTCATTGGCCCATCGCACCCGGCGAGAGCGCGTCGGGGATGGCCCTCGACCTGGCGCACCACCGCCTCTTCCTCGGCTGCGACAACAAGCTGATGGTGATGATGGACAGCAGGACCGGCAAGGTCGTCGGCAGCGTGGCCATCGGTGAGGGGGTGGACGCCAACGCCTTCGACCCGGCCACGCAGCTCGCCTTCAGCTCCAACGGGGAGGGAACGGTCACGATCGCCCGGGAAGAGACGCCCGACAAGCTGACCGTGGTTCAAACCCTCACCACCGCCCGGGGCGCACGGACCATGACCCTGGATCCGGCGACCCACAAGATCTATCTCTCCACGGCAGAGCTGGCGCCGCAGACGGGCCCCGGCCGTCCGAGCGCGGTCCCGGGGACGTTCAAGGTCCTGGTCTACGGAGCCGAGCCCGGGAGTGCCCCGCGCCCCTGATCTCCGTCCCGCATGTCGCTGACCGGGCTCCCGACGCGGGGAGCCCGGCGGCGTTTCTCCGCAACTGGCGCCACGAAGATCGACCGGGTCTTGGGCAGCCTATGGACGGATCGGCACGGACGTCCGGAGGCGCGGGTTGTCGCAGTCGATGATCTCGAACGGGCGCAGGGACCGGCCGTCGGCATCGCTGAGTCCCACGAACAGGATGTTGGCCCAGTCGTCATGGTCGTTCAACGTCGTCAAGGCCGCAACGCAGCCGCTGTTGTCCACAGGCGGGTTGCCGGAGGTCTGGTTGAGCTCAACCACCACTGACGACTGGAAGCTCCCACTGGAGTTCCAGTCGATGGGTGTCGCGCCGCACGTCCCTTGGTTTTCGTTGAGGTTGTTCTCGTTGAGGGAGATCCGCGTGGCACGGGAGTAATCGAGAGTGTTCGTTTCGCCGCTGCTTCCGAGCGCATTGCAGCTCGTGTTCGTGTCGATCCCCGGGAACTGGAAGCGGTAGTTCATGACCGAGTTGTAGTTCGGTTTCCAGTTGCAGTTCTCGTTCCCACCGTGGCGCAGGTTCAGGTTGTGCCCCAGCTCGTGCATGATCGTGTTGGACGTGTCGGTGATGGGCGAGGGCGAGAAGCCGCAGCCCAAGGAGACGATGAGGTCGTCTCCCGGCAGCTCCGCCTGCCCCGAGCTGCCGGGGAAGGCGCTGTACTCGTGGGCCATCATCACGTAGTGGAAGTACCCGTTGCGGTTGGCGGCGAAGTTCGCGGCCTTGAGGGCCTGGAAGTTGGCGTCGTTGACGCCGCCGGTGACCCTCCCATCAGCGTCGCTGACGAGGTTGCCCCCCGTGAAGGGGCCCCCCTGGCCGAAGTCGTGGAGGATCGCGATGCCTGTGCTCCCGTCGGGGTTCGTGTTGGGCGCGGCTCCAAAGGCGGCCGTCGCGCGGTCCAGGATCGCCTGGGTCGGCCGGTGCGAATGCGCCGCGCACCCGGTCGAGTCGTTCATCCAGTCGTACTCGAGGAGGAGGTTCTTCTTGAGGGGGCTGGTGCCCATGGCCGGCAGGTCGAGGCCGTTCAACGTCCCGAGCACCTCGTCGCCGTCCTTGATGCCGTCTCCGTCCGTGTCGGGGTTGAACGGATCCGTGCCCGTGTTCGTCGGGCTCACGTACGCGCCGGTGTCGGTCTCGAAGGTGTCGCAGAGGCGGTCGCCGTCGCTGTCGCCGGCGCAATCGTCGTTCACGATGGTCCCCTCACCCTGGGGGTCCACGATCGTGGCGTTGGCCGCATTCGTCAGGTTCACTACGAAGGTCTCGTTCCCCTCCACGACGGCATCCCCGGCCACGGCCACCGCAACGGTCCTGGCGTTCTGACCGGCGGTGAACGTCAACGTGGCTGCCGCGGGGCTGTAGTCGACGCCTTCCAGGGCGCTTCCACCTGCCGTGGCGTACTGGACCGTCACACTCCCCGACGTCACCGCCGACGACAGCGTCACCGTGAAGACCGCGTTGGCCATCCCGGAGTTTCCCTCGTTCACCGCGACGTCGTTGATCGACAACGTGCGCACGTCGTCGTTGGTGATGGTGCCCTGGCCCTGGTTGTCGCCGATGACCGCGCCCCCGGTGGCCGCGGACAAGTTCACGACGAAGGTCTCGGTCGCCTCCGGTGCCAGGTCCCCGCTCACCGGCACGCCGATGGTCTTCAGGATCTGGCCGGGCGAGAACGTCAGGGTGCCCGAGGCCGAGCCGTAGTCCGAGCCTGCCGCGGCCGATCCGTTGGCCGTCTCGTAGTGCACGGTGACGGTCGCCGTCACGGCCGGCGAAAGCGTGACAAGGAAGCCGGCGCTCGTGGTGCCGGCGTTCCCCTCGGTCACCGTCACGTCGCTGACGCTCAGGAGCGGGAAGTCGTCGTTGCCGATCGTGCCCAGGCCCTGACCGTCGGAAATCGTGGCTCCGCCGCTGACGTTCGAGAGGTTCACGAAGAACGTCTCGTTCCCCTCCACCGCGGTGTCTCCGAGGACAGGCACGGTGATCGGCCACGTGGTCTGGCCCGGCGAGAACGTCAATGTCCCCGACGTCGACGTGTAGTCGGAAGCCGCGGCCGTCCCGTTCGCCGTCGCGTAGTCGACGGTGACCGTACCTGCGGCGATCGGCGAGAGCGTGACGGTGAAGCCGGCGCTGCTGCCGGCGTCGCCCTCGGTCACCGAGACGTCGTCGATCCTGAGCGTGGGAGGAGCCGCCCCGGCGATGAACATCACGGCCGCGCTCGGGGGGCCCAGCGTCGCGCCGCCGCCCGGGTTGCTGAGGGTCAGGTCGACGGTCTCGTTGGGCTCGGCGATCCCATCGTTGGCGATCGGCACTTCGAAGCTCTTGATCGTCTCGCCCGGTGCGAAGCTGAGGGTCCCCGTCGTCACCGTATAGTCCGAGCCCGAGAGAGCCGTCCCGTTGCCGGTCGTGTACTCGACGCTCACGGCGCTGGTCGTGACGCCGGTCCTCTTGACGGTGACGGTCCCGAAACCGGCCGTCTCGCTCCCGCCGAAGGTGGCCGCGACGAACTGGACGAAGGTTGCCGCGTCGTCGTCGGTGATCGTCAGCGTCGCGTTGCGCAGGCCCACGGCGCCCCCCGTGGGGTTGCCGAGTGTGAGCTGGACCGTCTCACCGGCTTCATCCTCGAAGTCCGCGAGTATCGGGAGGGTGAAGGTGCGGGTGGCCACGCCGGCGGCGAAGGTGAGCGTCCCCGACGTCGCCATGAAGTCGCTGCCGACCGTCGCCGTGCCGCCGCTGGCCGAGAAATCCACCGTGGCGGGAGCGCTCAGGACCCCGGTTCGTTTGACAGTGACGATCGCCGACTTGACGGATTCACGGACGCCATAGCTCGCGGCGGTAAAGGAGATCGAGGGGTCGTTGTCGACGATGGTGAGCACGGCCGACGAGACGCCCAGGCTCGCTCCGGACGCACCGCTCAGCGTGAGGTTCACCGTGTCGGGAGGCTCCGCCGTGGCGTCGGGAAGGATCGTGACCGTGAAGGTCTGGACGACGACGCCCGGGGCAAAGGTCAGCGTCCCCGGCGTGAGCGTGTAGTCGGACCCTGGTGTCGCCGTCCCGCCGACACCGGCACCGTAGCTCACCTCGACCTGTGGCGCGGCCGGACCCGTCCGCTTCACGGTGATCGTGGCTGTCCCGACCCCTTCATTCACGCTGTAGGTCGGCGCGCTGAAGGAGAGTACCGGCTCGTTGTCGGCGATTGATAACACCGCCGCAGCGAGACCGAGTCGTGCGTTCCCCGTCACGCCGCTGAGCGTCAGACCGACGGTCTGGGTCGGCTCGGCTTCCGCATCGTCGTTGATCGGCACCTTGAACGTCTGGGCCAGGACGCCCGCGCCGAACGCCAGGTCGCCGCTCGTGTCGACGTAGTCCGACGGCGTCGAGGCGCTTCCGGGGCTCGTCGCGTAGTGCACGCCCGCCGCCGTCGTCTTGTTCCCGGTGCGCTTCACCGTGACCACGACGGCCGGACCTCCTTCCTTACCGCTGTAGGTGGCGGCGCCGAAGGAAAGGACGGCATCGTCGTCGGTGACGAGGACCGTCGCCGTGTCCTGGGGCCCCAGGACTGCACCGGTCGGCGAGCTCAGCTCGACGACGAAGAACTCGTCCGGCTCGCTCGCGGCGTCGTTCAGGATCGGGACGGTGAACGTCTTGCTCACCATCTTCGGCGGGAAGTCGAGAGTGCCAGTGGCAATCGCCGTGTAGTCCGAGCCGTCGAGGGCGGTGCCGTCGCTGACGGCGTACCGCACCGTGGAGGCCCCTGTCGTGACGCCGCTGCGCTTGACGGTGATCGTGACCCTCGGCGCCGCCTCGCCGACACTGAATTGGGGCGAGGCGAACTGAAGAACCGTCTCGTCCTCCAGGATCGTGAGCGTGGCCGATGCGCGCGCCCCCAGCGTCGCGCCGCCGGTGGCGGCCGACAGGGACAAGAGCACCGTCTCGTCGTTCTCGCCACGCGAGTCCGGCGTCACCGGGACGATGAACGTCTGGGTGGTCATGCCCGCGCCGAACGAGAGCGTCCCGCTGGCACCCGTGTAGTCCGAGCCCGCCGTCGCGGTCCCGTCGGCGGTGGCCCACTGCACGGTCACGCCCCCGGCAGCGCCCCCTGTTCGCGTCACGGTGATGACGGCCCCACCGGCGCCCTCGGCGGCCGTGTACTTCGCCAGGCTGAACTGCAGCACGCCTCCGACGTCGTTGTCGAGGATCGTCAACGTCGCGGTGGTGCGGGGGCCGAGGGTGGCGCCTCCCCCGGCGGTGTCCAGGGACAGGTCCACGATCTCGTTCGACTCGTCGAGGGCGTCGTTGGTGATGGGAACCTGGAAGGTCTTCTTCGTGACGCCTGCGCCGAAGGTCAGCGTCCCGGTCGCCGTGGTGTAGTCGTTCCCATCGGCCGAGTCGTCGGCGGTCCCGTAGTGCACCGTCGCGTCGCTGGCCGTGCCGCCGGCACGCGTGACGGTGATCGTCGCGACACCGGCCCCCTCGGCCACGCTGTACGCCGCTGCGCCGAGCTGGATGCTGCCCGCCGTATCGTTGTCGGTGATGGTGACGGTGGCCGATGACGGTGCACCGAGCGTGACCGTGGGCCCCGCGGGGTCGCTCAGGACGACGGAGAAGCTCTCGTCCCCTTCGTCGAGAGTATCGTTGACGATGGGGATCGTGATCGTTCGGCTCGTCACGTTGGAGTCGAAAGTCAGCATGTCCACCGTGAGGGCGAAGTCTTCGCCTGCATGTGCGTTGCCGTCGTTGGTCGTGTAGGCCACCGTGACGCCGCCGGCCGCTCCACCGCTCCGGGTGACGGTGAGCGTGACGCTCGTCCCCGCTTCGCCCACGGTGTAGGCCGGGGCGCCCAGTTGGACGGTCCCGCCGACGTCGCAGGCGTAGATCCGCACGTCGTCGATGAACCAGCCATAGTCGGCGACGGAGAGGTCGCTGCCCACCCGGAAACGGAAGCGCGGACTCTGCCCCGCCAGGATCGAGAGGTCAAGCTGCGTCGCCGTGTAGCCCCAGCTCTCGCCGACAAAGGCATTGCGGCCTGCGAGGGGGTTCGCGTTGAAGGTGTCGATCGAGCCTCCGTAGGTCGCGCCCGAAGCGATGAGGCTCCCTGCGTCCGACCAAGTGGCGCCGTTGTTGAGGCTGTACTCGATGACGCCGCCGTCGAAGTGAGAGATCCCCGCGTTCTCGAATCCGTACGAATGGTCGAACTGCATCCGGGCGTTTGCAGGCAGGACGACGCCGTGGCTCATGTTCACGGTGGAGTCGGAGACCACGTCGGGATCGAAGCCCGCGAGGGAGTAGAACCCGCTGGTCGCGAAATCGGCATGGTAGATGGGCGGCGTCCCGACGCCGCCGGTCCAGACGTTGCCGGTCCGCAGGACCGTGGTCGTCCACTTTCCCGACCGGACGTTCTCGAAGTCGTCGAAGAAGGCGTCCGCGGGCCCCTGACCGACGGGACACGTGGCCGGGGCGCTCGCCTGCGTCGGGAGGCAAGGCCAGACCGAAGTCATCTCGACGGCGTCGAGGGCGCTCTGGACCTGCGTGCAATCGGAGCCGGTGATGCCGGAAGTGCCGACGAGATCGTCGCAGGACTGGATCAGGGCGTCGTAGTCGTCGAGAAAGTCGGACGCCGAAAGCAGGTAGCTGGTGAGCGCTCGATACTGGACCTTGGCCGCCTTGGCGAGACCGATGCCGGTCACTGTGTGGCCGTTGAAGGAACCACCATCCACCATGAGGGCGTAGGCGTGGTTGGGGATTCCGCTGTTGGTGTGGACTCCACCGGCGTCGGCGTTGTCGTCCGAACCGTTGTCTTCGCAGACGAACTGCGGGCCACTCATCTTCCCGGGGTCGGGCTCAGAAGACAAGGTTGGATCGGTTGGATCCATCATGTTGCGGCCTGCGCCCGACGGCAGGTCTTCACCCAGGAGCCAGCGCGCGCCGGCGGAGTCGTCGCCCGCGCCGTTGGTCAGGTCCACGGTCTCACCGAAGATGTCCGAGAACGACTCGTTCAGGGCGCCGGACTGCATGTAGTAGAAGAGGCCGGCGGTGCGCTCGGTGACCGCGTGGGTCAGCTCGTGGGCGTCCACGTCGTCGGCGGCGGAGAAGCCCT
>Ga0210377_10002787_pt1 | contig 15113 bp, 15 predicted proteins | sample PLM4_65_b1redo_FD_155480 | JGI IMG/M metagenome (GOLD analysis project Ga0210377, IMG submission 155480) | Groundwater sediment microbial communities from an aquifer in East River, Colorado, USA - PLM4_65_b1 redo | ecosystem: Environmental > Terrestrial > Soil > Riparian zone | place: USA: East... | reverse complement strand
AATCCGCCCGCGATCAGCACCGTCCCGTTGGGCAGTAGCGTTGCCGTGTGGGAGTAGCGAGCCGAGGTCATGGGGGCGCTGGTCGCCGTGAACGTCCCGCTGGCCGGGTCGTACAGCTCCGCCGTGTTAAAGAACTCCCCGCCGCCAAATCCGCCCGCGATCAGCACCTTCCCGTTGGGCAGCAGCGTCGCCGTGTGGGCGACCCGCGCAGTGGTCATGGGGGCGCTGGTCGCCGTGAACGTCCCGCCCACCGGGTCGTACAGCTCCGCCGTGCCCACGCCAAGTCCCCCTGCGATCAGCACCTTCCCGTCAGGCAGTAGCGTCGCCGTGTGGCCGAGCCGCACAGTGGTCATGGGGGCGCTCATCGCCGTGAACGTCCCGCCCACCGGGTCGTACAGCTCCGCCGTGCCCAAGATCACCGCTCCGCTAACTCCCCCTGCGATCAGCACCTTCCCGTTAGGCAGTAGCGTCGCCGTGTGGCCGAACCGACCCACGGTCATGGCGCCACCCGTCGCCGTGAACGTCCCGCCCACCGGATCGTACAGCTCCGCCGTGTCGATGGCCGCCAATCCGTTGTATCCCCCCGCGATCAACACCTTCCCGTAGGGCAGTAGCGTCGCCGTGTGGCTTCTCCGCGCCAAGGTCATGGGCCCGCTCGTCGCCGTGAACGACCCGCTGGCCGCGTCGTACAGCTCTGCCGTGACGATGGCCGATCCGTTAGTTCCCCCCGCGATCAGCACCTTCCCGTTGGGCAGCAGCGTCGCCGTGTGGCTTCTCCGCGCCGAGGTCATGGGCGTGCCCGTCGCCGTGAACGTCCCTCCCACCGGGTCGTATAGGTCCGCCGTGTCGACGTAGGCCGATCCACTATGTCCCCCCGCGATCAGCACCGTCCCGTTGGGCAGCAGCGTCGCCGTGTGGTAGGCCCGAGCCGAGTTCATGACCGCGCTCGCCGGCGTGAACGTCCCGCCCACCGGGTCGTACAGCTCCGCCTTGTTTCCGACGGTCGATCCATCATTTCCCCCTGCGATCAGCACCTTCCCGTTGGGCAGCAGCGTCGCCGTGTGTTGGGCCCGAGCCTGGGTCATGGGCGCGCTCGTCGCCGTGAACGTCCCGCCCACCGGGTCGTACAGCTCCGCCGTGTCCAAGTAGGCCGATCCCACTCCTCCCGCGATCAGCACCGTCCCGTTGGGCAGCAGCGTCGCCGTGTGAAGGGACCGAGCCGAGGTCATGGGCGCGCTCGTCGCCGTGAACGTCCCGCTGGCCGGGTCGTACAGCTCCGCCGTGTTGAAGGATGCCGATCCGTTATATCCCCCCGCGATCAGCACCGTCCCGTTGGGCAGCAGCGTCGCCGTGTGGAAACCCCGAGCCGAGGTCATGGGCGCGCTCGTCGCCGTGAACGTCCCGCTGGCCGGGTCGTACAGCTCCGCCGTGTCCAAGTAGGCCGATCCTCCCAATCCTCCCGCGATCAGCACCTTCCCGTTGGGCAGCAGCGTCGCCGTGTGAAGGGACCGAGCCGCGCTCATAGGCGCGCTCGTCGCCGTGAACGTCCCGCCGGCCGGGTCGTACAGCTCCGCCGTGTTCAAGAACGCTGATCCATTGTATCCCCCCGCGATCAGCACCTTCCCGTTGGACAGCAGCGTTGCCGTGTGGAGGTACCGAGCCGACGTCATACTCCCTGTCGCACTGAAGGAGGGATCGACGACGAGCGGGTAGACGAGCCGATCGGAGTTGATCGTCAGGCGGATCCTTCGCGGCTGATCTCGCTGTTCGAGGATCGTCCACTGCGCCGCGCTCTCCGACCTCCGGCCATTTGCGTCGATGACCCACGGGCGATCGATCTGAAGGGATGGCTGCGGAGCGGTGAACCGGCCACTCACCATCTCCGACACCGTCGGCACGGCGAGATGGTCAGGAGCGAAGCGAATTGCATCGTCCTGAAGACTCAGACCGGCCACTCCTCGCATCTCCAGGATCTCGTATTCGAAGACTCGTGGGGCTCGCGCATCGTGCAGCAGCAGCAACTCTTCGCTGCGTCCCGTGTCAGGGACTTGGATGACGTCGACCGAATCGTAAGGACTCGTGTAAAAGAGTTTTCCCGCGGAGGCCGCGGCTTGCGCGAAGTGCGCACCGAGCGCCCGCAAGGCGACGCGCTGTTCGCCCAGCTCGACTACGAAGGCTTCGTCGTACGACGCGGGGTAAAAGACGCGAAGACCGCCGCCTGAGCCAGCGTCGCCAGCACTCGGCAGCGACAGCGCGCGAAACGGGCGCGCGCGCATTCCGGAGACGAGTCGTCCGGCCACGAGCTCCTGCGCCGGCTCGAGCGTCGCCTGCGAGTCGAGTACGACCGACGGGAACTGCTCACGGAGCTGCCGCTCGACGGGAAGCAATGCCTCGGCGCGACCCGCCGTCGCAGCCGCACGTCCCGGTTGTGGAGCGGCAACGACGGTCGCCGTGATGACGAAAGCAATCAGCGACGCGACGCAAGTACGACGAACCATGCTTCCTCCTCGCCACGGTCTCGTCGAACCGCGACAGAGTCAGATCTCGATCGATGCATCGCATCGCGATCAGGGCCAGGATGGCGGGCCGCAGTTCAGACGTGACGCCCGACGTTCATCGCCAAGGCAGCACCGAACACCTGAGTGGCCGAAGACCGCCATCGTTCCGAAGGGAATTGCAATCTATTAACAGAGGATGACGCACGCTTCCGTGAGCGTCGGCACCCGCCATGGTGACGGGTGTTTTGAGCGTCGATTTCCCGTCATCGGCTGCTCACGTCTTTCGAAGTCGACGCGCAGTTTGCACGGCTTCGCGCGTGCGCGCGGACTACAGTGCGTCACAGCGCGATGTTCGCCCCATCACCACGGAAGGTGCGGCCCGGCCGTTACTGTCGGGCGGAAACCCGGGAGGCAGGCATGGAAGTCTCGCCCGCGGTCGTGATCTGGCGACTCCGGCACGACCATCATCTTCTCCGCTGCGTTTTCGAGCAGGTCGGCGAAGAATGCTTCGAGCTGAGGCTCTACTCCGGGAAAGAGTTGCTGGCCGACGAATCGTTCGTGGAGATCGATCCCCTGCTCGCGCGCGCCACTGAGCTTCGCCTGCGATACGCTCACACCTGATACACCGAGGAGGCTGACTTTGATCAAGTTCGGAGCCGGAAACCTGCGCGTCCCGAAATGGACGCGCCCCGTCTATCTCGTCGCCGCAGGTACGACCGACTATCGGAAACGCTATCCGGAGAAGAAGCTCGAGGAACTGGCCATGATGGCCTTCCGCATGCTCCTCGAAGAGAACGACCTGAAGAAAGATCCCCTGGCGGTGAAGTCGCTCATCAACTTCTGCTCGTACGGCGAATTCGCCGATCACTTCCAGGATCAGCTCCTCTGCGAAGCGAAAGTCCACGACTACCTCGGCCTCGATCTCCTGCCGAACGTCGGAATCAAGACCGGCGGCGCGACCGGCGGTTCGGCCATGCTCGTCGGCGCGCAGTCGATCGCCAGCGGCTACAGCGACTGCACGCTCGTTCTGGGATGGGAGCGGATGGACGAGGTCAAGACCTGGACCGGCAACTACTACATCGCCACCGCCGCCTGTAAGGATTTCGAGACGCGCTTGGCGCGCAACTACGCCAGCTACTACGCGCCGATGGCGCGGCGCTTTCAGGAGATGTACGGCGTCGACGAGCGCGTGCGCGCCGAGATCGCCGTCCGCAATCGCGGCAACGCCTGCAACTCTCCCTACGCGCAACAGCCCGGACGGCACACGGTCGAGGAAGTGCTGAAGGGAGATGTCGTCTCCGACCCGCTGCGGTTCCTCGAGTGCTGCGCGATGAGCGTCGGCTCCGCGGCAACCCTCCTCTGTTCGGAGGAGGTGGCGCACAAGCTCACCGACAAACCGGTGCGGTTCTACATCGCCGGCGGCTCCCACACGCTGCGCACCGGCGACCGCCGGCCGATGCAGATCCCGCTGCTCCCCAACGAAACGGAAGAGGGATACCGCTGGCTCTACGCCGAGATGAAGAAGCACGACGGCCGCTGGCCCGGATTCGAGAGCTTCGGCGCCACGCGCTTCGCCGCGTACATGGCGTATGGAATGGCGGGCATCAGGAATCCGATCGAGGACCTCGATCTGGTGGAGACGCACGACGCGTTCACCATCTCCGACCTGCAGACCTACGGCGACGTCGGACTGACGCAATACGGCCGCGAGCAGGATTACGTCACCTCCGGCGAGTCGTATCTGGTCAATCCGAAGAGCGGCAAGCCGGGTAAATGTCCCGCCAATCTCTCCGGCGGTCTCCTCGGCACGATGCACGCCGTCGGCGCGACCGGCATCTTCCAGTGCGGCGAAGTGGCGTGGCAGCTCCAGGGGAAATACGACAAGTTCCACGGCGACGCGAAGCTGTGGCAGCGATACGGAAAAGAGAAGCCGGCCGGCTGGCAGAGCCTGCAGGTCGCCAACCCGCGCCGCGGCCTGGCCATCTCGCACGCCGGCGTCGGAAGCCACGTCACCTGCGCCGTTCTCGAGCGGGCCTGGTAGGAGGATGACCATGAGCAAGAGCGTCAAGAAAGCTCCCGCGATGCCGCCGATCAAGCCGACGAAGATGCGCGAGACCGGGCAGGCGTGGGTGGTCGAGCTGCCGCGGTTCGGCAAGGAAGGGACTCACTTTCACACCTACGGTCTGCTCACGCCGTACTTCAAAGGGCTCACCGAAGGGCGGTTGATGGCCACGCGCTGCACCAACGCGCGCTGCCCGATCAGCCGCGGAAAGGGAGAGCTGTGGCTTCCGCCGCGGGCGGACTGTCCCGACTGCCATCAGCCGATGGTCTGGCAGCAGGTCGAGAATCCGCGCGGCTACATCTACACCTACACGCTGGTCGAGCGCGGCGGGACCGGACTCGAGCTGCCGACGCCGTACTTCCAGATCGACGTGAAGATCGACGGCGTCGGCACGATCGTGAAGAGCTACCTGGTCGGGCCGGCTCGCAAGATCAAGATCGGGAACAAGGTGCGTGCGCGCTTCCGCACGGGAAAGAAGGCCACGCACACGGCGCTCGACCTCTACTTCGAGCTGGAATGAGCCAGCCTCTCATTCCTCGACGAGCGCCGCCAGCTTCGCGAGTGAAGACCGCCAGCCGGCCTCGTTGTCGGCGGCCGGCAGGCCGCGCGGCAGCCCGTCGTGTACGGCGAGGACTTCGGTGCCGCCGTCTGCATCGGCGAGCGAGATCGTGATCGTCATCTCGCCGCGCAGCGCGGGATCTGTCTGCGCAGAATGACATGCGCGGCGGCACGCGCGCCCGCGACGTGCTCCACGCATTCGTAGCCCAGCTCATGCAGATCGATGCCATTGAGCAGATGTTCCCCACTCCCAAGCAAGACGGGCGAGATGGCCAGGTGCAGATCGTCAATCAGTGCCGCACGCAGATACTGCCGTATCGTCGATACGCCGCCACCCAGCCGGACGTCCTTCCCGCCTGCAGCTGCCTTCGCTTGCTCGAGCGCGGACTCAATTCCATCGGTGACGAACCTGAATTCTGTGCCGCCTTTCATCGTGAGTGGTGCTCGCGCGTGATGAGTCAGCACGAAGACAGGCGTGTGATACGGCGGCTCATCACCCCACCAGCCCCTCCAGCTTTCATCCGGCCACGGGCCTCGGACCGGACCGAACATGTTTCGGCCGAGAATCCAGGCGCCGAACCCCTCGAACCCTTGCGCCGCAAGATCGTCGTCTACGCCCGTTTCGCCATCTGCATTGCCGTGCATCCGCTGCCAGGTGCGAGTGTGGGAGCACCAGTCGAACAACTCCGGACCTCGGACTCCGAGCGGGTTTTGAAGATCCTGGCATGGGCCCGCACCGTACCCGTCGATCGAGATTGAGAAGGCGCGGACGCGTAGTCGTGACACGACGTTCCTCTCTGGTGTCCTCGGGCGCACGCTTCGCCACCTAACGTTCCCAACTCAGCGGCTTCGGCCCACGCCAGGAGCGCGAGGTCATAGTAACAAGCGGCGGGCCGAAGTCCGCTGGAGCGCGTGGAGTTGGGCCGCCGGCCGAACCGCGGAGATTATGGGCTGTTCAGTTTGTGCAGATCGGACCTGCAGATGACAAGTTCAGTTCGACCGCCGGGATCGCTTATCGAGTACAGCGGCGAGCGCAAGCGAGTCCGCTGCAACGAGGTGTTAGCTGCCGTACCAGACATCCCGATGGACGAGCCGCGAGCTCGTAGGGATGACCGCGTGTGCGCCGGCGTCTATTTTGCCGGCACAAGTCTAATCTCGAAGCGTCCAGAAGAAATTAGGGCGAACACGCACTCGGCTTCGTTCGCACACTTCGCCGAGTGCTCCGTGTTGGCAGGAATCTCCGAGTAGGAGCCGGGCCCGAGCCTTTTCTCGGCAGATCCCGCGTAGCTTACCAAGATCGTTCCTGAAATGACGACCAGCCGCTCCACCGAAGGGTGGGTGTGGAGCGGAGGCGCGAAGCCAGCCGGAAACTTCCGAAGCATTCCGTGTTCTCCAGTCTGCGGATCTCCCCACAAGAGGACGCTCTTCACACCCGGTAGCCGCTTGTCTTCCTCCCACCTCATCTCATCAGCGGTCCAGAGCTTGGGTGTTTTGGGTGGCTCCTCGGCAGCACCAGTAGCGCTCGCCAAGGCCCACGCGCACCACGCCAACGCGACGCAACCAGCGATTCGCCGAGCTTCACGGACAGTATCCATAAGATTCCTCCTCTGCTTTCACTGGTCTTGGGACTATTGAAAGAGAGAACACGAAGCTCTCCAAAGGCCCGGTCCTCTGTCCGACCCGCTGCACCAGGTGCCCGCTGCGTTTCGGCATCGGAGGAGCGGAACCTTCGATCTCGTTCGACTCGCGCCGTGGGAGCGAAGCTTACAAGCGAAAGCGGAGCTCTGAGCCCTATTTCTCTCCGGACCCCTCTATTTTTCCTCTGTTTCTGGTACACGACACGCAGCGGTCGGACTTCCACGGAACGAATCGCTAACTCCGCGGCCGCGAATCACGGTTGGCCTTCTTGAAGACGGCGGCGAAAAGAATGACGGCCAGGACGGCGAGGCTGAGGAAGACCACATTGACTGGGCGGCCTTCGAGGGCCGGCGATAGGCCTACGTAGAGAAACAAGACCGCGGCGAGTGCAAACGACACGAGCTCCGTAATGTACTTCATGGTTCAGCCTCGTGAAAATGACGTCGTGTTCTCATGAATGTGTCGCCGAGGTCGGCTCGCGGGCACGAAAGCAAATGATCGTAAATTTCATGCCGGCTAACGTTTGAAGCTGACCGGCGCGGGCCGGCGACGCGAAAGAGTATAGCTCTCACATACAGCAGCGCGCCGGTTTGCGTCCGGTGCGCGGAGTTGGGCGGCGCTGTGGTTGACACACTTCACAAGTACTCGCCGAGGTAGGGAAAGGCGAACGTAAAGAACCACCCGCAGAGCAGCACATGATATGCGGCCGTCACCACGCGGCTTTCTTTGAGGTAACCGACGCCAGCGAGTGCAGCTAGAACCAGAACGACCAGTAACCACGCGACTACTCCGCCGGGCCGGCCTGCATTTCCTGCCGTATTCAGAAGCGAATATGAGATATGCCGCAGAACCAACCAGCGGCACGGCACTGACGATCGCGAGTTTCAGCATCGATGACCTAGCGACGGGAAAGTTCCTTACCAGTGCTGGCACGGTGAAACCGGGTATCAGGAACCATGCAAAAGCCAAGGGCCCGACCAACAGAAAGAGAATGTACACAGGATACGGAACAGGTCGGAGAGTCCATTGAACGATGAGAGAGGTGGCGACGCCTAGCGCGCTCACGATGAGGGTGTGGGTCACTGACGGCTTCTCGTGCGTGTGTGTCACGTCCGCCCAACGTTCAGAGCTGAGCGGCTTCGGCCCACGCGACGAACGTGACAGCAAGCATTTCAGGCGGCGGGCCGAAGTCCGCTCCAGCACCGAGTTGGGCAGCGTGCTACGGATTCGTGTATGACCGCTGGTCTTGCCTCATCTGTACGAGTGCCGGATTCGTTTGGACTACGGACTCTCGCCGCGGTCGGCGTCCGGTGCAGCGTTGAGCTAGGTGTGACGTGCCAGGACGTTGTTCCTTGAAGCGGGTTGTTCATCCGGGCGACTTTCGTCAATCCCGGGGGGGACGGAGCTTTTGTTCTCCGTCGTGTGGCTTTCATCGATCCCCAACGTGGTCCCTCTTGCCGAAAGCATGAGTGGTTTGGCACTACAATCGACGAGTACTCTCCTCGGGGTGCGCCCGCGGTTCGGGCCGCCGGCTGGCTTGTGCGTTTGAACGGATTCCAAGGCGGCGTCATTGGAGGTGCGGCAATGTGCCTCGCGAGCAAGCGATGGCAATTGACACTGGGCGCGATTGTCCTGGCGTGCCTCGGCGGGGCGCTGACGGGCCCGGCCTTGGCGCAGGGGGCGGGACCGCGGCTGCTCTTCACCGACATCGAGTCCGGACCCGGCGGTGGCGGCGAGGGCGCCCTCGGTGCCTTCATCACCATCTACGGAGAGGGATTCGGCGCCACGCAGAGCAATTCCACCGTGACTATCGGCGCTCAGGCGGTCGCGCGGGTGTTCTCCTGGGGGCAGGACGCCGCCGCCCGCGGCCTGGATCGCATCGTCGTGCAGCCAGGGCCGGGTGCCGTTTCCGGCGACATCGTAGTCACCGTGGCTTGGCAGGCGAGCAACGCCCTCCCGTTCACCGTGCGGGCCGGGAGCCTCTACTTCGTCAACCAGGTGACCGGAGACGACGGCAACCCCGGCACCCGCGCCCAGCCGTGGGCGAGCATCTGGCGCCCCCGGACCACTCTGGTGGCAGGTGACATCGTCTACGTGGAGGGGGGCACCTTCAGCGAACTGGACCCGGCGATGCCTGGCTGGGACACCCTCCTGTTTCTGGACACCAGCCTCTGCGCCACGGGGACCGCCGCCGCCCCCGTCGCCTACCTCGGTTACCCCGGCAGCCCGCCGCTCCTGGCCAACCCGGCAGCGCGGCGGGGTATCTACTTCAACCAGGACGCAGGGCCTCTTTCCCACTACATCGTCGGCAACATGCGTTTTGGCGAGATGGGCGAGTCGATCCTCGTGACGGGCATCGGCCATCGGGTCGTCGCCAACGACCTCTCCCATGGTGGTGAGGGCGACAAGGTCGGGGTGTTCGGGGACACCTCGGCGATCGAGATTCTCGGCAACCGGTTCGACTCGAACGGGACGCCCACAAGCAAGTTCTATTCGATCTATGTCCAGGGGTTCGGCGCCAACCGCGACATCGACATCGGCTGGAACGAGGTGCGAAACCAGGAAGGGCGGTCCATCCAGGTTTACGGCCATCTGGCGGGAGACTTCGTCGACGACCTGCGCATCCACGACAACGTGCTGGTGGGGTCGGAACTCAACAATCTTCTCGTGGGGGGCAGCGACGGCGGCACCGAGATCCTCGGAACGGTGTCCGTGACCGGCAACGTCATCGCCGGCTCGCGATCGGCCGAAGGGCTGCGCGTGAACGACCCGGGGGGCACGGTCATCGTCGAGAACAACACACTCGTCAGCAACGCCGTGGCCCAGGTATACCTCGAGGAGGCGGGAGCCGGCCGGGTGACGCTGCGCGACAACATCATCGTGGCCGGGGCGGGGCAGCAGTACTACGCGTTTGACGCCGGCGCCAGCCCCGCGAGCATCCTGCGCTCCAACAACCTTGTCTACGGCGCCGGACCGTGCGAGGCGTGGGACACTGCCTGCGTCAGCGGAGATCCCCTCTTTGTCGGCGCCTCGGACTATCACCTGCAGCCCCGCAGCCCCGCCATCGACGCAGGCGTACCGACCTCCGCCTCGCGCGACCATGACGGCACGCCGCGCCCCCAAGGGTCGGGCTTCGACATTGGCGCCTACGAGTGGCGCGCCGGGAGCTCGTGCGTGGCGCCGTCCATTACGACGCAACCCACGAGCCAGGCCGTGGCGCCGGGCACGGCCGTCACGCTCACAGTCGCCGCCAGCGGGACGTCGCCGCTGTCGTTTCAGTGGTACCAGGGAGTGAGTGGTACCACAACATTCCCGGTCGCAGGGGCCAATACGAGCGTGCTCACCACCGGCGCGCTTGCTGGCTCGACGAGCTACTGGGTGCGGGTCAGCAACGGGTGCGGGACGACGGACTCCGCCACAGCGTCGATCACAGTCGCCGTGCGACGGCGACGTTCAGTGCGGTCCGGAGGCTGGTAACGGGAGCAGCTCCGCATCGATCGCTCGAGTCGACATCGCGATCAGCAACGCAACACCCACCGAGGGCAACCCGTTTGGGCCGGCGGCCCGCTCGAACAATGGTCTGTCGCACGAGTGCCTTCGCTGAAGGATACGTCGCCAAGGCTTGATCCACTGCTGGCTGTAGCGTCGCAACGAGCGATGTCATGTTCTCAGTCGAGTTCGTTGTCACGACGCGATCCGGTATCCGAGCGAGAGCGGCGCTGGTTGTATTGCGCTGAACATCGAGCGAGTAGCAGCATCGCGAAGTGATAAGAACTCGGGTCATAGCGTCGCACAACGTTCCTGCGGTTAGCCGACGCGGCCAGACCGCTTGAGGAAGATGAATGGAGTGACGATTAGAACGATGAGGGCGACGATGCCGACAACCACGCCAAGGGGCACGGATCCAGTTGCCCGCTTGCATTCAGGGTGCGGGCGCGGGACCTACCGTTGGGACCGATCTCAAGATCCGACGGAATCCCGGAGTCCAGTCCGAGCGGCTCGATCTCGATGGTAAGTTGGAAGAAGAGCGGCTTTGCGAGACGAATGCTCCGCTTCTCCACGCCTGTCTTGGGAGAAGAAGGGCTGTGGAGGAGTTCAACTGTCGTTCCCGGAGGGACTGGGAATCGACCATGCTGCCAGTAGAACTCTTCGGTTGCCAGTAACGCGAATGGGTTCCCCTTCAGCGCCTCCTTCACGGTGGACGCTGGTAGGTCGACCATTCGAACCCCGGGTGTCTTGCGAATCAGTGCTGTGCTGGCACCACCGACATTTACAGCGACCCATCCGCCACGGTGCGTTTCGGCGACCATCCTGAACAGCGCGTACTGCACGGCCTCAAGTGAGGTATTGAAGATTTGATCGGTCGTAACCTTTGAGCCAGGATCGACCTTCAGCTGCCCGAGGAGACCCACCAGATCAATCCGCTGAGATGCGGCGACCGATTTCGGGATAGCGATGGGCGCGGCCAGCGAGTCGCGATAGATGACCACCGAGGACGCGAATGAGTCCTTGACCGTCGACGCCTTGAGGGTGCTGATGATGGAGACAAAGCCCGTGGCGGTGCCCACGGGCAATGCCGTGATGATCGGCATGTAGAGTCGCGAACTCCAATTGAGCCATGCAAGTATGCCGGTCGACACCACCAGCATCACAAATCCGGCCAGAGCGAGCGCAATAATGAGCTTGAACATACGTGAGCGGCTAACGTTTTGCCGCTAAGCTGCGCGGCCTTCACACGGCAGAATAGCAAAACGCGCAGGTTACCCGCGGCCCTGGAACGCAACGGGCCGCGTCAGCTTCAGCGGCGGAGTTAGGCGGCGGCTGCTCGCGACCGCCGTTAGCCAAGCACCGAGCGCCCACTGAAAATGCCACCGACGATGCCGAGTGCGACGACGGCGATCACGAGAAGCGAGGGAGACAGTGCGGGGATCGCGACACTCGCGTCGACGAAAGTGTACGCTTGAGGAAGCGTGGCAACGGGGTGGGGGACCGCCGCTAGGAACGGAAGCCGCCACCGAAACGTCGACCGTTGCAGTCAGGTGACTTGGGACTTGAGCAAGGATGGTGAAGCAAAATTCGGCGTTCGCCTGCTCATCGATGCTGTGGCAGTTCTCCGAGTCGGACGCCCACCATAACTCGGGCCGACGAGCAGGCTTCGGACGACTACTTCAGTCGATAGCCCGTTCTCCCTAAGCTTGACAACTGTTTGCCCGACGACGGCGCTGTGCGAGGATCAAGATGAAGCCGGCGGCCACTCGCGTAAACTTCCCGTGTCCATGGGCGTCGCCGGCTGCGACGTTTCGGTCAAGCAAGCGCCAAGTGGTTGGACGTGATGAGTCGCGAGGTCCGGACGACGTCTGGAAAGGGGAAGCGGTCATGAACACTTGGCGATATGCATTGGCGATGATGTTCGCGATCTCATTCGCGGTGTCGGCAGATGTACCCCTAAGGCCGCCCTCGACGATCGAACATTGGTCCCCGAACCGTCGGTTCTGCGCCGTCAGTGTTCCGGGCCTTCTGTCGCAAACGAACATGAATCGCGACCGGACAACGGTTTACGAGGTTGGGTCGAAGGGAAAGAGGATCGAGAAGTGGTCGATTGAGGGTTGGTTTCGAGTTGGCGAGCCCTCGAACGACGGTGAATACTTCGTTGCAGGTTATGACGGCATGAACCTGCTCCCACGATCGGAGCTGCCCGATAACTCAAACCTAGGGGGAATCGATATCCTGAGGATCTATCGCCGCGGAAGGCTGACGACCACGATCCGTCTTCGTGAGGTCGTTCGCAATCTTCGCAACCTAGAGCGTACGGTCTCGCACTACCATTGGGGGGACTACCTTGGTTTCAATCAGGCCGGAAGGTCTGTCGTCACGACGTGCGAGGGCGATCGGATTGAAGTTGACCCGGCGCACCCGAAAGTCCTCAAAAGGGCTCGCTGTAAAGACAGCGTGCCGAGATGCTCCTGCTGCGGGGAGCGTGCAGACTGACATTAATGAATCTTGTCGGTCCGCTGATCGTCCGGCTAACGTTTTGAGCTGAGCGGCTTCGGCCCGCTCGATGCTCGTGCAAGATAGCCTACCAGCGCGGCGGGCCGAAGTCCGCTCCGCGCAGAGTTGGACGGCGGCTACTTGCGGTGATGCCAATATCCCGGACGGCGACTTTGATGAGCGACTGCGGTGACGAACACCTCATCGCCGCGAATGCGGTAAAGAAGCGTGAATGGATAGCGAGGGAATACGTAGCGATGTTCGCCATGGCGACCGATTGGCCACCGCTCGGGCGATTCACGAACGGCCACAACTGCGTGCTCGACTTCAAGCAGAAACCCTTGAGCCGCCACCTCGCTACGCTGCCGGTACCACGCTTCGTGCTCGAGCAACTCTTGCTCAGCTTCGAAGTGAAACCGAACAGACTTCATCCGCGCCGGTAGAGCTTCGCGCGAACCTCTTCCCACGGAATCGTTTGGACGTTGCCGGACTCGATTTCGCGCCAACGGCGTTCGGCCACTTCTGCCCACGCCTCTTCGACGTCGGCATCAGGTGGCGTTTCGAGGCTCTCGATTAGCAGACCCGCAAGGGTTGCTCGGTCGCTCTCGGGAAGATCGAAGGCGTCTCTGAACAGCTTTCTAAGATCGCGAGCCATCACGAGATTCTACTCGTTCCCACAACGGCGAGTTCGCCGTCCAACGTCTTGCTCCGCTCAGCCGCGGCAACCGCACGCGACAGAGTAGCAGCCTACGCGAGTGTTGACGCGGTTGCCGCCGGCTGCAGCGGCCGAGTTGGACGGCGCCTCGGCCACGATCTACTTGAGCCGCCAGGGTCCGCGGTCCGCGACTTGCTCCACCTTGCCTTCGGCCTCGAGCTCTCGCATGAGTGCAACGACCCAGTACTGCTGGTTGGACGACGTCGCCTTCGGGTACTCGCCCCAGTCGAAGCCACAGGCGTTGAAAATCGGCGACAGCCGTAAGCCTTCGCGTCCTGGCTGGCACTGGGGCACAGAGCGCATGTAGTCAAGTACAAGTGACTTAGCAGTGCCTCTGAGCTCGGTCCCACGATCCTCGAAACGAGACATACAAGGTCTCCGTTAACGGCGCTCGCTCAACTTGCAGCCCGGGTTGGCGCTGAGATGCTCGAAGTGGGCCTCCTGGCCCGTCGTCCCCTTCTTGTGAGCTCGCACACGCTCTCCGCATTCCTGACATCGAAAGTCTGCCGACGGTTTACGTGCACGAATCTCGAGCGCGGTCTTGATGTCCATCGGCCGCCCATTGAAGTTGCATGTCACCGATCGTGGCATCCGACTCCTCCCGCGCCGCCCAACGTCTTGCCGCTCACCCGCGCCGTGCTTCACACGGCAAGAGCGAGAGCGCCAATGATACGACGAGCACGGCAGCGAACGGCACGGCGTCGGGTGCAGCGGCTTTGTTAGCCGGCGCGTTTATAGCTCGTCTCTTCGCCGCTGTAGTTGAGCACGAGGGTCGAGCCTTCCATGCGAAATGCTGAGCGCTCCTCACGGGGCGCAGAAGGTTGATTCGATACGATTTCACTGCCGTCGATGCGGTACGTGAGTCTCATGATCTGAACGACGTCACCTTCGATCGTCCGATACTCGAGCCGGCCGTCGGGAAAGAAGACCATGCTGATGTTCGGGTCGTCCGTCTGCCGCCATGTCCCAACCAGCGGAGGGCGGCGGAGCAATCTTGAGAGAAGTGTCATGCGACGGCTAACGGATCTGACGCTCAGCTGCGCGGCCAGTTCCGCGTGCCGAAGCGACTGACACATCCTAACTCCGAAGCGCGAGGCGCGGAAGCGCTGCGCCAGCGGCGGGCCGCGTCAGCTGCTGCGTCGAGTTGGGTGGCGCCGCGTTTACTTCTTCGTTGCCTTGCGAAGCACTTCGTTCATTGCCTCAAGAGCCGTCTGCGGGCGTGAGTTCGAAACCTTGCCTGTACGACGATGCAGGCGCAGAGCCGACCAGACGTAGTAACCATCGAGCGGCGCTATCGGAAGCAGGTTGAAGAGGGCTATCGCCGGACTGACGAAACCCACGAGGGCGATGACGGCGTCGATTGGTGGAACGTGCGTGTAGCCGAAACGAAGACGCAGAAATACGATCGGAGCCGCGACATAGAACTGCGCGAGAACACCACCCAAAGCGATCGCGGCGTGATCGCGTTTCGATTCTGGCTCTTCAAAAATGCATCTTCCGTGGAATGGGTAAAGCTCAACACGCAAAACAGGGCAGTTTCTCCGGACGGCCATGTAGTGGTGTCCGAACTCATGAATGAGCAGAAACCCGAGATACGAACCCATGGCTGCAACGCCGGTGAAAGGACTTTCGAGCATGGCGATCGCGAGCAGGA
>Ga0210377_10002786_pt1 | contig 15115 bp, 16 predicted proteins | sample PLM4_65_b1redo_FD_155480 | JGI IMG/M metagenome (GOLD analysis project Ga0210377, IMG submission 155480) | Groundwater sediment microbial communities from an aquifer in East River, Colorado, USA - PLM4_65_b1 redo | ecosystem: Environmental > Terrestrial > Soil > Riparian zone | place: USA: East... | reverse complement strand
GTTCGATTCGGTACACTGCATCAGGACTATTTGTCGGCCTTGAAGGCTTATCTGGATTCAGCAAGACCAAAGATGCCTGTACGAACTGATGAACCGTAAAGCGACGTACCGTTTCTCGTGAGTTAGGTGCATACTTCTTGTCATAGTACTCGGCAAAAAACTCCATCATGGGCGTAATGCCCATCAAAGGATCGCTTGCCTTATCCCATGAGTCGTTGGGTGTAAGTCCGAGCAAGGAAAGAAGAGTGAGCGCGGAGCGCTCGTTTTGTTGCTGACGGGGAAGCCCGAGAGCATCCAGGACAGCCAAGGCCTCATCAATTTTTTGCGCCGCCTTTTTTGTATTCGTCTTTTTAGCCATTCGTCTCACATTCCTCTTTCAAGATAGCGTCCACCGTTTCCTGGTCCGGCATGTGGTGCTTTACATGCGAGCCGAGTCGGAGCAATTGCTCGCGAGAGGGATAATGCATCTTGCGAAGGTCCGTGGCATTGACCTGGGTATGACCGCTGAAGATGCGAAAATATTGGTCGAAAAGCGTGGAATTAAGATAGAGGGCCAAGCCTTTGGTCAAATTTGGCGCAAGTCCTTTGCCTTTGGCATGGAAGTAGTTTACATGATTTTCAAATCCCACATGCGAAGCTTTTATCAGGTGGGGATCATATATCGCGGCCACAACCCGCCGCCTCTCTTCCTTAGATGAAAACCGCTTCGTGAGCACGTAATAACCCTCATCAAGCAACATGTCTATTGTATGCGGCGAGGCTTCAATGGCATTCGGTTTTTTTTGCGATTCCATCGGCCACTGAACAAACCCGTCCTTGAAATGACCAGGATATATTAACGGCACAGTCCCTTTAGCAGCGTGTTTATGAAGGTATTTTTGTGCTCGAAAATCTACGACCGGTCCAGTGGAAAGTTCCAACCCGAGATCATCAAGCGTAGCTGTAAATCGACTCATACGCTCCGTTGCACGGGTGTCCTCGTCGCTCAGTGCAAGATGTATGAAAGCGTCCCGGTCGCCCGGCAGGATGATCCGCTCATAAGGTACGGAGCGGGTCACTGTATTGTCAAAATCAACACCATTGGATGATGAGAGAAGTATCTGCTCAGGTTTTTTCACTTCCTTGACCGCGTGATAGATCACGTTCTCCTGAAGTACGTCGTCATCGCCAAAAGCCTTTTTGCGCGACTCGAACACATGGATGTGCCGCAGGCTCATCATGTCGAGCAGGCCCATTCGGAACCGGCGAAAATACGGTCCATTGCAGAAACTACGTGGGGTGATCGCGACCATCTCGCCTCCAGGCTCCAGCATCCGTGCCGAAAGCCACACAAACGCAGCATAAAGATTAGATATCTCCATCCCCGCCGCGTTGAGTGATCGGCGCATTGCCGATTCACTGCTGATTTTTTTATAGGGAGGATTTAGAATTGCATGAGTGAATCTTTCACCCCGCGCTGCAAACAGCCCTTCATCTGACTGCACAATGGCGGATGCGATAAAGTCCTCTTGCCGAATCTCCCCTTGGAAAGAGATTCCCGCACCTTGGCAAAGCACGTTGCATCGCTTCATCGTGTCTTTTAAGTAGGGTAGGATGGCTTTATCATTTTCGTATGCAACCACCGTGATTGAATGTGGACGCTCTTCTGTTGCAATTAATGACTCGACAAACGATGCAAACAGAACCCCCGCCCCAGCTCCGGGATCGAGAATCCGTACCTCCGGGCCCACATGCTGAAACAACGAGGCCATATACCGTGCTATTAACGCGGGCGTAAAGAACTGACCTATCTTCGATCGTTCTTGTCGAGAGGTAGAGCTGTTCAAAGAATTCCGAACAAAATCCAGGGTATTTGATAGTTCAACTGTCATAGTATAATGTTTAATCTGTAGTCATCGGCTATCGATAACTATTTTTTATAGTCATCCAAATCTTCCACGCCGACTATAACTCTCGATTGTCCAGCAATTGTCAACTCAGTACACTACATCCCCAACATGTTCCGAGGCAGTGACGAGAAAGCAGAAGTAGCTCCATCGAAAGGTCAGTCAATTTATTTTAATTGTATTTTCTCTCTTTCAATTTCCGGGTCTTTTTTAGCCTCTTTCCTATATTCAATATCACCTTTTATCATTCCATCTTTCTTAAAATGATAAAAATAATCTTTTAAAAAATCATGCCTTTTTTGTATCGAATATTTCTCGCCGGCTGCTTGAGTAATATTGGTTTGAAACGATAGTAAGTCTTGATATGTTTTATCCATATCAATTCCTTGAGATAACTGCCATTTCATGGTTTTTAATAGCTTAACAAAGAACTCCGAAAACTTGCTGATGTCTTTCTCTTTTTGGCTCTCTATTAACTCACTAACAAAGAGAAACACCGAAACAGCAATGGCTCTATTGCTAATATATTGGAGATTGTCTGCAAAATTATGAACAATTTTATCAAATGTTTTTCTCATTTCCTTGACGATTTTATTATCATCCGAGGTGAATTTACTATACTGCTTGAAAAAATCCTGTAAATCAATGTATCGTGATCTTTGAAATGTCCCATTCTTAATCTTATTGAAATAATTTAAGGCAATTTGCGCAACTACCTGTTCCCTAGCAAACCTTCTCTTTTGAATTTTTATATCCGTGAAATATTTATGATTGCTAATATCATGAAATATCCAATCCCTCATATCACCCGTCATGGCGTGAAGCTTTTCACCGGCATTTAACACGGACGCAATTTGTAATCTTAAAAATAGTAAATTAAGCTCTTCGTCAGGATCAACCTCAGTTATCTCAACAATGTTTAATTTATAATTTAGTAATTTCTCTCTCCATGACGACTCTTGCTTAAAGGATTTGAATCTTTTTGAAGCAACCTCATCAAAATATCCCTTATCGTCGTAAATTTCGTTCTCAATTTTCAAATGGAATCCGTTGTCGTCTTCATCTTTATCATTTATTCCCAAAAAGGAAGTTATAGCATTAATCCTTTGTCTGCCATCAATGCAATCATAGCCGCCACTTTCCTTCTTAAAAAAATAAATTGACGAAATATCAAAATCTCTGAGTATGGAATCAATTAATCGCTGTTTTTTCTCGAGCTTCCACACCGTCGGCTCCCGCTGAAATTCAGGGAACTCTATCATACGAATATTTTTACTAAGTTTTTCAATAGTCCAATCTATATGTTGCGTTTTCATTATGAAACCTCGTTGAAATAATTTTCAAAAATCATTGTTGGCGTAGTAAGCGGTATGTCCCGACTTTTTAAATCTTCTCCTTTTGCTCTCAGCCATGTGTCAAAGATATTAGTCTTAGGATTATTAAGCAACTCCTCTATGGCAATGGACAACTTGTCCTCGCCATATTCTGTAGAAAATGATTTAATTAAAAAATTTCTAACTTCCTTAATATCTGATATAATCCGAAAGCTCAAATACGAATAATTTTCACGGATTTCCTTGCTCACATCGACGTAATCTATTAGTTCAATGGCATACTCTTTTTTATGAGAAGCTAATTGTTGTGTTGTATACAACAAAGATACTAACTGCCAATCATTCCTACTTAATGAGCAACCTATCACTCTTAAAACATCACAATCTAATATTTCTCTTGCCCTACCCCATAAGATGTTGAAAGGATATTTTTCTCTCTTCTTCTCAACTCCTGGCGGTATCCAAAGTACGTCTTCCGGCTTCGTAATTTTATATTCATCAATTAACGTGATTGGAAATTCATTTTTCCAATTAAAGGAGCCGTGCAATTTAAGCACAGGTGGCGTTTGTATGGCAGACGGACCAAGTTTAATATAACTGTGAGCATTATTTATTTTAATGGAGTAATCGATGCTCTCCTTTACTGTTTGCACTGCCTTTTCTAAAAGATCTTCATAGTTTAGAGTAATTAACCCTGCAAGCTTTTCATTTAAGCCCAGAATTTCATGAATATCGATCAGCGCGGTCAATAATTTTGGCTGATATTTATCGCCAAGCTTTTTTATTCGCTCTTGAATCTCTTTCCAAAACAACTCTTTCAATTTCTTTGCAATCACCTCATGCTCGGGCATTCCCGTTGATTCGTATAGGGTTATCAAATGCTCTACGTCAGTAAATTCATTGGCAAGTTCATTCTTTACTTCTTTAAGTTCTACAATATTATCTCTATCGATTTTTTTAAGAATGCCATCTCTAATATCTCGCATCAGAATGCGTATTGTATCATCTTTCAAGCTTACTTCTGCCTGAGTTGCACCTGCGCCTAAAAGATATACTATTTTCTTAGATGAATGCCCCGATTGTTTTTCAGTCATTTCTATACCTACGCTTTAGCATCAACAATAAAATACGTCGTTATTTCTTAAAACAAAGTACGCTCTCTGTGGCACTAACGTCTTTGCGATATTTTCTCACTGCCGGGTTAATTCCAGCCATTGTTCTCATCATGCTGAAATCTTCACGCCTACCAAGTTCAAGGCCATAAGCACTTGCCATTTCAATAAATACACGTGGCAAATCATTATGCACGTCCTTATAAAAGGAATCTTGCACCACAATGACACATAACCCTTTATCTGCAAGCGATCTGTGCAATTCACCAATAGATTTAAATATTGCATTAAAGTACTGAGCATGGTTCTTATAATAATATGATTTAGATGCTTTGGAATTATGTCGTAGCATCTTATTTAGAAAAGCATTACATGTTGGACCCCATTCTTTTAATTGAGACGGATTAACAGCTGGTACCGTTGCTGACCCAATAAGCTTTCGGCGAAGATCTTGAAAGCCCTCTTCAGCCACATATCCTAAAATTGCAAGTTCAGACATCGTCGCGACCGCATAGTCAATCCGCGTACAATATGGGGGCGATGTTAGTACCATATTGGCTGATTTATCCTTGAGCGGAAGGGCATCCGAAGAAGCAACCTTTATGCTTGTTTGAGAAGCATGATTGCTACCATCAATTAAAATATCATCCAGCGCAGCAATCATTGTCTTCACCTCTACCTCGAAATATTGCAGAAGTGTTTCATGCTTTGTCCTAAGGCGTGCGCTGTTCATTGTAGGCTTTTTAATCCATGTTGGATTTGTTACAAAAAACTTTTTCAGTATTTTGCGGATAGCGCGAAATAAAGCTAAATAAAAAAACGCTGCAATATCAGAGAGAAAATTGATACTATCACGATATGCCAATAATTGATATCTCGTATCAACAAGAAGAAGCTGTATCGTTTTTTCAATTTCTCGGATGTAGGCTGTACTATTTGGGACGAACCAGACTGTTAAAGGGTCTTCGTCATCGACGCGTTCTCTAAATTCACCGTGACGAGCCTTATTAATGATATCGGCAGCAATAGGCCAAAGGCTGGACTTCTCTCTTTTATTGAGCATACGAGCTTTTGCAGCAATTACCATTACAGGATTTAAGTCAAAGCCCTGAGTGCAATACCCAAGCAGTACAGCTGCAGCAGTAGTCGTTCCACTACCATTCCAGGGATCGACAATGCATGCATTTGTTTTGAATTCTGTTGAAGCTATTAAACTATGAGCAAAATCGAAAGAAAATCCCGCGTAATAGGGATACCACGTTGCCCTTCCCTTAGAAGGTCGATTTTCACGCTTGGGATTTTGAATTAGTAAATGTTTAAACATGCGTTTTAATTATGGCAATGATCTCCCTCGCCTCCTTCATGGAGTGCTCTTTGCCGTACGCGGCTATATCCAGCAACGGCTTGAAGAAAGACTGGAAATCAGGGACCGCCATGATCGACCTCCTTAGCGACGCAACAATATCGGAAAATTACGATTTATGGGCCCGGTAGTGTCAGGTCTTGCGGCTTGACTTTTCTTCAAATGCTCTCCAGAATGCGTTTAGCTTCCTGAAGAAACCCCTTTGCATTCTCGATGGAAGCCTCGGCGCCATCGGGCGAAAATGCGTCCGAATAATCGGCATCTTCTCGAAGCGACATGGCATTCCTGAGCGCTCGTACCCACTTGAGCTCGATCAGTTTTGATTCCCCGAAAAGATGCTCAATTCCCGTCATAACGCAGAAATGTCCTCGCTCGCGATAACCGCGGGAATAGAGCAGAGCCCGGGCCGCGTGAAACATTGCGTAGTATGCCTGGATGGTGGCCCACTTGAACCTTCTCTGGGACAGACTCATTTCGGCGTCGGCTAAATCGTCCGTCGCGGACTTGAATTCTTTCCCGGCAAGCGCTTTCACGGCGTCAGAGCGATAAAGCTTCTTCTTATCGAGGCAGGCCTTAAAGTCGCGACTCATCTATGCCCTTTTCGTACAACACAAGGCCCTTCTGCACTTCCGCAAAGTACACCGGGTCCTTTGTTTCCAGTCCGGCCCATTCAGCCGAGGTTTTGATGACTGATTTGATCTCGGTAAAACCATAACTCTCTTTCGGAGAGAACCGTGCCACCGTATCAAGCACCTTTCCCCGGTCGTTGCTGACCACGAGGAGGTCAAGATCGCTCTCTTCGGCGTTCAAACCGTTCGCGCAGCTGCCATAGAGCATGACCATTCTACACATCGGCTTGAGACGCTGGATAAGAGGAGCAATGTTCAGGACCGTATTCATTGCCTTGAACAGCCTCAGTTCCGGCGTCATTTCCGTAAGCTTGTAAAGCTCGGTCTTCCCCTTGCGTTCCTTCTCAACGACTCCCGCACTCAGCAACTCGCCGAGTATTTTGCTCGTCTGGCCGATGCTGATCCGTCCCTTTTTGGATATTTCGGAACCGTAAAAGTGACGTGTCGGGTAAGCCAAAAAGAGCGAAAGGACCTTCTGATGCGTCGTCTTCACGAGCAGGCCGCTTAAGACACTTACCTTTTTCGAAGATGTTTTCACTTTATCGAACATGTCTTCATTATAATGAAAAGTGAACTTTTGTCAACGGGAATTTCCCCTACGTTATCTTTCAAAATCACGTCCATCATCATTTCAATATTCTCCCGGTTCCCAATATATCTTCCAGGATACCCGCTCGTTCCTCGTTCAATTTCTGGTAAAAAGAAAGGACCAGCATCTCAAATTCATCCACAACGCGCTCATTCTGCTGATAGATGATCCTGCCGTGCTGTATGATTTCGTTCTGAAAAACGGTATTTGCCGTCCGCAGGTTGATAAGGTCCACCGTTCTTTTCAAGACATTTTCGAGCGCGTCCCGGCATTCGCCCATGGCAAGATTTTTCAACAGCCTGGCCTTTTCATGCGGGAAGAGAAGGGCAAGGTCCGCGTCGCTGGCCTGCTGCTGGTCCGGCGTCAGATAGGAGCCGAAAAGATAAATCGCCTCCACATCAGAATAATAACTCAGCACTGTTTTTACTATTGTTTCGCCGTTCATACGCTCACCTTAACAACCCCCATCGTGTCATTCCTGAAATATCGATCAGGAACACCAGGAATCGATGCTTTTCTCCCCGATTACCAAAGCTGCCCAGAGTTCCTCCATTAAACGAGCTTTTGAGCAAAAGGAAAGCCGCGATAGCGGGAGAGTAACTTTTTTCATACTGTTTTCCTTTTCAGAATAGGAACCTTGACGGCTGTTATTATACTCTCTTTGTATCTCGAATCAAGATTTTCCCTTCTTCGCGGCGCTTGCGGTTGCATTCTTTTTTCGCATCGCCTTTTCGTCCCCAGTAAGAGCCGTGGCCTTTTTTCGATCCCGAGTGTTCAGTCTTTTTCGCTCTATATCCCATAGCAATAACCGGAAAGGGGCAATCGGTTTATTTCTTATAAAGCCTCAATATCCTCTCCCTATCCTCGCTCTCCTTATCGCCCTTATAGTAAATCTCGATGAACTCTATCCTCTCCTCTTCTTCGTGATAGGCATAAATGACCCTGATCCCCGACTGCGCGCCTTTGCCTTTTAGCGACTTGCAGGCGAACTTCTTTGCCTTGAATATCTTCGGAGAGCGGATGCCGAGGTCGGATAGGTGAAAGATCGCGTTGCTGTCTAGTTTCTGCTTGTGATAGGCATTGAGGGCAACCTTTACGAACATCCGCAAATCCTCTTCAAGCGAAGAGAACCGTTTGACGAGCTTCTTCAGGTCCTTTTCGAATTCCGGGACATGAGATATTTTATTGAACAGCGTCCCGACGAATTCACTGTAAAACTCTTTCCCCATCAGCTCTCTTCCGCATAGGCCCGCACAGAGTAGGGCGGAGTGCGGTAAAAGACCGATTCGTACTCGATGGCCTCGCCGTCGTTGGTCGTGACCCACGGCACATCACCGTGGGAATAGGCGCTGATCTGGCTGGCGTTCATTTCGGACAGCCTGTTCAGAACGTCGTCGATCACCTCGATCTCGTTTGCCCTGAATTTCGTCAAGTCCGGCTTCCTGCGAGGCAGATACTTGGTCTGCGGAAAATTAAAGTACTCGCTCTTGACCTTCATGAGTTCTTCATGGGCGGTCATCTGCTCCACGATCTTGACAAACTCGACCGGCGTGGGGCCGTATTTGTTTTTAATGTAGGTGGCGCCGATAAGCTGTTCTTCATATCGTTCATAGAAATCGAAGTCTATGAAGTAGAGGAGCTTGTAAATGACGGTCTCGCCGATGTTCTCCTTGGCGCCGACCTTGTTCAAGATATAGAGCAGCACTTCCTTGAACTTCTGGACGTTCTTCTGCGGCACACTGATCCTCATTTGCGGCTTGGCCGCCTTTTCTTCCTTCGCTTCACGCAGGCTGACTTCCGGTTCTTTTCCCGGATTAAGCAGGTCATCCACCGTCACATGGAATATCTGAGAGAACGTGATAAGCTCGTCCGTTGCGATCTTTCGCGCGCCGCCCTCGATCTGCGAGATGGCCGGACGGGGCAATTTCATGCTCTTCGCCAGCGCATCCTGGCTCATCCCGGTCTTTTCCCTCAACTCCTTGATCCGGTGCCCTATTTTTCCATAAATACTCATTGGGTCCCTCCCTCGATGACTTCATATTATCATAGGTATGATTATCTGTCAATAGCCTGTTAGATATTATGACAAGATCGGGGACGGAGGGTTTGGGAGGTCAGCGCTGTCAATTCGGCTGTTCAGGTTGTTTTTCCATGAATTGCGTGAGCCTTGTTTTGAGCTTTTCGGGTTTAGAAATGGGCTTCGAGCACCGTTTTCCTGCGCAGAGATACACCGATTCCTTCTTCGCATAGTTGAGTTTCCTGATCTGTTCGGCTTCGTGCGAAAGCGACAAAAAGGTGACGATCTTCTCCGGAACATATACGCTATTGACCGCTGCAACATAGTTTCGCAGGGCCGCGCCGTCGGCAACAATCGTTACCTGGACCGGCTCGTACAGGATCCACAGGAGCGCGTTGCCGTATGCCGCAGCATAGGGCGAAAAACGTTGATAGCTGCCGGACAGCGAAGCTGCGGAAGCATCCCTGATTTTTTTTAATTTTAGAGGATCATTACCATGCACAAGCCTGGCCAGAAAGCGAAGCGCCCGGTAATTCGCAAGGTCCTCATTCACATCAGCCAGCATCCCGGCAAAGACCGGCTTTTTCAGTGAAGCATCGAGGGAAGTGCGAAAGCGCTGCGCCCCGCTATCATAGAACCGGGTCGCGACAAGCTGACCAATCTCCTGTGCTGTGTTCAGATACCGCCTCTCACCCGTTGCCTGATAGAGGTCCAAAAGAGCAGAGCCGAAGAGAACATTATCCGGCAACAGCCCCGGCAGGCGCTTTATCTTCTCGCGGTAATAATGATAAACGCCGTCTTTCCCGCCGTACAGTTTCAGAAAAATGAATTCAGTCCCTTGCGTGGCCATCTCAAGATAATGCTTGTTGCCGGTGGCCCCGTAGGCTGAAACAAGAGCGCTCACCAGAAGAGACGACGAGTCAGCATACACGGTCCTGTCCACAAGGGGCGCCTTCATCTGCTTCCTATCCCGCGCCCGGTAGTACTCCTCATCAGCATCCTGGCTTCCGAAGAAGGCGCCGGTTCCGGGATCGTACAGGGTAGACTCAATGTAGCCCAGGCATCTCTCGGCGATCCTCCCGTATTCTTTGCTACCGAACGCTTGCGAAGCCCCGGTATAGTTTCGAATCAGGCCTGCGTTCACCTCAAGCAGTTTTTCATAGTGAGGCCCCGACCAGTCGGGCTTCGTTGCATAGCGGAAAAAACCGCCTTCAACGTTGTCGTATATTTCACCGTGCGCCATGCGGTCAAGCGTGGTGATTATGATCTTTCCGATCTCGGGGTCCTGGTCCTTTACATACAAGGATAGAAGAAAATCCACGGTCTCTGGCGCCGGAAATTTCTGGCCAGTCCCGAACCCGCCGTTTTGCTCATCAAAAGAGCCTTTGACGAGCTGGACAATGTTCTCCAGATCGCCTTTCCCGGGCTGATTGGCAATCGTCTTACTCTCGAGGTCGCGGTGTTCCTTCATGGCCTTCATATCTTCGATGCGCGAGGCGATCGATTTGCGGTCGGAGCCGTACAGCGCATGAACCCGCTTGAGCCTCGCGAGCATTTCCTCGGGGGGGAGATAGGTGCCGCCGCTGATCACCTCTCCCTGGGGGGTCAGAATGGCCGTGCTGGGCCAGCCTCCCTGGTTATACAGGCTGTCGATGTCGGGCCTCATGTCGGCATCGACCCTGACGGGAATAAAATGTTCATTGATAAACGCGATGATCTCCTCGTTCGAGTAGGTCGTCTCGTCCATCACATGGCACCAGTGGCACCAGACCGCGCTCAGGGAAAGCAGGATGAGACGGTCCTTTGTGCGCGCCTCTTCCAGCGTTTCCGGGCCCCAAGTCCGCCATTGGACCAGGCTTGCTTTGTTCGGCAGGGACGAAAAGCGAAATTCCGATGCCCCCGCGAAATGATACGTCAGCATGAGGCAGCAAATGAGCGCCGCGATCTTCTTCATGCTTCATGATACCTCTTTTCCGTCCCCGCTAAAAGCGGTTGTACCCTGAAAATAGCGTAATTTTTGCTTGTACATCTTTTCGGATTCTTGTATATTCGTCGTATTATGCAGAGAAAACCGCCAAAACCGAAAGACATAACCAAGCTCATCAAGCCTGAAGTGCGAAAGCTCAGGGCATATTTTGTGGACGAAACGCCTTACCGCATCAAGCTCGATGCCATGGAAAACCCCTTTTCCCTGCCCGAGGACGTAAGGCAGAACATCGTCGAGGCGGTCAAAAACGCGGCCTTCAACCGCTACCCCGACCCCTCGGCCGCAAAGCTGAAGGAGGCCATAGCCGAGTTGTGGGGCATCGGCACGAAACGAATGATCCTCGGGAACGGCTCGGATGAACTTATTCAAATGATCGTTCTCGCTTTCGGCGGTCCGGTCCTCATTCCGACGCCCACCTTCGCCATGTACGACATCTCATCCCGGGCGCTCTCGCAGGAGGTGGTCGCTGTCCCGCTCGGCAAAGACTTCGGCCTGAACGCGGACAAGATGCTCAAAAAAGCGAAGGAGACCCAGGCCAAGGTCATTTTTCTCGCCAATCCCAACAATCCGACCGGGAACCGTTTCGCGGATGAGGCGGTACAAAAAATATTAAAAAGGACCAGCGCTGCCGTGGTCATTGACGAAGCATACTTCAGCTTTTCCGGCAAATCCTATCTCCCCGTGCTGAGAGAGTATCCGAACATGATCATCCTGCGCACGCTTTCGAAGATCGGTTTTGCGGGACTTCGGATCGGCGTGCTTACCGCTTCGGCGAAAGTGATCGACCAGCTCAACAAGGTCAGACTGCCGTATAACATCAATACCCTGTCCCAGGCGGCCGCCGTTGTAGCGCTCGGACGCAGGGACGTCTTAAACCAGCAGATTTCCCTGTTGATTTCATCGCGGCAAAGACTATATAATGAATTGTCCGGCATAAAAGGCATCACGGCCTATCCATCGGAAACCAATTTTATCCTCTTCAGGACCGCGACCGATTCCACGCGCATCCATGAGAAGCTCAAAGAGGCCGGCATCCTCATTAAGGACATGAACAGGCCCGGGCCGCTCAAGAACTGCCTGCGCGTTACCGTGGGCACGCCGGAAGAGAATAGTGATTTCTTGAAACATCTCCATAAAATTTTGAAGCGGTAAGCAGATTGGGGAGTCAAGGACCGGGAAGCCATTCGGCAGCCTCCGCGACTTTCAACTCCATACTTCACACGTTTACCAGAAGAAGGGGGCCGGATGGCTCGCAAAGCGACGATCGAACGCAAGACCAAAGAAACGGACATTAAAATTTCCCTGAACCTCGACGGAACGGGCATCTATAACATCAAGACCTCCGTGCCGTTCATGGACCACATGTTCTCTCACATTGCGAAGCACGGCTTTTTCGACCTCACTCTCAAGGCCAAGGGAGATACGGAGATCGACGACCACCATACGGTCGAAGACCTCGGCATAGCTTTCGGCCAGGCCCTCAAGAAGGCCCTCGGCGACAGCAAAGGCATCCGCCGATACGGGGACGTGACCGTGCCCATGGACGAGACCCTGGCCCAGGTGGTGATGGACCTGTCCGGCAGGCCCTATCTGGCATACCAGGTGGCTTTGCCGAAGAAGTACAAGCTCAAGGACTTCGACCCCGGATTGGCTGAGGACTTCTTTCAGTCCGTTGTGAACCATGCCGGTATGAACCTGCACATCCGCCTCCATTACGGCCGCGACGTCCACCACATGCTCGAAGCCATATTCAAGGCCTTCGGCCGCGCCCTGGACCAGGCCACAAGCCTCGATCCGAGGATCAAGGGCGTGCTCTCGACCAAAGGGAAAATTTAAGAGAAGAATTTTGACACAGATAAGAGCGGATGAAAGCTTTGAAGAATCATGATACTTCATGACCTTTCTCAGTGTAAATCAGTGTCAAAGGTTTATTGATATGATAGCGATCATCGATTACGGAATGGGCAATTTGCGGAGTGTTCAGAAAGGCTTCGAGCGCGTGGGCCACGAGGCCGTGGTCACGAGCGACGCCAAAACGATCCTGAGCGCAAGCAAGGTCGTCCTGCCCGGCGTTGGGGCCTTTCCGGACTGCATGCGGAACCTGCGTGAGTACGGACTCATAGACGCTGTCCACAAAAGCATCGAGTCCGGCAAGCCATTCCTGGGCATCTGCCTCGGGCTTCAGCTCCTTTTTACGGAGAGCGAGGAGTTCGGCATATCAAAGGGCCTGGATATCATCAAAGGCCGCGTGGTACGTTTTAAAGGGCCTGAATTTTCAGGTCTCAAGATTCCGCACATGGGCTGGAACTCGATATCGATCAAGCGCCGGGCCCCGGCACTCAGGGACGTTCCGGACAACAGTCACGTCTACTTTGTACACTCCTTCCACGTTGTCCCTGAAGACAAGGGAGTGATCGCTACAACAACACCGTATGGATTCGAATTCGTTTCGAGCATCTGGAAGGACAACATCTTCGCGACCCAGTTCCACCCGGAGAAGAGCCAGGCTTTGGGTCTGTCGATCCTGAAACGTTTTGGAGAAATAAAATCGTAATCCCTGCCGCGAAGGCGCCAAGGCGCTAAGAAAAGATACTTTTAACTTCGTGTCTTCGCCTGCACCCAGCGGTTACGAGTGGTAACGCGAGTGCAGGGTGTGCCTTTGCGGCAAATTATTAAGGGTGTATCATGTTGATCATTCCGGCAATCGATCTGAAAGAAGGCAAGTGCGTGCGCCTCGAACAGGGGCTCATGGACAAGGCCACGGTCTATTCCGACGACCCGGCCACCACGGCCAGGCACTGGGAGGCCCAGGGCGCCGAGCTTTTGCACGTCGTCGACCTGAACGGCGCTTTTGCAGGCGCTCCGAAGAACCTTGACGCCATCAAGGCGATCCGCGGCGCCATCAAGATCCCCATCGAGGTGGGCGGCGGCATCCGGGACACGGCCACGATCGAAACACTCGTCGGAATCGGCATCGACCGGATCATCCTCGGCACGGCTGCGATTGAAAATCCCGCGTTTGTACAGGAGGCCTGCACAAAGTTCCCCGGAAGGATCATTGTGGGCATCGATGCAAAAGAGGGCATGGTTGCGATCAAGGGCTGGGCCGAAGTGACGAAGGTGAAGGCCGTTGACCTGGCGAAGCAGATGCAGGACCACGGCGTCATCGCCATCATCTACACGGACATCAAGCGCGACGGCATGCTCTCGGGCCCGAACATCGAGGCGACAAAGGCGCTCGCCGAAGCGATCCGCATCCCGGTCATCGCATCGGGCGGGGTGCATACGATGAAGGACATTGAAAATCTGCTTGCCGTGAGATACTCCGGCGTCTCCGGCGTGATCACGGGCAAGGCCATTTACAGCGGGTCGCTCGATCTGAAGGAAGCGATCACTTTCGTCAAGAAGAACGACAACCGGTGTGCGCGATAATTCTGCCGTCATTGCGAGCGACCGAAGGGAGCGCGGCAATCTCGCCTTAGGCAACACGGATTGCTTCGTCGCTGCGCTCCTCGCAATGACTGCCGTAAAAGAAGGCGAAACGGAGCCATTATGTTAACTAAACGCATCATCCCCTGCCTCGACGTGAAGGCGGGTCGGGTGGTTAAGGGCGTAAGCTTCGTGAACCTCTGCGATGCCGGCGATCCCGTAGAAATTGCCAGGGCATACGATGAGCAGGGCGCTGACGAGCTGACGTTCCTGGACATCACCGCCTCGCACGAGGAGCGTGGCATCATTCTCGACGTCGTGCGCCGCACTGCTGAGCAGGTCTTCATGCCGCTCACGGTCGGCGGCGGCATCAAAAACCTCGACGATATCAGAAACCTTCTCCTCGCGGGCTGCGATAAGGTTTCCATCAACACGACTGCCGTCCATGACCCGGAATTCATCAAAGCCGCAAGCATGCGGTTCGGCAGCCAGTGCATCGTCGTCGCCATCGACGCCAAGCAGGTCGTGGCTCATGACCCTGACTTCAAGCCACCCCTCAAATGGGCCGATGACCCGAAGTATAAAAGTCTTTTTCTTTCGAACTCCGAACTCCGAACTCCGAACTCCGAACTGAAATGGGAAGTCTACACCCACGGCGGCAGAAAGCCCATGGGCATCGATGCCGTGGCCTGGGCGCGCATGATGGAAGAGTACGGCGCGGGAGAGATCCTGCTCACGAGCATGGACCAGGACGGCCGGAAGAACGGCT
>Ga0210377_10002785_pt1 | contig 15119 bp, 11 predicted proteins | sample PLM4_65_b1redo_FD_155480 | JGI IMG/M metagenome (GOLD analysis project Ga0210377, IMG submission 155480) | Groundwater sediment microbial communities from an aquifer in East River, Colorado, USA - PLM4_65_b1 redo | ecosystem: Environmental > Terrestrial > Soil > Riparian zone | place: USA: East... | reverse complement strand
CGCCGGGCGATACAGGTGAACGGTCATCTCCGCGCCCGCGTCCACGCCCTCCGAGAAACGCGGAATCCGCACGATGCCATCGGCGCGGGCCAGCGAGCTAATCACGCCCGCCCCGCGCGACAGGGGGGTGGCGATAACTCTGTCGCCGACCTGCCCCACCGTCACCCGCACGTAATCGTCATCGCCGGGCGGCGACACAATCTTCCGGCTGATAGTCGCCGCCAGCGTCGGCGGCTCGTAAGCCGGACGGCCCAACCACTGGCTCAGGATCGGCTCGATGAATATCTCGCCCGTCAGCGCCGCCGAGACCGGGTAGCCGGGCACGCCAAAGACGGGAATTTTAGATTTTAGATTTGAGATTTTAGATTGAATGTCAACGTCAACAGCTTTTGCGTCTGAGTTCTTGCTTTTTACTTCTGCATTCTGACTTCTTAATTCTGACTTCTCAATCATTCCAAAAATCACCGGATGCCCCGGCCTGACCGCCACCCCATGCACGATGACCTCGCCCAGATCGGCGACGGCCTTCGCCGTCCAATCTTCCGTCCCGGCGCTTGACCCGGCGTTGACCAGCACCAGATCGTGCGTCGCGGCGGCTTCTGTGATCGCCGCCACGATTGACTCGTAATCGTCGCGCACAATCGCCCAGCGAGTCGCCGCGCCGCCCCATGTTTCGATCTGCGCCGCCAGCATCAGCGAATTGTGCTCGATGATCTGCCCCTGTTCGGGCTTGCTCTCGACTGCCGATTCGACCGACACCAGTTCGCTGCCGGTGGGGATCACCGCCACGCGCGGTTTGCGCCGGACGCTCACGGTGGCATGCCCGCTGCCGCCCAGCGCGCCCAGATCGACCGGGCGCAGCGTGTGGTTGGCGGGCAGCACTAACTCGGTCGCCACCATATCCTCGCCCATCGGCCTGACGTGCTGCCACGGCGCGACGCTGGCCCGGATGATCAACTCGCTCTCGGTTTCGCCGGGTTGGACGTTCTCGACCATGATCACCGAGTCGGCCCACGCGGGCATGGCATGGCCCGTGTTGACCGCCTGTGCGGGCCGTGCCTCGCGTTCGGATTCGCCCTCTTCGTGAATCAGCGTCAGGCTGACCGGGTTGGTCTCGGACGCGCTTTGCGTGTCGATTGACCTCACCGCGTAGCCATCCATCGCCGAGGCGTGGTAATGCGGCGCGGAGATCGCCGCCCACACCGGTTCAGCCGTCACCCGCCCCAGCGCGTCCGCCAGCGACACCATCTCGCCGGGGAACGGCTGCCACAGCCCGGCCTGTTCCAGCGCGGCGATGATCCGCGCCCACGCTTCGGCCAGCGGCAGGTCTTCGAGATAAATATCGCGTTTTTTCATAGGGGAGAGTCGTTCAATCTAAAATCTGCATTCTAAAATCTCAAATTACCCCCGCCTCACCCGCGCCACCGCCTGCTCTTTGAGGGCGATCAGCAGCAGCGGCAGGATCAGCCCCGTGCCGCAAAAACCATAGGTAGGGTAAGCCGAGGGCAGCGACCGGATCGACAGATCGACCACCGAATAGGACTCGGCCAGATACAGCCCCACTACCACCAGCGGGATCAACAGCGTCCCCGACGCCGCGCCGATGGCCCGCAGCCGCAGCGCGACCCACACGCTCCCATAGCTGATCAGCCATGCCCAGCCCATGTAGACCAGCGCGTCAATCGCCAGCACGAACAACGCGATCACGGCCTGAAAGATCATGATCTCGACGCGCCCATTGCCAAGGCAGCCCAGCGTGTTGGTGTCGCACAGATACACCTGCCGGATCGAGCGCACGCTCTGATACATGATCGCGGCATAGGTCGGCAAGATCAGCCCGGCCAGCGCCGCCCACGCCAGCCGCATCCGGTACAGCGCCGCCGCGATAAACCCTTCGACGATCTCGCTGTTGGTCAGGCGGCTGATCTGGATCAGGCCGAACTCGCCCTGCTGTATGGCGCGGATCACCGGGAAGACGATCAGCACGGCCAGCGCGGGCAGGCTCAGGATGCGCGCCGTTGCGTTCACCAGCAGGATCAGGTTGGGAACCGGGACACCGCCCGGCGCGTTGCGGGTCAGCGGATCAGCCATCACGGCGCCGATGATCAAGGCCAGCCCGCCGAGGGTGGTCGCCGCCGCGACGATCAACCATGCTCGCACATCCGGCCACGTCGCGCGCCGGGTCAGCCGTTCAAACAACGGATTCACCGCCATATTGTGGATCATGGATGCCAGCATGTCATGTTCCCCCCGCCCACCGTCACCTCGTAAGCGCTCGGGCATCACCCCCTCCCATCCTTGCTTCGCTAGGATTTCCTCCCCCGTGAAACGGGGGAGGTGGCCTGCGCCGCGTCTTTTGCGGTGTCAGGCCGGAGGGGGTGAGCAGTTACGTCACTTTTTGAGCAGCTCCGCCAATGCCGCCCGCGCTTCAGGCGCGTGGGTGGCGGCCAGCGCGTCCAACGCAGCGTGGCGCACCGCCGCCTCCCGATCTTTTTCGACCACGACCACCAGCAGGTTGATCAGTTTGACGAACTGGCTGTCCAATGACGACATCCGCGCCAGATGCGTTCCTAACGCTTCCACCGCCGCCGCCCGCGCCGTTTCGTCGCGATCCGTGAACTGCTTGATCAGATACGGCACCGCCACCGGAGCGTCCAGCCGCCCCAGCGCCCACGCCGCCATCGCCCGCACCGCCGCGTGCTGATCGTCCAGCGCAGCGATCAACCGGGATGTGGCGCGCGGGTCGCCCAGTTGGCCCAGCGCCCACGCCGACTCGCGGCGGGCGGCCCATTCATCCGAAATCAGCCCGTCGGCCAGCAGCGGGCCGAGAACCACGTCGGCGGGCGACGCCGCCAGAATTCTCGCCGCCATTTTGCGGGCCGCCAGCGACGGGCTGCCCAGCGTGCCGACCAGCGCCTTCAGCCCCTTCGAGCGTTTGAGCTCCAGCGGGTCAAGCCGGGCGCTAATCGCCTTGAGCGCGCGTTCGGCGGCGGCCCGAATGTCATAGGTCGAATCGGCCATCGCCGCCAGCAGCGCCCCCAGCGATTCCACCCCGCCCAACTCGCCCAGCGCGTCGATAGCCCGGCGGCGTTGGGTCAGCGTGAAACTGCCGCGCCAGTTGCCGACTTTCTGGCGGGCGTGCGGCGGGATGATCTGGACAAGCTCTCTGGCGTACAGTCCGGTCTGGCCCAGCCGCCGGGCAAAGTCGATGATCTGGCGGCGCTGGAAAGCGTCGTCGGTGTCAACCAGCGCGTAGACGCGGGTCAGGTCGGCTTCGGCGCGGCGCGCGCCGCCCAGCAGCGGCTCATGCCCGGACAGCCGCTCGCCATCGCCGCCGAGGGCCGGCTCGTGGCCGGTAGTGGAATGCGGTCGGTATTGAGACATGCTTCTTATTATAGTGATGTCGTCAAGGGGGTGGAAACGGAGAAACGCGGAAGATCGGAAGGGCGGATAGCACGGAGGCCGCCCTTGTTGCGCTTGCCAATGTTACTCGTTGCCCAGTTCAGCAATCTGATCAAGCGTATTCTGCATGATCTCGATCCACGAGTCCTGCACGGCTAACACTTCGGCTATAGTGACGTAGCGATCTCTATTTCCCTCTTTTATTCTCACTGTCCACCTGAAGCGGTTTGTGGGGGTTCTGACAATGCCACCATTTAACAATCTGGCAAGCCGCTCAAGGTAATCTGCGCCAATTTGGGGCTGCCCCATTGATTCTGTCCGTGATGCTATGTGAGAATTTTCGAAATAGCCAACGGTCCTGAAAATGCCGAAGTTGCATTCATGCAGTAGTGACTTCAAAATGATTGAGTTTTGACCCGGCTCGATATCGATCCCTATATCTCGAACTCTTTCCAGAAACGCTCTCAGGCTGGCTTTGGTGGCGGCATCAGCGTCCAGATTCTCGAAGAAAACTTGCTCGCTGATCTTTGTTCGCTTACGTCTCTGTGTGCCATTCTCCACAACCGGCGCTTCCGTCACAATCTGATTGTCTTCGATTCGAAACACGGCTCGTTCAATCTCAACGGTCTGCGCGATCACGCGGGGCTGCACAATATACTCATCGGTCTGGTCGTGTAACCGGAACACCCCGAACTCCACCAATGCAAAACTAAAATTGAGGTGCGCGTGCTTCTGCAAAAACTCGGCTATCTGTTCGACATTTTCTCTAATCCCATCGCCGAGAATCAACAGCAGGAAACGCCCCCGCCGCAAATTGCGCGACACATTGTCAACAAAATCACGCTCGTCTAATTCCTCAGTGTTCTGAGACACCAGTTCATACAAGGACAAACCGCTGCTATCTTTGCCTTTGTGTGTGGCCTTTTGCAAAGTCTCGTATGACCACTGGCTGATTTCTTTAGCATAATCGAGTATCTGGCCGATAACTTCGCGCCGCGCTTCCGGGTTTTTCCATAACTTGCATTCAACCATCGTTAGCAAACCTTTGTCATTGATGAACAGGGCGTCAATAGGCCCGGCGTTCGTTGGCAATTCCCGGCATATCGGGATCAATGGCTTAAACGCAGGCTCGATTTCGTGAACGGGAATGGCATGATGATTCGTGAAAATGAATTCCTGTAACCAGTCTTCGTCAAAATCGCTGGTGACGCTATCCAACTGACGAGGCGGATTGTGGCTCACATAATAGGGATTGTTTTGCTGGCGTTTCATCGTGCCCCCCATGATTGCAGGCTGAATTGATCATGGTATTCTACACCCTGAAAGATCGTCCTACCTAATTTCGTCTCCTTCCCCGACAGGCTTGCGATAGCATCCGAATTCGGATACAATAACGTTACTCGCCCGCGAGGAGGCGCAAGCCCGGCCCGAAGGGTGTTAACACGTTCTTCACCGATATTGACGTGGACGGCCCCGCGATTCGGATTGCGCGGGCCAAATACAAATTGGAGATAATTCGCGCGGTTGACCTATTCCCGCAAGATACGCCAGACGCCGAATTGTTGGCCTATGCCGCCGCGCAGGATTACGTGATGGTGACAGGCAATTTCAGGGACTTTCCACGAACCGCGCAATGGCTGGCGTAAGGCAAGACGCACAGCGGCTTGATCCTGATTGGCGCGGGGCATATCAAGAATCCCGGACTTATTGCGAAAGGGTTAGTCCGCTATGCGAACGCGGACTTGACCGATCAGGAGTTTTGGATTTAGAGAGGCAGAGCTATGTTAGAATCAGTCGCCGTAGACAAACATTACATCTTCAAGACGCCTGGCATGGTTGGCGGTCAAGCGCATATCGCAGGGAAGCGCCTGACGGTATATATGATTGCTGAACTCTATGTTCACCAAAACACCTCCGTCGCAAGATTGATGAAAGGCTGGCCGCTGACACGCTCCGAGATTTATGCGGCGCTGGCTTATTATTATGATCACGTTGACGAGATCGAGAAAATCCTCGCTGATTGGAAAAGAGAAGCTCAAGAAAACCACGACCCTGTGCGCGAGGCCGAACTGCTGGCTAAGGCCATCGCGCGCGGCGACATCCCTGCCGACGATGTGAATGAGGAAGTCACCGCCACCGAAGTCGCCGCCGAGTTTGGCGTGGCGGCGCGGGTGGTGCGCCAATCCGCCGCCAAAGGCTGGATTCCGGCGCGCAAGTCCGGCGCGACCTGGCTCATCCGCCACCGCGACGCGCAAGCCCGCTGGGGGCATCGCCTGAAAAAATAGCGCGCCCGGTTTGCGAGCCGCGCCGCCGTCTGCGACATAGCGCTCCCCCTCCCCACCGGTGGGGAGGGGGCCGGGGGGCGAGGCTTGACTTGGCAATTTCCCGCCCTCCCCGTTAGAATGTCCTCCGTGCATGAACTTGTGTTTGCCACCTCCAACCCGGCCAAGCTGGCCCAGATGGCCTACGTCATCGAAACCAGCCGCGCGCGCGTCACGCTGATTGCCGCCTCGGAACGTTATGGCGATCAGGCGGCCTACGCCGAACAGGGCGCGACGCCGTCCGCCATTGTCCAGCGCGCTGCGCTGGAAGTCGCCCGGCGGCTCGGCGTGGCGGTGCTGGTCGAAGACACCACTTTTCACGTCGAGGCTCTGGGCGGCGCGCCGGGCGTCCACGCCGGGAAATATCTCAAGGAGCATGGCCGCGCCGGGATACTTCACTCGCTGCGGGGCAACCCTCACCGCGTGGCGCGCATCGCGTCGGCGGCTTGCTGGGCCACCCCGGACGGCGACAACCAGACCTGGGTCACCATCCTGCGCGGCGTGATCACCATGCAGGAAGAGTGGATCGAAGGGGCGCCCGAATGGGTCGGCCCCTCCGCGTCGAACCCGCTGGGCGGCGGCTATAACGCCATCTTCATCCCCACCCACGAAAAGCGCACGATGGCCCAGATAACCCCGCGCGAAGCCCTGATGCGCGGCTACCGCGAGCCCAATTTCAGCGCGGCCCTCCACTTTGTTCAATCCCTGCCCGCGCCGCGAGTCACGTTATGAGCCGTCAGCTATTAGCTATCAGCCATCAGCAGTCAGCAGTCAGCCAAAGACCACAAGCTGACGATCCTGATCCGATCAGGCTACGTGGCAGATTCTTGCATTTTGTTTTTCCTCTGTGCTCTTTGTGTCCTCTGTGGTTCAAGATTTTGTTGATTGCCGCAACCACGACCCTGCTCGCCGCGTGTGTCGAGATCGAGCCAACCGATTTCCCCGCGCCGGTGTTAGTCACCTTGCCGGGCGCGTCGTTGCTGCCGGTGACGCTGACGCCCACCCCTGACCTGTCCCAGCCCACCCCAACGCTTGTCCCCACCCTGCCTGTCCCGACGCCGCCCGCGGTCGCCCCGGAGGGCATCGGAGCGACCGCGCGCCTGTGGGAATGGAACGAGGTCGCCCGCCCGTCGGCTCTGGCCGCGACCAGCAGCCGCCTCGCCGTGATCATCGCCGACGGGCGCTTCGGCTGGGTCAACGCCCAGACCGGCAAAGTGGATTCGACAGCCTACCTCTGGAACGGGCTGCTTCAGGGCGATTCGTGGGGCGAGGTCTACACCGACGGTATCATCGCGGTGGCGGCAGTCCGCGAGCAGAGCGTCAACGCCAAAACCGGCCTCGCCGATTCGCGCTCCCGGCTGGCAGTATATGACGCGCAGGGCGACGAAATCTGGTCGCGCCCGGAACTGGGATCGCAGCATTTTTACAGCGCCACGCTGGCCTCCGGGCCGGGGCTGGTGATCGTCGGCAAGTGGCCGCACGGGTTTGGCGACAACGATCTGGCGGCTTACGAATTGTTCACCGGGCAACGCCTGTGGCGAGCCACGGAAAAGGACACGGGCTGGCAGCAGCTTGTCCACGATGGAACGCGGTTGTACGCCCTGCTGACTGACCCTAATGGCGGCGGCGTGGCTTCCTATGACCTGCGCACCGGCGACGAATTGTGGCGCTGGTCTGACCCTGCCGTGCGCCAGCCGGAGGCCATCACGCTGGGCGACGACTCGATCTACGTCCTCAGCGTCGATCACACCGTCGCCCTCGACTCGCTGACCGGGCAGCCGCGCTGGATCGCCAGTTTGAGCGCCGCGCCCGACGCTGGCATCGCGGCCCAGTTGGGCGCGGTGACCATCGCGCCCGCGCCGTCGGTGCAGACTGGTTTCCGCCCCGGCGTGGTCGGGCTGGACGCCGCCACCGGGAATCTGGCGTGGCACGCGCTGGGCGGCCTGCTGGTCGATCCCCTGACCGCCGATCCGCAGGCGTTGTGGGTCATTGTCAAAGACTACGACAGCGGCGTGGTCTACCTTTCCGGGTTGGAGCCGGACACCGGGCTGGAGCGCCTCCGCATCGCGGTCGGCGACAAAGCCCAAACGTTGTATCAACTGGTGGCGCTGGATCAGCGCGTCTACGTCCTTGGCGACATCCTGCAAGCGTTCGGGTATTGAAATTTATCGCCTTAACCATTTGAGGAAAGCTCAAAACGTTTACACCCCCTCCCCCTATTCAGGGCGCAGCCGTCCTGCGGACACCCTCCCCCGTTGTGACGGGGGAGGGTAATCCGAGTGTAACGAGGATGGGTGGGGGTGACGCGGCGCTCGACGACTCCACACTTTCAGACACTTCTGGCGATTTGACACCTGCGCGGGCGGCGCTATAATTCTGGCTATCTCGCGTTGAAGGGAGGCACACAAACCTATGGCAAACACGAACGGCTCTGCCCTTGTTGGCTTCTGTGCGCCTGCCTGCGGGATGATCGCGTAGCTTCCTCGCTGTTTCTTCCCGATTTGATCTAACCCGCATCAGGCAGGCCGCACAGCCACGACTCGTTCGAGGCGGTATCGGCGCGCCTGATACCGATTCCCAATCCACCCACTAATTGAACCCCCTCTCCACTGAGTGGAGAGGGGGCAGGGGGTGAGGCAACGCGCGGCTGCCGCGTGACGCAGCTTTTGAGGCATCAACGAACCAACCATGTCTTATGATGATCGCAGGCAAGATCAATACGAAGTCTACGAAGAGCAGTTCAACCCCCTGCGCGTGGATCGGCAGGCGCGGCGGCTGCGCAAGCCCGACGTGAACCCGAAGGATCGCATCGTGGCCAGGCGCAACAAAGCCGAAGAAATCTCCGATCTCGATGGGCTGGAAGGCGGCTTCAAGACCACCTACCGCCCGTCCAAACACGAACTGGGCTGGCTGCTCGAATCGCTGCGCGGGTTTTACGAAGAGAAGCTGATCACCGATGTGCTTTCCATCGCGCGCGGCGGCAAGGAAGCCAGCGTCTATCGCTGCGCGGGGCATGAATCGACCGGCCAGCGCTTTCTGGCGGCCAAGGTGTATCGCCCGCGCCAGTTCCGCAGCCTGAGCAATGACGCCATGTACAAAGAAGGTCGGGGCATCATCGCGGGGACGGGCCACGAGTTTGGCAAGGAGAAAGAGCGCATCGAACGCGCCATCGGCAAAAAGAGCGCCTTCGGCCAGCAGGTCGCGCACACCTCGTGGCTGATGCACGAATACAAGGCCATCCGCCAGATGCGCGAGCATGGCGCGGCGGCGCCGCAGGTGTATGCCAGCGGCGAAAACGCGATCCTGATGGAATTCATCGGCGACGCCAACCGCCCGGCCCCGGCCCTGAACGAAGTCACGCTGGCGGACAGCGAAGTCGAGCCGATGTTCAACGAGGTTATGCGCAACGTCGAGCTTCTGCTCCATCTGGGCTGGATACACGGCGACCTGTCGGGGTACAACATCCTGTATCAGGATGGGAAGATCACCTTGATCGACTTCCCGCAGGTGGTGGCTGTGGCGGGCAACCCGCAGGCGAAGGCTATCTTGGCCCGCGATGTGGAGCGCGTGTGTGATTATTTCGCCACGCAGGGCTTGGAGCGCGACCCGGATCAGATCACGGACGGTCTGTGGAGCCGTTTCCGCCCGCGCACGGAACGCGAGATCGAGGCCGACGAATCGCGGTACGCGGATGATGAATAGGCACGGACAGCAAGGGCGCAGACGGCACGCAGTACGATCTGCGCCCTGCCCACAATTCAAGTGACGCGGTTTGCCATTGAGTCCATAGGCATCAACTTAAACCTGCAATCTAATCCAAAACCTGAAGGTCTGCCGACGCCCCCTCTCCACTGGGGGGAGAGGCTGGTTAGGCGCGCAAGACCCTTAACTTTTATGCCATTGGGCGAACACACAGGTTCGCCCCTACGCTTCAGACCGCTTGTAGGGGCAGACCTGTGTGTCTGCCCCATCTGTGATATACAAACAAGACGGTAAGCTGACGGGCTTTATCCCGCGACAGGCGCGCCCCTCGACAGCGCGCTCAACTCTGCTTGCCATGGGCTGACCGCTTGCGGCAGGCGCTGGTAAAGTTCGCGGTACAGCCGCTCGCCGTCCAATGACGACACCCGGAAGCGAACGTTGTCAGGAGAGCTTGCGGCGGCTTTGAGGTGGACGGTTGTGCCTTTGACCGACTGAACCATCACCTGACTGTAGGGGATCGCCAGAGTCACTTGCTTGCGACCGATATAGTAGGCCAGCACAAGGGCCGGGAGCAGGCCCAACCCGCACCCAAATATCGCCAGCGGGAGAACTGTCACCACCAGCACCACGCCAAGCTGGACGAGGCCGTTGGGCGGCTGAGTTCCGCTTAACATCAGGTCGCTCTCGGTGAAGGTCACCGTGCCATCGCCGCGTAGCGTGGTGGCGAAGGCGGGCGGCTCGAACTTGACCGACAGCAGCGCGGCGGCGCGGCTAGGCTCGGTGATGCCGGTCTTGGGCGTGAAACTGGTAGGCTTGCGCATCTGAGGCCAGAGGAAGAACAAAGCCACGCCCGATCCGCCGGTCAGCGCCAGCATAATGACGAGGGACAACAGGTTCGTTAGCAATGTGTCGCTGGTCGAGTTGAACAACGTGCCCAGCCCTACCAGCGCGCCGAAGCCTGTCCCCAGCGCGACCATTACCAGCACGATCACAGCCAGCGTGACCAGAAACTTCACGCCAACGTTCATCTCCTTGATCTGCCAGGGGTATTTTTCTGGCGAGCCGGACGAGGACATAGCATTGCCGATCATAGGACGCTCCTTGTCGAGACATGCATGAAGCGCAGCGGGGGCGATGCGAGAGGACGGAGGGCGCTCCGGTGAGGGCGAATATGCGACCATGATAAGGCAAGATGTTCGGAATGTAAAGCCGCGCGGCGCCAGCTTAATCTTCCGGCGAGGTGTCAAACAATTCGGTGATGGTTATTGACCAGCCCGGCAATACATCGCCGCCGTCGAGCGTGTCGCCGTCATGCAGAACGTGGCTGTCTGGTTGTTGCGGGGTGTGGACATGGATCACTCTACGTTGTGGATCGGCAACGATGACCAGCTTGATGCCATGTCGCAAATACTTCTCAATTGTTGAGTAAACACGGGTGTAGCTATCGGTCGGAGAAATAACTTCAATAACGAGGTCTGGGACAACCTGCAAAGCCCCCTCTTCCCCAAACTGGCGATACTGTTCGCGCAGATTGGCATGCGTCACAAACGAGACATCAGGCACAAATGAGCCTTCAAGCCAGTTTGCCGTCGGCTCAATTTCCAACGCATACGCAGTTTCCATAAACACGCGACCCAGTTTCGATTGTTTGTTCGATTCGTACATCGACTCGAATAGATCGTGCGCTACCCGCGAGCTTTTGAATTGTTGTGGCGCCATCGCGATCAGTTCTCCATCGATGACTTCATACGGGCCATCATCCAACAGCCGCAGATATTCATCCAGCGTGATGCGCCGCTTTTCAACAGGGCCACCGCTGGGCGGCGATCCGGTCAGTTGCGCTTGAGCCATAGTCGTGTCCATCCTTCTGCGATCAGTATATCACAACCGCGTCACTGCGCCCTGAGTGTCACAGCCCGGCCACTTCCGGGATAACCTGCTTGCCGATGGCTTCCAGCGGCTTGATGGCGTAGACCTCCGGCACATTGGAGAGCATCACATGTTGGATGCCGATGGCGGCCAGTTCCCGGCAGGTCTTGACCAGCCCCGCGGTGTCGAGCGTCGGCTGCGCCGAGATCAATGCCGTTCGTTCAATCTCGTTATAGTCGCGGCCAACCACCTCGCAGTGACGCTTTAACACATCCAATTTGTGCGTCAGCCCTTCAACGCCAAGCCGCCCGAATAGATTGCAGCCGTCGCCATACTGGGCGGCTATCCGCAGGGTTTTTTGTTCGCCGCCGCCGCCGATCATAATGCGCGGATGCGGCTTGCTGACCGGCTGAGGGCTGTTGACCGGCTCGGCCAGATCATAATGTTTGCCGTGATACGCCGAAAAGTCGCCTGACCAGACCTGCGTGACTATCTGGAGAGTCTCCTCCAGCCGTTCAAAACGCTCTTTGAGGGGCGGGAACGGCAGCCCCAGCCCCAGCGATTCCTGCTCGTTCCATCCCGCGCCGATCCCCAACCACGCCCGCCCGCCAGACAGCACGTCCAGCGTGGTAGCCACTTTGAGCATGAAGCCCGCCGTGCGGTAGTTGACGCCGGACACCATCGTGCCGAGCGTCACTTTTTGGGTGTGCGCCGCCATGAAGTTCAGCGCGCTGTAGCCTTCCAGCATCGGCTCGGTGTGTTCCCCGATGCCGCGTATCTGGAAGTAATGATCCATCACCCAGATGCTGGCAAAACCAACGCTGTCCGCCGTCCGCGCGATCTCGGCCAGAGTCGGGCCGATTTTCTCCACGCCGCCCGGCCATGTGAAGTTGGGAATCTGCAATCCGATCTTCATGCGTTTGCCTCGTTTTCATTAGGAGTTGATTGCCAGAGATCAAGCATAAGCCCTCAGCCCGATTTTGTCACGCCCGGTCGGAGCCGTTTGGCCTGCCGCTCGACCCACGCCTTGATCATGATCCGCCACAGGCGTTCCCACGCCGAGCGCGCCGCCGCGCTGCCCTTCTTGGCCTCGCCTGCGTTGGGCGCGGGCGGCCCGTAGCGATCCTGAACGTACAGATCGACGATCTTCTGGATCGGCTGGTCGGCGTCAGGGATGATGGTCGCCAGCGCCCGCCCGCGCTCGTGCGGGGTCAGCGTGTCGCCCAGCGGGATTCGCATCCAGCGCGCCGCGACGTTCATCCGGGCGTAGGCCCGCTGAATCTCGTTCAGCCCACGCAGGTCAAAGAACTCCACCCACGCCCACGCGCCCCCGGCCAACATCACGCCCGCCAACCCCAGCGACAGCGCGCACCACGCGATGACCGGGATGCTGGCGAGGACCATCGCCAGCGACGGCAGCCCCGGCGAGGCTTGCGCTTGCGGCGCGCCCGCGCCTGCCTGCGGCGGCGGAGTCGGAGCGGCGGCTTCCGGCTGCCCGGCGGGGTCGATCTGCGGCTGGCTTAACGGCTCGCCGCCCGGCGAATTTTCTGGCCGGACAATCGGCTCGATGCTGGCCGTCGGCTCGAACTCGATCCAACCGTAACGCGGGAAGTAAGCCTCGACCCAGCTGTGCGCGTTCGACTCGATCACCCGGAACGCGCCCCGCGCCGGGTCGAACTCCCCCTGCGCGAAGCCCGCCGCCACCCGCGCCGGGATGCCGACCGCGCGCAGCATCACCGCCAGCGCCGAGGCGTAGTAATTGCAGTACCCTTCCCGGCTCTCGAACAGGAAGTAATCCACCGGCTCGACGCCATCCGGCGGCGGCGCCACTTGCGTGTTGTAGGTGATAGTCGTCCTGAGAAACGACTCTAGCGCGCGGGCTTTATCATACGGCGTCGGCGCGTTGGCGGTCAGGGCCAGCGCCAGATCGCGGGTGCGCGGCGTGACGCTGCCGGGCAGGGCCAGATAGCGCAGCGTCACCCACGCCGGATACGCCTCGCCAGCCCCGCGCAGGCTGCGCTCGTCGGCGACGCTGATCGATGAGGTGGCGTTGTAGACCCGCCCCGTCAGCAAGGGGTTCTTGCCGCGAACCGTCGTCACCGTGCCGCTGCCGCCATCCACGCCCGCCGTGTAGATCAGGTCGTAGGTCACGGGCAGCGACGCGAACGCCACCGGATCGGGGGCGGCGTACAACAGCCGCGTGGCCGGGATGACGATCTCGAAGCGCTGCTGGACATTCTGGCGGAGCAGGGCCGGGATATGCTCTTCGGGCGGGAGCAGGCCGTACTCCGCCTCGATGCGGTCGTCCGCGTCGGAAATCCAGCGCCCGTTGGCGTAGCCGTCAAACAGCTTGGAGCGCCAGTAGTAACGGTAGCCGCCGGGGGCGCTGACCAGCATCACGGTCTGGCTGCCCAGCGAAACCGGGCCGCCCATCGACAGGGTTTGCCCGCCGTAGTAGTCGGGCGTGTTGGCCGCGCCTTCCAGCCCGCCGAACAACCGCGACCACGTTTCCTGCGCCTGATTCCACGGGCTGGCCGAGTGATCCCACAGGCCCGCCAACTGGGCGCTCGCCGAAGCCGCCGGAGCCGACCACGCGATGGCGATCAGGGCAACGGCGGCGATCAATCCCCCGCGCAGCAGGTCGATCTGCGCTTTGCCGGAGAAGTCGATGCCCTGCCGCCGCCACTGCTCGGCGCGGTTGACGGCATTGGTGGCGACTGCCAGCGTGAAGATCAGGAACAGGTAGCCGATCAGATAGCCGTCCAGCGGGGCCGCGCCGGTGTAGTAATAGTTGTTGATCAGCAGGGCCAGCCCCGGCGGCACGGTGGCGGGCCACAGGTGGCGCGCCCGGAAGATGTTGAGGGCCGCGTTCAGCCCCAGCACCCAGAACACCGCCGCCAGCAGCATCACAAAGATCAGGTTGTCGCGGCTGAAACCGCCGCTGGATGTTTGATCGAACCACGCCGCCGCCCGGACGATGACGCCGACCAGCGCTTCCTGCCAGCCTGCCGCGTCGGACACCCCCAGCGCGCCGACCACCCACACCGTGAACGCCCCGAAGATCATGCCGATGATGATGGTCATGCCATCCGAGAAGCGCGAGACGGAGAGGACATACCCGGCCAGCATGGCGGTCAGCGTGACCGGCATCAGGACGATCAGCCCGGTGGTCCAATTGGCAGTGATCACCGCCCCGGCGGGCACGGCCAGCGCCCCGCCCAGCAAGAGCAGAGTCAGGGCGTCGTTGGTGAAAGTTTGGAGGGCGGCGGAGAGTCGGCGCAGCATACGCGGAGTATACCGCAACTGGCAGGAGGCAAGGGGAAAGGGAAAAGGCGAAAGTTAGAAGTTAGAAGGCAGAATGCAGAAGTGAAAAGCGAAAGACGCGCGAAGTTTTGGGTAGTATTCGGTTGGGCTTGCATGTTGGGCGGATTTGCCCGATGGGGCGGCATCACAGGCGGGCTGGCCGTATGCAGAGAATACGGGATCAGTCCACAGATTTCACAGACTAAATCTGATTTCCGGCAGGTCAGGGCGAGAACTGTCACGCCCTAACGGTTGTCCCCGCGTGGCTGGACTCGATGGCGCACATACCATCCAACATGCCTCGCGGGCGGCCCCTTTCATCCCGCCAAAGCGGACAGGGGCATAGCCAGAAGCCCGGACGCCAAAATACAACTTCCTTCTCGCTGATCGGTTTCCCCCGGCGACGACATAGTCCCCGGGTTCCGCAGAAAGGCGGCAGCGGCGGATGAATTCCCCGTTTGACGCGAAGACCGCAACGACATAGTTCCGGCCCCTGTGCCGCGTCGGGCAAGGGAAGACAGA
>Ga0210377_10002784_pt1 | contig 15120 bp, 17 predicted proteins | sample PLM4_65_b1redo_FD_155480 | JGI IMG/M metagenome (GOLD analysis project Ga0210377, IMG submission 155480) | Groundwater sediment microbial communities from an aquifer in East River, Colorado, USA - PLM4_65_b1 redo | ecosystem: Environmental > Terrestrial > Soil > Riparian zone | place: USA: East... | reverse complement strand
CCCGGTTCACCCCCGGCTCCTCGGTCCCGATCGCGTTCTTCGCGGCCGACGGCTCCAACGGGGAAGGGACCGTGCGGGGAGCGGTGAGTGCCTGGTATGCCATCTATCTCGATGTGCCCACCCCCACCGGGGTGTACGTGATGCCGGTCGTGGCCATGCTGGTCACCGCCGGCCTGGGCGTGCTGGTCGTTCGACGGGCCCAACGGCAGCGGAAACTCTGAGCCTCGAGGAGGCATGATGCGACGGATGATGCTGGCAGTCGGAACGGTGGCGCTGTGCGTCGCCTGCGGTGGGGGCGGTGGGGGCGATCAGGCGGGCGGCGCCGAAGGCGGCGACCAGGCGGCGCCGGCCGCCGCCGCGGCCCTGGGGACGGCGTCGGTGTCGGGGAACGTCCTCTTCACGGGCACGGCCCCGGCCAACCCGGCCATCGACATGGCGGAAGAGCCGGCCTGCCGGGACAAGCACCCCGAGGGGCCGCGCGATCCGGAGGTCGTGGTGACCGACGGCAAGCTGGCCAACGTGTTCGTGTACGTGAAGAGCGGCCTGCCCGCGGGACAGACGTTCCCGGCGCCCTCCGCCCCGGCGGTCATCGATCAGGACGGCTGCCTGTACCACCCGCGGGTGCTGGGCGTGATGGTGGGGCAGCCCCTCGAGATCCGGAACAGCGATCCGGTGCTCCACAACATCAAGGCCGTGCCGACCGTGAACCGCGGGTTCAACATCAGCCAGCCCCAGGCCGGCATGACGACCACGCGCACCTTCTCCGATCCCGAGGTCATGGTGCCGCTCGAGTGCAACGTCCACGGCTGGATGAACGCCTTCCTGGGCGTGGTCGCGCACCCCTTCTTCGCGGTGTCCGGGACCGACGGGACCTTCACGATCGGCGGCCTGCCGGCGGGCACCTACGAGCTCGAGGCCTGGCATGAGAAGTTCGGCACCAGGACGGCGTCGGTGACCGTGACCGACGGCGGCACCGCGACCGTCGAATTCTCCTTCGCGGCGAACTAGGAGGACGGGATGCATTGGCTGCCGCCGCAGGCCTCGACGTTCGCGAGCGAGATCGACTTCATGTTCTGGGTGATCCTCGTGATCACCGGGATCGCGTTCGTGATCGTCGAGGTGGGGCTCCTGTGGTTCGTCATCCGCTATCGCCACCGGCCGGACCGGCGGGCGTACTACACGCATGGGAGCAAGACGGCCGAGATCATCTGGACGGCGATTCCGGCGGCGACCGTGATCGTGCTCGGGGTGTGGAGCGGCCGGGTGTGGGGCGAGATCAAGCGCCGCGACCGCCTGCCGGCAAACGCCGTCCGGGTGGCCATCGCCGCCAAGCAGTTCGAGTGGAACGTCACCTACGCGGGGGCTGACGGAGCCCTCGGGACCCCCGACGACTTCACTGTGCGGAACCAGCTCCACGTCCCGGTGGACCGTCCCGTGGTCGTCGACCTCACCGCCGAAGATGCGATCCACTCGTTCTTCGTGCCGGTGTTCCGGCTCAAGCAGGACGCCGTACCGGGCATGCGCATCCCCGTCTGGTTCGAGGCCACGCAGGTGGGCGAGTACGAGATCGCCTGCGCCGAGCTCTGCGGGCTCGGCCACTACCGGATGCGGGGGATGGTGCACGTGCACACCCAGGAGGACTTCGATCGCTGGATGCTGGCCCGGGCGGCCGGCGGGGAGGGGCGATGACCACCGCAGCGGTACACCATGAGGCGGCCGCGGGCGGCCATCACGAGCTGTCGTTCGTCCGCAAGTACATCTTCTCCACCGACCACAAGATCATCGGGATCCAGTTCCTGTTCATGAGCCTGTTCTTCCTGCTCGTGGGCGGACTCCTGGCGATGATGATGCGCTGGCAGCTGGGCTATCCCGGTAAAGCCGTTCCGGGCGGCGGCGTCTTGCCCGAGACCATGGCGTCGGGCGGCGTGATCCTGCCCGAGTTCTACAACTCGCTGGTCACGATGCACGGCACGTTCATGGTGTTCTTCGCCATCATGCCGCTGCTCGTGGGGGTGTACGGGAACTACCTGATCCCGCTCAAGATCGGGGCGCCGGACATGGCGTTCCCCCGGATCAACATGGCGTCGTTCTGGATCGCATTCGGGGCCGGGATCATCATGCTGGCCGGGTTCTTCGCGACCGGTGGACACGCCGCCGCGGGCTGGACGTCGTACGCTCCCCTCTCCGCCCGGTCGGACCTGTCCGGGGTCCACATGGGCCAGGTGCTCTGGCTGGTCGGCTTGATCGTGCTGGGTCTGTCGTCCATCCTGGGCTCCATGAACTACATCACCACGGTCGTCAACCTGCGGGCGCCCGGGATGACGTGGTTCCGGCTCCCGCTGTCCATCTGGGCCCTGTTCATCACGGCCATTCTGGTGCTGCTGGCCATGCCCGTCCTGTCGGGCGCGCTCATCATGCTGTTGTTCGACCAGACCCTGGGCACCCACTTCTTCGACGTGAGCGCCGGCGGCCAGCCGCTCATGTGGCAGCACCTGTTCTGGTTCTTCGGCCACCCCGAGGTCTACATCCTGATCCTGCCGGCCATGGGCATCGTGTCGGACATCATCGCCAACGGGTCCCGGAAGCCGATCTTCGGCTATCACTCGATGGTATTCGCCATCGGGGCCATCGCCTTCCTGGGCTGGATCGTGTGGGGCCACCACATGTTCCAGAGCGGCATGAACCCCATGCTCGGCACCAGCTTCATGATCTCGACCATGGTGATCGCGGTGCCCAGCGCCATCAAGACCTTCAACTGGATGGGCACGCTGTGGCGGGGGAACATCCACTTCCACACGCCGATGCTGAACGCGCTGGCCTTTGTGTCCATGTTCGTGATCGGCGGGCTGTCCGGCATCTTCATGGCCTCGACCCCGGTGGACATCTTCCAGCACGACACGTACTTCATCGTGGCGCACATCCACTACGTGCTGTTCGGCGGCAGCCTGTTCGCCATCTTCGGCGCGATCTACTTCTGGTACCCCAAGATGTTCGGCCGGATGATGAGCGAGCGGCTGGGGAAGGTCCACTTCGTCCTCACGTTCGTCTTCTACAACCTGACGTTCTTCCCCATGCACTTCCTGGGGATGACGGGGCACATGCGCCGGATCTACGATCCGACCCAGTACGAGTTCCTGCGGCCGTACCAGGGGACCAACCGCCTGATCACGGTCGGCGCGTTCCTGCTGCTGGCGTCGCAGCTGCCGTTCATCTGGAACTTCTTCTGGAGCCTGCGGAAGGGCGCCAAGGCGCCGCTGAACCCGTGGCGGGACAACGGGCTCGAATGGACCGTCCCGTCGCCTCCGCCGCACGGCAACTTCGCGACCACGCCCACGGTGCATCACGGGCCCTATGAGTACAGCTCGCCGCTCACCACGGACGACTACCTGCCGCAGAACCAGGAGGTGCGACCATGAGTCACGCGGCCGCCGACGCCCACCTCCTCGAGCCGGGAGCAGGCGTCTATCACAAGAAGCTGGGCATGTGGGTGTTCCTGGCGTCCGAGGTGATGTTCTTCACCGCGCTGATCGGGTCGTACATCATCCTGCGGTTCGGCGCCGCGGAGTCGTGGCCGGTGCCGTCCACCGTGCTGAACATCCCGGTCACCGCGCTCAACACGTTCATCCTGATCTGCTCCTCGGTGTCCATGGTCAAAGCCTACGCCGCCGCGGTGGAGGGGGACCAGAAACGGCTGCGGTTGTGGCTGCTCGTGACCGTGATCGGCGGCGCCACGTTCGTGGGCGTGCAGGTCTTCGAGTACACCCATCTCATCCACGAGCACTTCCTGCCGTCGTCCGGCCTGTTCGGGTCGACGTTCTACACGATGACGGGGTTCCACGGGTTCCACGTGAGCATGGGCGTGATCTGCATGACGTGGGTCACGATCCAGGCGTTCCGCGGCCGGTACACCAGGGAGAACTACCACGGGGTCGAGGTGATCGGGCTGTACTGGCATTTCGTGGATCTGGTCTGGATCATCCTGTTCACCATCGTCTACCTGATCTGAGGCGCGCATGGAGAGCACGGAGCACAAGCATCCCAACTACATGGCCGTCTGGGCCGTGCTGTTCGTCATGACGGTGATCGAGGTCGGGGTGGCGATGCTGAGCCACATTCCCCGGGCCCTCCTGGTCCTGGTCCTCCTCGGCCTGGCCATCTGGAAGGCCGTGCTCGTGGCCATGTACTTCATGCACCTCAAGTTCGAGCCGCGCCGGCTGCTGTTCGTGGTTCTCGCCCCGCTGCCGCTGGCGGTCATTCTCGTGGTCATCGTGCTGCAGGAGTTCCCCGGATGACGGGCGCGGGACGAGCCGCGCGCGAGGCGGCCACGGCCCTGGGCATGGCCTTCGTGCTGCTCGCGGGCGCGGTGGGGACGGCGGCCGCCTGCCCGTCGTGCAAACTGGCGCTCGATACCTCGGACCGGTGGCAGTCGGCGTTCAACGCCAGCGTGCTGTTCATGATGTCGATGCCGTTCGCCGTGGTGGCCGTGGTGGCCGGCGCCGTCTACCGGGCGCACCGGCGGAAGCGGATGGGCGATGCCCCGGTCGTGCCGCCGGCCGCATGATCGCCTTCCACCGCGTCCTGATCGGCACGGCGATCCTGTTCTTCACCATGTTGGCGTTCTGGGAGCTGAGCATCTACACCGGCGGAGGGGGCGGGCGCTGGACGCTCCCGCTGGCGATCGGATCGGGCGCGGCCGCCGCGGGGTTGGGGTACTATCTCAAGAACCTGAAGCGGTTTTTGGGCCGGTAGGACCGACGGGGACGTCGCGTGGCATCGTGGGGCGGGTCGGTCCCTCCGCGCGCTGCAGTTCGCGGGAGCGCGGCCGCTTTCTGCGCCGGCGAATCTCGGCTCACTGACGCGCGCTCCGGGACCGGCCCGCCCCACGACGCCCCGTCCCGCGTCCCAGTCGGGCACTAGTGAACACCACCGAGGAATCCGACATGACGACGACGCAGATGCCCACGGGGCAGGTGCAGGTGGCCGACGGCGTGGCGCGCTGGACGAAGGACGGGGAGACCCGGGAGTTCGTCCTCAAGGAGTTGCCCGAGCTGTTCACCACCTGGCAGGTGAGCTACAAGCGCAGCATCTACGACGCCATCGAGCAGGACAACTACATCCGCTTCAACGCGGGCCACCTGCCCGTGGTGGGCACCTGGGACGCGGATGGGCTGGTGCCCAACCTGGCCAACAAGGGCGTGGGCTTCACCCCCAAGGACGAACACCTGCCCCGGTATCTCGACCTGGTCGAATCGGCGGTGGAACGCATCCGGGCGCTCCCGCCCCACGCGGTGGACGAGACCCGGGCGCTCCGGGTGGCCACGGCGCGGGAGGTCTACGCGAGCCCCGAGCATCTCGACTGGAGCCGCCTGGGCCTGCTCGAAATCTTCGAAGGCGCCACGTACCGGAACCTGGCCCGCCACCCCTTTGCTTCGGTGCTGTGGACCGGGGATTCGCCGGTGTTCGTGAGCTTCCAGGCCGACTGTATCGTCGAGATCATCGCGACCGACGATCCGCGCTACCGGTTCGCCTGGGCCATGCGGCGGCTGTTCGAGTACGAGCCGTTCCACGTGGTGCAGACGATTTTCCCCTACGCGTACCTCTTCTGGATCACCGACTGGCACGACAAGACGCCCCGGCGCCGCTACAAGTAGCCCCGGCCGCCGCAGGCCGCGCCGCTCGGCGGGAAGACCTGGCCGCGCTGCTGGCGGGCGCGGCGGCGCGCCGGTCGGGCGGAGCGCCGGTGTGGCTGGTGGGCGATACCGGCCAGTTGTGGGAAGGCTGGCTCGAGCGGGTACCGGCGGCCCATCTGGCGGCCGACGAACCGGCCGCCCGATCCGCCCTGAGCGCCGCGGCCGCGAGTCTCGGCGTCGCCCTCCTGCTCGAATCGCCCGGCGAGGTGATCCCGCTCCCCGGCGGAAGCGCGGCCCGCCACCGGCCGGTCGCAGCCGCCCCCGGGACGTTTCACTTCGATCCGTACAGCGTGGCGTTTCGCTGCCTGGCGCGCGGCGACGAGCCCGACTACCGGACGGTGCTGCGCTACCTGCGGCACGGCTGGTTGACGCTCGAGGAGATGGACCGCCTGCTGGAGGACGTGCTCCCGCGGTTCACCCGCGAGACGATCGCCCAGGATCCGGCCGAGTTCCGGCGGAAGTACCGCGGGCTCTGTCAGATGTGGCGCGCAGAACGGTCGAGCGGTTGAGCGGTTCGACCGCCCAACCGCCCAACCGCTCAACCGCTTATTCCGGCACCCGAATCCGCACTAGGCGCGAACCCGGCTGGGGCGGGCTGGGGTTGTAGATCCGGAGCGAAACCACCTCGCCCGGCCGGACGTTGCGCAGGGCCGCCTCGAACTCCTGCACGGTTCGCACCCGCTGCCCGTTGATGTGGGTCACGACGTCGCCGAACCCGCATTGCGGGCCCTGGGGACACAGCTGGCCCTGGGCCGGACTCTCCAGATCGACGGCGGTCACGAGCGGGCCGATGTTCGCCTCGCCCAGCTGCGACCGGGCCTGGCCGGTGACCGCGGTGACCGTGATCCCGAGCTTGCTCTTGTGGTCGGCGGCGTTCACCGGCTCCGTGTCTTCCCGCTCCCGGCCGGCGATCCGCTGGTCGGTCGGCGCTTCGGTCAGCCGCACGGTGAAGGTGTGGCGCTCGCCGCCGCGCCGGACCACCGTCACCTTGACGGACTCGCCGGGCCGCTTGAAGCCGACCGCCTGCTGGAGCTGGGCCATGTACTCGACCGGCTTCCCATCCAGCTCGACGATCAGATCCTCGGGCTGGATGCCGGCCGCCTTGGCCGGGCTGTTGTCGCTGGAGTAGTCCACCACGACCACGCCCTGGATGTTGGCCACGCCGGTGTAGGCCGCGTCGTTCTCGCCCGCGTCGCGGATCTGGATCCCCAGCACCGCGCGGCGGACTCGCCCGTCGGCGATCAACTGGTTGGCCACGTTGCGCGCCAGGTTCACCGGGATGGCGAACCCATAGCCCTGGTAGAACCCGTTGTCGCTGGCGATGGCGGAGTTGATCCCGACCACCTGGCCGCGGATGTTCACCAGCGGGCCGCCGGAGTTTCCCGGATTGATCACCGCGTCGGTCTGAATGAAGTCCATGATGCTGTAGTCCGACTGGCGCAGCCCGCCCAGCAGGCGGCCCTTGGCGCTCACGATGCCGGCCGTCACCGTAAACGAGAACGCTTCGCCCAACGGATTGCCGATCGCGAGGACCCACTCGCCCACCCGGAGCGAGTCGGAGTTGCCCAGGGACAACGCCGGCAGGTTCTGCCCGTCGATCTTGATGACGGCAACGTCCGTCTCCGGGTCGCGTCCCACGACCTTGGCGTCGAACTGTCGCTTGTCGAACAGCTGAACCGTGAGCGAGGTGGCGTCTTGCACCACGTGGTTGTTGGTGATGATGTACCCGTCTTTCGAGATCAGGAATCCGGTACCGGAGCCACGGCGAAGCTGCGGCCCCTGGTCCGGGATCCGGAAGAAATCCTCGAATCCGGGTTGGAGCCCGGGAATCCGGGTCCCGCCGCGGGTGATCGCTTGGGCCCGGATGAACACCACGGCCGGCCGGATCACGTCGGCGACGGCCGCGAAGGACTCGCTCAGATCGGCCAAGGGCCGGGCCGCCGTCGGGATGGGCGCCGCCTGGGGCGCGGCCAGCGCTCCGAGCGCCGAGGTTTGCTCCTGTGCCGCCGCCGCCCGGGGCGCCTGCCGGGCCGTCCCGACGACCGCGGCGACCAACGCCACGGTGAGCGTCACCAATCCCCAGAACTTCAGCCATTCGCGTGTGCGGGCCATTTTCTTCAACCTCTCGTCTCGTCAGATCGGGCTACGTAATGCTACAGATAACCCCGGACCCTTGGGGAGTTCCCGGAGTCGTGAAACGTGAAAGGTGAAACGTGAAACGTCTCCGGACTACGTTTCACGTTTCACGTTTCACGTCACGACTCATTTCTTGTCGTCATCCACCACTTCATAGTCAGCTTCGACCACGTCGTCGGGCTTGGTCTCACCGGCCGCGCCCGGCTGCGGGCCCGCGCCGGCGTCGCCGGTGCTGCCGCCCTCGGACGATTGGGCGCGCGCGGCCTCGTAGAGCGACGTGCCGGCGGCCGAATAGGCCTGCGACAGCTCGTCCAGCGCCTTCTGGATCGCGTCGGGATCCCCCGCGCGGAGCGCCTGCTTGGCCGACTCCACCGCCTGATTGAGCCGCTCCTTGTTGGCGGTATCCAGCCGGTCGGCCCATTCCTTGGAGTTCTTCTCGACCTCGTAGACCAGCGCGTCCAGCCGGTTCCGGCGCTCGATCTGCTCGCGCCGCGACTTGTCGTCGGCCGCGTGCTGCTCGGCCTGCTTGACCATCCGATCGACCTCGGACTCCGACAGGCCGCTGGTGCCCTCGATCCGGATCTTCTGCTCCCGGTTGGTCGCCTTGTCCTTGGCCGAGACGTGCAGAATGCCGTTGGCGTCGATGTCGAACGTCACCTCGACCTGGGGCATGCCGCGCGGCGCCGGCGGAAGCCCGGTGAGCTGGAACCGGCCCAGCGTCCGGTTGTCCTGCGCCATCTGCCGCTCGCCCTGCAGCACGTGGATCTCCACCGTGGTCTGACTGTCCTCGGCGGTGGAGAAGATCTCCGACTTCTTGGTCGGGATGGTCGTGTTCCGGGGGATGAGCACCGTGGTGACGCCGCCCAGGGTCTCGATGCCCAGCGAGAGCGGGGTGACGTCCAACAGCAGGACGTCCTTCACCTCGCCCGCCAGCACGCCGCCCTGAATGGCGGCGCCGATCGCCACCACCTCGTCCGGGTTCACGCCCTTGTGCGGATCCTTGCCGAAGAAGCCCTTCACGATCTCCTGCACCTTGGGGATGCGGGTCGAGCCCCCGACCAGGATCACCTCGTCGATCTCCGACGGTTTCAAGCCCGCGTCCTTCAGCGCCTGCTCCATGGGGGGGAGCGTGCGCCGGATCAGGTCGTCCACCAGCTGCTCGAGCTTGGCCCGGGTGAGCGTGACGTTCAGGTGCTTGGGGCCCGACTGGTCCGCGGTGATGAAGGGCAGGTTGATCTCGGTCTGCGTGGTGGTGGACAGCTCCATCTTGGCCTTCTCGCCGGCTTCCTTGAGCCGCTGGAGCGCCATCGCGTCCTTCGACAGGTCGATGCCCTGGTCCTTCTTGAACTCGTCCACCAGCCAGCGGATCACTCGGTCGTCGAAGTCGTCGCCGCCGAGGTGCGTGTCGCCGTTGGTGGATTTCACCTCGAACACGCCTTCGGCCAGCTCGAGGACCGAGATGTCGTAGGTTCCGCCGCCCAGGTCGAAGACCGCGATCTTCTCTTCCTTCTTTCGGTCCAGTCCGTAGGCCAGCGCCGCCGCGGTGGGCTCGTTGATGATGCGCAGCACGTCGAGCCCGGCAATCTTGCCAGCGTCCTTGGTGGCCTGGCGCTGGGCATCGTTGAAGTAGGCGGGGACCGTCACCACCGCCTTCTCGACCTTGTGGCCCAGATAGTCTTCCGCGGTTTGCCGCATCTTCTGGAGGATCATGGCCGAGATCTCGGGTGGCGAGTACTGCTTCCCCTGGATGTCCACCACCGCCATGTTGCCCTTCCCCGCCACGACCTTGTACGGCACCCGCTTGGTCTCTTCGATGACCTCATCGGTCCGCCGACCCATGAACCGCTTGATGGAGAACACCGTGTTCTTGGGGTTGGTCACCGCCTGCCGCTTGGCGACCTGACCCACCAGACGCTCCCCATCCTTGGTAAAGGCCACCACAGACGGAGTGGTCCGCCCGCCTTCCGAGTTGGGTATGACGACGGGATCCCCACCTTCCATGACCGCGACCACGGAATTGGTGGTGCCCAGGTCGATCCCGATGACTTTCTGCGCCATGGTGCCCTCTCAGACGGATATGGATGCGTGGTCGGCGTAGTACGTCGCCCCCCGGTCGGGAGCAAGGCACATACCACGATTTGGTGCCAAAATGACAGGGTTGGCGGTTAGCAGTTAGCGGTCAGCGGTTGGCACGGGGAGGCCGCCAACCGCCAACCGCCAACCGCCAACCGCCAACCAAAGCTAGATTCCACCCCGATGTTCCCCTACAAGGACGAAAACCCGACATATCTGACGCCCCTGGTCACGCTGGCCGTCATTGCGGTCAACGTGGCGGTATGGCTGCTGATTCAGGGAGCCGGGACCCTACCGGCCCTTCCACGGTCGGTGTGTGAGCTGGGGCTGATCCCGGGCGAGCTCCTCGGTCGGGTGCCCCCCGGGCACAGCGTCCCGGTGGGACCCGGGGTCGCGTGCGTGATCGGGGGTCAGCCGAACTGGGTCACCCCGGTCACGTCCATGTTTCTCCACGGCGGGTGGTTCCACCTGCTGGGCAACATGTGGTTCCTGTGGGTATTCGGGAACAACATCGAGGACGCGATGGGTCACGGGCGGTTCGCGGTCTTCTACCTGGTGTGCGGCGTGCTCGCGGCCGCCGCCCAGGTGCTGGCGGACCCGTCCTCCCCCGTGCCCATGGTGGGCGCGTCCGGCGCCATCAGCGGCGTGATGGGGGCGTACCTGGTGCTCTACCCCCGCGTCCGGGTGCACACGCTGGTCTTCCTGGGCTTCTTCATTACCCGGTGGACCTTGCCGGCCTACGTGATGCTGCTGTACTGGGCGGTGATCCAACTCGTCGGAACCCTGCCGTCGCTGGTGGGCGTGCAGGCCGGCGGCGGGGTGGCCTTCATGGCCCACCTGGGCGGCTTCGCGGCGGGCGTGCTGCTGATCAAGCTCTTCGCCCGGCCGGAGTCCGTGCGGCGACACCGGCGGCCCGCGGTGGTTCCCGCGTAGCCGGGACGGCCCTCGGTGTTCAGACCCGCTTCCCCTCGCGTCGCTCCGCGCCGTGCTTGATGGTCTTGCCCTCCACCATGAACACCACGTCCTCGGCCACGTTGGTGGCCAGGTCGGCCACGCGCTCCAGGTTCCGGCTCACGAGGAACAGCTCCATGGCGGCCCCGATGGTGTGCGGGTCTTCGGCCATGTGGGTGATGAGGATCCGGAACATCGAGCGATTGAGCGCGTCCACGAAGTCGTCCCGGCGGCAGACCGCCCGGCCGGCGTCCGCGTCGCCCCGGACGAAGGCGTCCAGGGCCTGGGCCATCATCTCCCGGGCCGCGCGTCCCATCTCCACCAGCTCGGGCTCGGGGGTGATGGGCCGCTCCTCGGCCAGCCGCTTGGCGCTGATCGAGATGTTGACGGCGTGATCGCCCACCCGCTCCAGGTCATTCGAGATCTTCAGGGCCGAGAGCACCAGGCGCAGGTCGCGGGCCATGGGCTGGTGCAGGGCCAGGAGATTGGTGACCATCTCCTCGATCTCGATCTCGAGCGCGTCGATGGCCCGGTCTTCCCCGATCACGCGCTCGGCCGCCGCCGCGTCGCGGGCCAGCACCGCCCCGACGGCCCGGTCGAGCGCGTCCTGGGCCTGGCTGGACATCTGGAGCAGGCGGTCCTTGAGGCGGGCCAGCTCGTCGTGGAAATGGCGATGGGGGGCGCCGGTCATCCGAATCTCCCTGTGACGTACGCTTCGGTGCGTCGTTCGCGCGGCGCGGTGAAGAGCGCCTCGGACGGGCCGAACTCCACCAGGTCTCCAAGATAGAAGAACGCGGTCTCGTCCGCGATCCGCGCCGCCTGATGGAGGTTGTGGGTCACGATCACGATCGTGACCTCGCGCTTCAGCTCGACCAGCAGCTCCTCGATCCGCTGGGTGGCGATGGGGTCGAGCGCGGAGCAGGGCTCGTCCAGCAGCAGCACCTCGGGGTCGTTGGCCAGCGCCCGGGCAATGCAGAGCCGCTGCTGCTGGCCGCCCGACAGGCTGGTGCCGAAATCGTCCAGCCGGTTGGCGACCTCGTCCCACAGGACGGCGCGCTTGAGGGCGCGCTCCACCCGCTCGGGCAGGTCGCCTTCGCTCACCAGGCCGTTCACCCGCGGGCCGTACGCCACGTTATCGAACACGGTCTTGGGGAACGGGTTGGGCTTCTGGAACACCATGCCGATCCGGCGGCGGAGCGCCACCACGTCGATCCCCGGCTGGTAGACCGACTGGCCGGCAAGCCGGATGTCGCCCTGGTGCCGGGTGTCGGGCAGGAGCTCGTTCATGCGGTTGATGGACCGGAGCAGCGTGCTCTTGCCGCACCCCGACGGCCCGATGAAGGCGGTGATCTTCCGGGGGGCCACGCTCAGCGTGATGTCGCGGAGCGCCTGCTTGCGCCCGTACCAGAAGCTGAAGCCGGCCAGATCGAGCGCGGCGGTCATCCGAACCGGCCGGTCACGTAGGCCTCGGTCCGCTCTTCGCGCGGGGCCGTGAACATGCGGGGCGTCTCGCCGTGCTCGACCAGCTCGCCCAGGTAGAAGAACCCGGTGAAGTCCGACACCCGGGCGGCCTGCTGCATGTTGTGGGTCACGATCACCACGGTGAACTCGCGCTTCAGCTCCTGCACCAGCTCCTCGATGGACTGGGTGGCGAGCGGGTCGAGGGCCGAGGTGGGCTCGTCCAGCAGCACTACGTCGGGCCGCGGGGCGATGGCGCGCGCGATGCACAGGCGCTGCTGCTGCCCGCCCGACAGGGCGAGCGGACTCGCCCGGAGGCGGTCTTTCACCTCGTCCCAGAGCGCGGCGCCGCGGAGCGCCCGCTCCACTGCCTGGTCGGTCTCGCCCCGGGTCAACCGGCCGTTCATCGACAGCCCGGCCGCCACGTTCCGGTAGATGGTCATGGTGGGGAACGGGTTGGCCTGCTGGAACACCATGCCGATCCGGCGGCGGATGGCGACGGCGTTCGCCTCGGCGGCATAGACGTCCCGGCCGTCGAGAAACACGTGGCCGCGCACGGTGGCGTCGGGCGCCAGCTCGTGCAACCGGTTGAGGCACCGGAGGAAGGTGCTCTTGCCGCAGCCGGACGGGCCGATGATGGCCGTGACCGTGTTGGGTGGGAAGGCCAGCGTCACGTCCTTCACGGCCGCGGTGCCGCCGTAGAGGGCGCTCAGCTGCTCGGCCCGGAGCCGGCTCCGCCGCTCAGCCATCGCGGAACCGGGTCCGGGTGACGAACCGGGCCGACAGGCCGAACACCAGCACGATGGCCATCAGCACCAGCGCCGCCCCCCACGCCAGCCGGTGCCACTCCTCGAACGGCCCCGTGGCGAACACGTAGATCTGGAGCGACAGGGTCTGCATGGGCTGCAGGACGTTGGTGCGGAAGTTGAGGTTGCCCAGCGCCGTGAAGAGGAGCGGCGCGGTCTCCCCCGCGATGCGCGCCACCGCCACCAGCGCGCCCGTCACGATGCCCGGCCAGGCCGCCCGCACCATCACCTGGGCCGTGGTGCGCCAGCGCGGGAAGCCCAGGGCCAGGGCCGCCTCCCGCAGGGAATGCGGCACCAGCCGGACCATTTCCTCGGTCGTGCGGGTCACCATGGGGACCATCAGGATGGCGAGCGCGATCCCCCCGGCGAGGGCCGAGAAGTGGCCCATCGGCCGCACCACCAGCATCCAAACGAACACGCCCACGATCACCGACGGCGTTCCGGTCAGGACGTCCGCCAGGAACCGCACCGTCACGCCGAATCGGCCGCCCCCGTACTCGGCCAGATAGACGCCGGCTCCGATCCCGACCGGCAGGCCCAGGGCGGAGCCCACGCCCACGATGATCAGGGTCCCGACGATCGCGTTGGCCACGCCGCCGCCCGTGTCGCCGGCGGCCGCCGGGTTCTTGACGAAGAAGTCCCAGTTGAGGCTCGAGGCGCCCCGTACCACCAGGTCGCCGAAGATGGCAAACAGGGGCGCCAGGGCGAGGATGGCGCACAACACCGTGACGCCGGTCATGATCCGGCTCAGCAGGCGGCGGCGGGTGAGCCCCGAGATCATATGGCCCGGCTTCCCACGGCACTGCCCCGCGCCACGCGCCACACCAGCAGCCGGGCCAGCGCGTTCACCGCCAGCGTGACGCCGAACAGCACCAGCCCGACCTCGAAGAGCGCGGCCCGCTGCAGGCCCGCGGCCTCGTTGAACTCGTTGGCGATCACGGCCGCCATGGTGATGCCGGGCTCCACCAGGGAGACCGAGAGGTCGTGGCGGTTGCCGATGACCATCACCACGGCCATGGTCTCGCCCAGGGCGCGCCCCAGCCCCAGCACGATGGCGCCGAGCACGCCGGCCCGCCCGTACGGGAGCACCGCGGACCACACGGCCTCCCAGCGGGTCGCGCCCAGGGCCAGGGCGGCCTCGCGCTGCGACGGGGGCACGGCGGCCAGCACCTCGCGACTCACCGAGCTGATGTACGGCAGGATCATGATGGCGAGGATCATGCCGGCCGCGAGCATCGAGTTGCCGAAAAACGTCCCCGAGAACAGCGGCGTCCAGCCCAGCACTGCCTGGAGCGGCGGGATCACGTAGGCGCGGAGCAACGGAATGAGGACGAAGATCCCCCACAGGCCGTACACCACGGAGGGGATGGCGGCGAGCAGCTCGACCAGCGTGGCCACGGGGCGGCGCAGCCAGCCGGGCGCGAACTCGGTCAGGTAGATGGCGACTCCCAGCGCCAGAGGCACCGCGAGCACCAGGGCCAGGAGCGACGACAGCAGGGTCCCGAAGATCATCGGGGCCGCGCCGTACACGTTGGCCACCGGGTCCCAGGTGGAGGTGGTGAGGAATCGGAGCCCGAACGCCCGGATGGTCGGCCAGGCCGAGACCGCCAGCCGGCCCACCAGTGCCAGGAAGAGCAGGGGGATGACGGCCGCGAACGCCGTGAGCGCGGCCTTGAACACGGCATCGCCCCAGCCGATGCGGCTCGACTGGGGCGACGTCCGGTCGGAACTGCGCCGGTCCATGCGGGAGAGCGGGCCGGCGGTCAGTCCTCGGCCGGCCAGACGGGCGCGCCGCTCGCGGTCACCGTGCGTAGCCGGGCTTCGATCCACGGCTTGAGCTCGGCCGGCAACGGTGCGTATCCCAGGTCGGGGGCCGCGGCCTGTCCGTCGTTGATTGCCGACCAGATGAAGCGGACCAGCTCGCGGGCCTTGGCCGTCTGGTCGCCGTAGTCCTTTTTCACGAGCAGCCAGGTGAACGATGACACCGGGTAGGATCGCTCGCCTTC
>Ga0210377_10002783_pt1 | contig 15122 bp, 11 predicted proteins | sample PLM4_65_b1redo_FD_155480 | JGI IMG/M metagenome (GOLD analysis project Ga0210377, IMG submission 155480) | Groundwater sediment microbial communities from an aquifer in East River, Colorado, USA - PLM4_65_b1 redo | ecosystem: Environmental > Terrestrial > Soil > Riparian zone | place: USA: East... | reverse complement strand
CGGAACGGGAACGCTCCTCCGGATACGGGTGCCCGACGTATCCCTCGCATCCCGGTACGTGGTGGTGACGGATCAGGTGGCGGACAGGGTCACCTTTTCCCTGATCGATCCCGAGCGTCACCCCCTCACGATCTCTCCCTGATGCCGGCTGGCCCGATCGGGCCGGAGGCATCAGATTACGAACGCCGTGCCGCGCCGTTCCCGGGCGGCGGTCCTGTCCATCCCTTCTGCCCTTCGAGGAATGCGTCATGCCGCAATTCACCCTCAACGGCAAGGCCGTCACCGTCGACGTAGCCGCCGAGACGCCGCTCCTGTGGGTGCTCCGCGACTCGCTCCATCTGACCGGGACCAAGTTCGGCTGTGGTGTCGGCCAGTGCGGAGCGTGCACCGTGCATATCGACGGCGTCGCACAGAAATCCTGCCAGTTCCCCGTCTCCACGGTCGAAGGCAAAACCGTGCTGACCATCGAAGGACTCTCGCCGGACGGGAAGCACCGGGTCCAGGAGGCGTGGGTCGCCGAGCAGGTTCCTCAGTGCGGCTACTGCCAGCCGGGGCAGATCATGCGGGCTGCCTACCTGCTCGAGCGCACCCCCAAGCCGACCGATGCGGACATCGACGAGGTGATGTCCGAAAACCTCTGCCGCTGCGGCACCTACCAGCGAATTCGTCGCGCGATTCACCGCGCCGCCGGGGAGGTGACCTCATGAGCACCTCGCTCACCCGGCGGGATTTCCTTCGCGCGGGAGCGGTTGCCGGTGCTGGGCTCACGCTCGCCGTCACCCTCCCGTCATGCGCCGGAGCGCCGGAACAGCCCCCCGGCCCGCCGTTTGTTCCCAATGCCTGGGTTCGCGTGGGCACCGACGGCTCGGTGACCCTCATCGTCGACCGCTCGGAGATGGGCCAAGGGGTTCTCACCGCGCTTCCCATGCTCCTTGCGGAAGAGTTGGACGTCGACTGGGGAAGTATCCGCATCGAGCAGTCGCCCGCGGACAAGGCCTATATCAACCCGGATTTTGGGATCCAAGGCACCGGCGGAAGCTCCAGCGTCCATGCGGCCTGGAAGCCACTTCGCGAGGCTGGGGCCAAGGCGCGCCAGATGCTGATTATCGCGGCCGCGGCATCCTGGGGCGCGCCCGCCTCCGAGTGCAGCACCGAGCCCGGCCGGGTGGTCCACGCGCGCACTCGCCGCCGCCTCAAGTACGGAGAGCTGGTCGCCCGTGCGGCGGCGCTCCCGGTGCCCGAGACGGTGACGCTCAAGGACCCCAAGGACTTTCGCTTCATCGGCAAGCCGATGCCGCGCCTCGACACGCCCGACAAGGTGCGCGGCACGGCGCAGTTCGGGGTGGACGTGGAGGTCCCGGCAATGCTCGTCGCGGTCGTCGCGCGCTCCCCCGTCTTCGGCGGCTCGCCGAAAAGCTGGGACGAGACCGCTGCCAAGGCTATTCCGGGCGTCAGGCACGTGGTGAAGATCAGCTCCGGCATCGCGGTCGTCGCCGATGGTTACTGGCCGGCGACCAAGGGTCGCACAGCGCTCGCCGTCGTTTGGGACGAGGGCGCGAATGCCGGCCTCAGCAACGAGAACATCTGGAGCCAGCTTACCGCGCTCGGTGCGCGGCCCGGCGTCTCCGCGCGGAAGGAGGGCAACCCGGCCGCCCGGGGAGTCAAGGAAGTTGCCGCGGTGTACGAGGCGCCGTACCAGGCGCACGCCTGCATGGAGCCGATGAACGCCACGGCACACGTCGAGGCCGACCGCTGCACCGTCTGGGCGCCGACGCAATTCCAGCTGGGGACCGCGTTCGGCATACCCGGCGCGCAGGAGCAGGTGGCCAAGCTTTGCGGCCTCGATCCCTCCAAGGTGACGATACACACCACGCTGCTCGGTGGCGGCTTCGGCCGGCGCTTCATCAACGACTACATCGCGGAAGCGGTGGAGGCATCCAAGGCCGCGCAGGCGCCGGTCAAGGTCATCTGGAGCCGCGAAGACGACATCCAGCACGACTACTACCGACCCGCCGCGCGGACCGGTTTCCACGCTCAGCTTGGACGCGACGGAATGCCGGTGAGCCTGACCAGCAATACTGCATGCGCCTCGATCGGCGTGGCGCTGGGCGCGCCCAGGGACGCGCTCGACGCCAGCTCGGTGGAAGCCCTGCAGAATCTGCCCTACGACATCCCGAACCTGAGCGTCGCGGCCGCGAACGCCGTATTCAGCGTCCCCCTCGGTTTCTGGCGTTCGGTGGGATCCTCGCAGAACGGGTTCATGATCGAGTCGTTCATCGACGAGCTCGCCTGGGCGGCGGGACAGGATCCCGTCGCATATCGGCGCGCGCTGCTGGGCAAGAAGCCGCGCCATCTGGGCGTGCTCGACCTTGCGGCGGCAAAATCCGGATGGGGTGCTCCGCTCCCCGAGGGCCGGGCGCGCGGCGTGGCGGTTGTGGAGTCCTTCAGCAGCTATGTCGCGGAAGTCGCCGAAGTCTCGCTCAATCCCGACCGTACCGTGCGGGTCGATCGGGTGGTCGCGGCGGTGGATTGCGGCACGGTGGTGAATCCTGACATCGTGAAGGCCCAGGTCGAAGGCGCGGTGGTCTTCGGCCTCACCGCGGCGTTGCTCAGCGAGATCACGATCGACAAGGGGCGCGTGGCGCAGAGCAACTTCCACGACTTCCCCCTGCTCAGGATGCGCGAAATGCCCGTGGTCGAGGTGCATCTCGTGCCATCGACCGAAGATCCGACGGGAATCGGCGAGCCCGGTACCCCGCCGATCGCGGCCGCGGTTGCCAATGCGATCTACGCCCTGACGAAACAGCGGATCCGGCGCCTGCCGATCCGCGCGGTGCCGGTGTGACCGAGGGGTTCTCCCGGCGCGATTTTGTCAAGGCGGGTCTCGTGGCCGGGACGGGGCTGACGCTTGCCGTCTCCCTCGAGGGTTGCGGAAAAGAAGCGCCGCCGGCTTCAGGCACGGCGCCATTCGCGCCGGACGCCTGGATCCGCATCGGGACCGACGATACGGTCACGGTGATGGTCGACCGCTCCGAGATGGGGCAGGGCGTCTCCACCGCCTTGCCGATGCTCGTCGCGGAGGAGCTCGACGCCGACTGGTCCACCGTTCGTTACCGCTTTGCGCCCGCCAACGAGGCCTACTACAACCCGCTGATCGGCGGCATGCAGCTCACCGGTGGCAGCACGAGCGTCCGGGCCGCGTGGCTGCCGCTTCGCCGAGCCGCGGCGAAGGCCCGCAGCATGCTGGTGACCGCCGCCGCCGCGTCGTGGGGCGTGGCGGCCGAGCGATGCACCACCGAGAACGGCTCCGTGGTGGCTCCCGACGGTCGCCGGGTGCGCTACGGCGCCGTGGCCGCAAGGGCCGCGGCCGTGCCGGTCCCGTCGACGGCGACGCTGAAATCACCGGCCGACTTCCGGTTCATCGGCAAGCCGATGCGTCGACTCGATCTTCCAGACCAGGTCACCGGGCGCACCGTGTTCGGTATCGACGCAATGCCGGAAGGCGTGCTGGTCGCGGTCGTCGCGCGCTGCCCGGTGTTCGGCGGCACGTTGCGCTCCGTCGAGGAGGCGGGGGCACGCACGATCCCCGGGGTGCGAGAGGTCGTGCGCATCAAGGAGGGGGTCGCCGTCGTCGCGGACGGGTACCTATCGGCCAGCGCCGGCCGGGACGCGCTCAAGATCGAATGGGATGAGGGTGAGCTCGCGTCGCTCGACGATGCATCGGTGAGCGCGCGCCTCGAGGAGCTGGGACGCGGGCCGGGAAAGGTGGCGCGGACCGCGGGACTCGGCGGCGAGTTCGGCGCCGGCGCAGCGCGGACACTCGACGCGGTGTACGAGGTGCCGTATCTGGCGCACGCCACCATGGAGCCGATGAACTGCACCGCCGATGTGCGGAGCGACTCGGTGACGGTGTGGGTCCCCACCCAGTATCAGGCCGGTCCCCGGATGCTGGGCGGAGGCACCCGGGGCGTGGCGGCTCGGGCCTCCGGCGTGCCGATGGATCGCGTCACTGTTCACACCACCCATCTCGGCGGCGGGTTCGGCCGCCGGTCCGAAACCGACTTTGTCGCGGAGGCGTGTCAGGTGTCCAGGGCGGTCGGCGCTCCGGTCAAACTGATCTGGAGCAGGGAAGACGATACCCGTCACGACCAGTACCGACCGGCCGCGCGGCATCAGCTGCGCGCCGGGCTCGCCGCCGATGGTTCGCCCATCGGGTGGAGTCACCATATCATTTGTCCCTCGATCATCGCCAAATTTCTCCCGGGATGGCTGCCGGATTTTGTGGCGCACCTCGGGGGTCCCCTGAAAGGCGGCGTGGACGGCGGCGCCATCGAGGGCGCCCCGGAAATCCCCTACGCCGTTCCCAATTTCGAGGTACGTTATACCCAGGCTGACCTCGGCGTCCCGGTGGGTTTCTGGCGATCGGTGGCGCACTCGCACACCGCCTTCGCGGTAGAGTGTTTTCTGGATGAGCTGGCGGGTCTCGCCGGCGCCGACCCGGTCGAGTTCCGCCGCAAGTTGCTCGCCGCCGTCCCCCGGGCGCTCGGCGTGCTCGACCTCGCGGCCGAGCGGTCCGGATGGGGCACGCCGGCGGCGCCGGGCCGATTCAGGGGCGTTGCGCTGCACGAATCGTTCGGCAGCTACGTTGCGCAGGTTGCGGAGGTGTCCATTGATGGGGGAACCGTACGGGTGCATCGTGTGGTGTGCGCGCTCGATTGCGGCCAGATCGTCAATCCCGACACAGTGGTCGCGCAGATGGAGGGCGGAATCGTGTACGGCCTGACCGCGGCGCTCCAGGGAAAGATCACCATCGCCAACGGACGGGTGAAGGAGAGCGGGTTTTTCGACTACCCGATTCTCACCATGCGGGAGATGCCGGTCATCGATGTGCATCTGGTGCCCAGCACGATGGAGCCCGGGGGCGTGGGAGAGCCGGGTACCCCGCCGATCGCCCCGGCGGTGGCCAATGCGGTCTTCGCGGCAACCGGGACACGGATACGAAAGCTGCCGATCACAGTCTGACCCACATCCCACGAGGAGGACGCATGCGAGGCACCAAGAGTCTGATGACCGTGTTAGGGACCGCGGCGCTCATTGCCGGATGCCAGCCCGCGGCGGAAACCGCCGAGCAGGCCGAGCAGCGCATGAGCGCGGAAGCCGCCGCCGCCAGGACGGCGATCGAGGCTTCCAACGCCCAATTCGCAAGCCATTTCAATGCGGGTCAAGGAGACTCGGTCGCGGCCCACTACACCGAGGACGGCCGGGTGATGGCGCCGAACATGGCGGTGGCGTCGGGCCGTGCGGCCATCGCGGCATCGATGGGAATGATGGCGGGCGCCACGCTCGTACTGACCACGGAGTCCGTGGCCGCCAACGGCCCCCTGGCGGTCGAGCGCGGGACGTACCGGATCACGCTGACTCCCCCCGGCGCGACCGCGCCGATCACGGATACCGGGAAATACCTGGTGCACTGGCACAAGGTCGGCGACAACTGGATGATGGTGGACGACATCTGGAACAGCGACCTGCCGGCGATGCCTGCCGAGCCGGCCAAGAAACCGTAGTCAGTCCCCTCCGGGCCGGCCGGCGGCTCCCGCAACCGCCGGCCGCTCCGGCTCGGGGGTAAAGTCCTCCCCCGGGTTGATGAACCGGTTCCTCTCGAGCCGGAACTGCTTGTCGTAGAGCTGCCGGTACCGGCCGTCGTGCGCCAGCAGCTCGGCATGGGTGCCGCGCTCCAGGATCTCCCCCGCCTCCAAGACCAGGATCTGGTCCGCGCTCATGATCGTGGAGAGTCGATGCGCGATCACGAAGGTGGTGCGTCCGGCGCGGAGCGCGCGCAAGCCGTCCTGGATCAGCGCTTCGCTTTCGCTGTCGAGACTGGACGTGGCCTCGTCGAGCAGTAGCACCGCCGGATCGGCCAGGATCGCCCGCGCGATCGCGACCCGCTGGCGCTGTCCTCCCGAGAGCCGCACCCCCCGCTCTCCCACGATGGTGTCGTACTGCTTTTCGAATGCCTCGATGAATTCGTCGCAGTGGGCGATTCGGCTCACCCGCCGGACGTCTTCCATCGTGGCGCCGGGCCGGCTGAACCGGATGTTGTCCGCGATGGTGCCGTCGAACAGGAAATTGTCCTGCAGCACGATACCGAGCCGGCTCCGGTAATCGCGGAGCCGGAGCGTGGCGAGGTCCCTGCCGTCGAGGACGACGCGCCCGACGGTGGGCCGGTTGAACGCCATCACGAGGCTCATGAGGGTGCTCTTGCCGGAACCGCTCGAGCCCACCAGCGCGGTGGTCGAGCCCGCCGGCGCCTCGAACGACACGTGTTTCAGCACCGGCACGCCCGGGGTATACTCGAACGTCACGTCTTCGAAGACCACCGCGCCATCGACCCCCGCAACCGGCGCGCGCGAGGCGTCCTCGTCGTCCTCGGTCGGCATCTGCCGGATTTCGCGGATCCGGTCGAGCCCGGCAAACGCTTCAGTGATCTGGGTGCCGATCGACGCCATCTGGATCAGCGGGGCGGCCATGAGCCCGGTGAAGAAGATGTACATCACGAAATCACCGAGGGTCATTGTTCCGGCGATGATGCTCCGGCCGCCGACCCAGACCATGAGCGCGCCGATCAGCCCGACCACGACGGTGGAGAGCGCGGTCACGGCTCCCACGCCGCGCATGGTGGTTGCGACGTTCCGGAATAGTGCGTGAATCCCCTTGGTGAAGACGTGATCCTCGCGGCGTTCCGCCACGTAGGATTTGACGATCCGGATCCCCCCGAATGACTCCGTCAGGCGTCCGCTCACGGCGGCCATCAGCTTGTTCCGTTCCCGAAAGATCGGCCGCAGCTTGCTGAAGGCGTACGCCATCCCGCCGCCGAAGGTCAGGAGAATCGCGAGCGTCGCCGTGGTGAGCTGCCAGTTGATGTAGAACAGCACGCCCAGCGCGATGGCGGCGGTGAGGATTCCGCCGGCCAGCTGCACCAGGCCGGTCCCGACCAGATTCCGGATGCCCTCGGCGTCGTTCATCACGCGGGAGAGCAGAATCCCGGTCTGGGTGGAATCGAAGAAGCGAACCGGCAAGCGGAGGATGTGGGCCTCGACCTCCCGCCGGAGGTCGGTAATGGCTCGCTGCGCCGCGACCCCGAGCAGACTGACCAGCGCGAACGAGGTGACCGACTGAACGATCGTGGCGGCGAGAATGCCCAGCGCCAGCGGGAGCAGCAGATGCCCGTCGCCGCCCTTGATGATGTTGTCGATCAGGAATTTCGAGCTGGCCGGCAGCACCAGTCCCGCCAGCCGGCCCACCAGCATGATCACGAATCCGAGGGCGAGCCGTCCGCGGTACCTCCAGATCAGCTCGCGCGCTTCGCGCCATGCGACCGAGAGCGTGACCTTCTTCTTCGCCGGGTTGTCCGCCATTACGCTCCCCGGCGCGCGGCGAGCGCCTTCTCCACCCGCTGCCGAAACAGCGCGAAGAGTTCCCGGCCCATGTCGCATTGGGTTGCGAGCCATTCAGCGTTCCGGAAAGCGGTGGGAAAGGAGGCGGCGCGGAGCTCGGCGAGCCAGGGATGCACCTTGGCCAGCACGAACATCCCCTCACCGGTGTATTCGGCAAGATAGTCGGGGTTGACGATGCCATGGCGCGCCAGGCCGTACGCCATCTCATAGTATGCGGTCACCTGGCGAAACGCCGTGTTGCCCGGATGGTCCTGGCGGGTGATCGCCAGGAGCTCGTCCGCGGTCGTCGGCCAGAATTCCCCGCCGATGAAACGGCGCGCTTCGCGGAGGCTGGCCTCCCGGCGGAGGTCGTACAGCCGGAGCACCAGCTCGGCGTCGTGATGGTCGGGGGCGTCCTTGATCATGGGGCCGCGTGGATGGGGCATCGGAATACCGGTCATCGGTTCTCCTCGGACAGCACTTCCTGGATGGGCGACGGCCGGCGCCCGCGGAACACCCGCGCCGAGAGCTGGAGCAGCTTGTGGCGGGTCTCGTCCAGAATCTCGTAAAACGTCGGGATCGCCACCAGCGTGAGTACGGTCGAGGTGATGACCCCGCCGATGACGGCCACGCCGAGTGGGGCCCGGAACTGCGAGCCTTCTCCGCCGCCGAGGGCGATCGGCAGCATGCCGGCGATCAGCGCGAAGGTGGTCATGAGAATCGGGCGCAGGCGGATCGCGCCCGCCTCGATCAGCGCATCGCGCAGCGGAAGTCCCTCCCGCTCGCGGGCCCACTTCGCGAAATCGATCAGCAGAATCGCGTTCTTCGCCACGATCCCCATCAGGAGAATCACTCCGATGAGGCTCATGATATTGATGGAGGTTCCCGTCACCGCCAGCGCCAGCATCACTCCGATGAGCGACAGCGGCAGCGACAGCATGATCGCGAAGGGATCCACGAAGGAGCCGAACTGGATCGCCAGGATCAGGTACATGAACACGACCGCCACGCCGAGCGCCAGAAAAATGCTCCCGAAGACCTCATTTTGCGATTCGGCATCGCCACCCTGTGTGATGGCCACGCCGGACGGCAACCGCAGCGTCTTCATCCGCGCCATCACGTCGGTCATGACCTCGCCGGTCGAGCGTCCCGACGCGTTCCAGCCGACGATGACGACGAGGTCGCGATTCAGGTGGTCGATCACCGCCGGTCCAACCCCCTGCGTGATCCGGGCGACCTGGCCCAACGGCACCGTCGTGGGCGCCCCGGCCGGCCCGCCCGGGACCACCAGGGGAAGGTCGCGGAGGTCGGTCAGCCGCCGGCGGGTTTCCGGCGACAGCCGGACCATGACATCGCGAGTTTCTCCGCTCGGGTCGAGCCAGTCGCCCGCGTCGATGCCGGCAAAGGCCGGCCGAAGCGACTGGGCGACCTGCCCTACCGTCACGCCGATGCTCCCGGCCAGTCCCCGGTCGATGTCGACATTGATTTCGGGCTTCTGTCCCTTGGTGGAGAGCGCGATATCCACCGCGTTCGGCACCAGCTCGACCTCGGCTTGCACCTGTTCGGCCACGGCGGAGAGCGTGGAGAGCTCGGTGCCGCGCACTTCGAGCTGGAGCTGCTTCCGCCCGCCGCCGATGTCGCTGGTGAATACCGCGAGCTTGACTCCCGCCACGCTGCGTATCTCCCGGCGAATGATTCCCGCCACCGCTTCCGCGGAAAGTTTCCGGTCGTGCTTGGGCGTCATGCGAACGTAGATATGCCCTTCGTCCACCGCTCCGGTCTGCGTGCCTCCCAGCGTCGCGTACGTGTAGCGGACTTCCGGATGCGCCCGGAGCAGCGCCCCCACCTCTTCGGCTTTGCGGCGGGTGTACTCCAGGTTCGATCCCGGCGGCGTTTCGAGCTGGATATTGAACTCCGATTTGTCGTCGATCGGCACGAAACTCACACCGACCAGGCCGAATCGCGGCATCATCAATGCCACGAGGAAGGTACCCAGCGAGAGTCCCACCATGGCCAGCCGGTGATCCAGCGCCCATGCGATCACCCGCTTGTACTGCTGGGCCATCCGGCCGAACCATTGATTGAACCGGTCGAGCTTACGGGTGATCCAGGCCTTCTTCGCTTCCGCCCGGTGCGGATCGGGCCAGTAGGCCGACAGCATCGGATCGAGCGAGAACGACACCAGCAGCGATACGGCGACCGCGCAGGCCATCGTCAGCCCGAACGGCTTGAACCATTGCCCGGACAGGCCGGGAAGAAACGCGATCGGCACGAACACGGCGAGAATCGACAGGGTCGTGGCCGTCACCGCGACGCCGATCTCGTCGGTTCCCTCATGCGAGGCCGTGACGTGATCTTTGCCCATCTCGACGTGACGCACGATGTTCTCCCGGACCACGATCGCGTCGTCGATCAGGATGCCGATCGCCAGCGACAGGCCGAGCAGCGACATCGTGTTGAGCGTGAAGCCGAAGATCCAGACCGCGATGAACGAGGCGAGCACCGACACCGGTAGCGCGAGGCCGGTAATGACGGTGGAACGCCACGAATTGAGGAAGAGGAACACGACCAGCACCGTGAGCAGCGCGCCCTCGAACAGGGTCGTCTGCACGTCGCGCACCGAGCGCGCGACGCGGACCGCCGCGTCGCGGATCAGGTCGAGCTTCACGTTGGCCGGCAGGGTGCGCTCCACCTTGGCGAGCCGGGCCATGACCGCTTCGCTCACCTCGGTGGTGCTGTACCCCTTGGCCTTCTTGATGTCGATGCCGACGGCGACCCGGTCGTTGTAGAGCGCCAGCGTGCGGGGATCCTCGGCGCCATCCTTGACGGCCGCGAGATCGCCGAGCCGGATCAGCCTGCCGTTGCGCTCGGCCACTACCAGCTGGGCAAATTCCGCCGGGCCGGTCAGCCGCCCCTTGAGGCGGATCGAGCGCTCCTCCAGGGGGCCGTCGAGGCGCCCGACCGGGGCCGCCAGGTTTTGCGCCTGCAGGGCCAGCACCACCTGCCCGACGCTGATGCCCGCCGATTGCAGCGCGTCCGGCTTGAGCTCCACGGTGAGCTCGCGCTCCTGCTTGCCCGACACGCTCACCTCGGCCACACCCGGAATCGAGCGCAGCTCCCGGGTGATGCCCGGGTCGGCGAGCCGAGTCAGCTCCCGCGGCGCGAGGACCGTCGAGGACAGCGCCAGGGAGACGATCGGCCGGTCGGTATCGTTGAGTTTCCGGATGATCGGCTCTTCTATCTCGGGCGGAAGATCGTTGCGGATGCTGGAGATGCCGTCCCGGATGTCCTGCGTCGCTTCGGCCAGCGGCTTGGTGAACTGGAACTCGATCATGATGGACGCGAAGCCGTCCATCGCTTTTCCGTTCACCTTCTTCACGCCGGTGATCGACGAGATCGCTTCCTCGATCGGATCCAGCACTTCCTTCTCCACCGTTTCCGGCGACGCACCGGGGTAGGGCACGCCCACGCTGACGTACGGCGGCGCCACGTCGGGGTACTCGTCGGTCTTGAGCGTGATCAGCGCGATCAACCCGAACATCACCAGCGCGACCATCACCACCACGGTGATGACCGGGCGGCGGATGGCGCTATCGGAAATCCACATGATGTGTCACTCCTTCACGATGCGGACCGGCGTACCCGCCGCGACGGCCGCCGCCGGACCGACCAGCACGGTATCGCCCGCCGTGAGACCGGCCTTGATTTCGACCACCTGCATCACGTCATCCTGCAGGCCGAGCTCGACCGCCACCAGCTCCACCCGCCCGCCGCGAATCCGTCGGACCGATGGCGTCGGAGTCTTGAGGTCCAGAGCCGAAATCGGTACCGCAAGCGCGGTCCGCTGGTCGATCGCGACCCGGCCCTGTGCGAAGAGTCCGGCCACCAGCCGGCCCGTCACGTTGGGAATCCCGACGTGAATCCGGACCTGCCGGGTCGCCGGATCCAGCATCGGATTGATGCGCTCGACCTGTCCGGTGTATCGCTTGCCTTCGTAGCCGCTCACTTCGAAATCCACCGCCGAGCCAACCCTGAGCACCGTGAGCGCGCTCACGGGAACCGTCGCTTCGAGCCGGAGGCTTCGCGGATCGACCACCGTCGCCACCGGATTTCCCATCTGCACGATATCGCCGGTGTTGACCGGCCGTTCGCTCACGACTCCCGCGAACGGTGCGCGCACCACGGTCTTTCCCAACTGCTTTTCCGCGCTGGAGAGCCGTGCCGTCGCGTCGGCGAGGCCCGCCTCCGCGTTCATGGCAGTCCATCGCGCCTGCTCCAGCTCGCGCTCCGCCACCGCACCCGCCTGGGCGAGGCGCTCGGCCCGCTCCGCGTTGCGCTTGGCCACGACCACCGCTTCGTTCGCGGTCCGCTGCGCTGAACGAGCCGAGAGCACCGCGTCCCGGATGGCCGACTCGTCCAGGCGGACCAGCACTTGTCCGGCCTGCACCGTTTGTCCCTCCTCCGCCGAGGTGCCGGTCACCATGCCGGCGACCTCGGCACGCAGCGTGGCTTCGCGGATGGCGGCAAGGGTGCCGGAGATGGAGGGGCCGCTCGAGATCTCCCGCGCCGTGGCCACCGCGATATTTTCGGGACGCAGGCTCACTTCGGGAACCTCCGCCGCCGGCGGGTTGGAGGCGTCGGACCCGCCGCAGGCGCCCCAGACCGCGAGGGTGGAAGCGAGCAGCAGGAGGGAAGCGCGGGAGAACTTTCTGGACGCGGTCATGGAAATCCGGTTCCGGTCGTGGCGGGCGTCTGACCCTGTGCCGCCGGTCGCTGGGTAGTGCGCGAGGAGGGCGACGACTGAGTCGGGTCGCCGGTTCCCGTCAGGGGAAGCTGGGGAAGCAGCGCCATCCGCACCCGCGCAATCTGGGCGTCGCGCGAGGCCTGCGCGCGATTGCCGCGGGCCACGGCGAGCGCAAGCCGGGCATCGAGGAGCTCGGTCTGGGTCGAAATACCCTCGCTGAACCGGACCTCGGCGATCCGATAGGCCCGCTCCGCCTGCTCCGCTGTTCCTTCGCTCGCGCGGAGCGCTTCCTGGGCCGTCTGAAGCTGGCGCAGCGAGCTCCGGGCATCGAGCTCGGCCAACTCCGCCGTTTGGCGCAACCGGAGCTTCGCTTCGTCCAGGTTTGCCGATGCGACGAGCTTGTCACCCGTGATACGCCCACCCGTGAAAATCGGCACCGACAGACCCAGCGCCACGCTCCAGTTCGTGAGGAACTGGCTCCATGACGGCAACCCGGAGCCGGGATAGGCGACCCGGCTGTACGCGGAGGTCAGAGCGACCGCGGGCCGGTTCTGCGAGCGGGCGACGCGGGAGAGACCCTCCTGAGCGCGTACCGCCTCGCCGGCCTGGCGCACCGGGGCGCGGTGTTCCGACGCCGTGTCCGGGGTCCCCGCGAGCAATGGGGCGAGGGAAGGAGTGCGGGCCAGGGCGGAGTCGTTCAGCGCGGTCGTCAGATCGAGCGGCTGCCCCGAGGGAAGGTCGAGTAGCTGTTTGAGCCGCAGGTAGGCCAGGTCGCGATCCGATTCCCGCTGGATTGCCGCTGCACGCTGATTGTCCCGGGTAACGCGCGCCCGCAGTACCTCGAACTCGGGGGTGACTCCGACCGCGCGCTGCAGCTCAGTCTGTCGAAGGGTGCTGTCGGCCTGATCCAGCGAGCTCCGCGCGATGGTCGCGAGCTGATCGGCCAGGGCCGCATCGAAATAGGTCTGCACCACCGTCAGGGTCAGCTCCGCGTCCGCGGCGGTGAGGCCGATGTCCGCGCTGCGCCGGGCCGCGTCCGCCGCCCGGATCTGACCGCGTACCCGTCCCCCGGAAAACACCGTTTGCGAGAGCGAGAGCCCGAGGTTGTAGGTGTTGGCACGGCCGAATGGGAGGCCGCCGAGATTTCCGAAGGGGTCCAGCGCCGAGACGCACTCGAGGGACTTTTCCAGTGAATCCACCCGTGCCCCGATCGGGAGAGCGGGATCGGGGAAAAACCGGGAGCACGAAGTCGGTTTCGCGGGCCCCGTGCTGCTGTCTCTCGACGCCAACCCTTCAAATTGCGATTTGATGAGTCGACTGTACGACGCCGATCCGGTGAGCTGGGGAAAGCGCTCGCTGTGCGCCCGATACTGCTCCCCGTGCGCGCGGCTGACCGCGGCCCGGGCAAGGCCGATCGGCTCGCTCGCCGGGCGGGCCAGCATCAGGGCTTCTTCGAGGGAAAGCGGGCGGGTGGGCGACTGGCTCGCCGCGGGGACGGCGACGGTCGTGAGCACCAGGCCGGCAAGGAGGCGCGAGCGGAGACTCATGCGGCGGGCCCCGCCCCGATCGCGCGAATGAAGAGGTCGACGTACTCCTCGATGGCTTCCGCGGGTTCCAGGCGGTAGAGGATGTGCATGATATCGCGGCTCATGGCATCGGCGAACAGCGTGCCCATCAGAATCGTGGTGGCTGCCGACGTGGCGAATTCGGCGCGGGCCATTCCGGCGGCGCGCAAACGCTCCAGATACCCTCCGAGCTCGCGTCCCGCGCAGGCGGTCGCGTGATTCTCATTCGGCAGCAGCTCGGGGTGCTCCTCGATTTCCCCCATTGCGGTGCGAATGACCGCGCGGCGGCTCCAGAGCTGCTCCCAGTGCACGCGGGCCCACACCAGGAGCTCCGCCCGCGGGTCTACCGGCTGTTCGGGAAGGGACGGCGGATCCGACGTCGCACAAGCGCAGCGGATCGCCTCGTGCAGCAGCGCAGTCTTGGAGCCGAAGTGCCGGAAGAGTGTGATCTCGTTCACGCCCGCGAGCTGGGCGATTTGCCGAGTCGTCGTGCCGCGAAACCCGGTCTCGGCATAGAGCTCGGTCGCGGCTTTCAGAATCTTGTCGCGGACTTCCATGGCGGGGGAAACTAAATCTCTCTTCATGTCCATGCAAGCAGGCACTTGCCCACTCTGTGAAGGAGTGACTAAACCATTGGGATATAACTATTTTGGGGTATGAGAGCCGTGCTCCTGCTGGTACTGTTGGCGGCATGCGGCAGCCAAGGATTCCCGATCCGTCGCGACCGTGGATCGGAACCCCCCGTGGTGGTCGGGGGGACAGTCCCGGTCGTCAACGACGCCGCCGTGGTGGCGTTCTGGCTCGGGGCCGTAGACACGCTTCCCGAAGCGTCCCGCCGCGCGATTCAAGCGGAATTCCGACGGTCGAATGATGCGATTGCCGATTATCTGAGCGACACCGATGTCGCGCTGATGACCACGCTCAGCGATACCGTCGTCGTCGAGGCCGGCGGCGAGCGATATCTCGTCCTGCTCTCAGGCTTCGACTTTCCCTTCGGGTACCTGCTGGTGGAACCCGGCTATGACGAGGAGTTTCACACCGGCCTCATGATCGACGAAGATCTCGAGGCGGCGATCGACGAATACTTCGAGCTGGCTGCGGTGGATTCTCTCGCCCGCCGCCGCATTGCGGCCCTGGGTGTCACCCTGAGCGCCTCAGGCAGTTCCCGTTCACCGTTCACGGTTCACCGCGGTTCCAGCCCGGCCCGCGAACAATTCGTCCGGGTTTCGCGCCGGTCACGGCGCCGTCCCTGACCACCGCGACTCCGTTGACGAAGACATGGGGAATGCCGGCCGAAACCTGGTGCGGCCGCTCGAACACGGCGCGGTCCGCCACCGTCTGGGCATCGAAGACCACGAGGTCCGCAAAAAAGCCCGGCCG
>Ga0210377_10002782_pt1 | contig 15131 bp, 24 predicted proteins | sample PLM4_65_b1redo_FD_155480 | JGI IMG/M metagenome (GOLD analysis project Ga0210377, IMG submission 155480) | Groundwater sediment microbial communities from an aquifer in East River, Colorado, USA - PLM4_65_b1 redo | ecosystem: Environmental > Terrestrial > Soil > Riparian zone | place: USA: East... | reverse complement strand
CACGCTCCTTTGCTTAGGGGTCTAACTCATGATTCAACAGCACTGCGCTGTTTAATAACCTCACGCAGTTCTATCTCTTGCGCTACTACGGTGTAGCGGTAGTAGCGCTACTACTCAAAAGGCCGGGGGCAGGCATATTTCCAGTAGTAGCGGCCTTTGTAGTAGTGCCTGATTGCTCCAGGTGCTTCGCGACCACATCCTGGATGTGCGTGAAGTGCACACCGCCGGTGTTGCTATCTCCATATACACGCCGCTGGATCTCGGACAGACTTACCTTACCGTCGGCTTTCATCCGCGTATACAGCTCCATGATCTGCTGATCAATATCGCCGACCGTTGATTGCTGAGAGTTGCTCACTGACGATTCCCCCACCACCTCCCTATCGATCCAGTTGATCGGCTCATACAGTTTCACAGCGCGCCCCTTCAGAAAACTCACCAGCTCATCATCGGTCGGGTCAAATGCTGCGCACTTGCGCACGCCGTGGAACTTGGCAAAGAAATGACCATCATTCAGCATCTCGGCCCCAGGGAAACCCAGCGCGTGCCGGCTGGCATCCGCATCAGCCAGATAGAACACAGCCCGTCCCAGCTGCTCCACAATGCTTTTGAAGCCCACCGCGCGCTGACTGGCCAGCCACACACTAAAGCCAGCCTTACGGCCCTCTTTCACCAAGCCCTGCACCAAGCGATATGCATCCTGTGCGACCTCACGCGGCATCATATCGAGTTCATTGCCCAGTTCATCCAGCACGATCAATGTATTCTCACGTCCCGCACGGTCCCACGTGGAAACATGCTTCGAAGTCAGATAATCATCACGGCGGTTCATTTCCTCCACGATCCGTCTCAAACATCCTGCATAGCGTGTGGCTTCATCCTCCTGGGTGAAATGCCGAACCGCAATCATCCTAACATTCGGATGACTTGCAAACGGCCAGAAGTCGGCCTGCTTGCCGAGGATCACCACACGCTGGCCAGCCGCGATTGCACCGGCGATGAAAGGCCGCAGGAAGTAACGACTCTTCCCCTTGCCGGTCTGCCCGAAGATCCCGCCATGCGGGACCTGCTGGATCGAGACACGCTCCAATCCCTGTGCGCTCACACCATATGGGATCCCGCCATTGCCATCCCAACTCTCGATGAGAGTCCATGCCGGTGTGATCGCGGATCCATCCGTCAGATAATTAATCCCGGGCTTCGAGATATCCATGTTTGCATCCGGCATGGACGCGTCGCCCTCAGCCGGTGGCTGTTTCACCATCGCAAACATCCTCTTCGTCAGCGCCGGCGACTGTGCAATGGCGCGCGTCGCTTCCAGTTGTCTGAGACTCTGCGTGTTGGCCAGTGCCTGCTCAGTGCTCAGATCATCATGCTCCGGATCGGTCACCGCGCGAGTTGACAGGTTGGGATTGACGATCTTGTTGCCATTGCCCAGCGCGCTTGTGTTCGTGACCGGCAGCCGGCCATTTTGATCGGGCGCCAGCAAGGACGCCTGCATATATTTCGCCTGCTCCATCTTCCATGACCCCCATACTTTCGAAGCAATGAAGGTAACAATCAGTAAACCAATAATGCTTAGGATGATGGCCATACTCCACACTCCGAATCTCCTTGCGTTCAACTGGTCCTTCTCGATGGTCTGCGTGGCTGCCAGCACTGTTGTAGTCACATTCGCCCATTGAGTCGCCGCGCCGCTTGTAAATGTTGCCTGTGCGGTCAGGGCGCCATAGGTTTGCGTCGCCTGCATGGTTTGCATACCATATGTCTGCGTGGCGATCGCCGTGGCTTGATAGGCCGCCTGCTGTGCCTGATTGGTCATATCCACCGATCGCAAGTATTGTTCCTGCGCTTGCGTCTCCTGGATATGGATCATGGCCTGCTCTGACTTGGCAATGGCGACCTGGGTATCGGTTGCGTGCTGAAAGAGCAGCGTCACTTCCGCCATCATTGCCGCGTTCGCCGTCGGCGTGAGAGTTGCTGTCCATGTCGATACGGCGGCCATCGTATTATTTGATATCGCCCGTGGACTGGCCTGGGCAGTTTTCATCGGTTGGTTGTTTAAATACATATAGCCGGCTACTACCAGGATAATCCAACAAAAGAAAATAAATTTCTTCATGCCGGCTCACTTCCTGTGGATTGTCACGCGTGCATAGTTGCCAGTCAGGTATTCATACACGATCTGGCCAATCAGCACAGCAGCGATCCCCAGCGTTACCGCAATCAACCACTTGATGACAGTTTTCATGAGAACCAGCCCTTCTTATGAATAAATGTAATGAATGGCTTGTCTTCTTCCACAGCCTCACCTTGAATCTCTTCGACAGTGCCACCCCAGCCGCTGAATCCAACGTAATGACTCCCGCTGGCGACCACATGCTCGTGACCATGCTGATCGATCACGGTCTCCTGCCAGTGCAGAGTCATTCCGTCTTTTGAATACCAACTCTCACGATGCACGCTTTCATAGCCATTGAGATGCGCAACGTAATTCGCGTCTTCCTCAGCCTGATATTGGGCTTCCTCGGCAGGTGTCATCGGCTCGATGCCATAATCCACCATCAATTGATGATGTTCGGCTTCCTGCTCGGGGGTCAAGGCAAATAAGGAATAAATAAAATCAATAACACCCATTATCCACCTCCTATATCAATCCCAGCAAAGACAGGACGGCCGCACCCAGGATCGCAACTACAGCCACCACGACCACAACTTCGATCGGGTACATATCTTTCTTCAATCGACCATCATCTTTATGTTCCATCGTTTTACTCCTCGACCAAGCGCTTCACCAGCAGCTGCGGGTTTTGATATCCGATCGGCTCCAGGTGATAGAGTTGCATATAGGCCGGCAATAACAGCAGCGGGACCGTGATCTCGATGTCCGGTCCGAACATCGGCAGCCGCTTCGCCTTCCTGATATCAGACTGCTCCGAGGGTGTCAGGTTTTTGCTGGCCATTGAACGCTGACGGCTGATCGCTTTATTCATCATCCACCTCGGCCACGATGAATTCAACCTTGATCTCCATCGCCAGGATCCCGATCAGCAGCCGTTGCACCGTGGATGCCAGCCGACTCTCCAGCCAGTCCTGGGCATAGGCATTGCGGACTCCAATGGTCAGGGTATTACCATCGAAACGGACCGGCTTCGTATCCCGCACCCAAGTCTCGAAGGAGGCTTTCGGCATCTCCACCTGGAGCTGGCCAAGCACCGCCTGCCAGGCCTGCGCTGCGCTCATGGCCCTGCCTTCCTGCAGGCAGACCGTGACCGACTCGTCCGGCAGCACGCGCCTGGACTCATGCTTGGCTTCGAAGTGCGCATCCATTGCGTCGGTAGTCTCGAAATATGCCGAGCACGTTGGGCAGATCGCCATGAGCGGATGAGTCGCCTGCACGTGAGCTTGCAGCGCCGCGCGTGTCTCGAATAACTCCTCGAGCTGACACGCATCGCACCGGTAGTGAACCACGCCCAGCGCTTCCAGAAACTCGTCCGGGAAATAAAGCCACGGGTTGGCGATGTACTCCTCGCGCGCTTCCTTTTCATCCCTGAGCATCGACCAGGCTACGCGTGCCGGCATCCGTCCGCTCTGCAGGTCGTACACGTGTGCAAACACGCTCAGCGCCCGGGTAGTCGGGACGTTGGCGATCACGAAGACCGGTTCCCCGAAGAGCTGGCCGGAGGCCTTGAACACCCGGATGGCAGTCAGCTGCTGCGCGCAATTTGTGCGCAAATAGGTAGTAGAAGAAGAATCTTTCTTAAGAATTAAAAGAGAGTCTTCTACTTCTAGAGCACACACGGTGCGCGCGTCGGCTTCAAGGAGCTGCGTGTCCTGGAATTTGGGTGTTGCGAGTGCCTGGGCTTCAGGAGCAAGTGCCTGCGTTGCGGCAGGGCTTAGTGCCAGGGCTTCATTTCCAAGGATCATCGCATTCTCTTTGATCAACACATATCCGCGCCCATCGTACAGGGCCAGGTTGCGGGCGCTCAGGCTGCGCAGGTGATTCCCGATTGTGCGCACGTCCATCTCGATGATGTCGCGTATCTCATCCGCTGTTGTAGAGTGGCCGGGATGCTCCTGGTTGATCAGGATCATCACGATCAGCACCGCCGCCGAATTCTTCACGGACCGGGCAAAATCGACACGCGCCGGCGATAACAGGGTAGTCATACCACCTCCGCAAACGCCGGCACCAGGTCAAACCGTGCCAGGTCGATCATGTCCAGCATTTCCTGCAAGGTGATCTCGACCCTGCGCTCGTTGCTATTGATCTTCACCAGCACACCCTGCCTCTCACGGCAGATGTATTTATTCAGGATCAGCGTGATATTTTGTCGATCATCGATCCATGCGACATTATTGAGACCATCCTGGACCGCCTTGCTGAGGTTGTCCAGGTCAGTTCTGCGTGCATCGCCGAGAAAGAAGGTCAGTTCCACGGTCAGGTTGCCTTCGATTGGATCGATCATCTCGAGTCGGCGTAACGCCTGCTGAGCACACCAACCCACGTCGCTCTGCCAGGCTTTGATATAGGCCGGCGTGAAACCACGGCCACCCTTCCGGCTTGCACGAAATGACTGCTTGGCCCGCGGCTCACCATCCACAAAGAATGTGATCGGCTCGTTCATTCCACCACCTCACGGATCTGCTTCGCATTCAATGTGCGGCTTTCAGCAGTGTAGGCCGGCTCTTCGTCCATCCCGATCCACAGGTGATTCGGCAACACAGGTCTGAACTCGCGCACAGTCACACCGTTGACAAGGATCTCGCCGGTCTCAGACTCGGATAGTGCACCGCGGTGTACCAGGCAGTGGTTTGGCCGGCGCCCATATTTCTTCTCATAATAAGCGGCAGCCTTCTCGACTTTCTGCTCGAGCGTCTCCGTCGAAGCATTATCGAAGTACAACATCCCCAGTTCCATCTCAGGACTCCTGCCTGGGCTGGTAGGGATTTGGATGAATGAATTCCAATTGAACCAAAACTTGATTATCCATTGCTGCTCTCCATAAAATTCAATTGTGTGACTATCGCCGGCCGGCTCACCTTCACTGGCATGGCCAACTCGCCGACCTGTTTGATCTTGAGGATCAACTGCTCACCGCGGCGGATCTTCGAGTCGTACTCGTTGCGGCGCCGAGTCCATTCGCCGACCACTTTGCGGATCGTCTCCTCGCTCAGGTCCAGTCGGTAGCCGGCTTTTCCCGAGGAGGACATCACCGGGATCAGTCTCTGAAATAGCTTGGCGATGGTCAGGCGGATCTTGCGGTCCATGTGGTTGTTGTTCAGATCGGCCGTCTCCGGGATGCTGATCCCGTACACATCCTTGATCAGCTCGCGCCGCGTGCGTCCGTTGGGGAAAGCCTGCTTCAACGACTGGAAGACTTTCGCCGCCAGTCCATCCAACTCGGCTTCCCATTCCTGCATGAGGGTTTCATAGGTTGGGTTGAGGGGCATGGCTTCAGCCTCTTCCAGTCAGGATCGACCACTTCCTGGCGATCGTCGTATGGCCTTCAGGGATCCGCACAGGGAATCTCAGTGCAGGTCTGGGCAGCAACCGAGGGTCTGGCACAGACTCTGCCTTCACCATCCCGAGCACATCCGGAGCCACAGTCAATAAGGCTCGATACGCCCGCCGGCTGACAATGCGCAGTTTCACACTCACGATGGACGATAGGCCGCAGCTCACCGCCATCCGTTTTCTGAATTGATCGGCAAGCACCTCGAGTCCCGGCTCCATCCGGCAGGCTTTATGCCAGGGGCGTAATCCTTCGTTCCTGCTTGACGTGCAGACCGGCGTCTTTGTGCTCCACCGGTTCCCGATCTGCTCGTAATGCTGATAAAAGGAATGAAAACTTGCATCTGTTCGCACTTCGATGATCAGCCTCATGCCATTCAGTCGCATCACAGTCAGGCGGGCAACAACTTTGCTGGTGGCCGGCTGGGCAGTCATGATCCACCATCCATGCTGTAGTCACCGATCGCCACGTTCAACTCAGCCAGCTCTCGCATTACTGCCGGCGTCGATATGATCTTCTTTTCCTCGATCCCTTTCAGGATCCTGTCACGCCGTTCGACCATTGCACGCATCACCAGGTGGTGATTGTCCAGCTGGATCAACTGTTGTGTAAATTCACTGTCCATAAAAGCCTCCAATTATGTTATTATTGAAGGCGAAGAGGTCTCACCGATCGCTTCACCTTCCGTCGATACCTGTGCCGCAGGTATCGACTTTTTTATTGCGCCGGCGCTTCGCCGACGATACGCACACGTTGTTTTGCCAGGAACCACGCATCCACAAATGCTTCTGCTTCATCGCGGGAATTGAAGGGGAAATGCCTGCCGTCCTCGCCGATGATCAAAAAGCCTTCCATCGTCTCCAGGACGGCGATCCCTCGATAGATCCTGCCAACCACTGCCAGTTCCTTCATGGCTCAAAATCCTCCACGTTGGATGTAATATGTCGCCACTGCGAACCCGATCAGGCTCAATGCCATGACCACATAAAGCACCTTTACATGGGTTGGGGTTTCGTCCTGGTCGATCCTGATCTTCTGCGTCACATGGAACTGCGGATTCACCGCTCGTTCATAGTCTTCTCTATCGCTCATGATTGACTGCCTTCTGCCTGTGCAATATATCTCCGGGCGTTCGCGCGCTCCTCTTTCTGTAACTTCGCAAACAATCGTTTGCCTTTCACGATCCTGGAGCGTCGGCACTTCCTGCATTCCGTGCCAGGCTTTCTCACAGATCGTCCGCATCCACTGATGCACTCACCGCGTTTCTGTAAAATTTTCATAATGTCATTTCCTTTCTATTGATCTCTCCTCCGCCTCACCTGGCACGGAAGACCAGGTGAGGCATATCCAAACAACCTGTAAAGGAGGAGACTCTTCACGGGCTTACACCGCCCGATGAATTCAAAAGCCCCGCCAATGCCGTCAAGTCGTCATCGAAACCGCTACGAGTTCACGTAGGCTTCATTCGCCGCCGGGTGTTTTTCGAACCCTGGCATAGGCTAGTCGTTGACATCCTGACTGATGTCACGGACACAGCAGGGCTATAAAGTTGTCAAAGTTCGTGCTACACTTTAATCGTATGACTTCTGCGGCCAATCCAATGCGCCCGGAGAACGCGTCTCCGTTTCTGCTCACGCATCCACAGCCAGTGGTAATAACGATCCACGATGAGGCCCACACACCCTGGGACCGGCCTGGTAACTTTTCGCCTTTTGATAGGTCTCATGACTAGTCTCCTAATACTTCATCAAATGGCGCAGACGGAAATTCCCGCCGCGGTAGTGCTTGCGCCAAAGTTCGGCGGCTTCCTTTTTCGAGCCGACAAAATCACGCTCGAAGATCCACTTCCCCTTGCCGCGCTTCGCTTTGCGCTCGATCCACCAGTAGTGATTCCGGTCGGCTTTTTCGGCGACCGGCAGACTTGCAAACGCAAGGGCGTCCCTGGCCCATTGCATGCGTTCCTGCTCGCGCAGGGCGAAGTTCATGTGGCGTATCGACAGAGAAGACATCGCGCAGAGTCCTTACGCTGCCACGGCTTGCGCAGCGTCCTTGCGAGTCTTGCGGCTCGTGATCTTATTGGTTGTGGGGAGGGGGAGGGGTTGCTGTAACATCCGGCGGGCAATCTCTTGACGCACTAGCTTGCGGATGAACTGGGACCGATTCATATCGTCTGCCTTGACCATTTTGTCAAGATGATCAAGCAGATCGGGATCACTGCTAAAGTCAATGTTTACTTGTTTTCGCTCTTCGTCTGCCATTGGTTATGCTCCTGGTCTCAAAGTTGTTTTCTACAGAAAACAATATAGCACAGTATAGCAAACTATAGCAATTTGTCAAGGGTGAAAACATACTGTTTTCCACAGAAAAGGTTACATGTGCAATAATGTTTTCTATGGACAATTTCAGCTCATGGCTGGTGCAGGAATTGGAAGAAAGGGGATTATCTCAAAGTGATTTATCTAGAATGTCTGGTTTATCTCGTGGAACTGTCAATAATATCGTCAGCGGTACACGCGGAAGAGGCCCCGAGAGTCTTAGTGCTATTGCCAGGGCTTTGAAGCTTCCACCCGAAAAGCTCTATCGCGTCGCCGGCCTGCTTCCCTCAGCCGTCAAGGTCGATGAAGAAATGGAACAAATCCTGCATGAGATTGCCAAGTTGAACAAAGCCGACCAGCGCGAAGTGTTGGCTTATATCCGCATGAAGCGCAATCTCAGAGAGAAAGAGAAATGAACATCTTCACCAGGCATGAAAAGATGTTTCTGCTGGTGTTTCTAGGTCTGTGTGTCATCTTCTTTCTTTTCCCCGCATTGTTCAGTGCCCTCGGCGAGTTCGGTTATCTGCTCCTGATCGTTACTCCCCTGGGGTATATGCTTGCCACCGATAAGGAGCGCATTGCCAGGCTCGATCATAAGGAATAAGAATGCTCGAAGAAATCCACACCGCTCTGCAAAAAACCCATCCCGCCGATATGTATCAGATCAAGCGTTACATCGCCTGGGTCGGCTTTCGCCGGCGCATGCACAATGAGTTCTATCTGGTCGCGCACTGGCTCCACAACCCGAGAGTCCCTCAGCTCATGGAGTCTAGGCATGCCCATTGGATATAAACACAGGAGGGTATTATGAAAAAATTCATGCTTTTTCTGGTTGCGCTTTTGGTGGTCGGTGCCGGCGCATTCGGTTGGTATTACCTGTATGGTCCATGTGGTACACAACAAGTCGCCAGGGCAGGTGCCACTTTTCAACCAATCATCGATGACTTCTCTGATGCCGTTGATCTTGCCAATTCCACGGCGCGTGGCTCTCTGCCCGATCGCATCAGCCAGTTGCAGGACATCAAATCCCAGGCAGGTGAAGCTCAAGTGCCGGCTTGCATGAATACATCCAAGACTCTGCTCGTCAAAAGCATGGAAGCCACCATTGATGGTTTTATTGCGTTCATGGCAGAGCAGGACGACTCCACGGTGAGCAGCTTTTTCTCCTCGGCTAATAACTATCTCACCGATGCCACCAATGAAATGGAGCGTGTACAAGCCTGTGCACCATTCTGCATTGAAGATCCCTACAGAGTGATTCCTTGAAAGAAAATGAGATACTCGATTTTATGTGCTGTCAGTACTGAAACCCAGGCTACCTCCGATAAGATCAGCCTTGCCCACCAGGAGAAAACCTGTCGCAACATTGGCGAAGTCAAAGGCTGGAATGAGACGACCGGCCCATATATCATTGCCGGCAAATCACGCACCAGGTGGGTCAATCTGAGTGACGCCGAAAAGGAAATCCCAACACTGCATGAAATGCTCAAGGACGCACAATCCGGCGCGTTCGATGTGCTTGTACTTTACGATTACAACAGACTCAGAGATCTCCTCGACCAGGTTGCCAAAACCCTTGCGGCATGCAACATACAGATATACTCTGTCAATCAACCCATCGAACCGCTTCCCCCTGAAGACTTCAATCAATACGCATCCGATGCCGAGCCGATGCTGCGCGGCATGTCACAGATCATTTCGCGCTGGTCGATCAATGACCTGCGCCGTAAATGGAAAGCCGGCATGCCCATCCGTATCCAGCGCGGACTTACACCGCTGCGTGTCCCCTTCGGTTATCGCTGGGTCGGCAAGAAAGAGCCGCCCGAGCTGGACCCGGCACGTGGTGCGCTGATCCTGCAAATGAAGGATCTCCTGCTCAATGGACGCACCCTGCGCGCCATTGCCGATCATGCCAATACTTCGGGGGTCCAGCCTCCGAATGGTGGTATGAAATGGGATGTCGGCACGGTGCGCTATATCCTCTCGAATCCCTTCTATGCCGGCATCGTGTCATTTCAGAAGTCATCCAGCGTCCACGATCCGCGCCGTAAAAGTCAACGTCGCCAGATCAGTCATCCGCGCGCCAAATGGATGCAGGGGCAGGGGAAGCATAAACCACTCTGGGACGGATCATCGCACAACGCCATCATCAAGGAGCTGGAGCGGCGCTACAAATCCAACCGGAATTATGCCGCCCGTTTCCCATTCTCCGGACTCCTGGTCTGCTCGGTTTGCGAGCAAAAACTCTATCGCCGTTCTCATGGTCATGGAGTGCGGCGAAAAGTGTTGACATGCGCAGCGGGAACATCGCATGTGATCCTGCCCTATGAGGAGGCCATTGTCTTGATCGGGGAGGAGCTTGCCCGGCAATTATCCGCCATACCCATCCAGCCGGTTGCTGTTTCCGCGCAAACCAAAGAGAATCAGCTCGAAGGCTTGCTGGTCGATATGAAGAAGCGGCGCACACGTGTGCAGGAAGGCTTCGAAGCGGGACTCTATACCCAGCTCGAAGCCTCTGAAAAGCTCAACGGTCTCGAGGAGCAGCTCAGCCGGCTGGAGCAGATGCTGAACGAATCGCGCGACGCCGCCCAATTGCGGGAGGAGTTCAAGAGTCAGATCGGCACGCGTCTCGAGCACTTCCCGGAATGGATCCGGGAGGACGATCCCCAGGTGGTCCATCGTCTGTTGCACGCCCTGTGCGAGTCCATCTGGATCCATCCCGACCGCCGCATCGAGATCATTTGGCGCGGGGGCTAACCTGGCCCATAGTCTGGAGTTATCTGATAATATTTCACGGCCAAGGGTCTTCGATCTTTAGTATCTTGCGTTTCCATCGTAACGGCTGGAAATTCATATAGACACCCGTCTATATTTATGTTAAAATAAAAGAGAGGCCGACTTCGCCGATCGTCCTCTCACACGTGTGACTGTCTGCTGCCTTGCGCAGCGCCCAGAGATCCACCGCCCGGCCTGAGTAGAGCGGTGGGTCTCGCTTTATTTAAGTGATTCCTGTTTATGGGTTGGTGCAATCCACTTCAATGCCGCATTCGTACCGGTTCAACATTTCCGAGATCGGGGGATATTCCTTATGGATCCTGCCTGACTCGCGGCTGATCACTGGCCGGCTCGCAGTCAGAAGCAGCACCAAAAATACCGCCAATAACAGGGTCGGGATCATTAGTTTTTTCATTATAGTTCCTTTCATCTTGTATGGGCCTTATGGCGCAAAACGGTTGCGGGTGTCAACCCAGCCCAATGAATTCAAATACAGCACCGTATTGGCCGTGGACACTTCGACCCGGCTCCTCACTTGTGCAGAAGTATTGGTGAATACTCTGATCGTTGAGCCGACATAATTCTCGACTGCCGAACCGTTATATCCTGCAATACTAAAGGCGGAGGTTGTAGGTGCTGTGTCTGTAATGGATAGATCGGAAACGAACACATCCACAGGGTTTCCGGTGTTGGTCGTACCACGTGCCAGGACTCCGATGATCGCCTCCACGCGTATCCCTGTTGGTATCGTCAACGTCCTGGTGACTGCCGCCGTGCCTGGATTGGTTGCGGCCACATCCGAAACAGGGACTTTCCAGATGAACGTGTCCCCGTCCTGTTGGAATAGTTTGATCGCCCCGCCGGCCCGCACGATCGAGCCGATGCGCCGTTTGTAATCATAATTTGTCGGCATGGTCGGCGCGCTGGCGGATAATGAAAATAAAGCATCCACAACCGACGTGTCACTGCGTTTGATGAGCCAGATATGATAGGTATTATTTCCAACCGCGCCCGTGTCCAGCCCGCCCTGGTTGGTCCCCACTGCCCACGCCGTATCGAGTCGTTTTACCAGAGCGGAGGCCAGCACCATGTCAACGGTATCGCTGGCATCTCGTGCCTTGCCTGTGGCGATATCTATATCGTTGGTCGGGTCTGCGCCGTCATTGGATAGGACCAGTCCATACAGATATCCTGCCGTCAGACTCGTGCGGGCAGCATAGAGGAATAGAAGATTGTCCCGAATATGGGTATTGAAATATGTTTCAGAAGGTGAGCCTGCCCACGGGCCAGGATCTGTCCATGTCATAAGATTCTCCTAGAACGGCGCGATCACGTACGCGCCACCGATCACGCCATAGGTTGGATCACCAACCGTAAAATAGCGAGTATCGTTGAAAGCCGGCTCCAATATCCAGGTCATTTTCAGGATGCCGCCTTCCAGTAATTTGTATTCAAAACCGTTGATATAAAAATCCAGATCGATGCCCGTTGCGGTTTCGGTGATCGTGACGCGCGTCCCGATGCCTTTCGTCAAGGCATAACCCATCAGGGTGGCGCTTTTATTGGCATCGAATGTAACGCCTCTTACATTGGTGCGCGGGTCTTTATAGCGTCGCTTCAATTCCGCATTAACCGCCACCGCAAAGTTGGCATTGTTCTGATAGGGCATATTGAAGGTGATCGACTTTTCGCCATAGGCCAAAATGCTGGTTGAGTCCGAATCGATGGATTCAACCTTGTCATACAACGTAACCTTATAGCCGCGTATCTGGAAAAAACTCACATAAGCCCATCCTGAATGGGTGTTTGTGACCACTGCCGAAAGGGTATTTGCCCCGGCTGTAGGTACAACAGTTATATAGGCATTGAGTTCATTCCCGCCACTTCCAGAGATGGCCGTCATTTTATAATCCGTGTCGGCTTCAGGCGTTTGGATACTTGTTCCCGAAATACGCCGGCCGGTGTTCTCGTCGATGTAGCGTAATGTCACTGTCCGGCTCTCGCCCGGTCCCAGGGCGAATTCCTCCGGGATGGTTCCTAGAACACTGATTTCCGTGTCAGTGTTCACGGGATAAGTCACACCGCGGAAGTAATTGAAAATATTGTCCCGACTCCGCCCCAGGTTCAACTCGACCATCGCATCGTCGAGTGTCGCGGCGGAGGTAACATTATTCATGCGTGTCGTGTGGCTTTCGTAATGCAGGGTTTCCCCGTCCGTTGAATCCCCATCGACATAGATATAGGATAATTCGCTTTGTGCGATCTCCTGCAATACGGTCATTGCAAAAGTGTTTTCGTCCTGTTCGTTGTGAAAGGCATACGGAAAGTAAAATGCTCCGGTATCATAGTCTGTATTGATTGGGGCAATCGGCATGGATGCGACAAGAGTCGTGACAAGCTGGTCGCCGCGCCGGTTCGTCTGGATCCCCAATGCTGTAACTTTGCGCTCTGAAAACTCGTGCATGTAATCGGTAGCCGTGACTTTTACCCGCCGGCTTCCATATTGCCCCGCAACCGGGTCGATGTCCTTGATCCTGTACATCCAATAGCGGGTATTTCCACCCGATACCAGTTTGACGCGTATCTTCGCGCCGATCACCCAGCCCGTCCTGACGTTGGCATGATCGGGGGAATAATAACCAAGTTTCAAGGCTCCTGATACCATCGGCGAGTTATTCATTTGACAGGTGAACGTGCCCGGGACCGCAATGCGGTCGGTCGGATTTGCACCCTTCAAACCTCCCGACCCTTGCGCGCTGCCCGTGATGACATGCGCAGTAATATCCGCCCAGGATGAACCGTTATAAAAATCGAAGGTGATAGTCGGAGTCGGCATTAGATATTCATCTGTTGGGATGCGCGGGCATTCTGATAATTCTCCTGGCGCGTCTGTTTAAGCTCGGTCAGGATCTCGTCGAGTTTGTTTTCCATCGTAATGCTGGATTCTCTTTGTGCCTGGATGGTCCGCTGTGCGCTTTCCTGTGTGGCTGCTGCCATCGTGGCGCTGTTCTCAACGGCGGCCGCTGCGGTAGACTCGCCGGCTGCCAGGATCCCACCAATGGAAAGCCCGCCACCTGAACTGCCACCTGAGATACTGGTGCGCGTGCCGGTCTGCGAGGATGGACGCGGCCGGCGTGGAATGGATCTGCCACCAGAGCCGCCCGAATCGATCCCGCCTTCCGCGTAACCCATTTCAGGCGCAACACCATACTTTTTCATCTCCGACCACTCGCCCGCGGGTACGACGGCAATGCGGCCATCAGGTCCAACGATCAAACCCTCCCGGCCCTTCTCGCCCACCTCTGCGATCGTCCCGTAAGGCACAGATGTGGAGCCACCGGCCAGGCCAACCTCCCGGCCTCCGCGTCCGGTGGCTGTGACAGATTCTTCCGAGCCGGCGCCTGGGGTCCTGCCCGTGATCATCGTTCCATGAGTGCGGATGAACACATCGACAAACGTTTGAGCCGTCATGCCATTCAAAGCAGCCACGTCACCACTCACCGCGCGGACCGCCCGGGCTGCCTGCTCCGCAGAGAGGCCGCCGCTGGTAAACGAATCAGCTACCTTATCGAGCGCCTTGAATTGTTCCGCTGCTCCCTGGGTGATTTGCCCCGAAGCTGCAGCGAAATCAAACTTGAGATTATCCGCCGCTTCACTTTGCTCCAACAGACTGGAGAGGAACGCCGCGCCTTGTTTATCCTGCACCGTTTCCAGTTCGGCGAGCGCCTTCTTTTGCTCCTCGGCTGCAAACGAACCGTCCTTGTATGACTTGGTGAGTGCCGATGTGGCCGCGTAATATTCCTTTGCAGTCATTTCCCCATCTTTGTATTCATCCTTCAAGCCGGCCAGTTGTCCCTTATAGATTTCGGCCACAGCGGCATTGTCACCGAAGGCGGCGCGGATTTTCTCCTGACTATCCGCGAAGGACTCCTGCATCCTGGTCAGCGCAACACCGCCCTTGAGCAGCTCGGCATAAGACACAGTTGTTCCATCTGCCATAAATTTCTGTTGCGCAAGCATCTTTTCCCACAACAACCCCGTGGCTACCCATCCTTCAGTCGCATTTTTATTTCGCTCTACCTCATTACCTGCTTCCCACACGGCCTGTCTATATTCAACCAAACCAGGAGTCGTGCCCTCTATGACGTTTCCAGACTTTATCATGGCAGCCGTCCACTGTTCATAAGAGCCTGTAACTTTTTCCCCTTCCTTCCAAATATCCTCTTGAGTCTTTTTGACCTCTTCGCCTTGTTTATTCAATTCGTCCTGTTTGACAATCATTTCCCCGATCGCCAACCCTGCCTGAATTTTCACGCCTTCCCACGTATCGGAAACGGCATCAAGAGCAAGCCGTTCTTTTTCACTCATTGCCAGTTGTTTATCGCTCAAAATCAAATTCTTATCAACATTGGCGTTCATTTCCATGATGGCGGTACTGCCTTGAGATAGAAGATTCGTCCATTCCAGGCCGGCTTTCCCCAAGTTCTTTAGTACAAACGCATTACGATCCTCTACGTCATTCAGC
>Ga0210377_10002781_pt1 | contig 15133 bp, 13 predicted proteins | sample PLM4_65_b1redo_FD_155480 | JGI IMG/M metagenome (GOLD analysis project Ga0210377, IMG submission 155480) | Groundwater sediment microbial communities from an aquifer in East River, Colorado, USA - PLM4_65_b1 redo | ecosystem: Environmental > Terrestrial > Soil > Riparian zone | place: USA: East... | reverse complement strand
GGCATATATCGGCGCGAATGTATTTCACCTCCCAGTCTATTTCGTCTATTTATGTGCCATGTCTGAGGAAGCAACCAAGTGGGTTTTGGGTATGATGCGATATCGTTCGCGCAGGTGGATCAACAATCTCGCCGCGCAGGTGGATGGGATTTAATACCAGCGCAACGTCAGGAGACGTTGGACTCCATTTAGATTTTCTCTGCATAATTTAAAACATACTCGTCATACGCGTGCATCAGCATTTTCGTGATCCGTCCAATGCTCCCCCTCCCCACTCGTGTTTCATCAATTTGAACAACCGGCACAATGCCGCGTGAACTGGATGTGATAAACGCTTCGTCCACTGCTGATAATTGATCCAGCCTCAATGGTTGGTATCTCACATCCACTCCCCTGCCCCGCGCGGCGCGGAGGACCATGGTGCGCGTGACGCCGAGGAGGATATCACGTTGGGCAGTGTATAAAATCACCTCGCGCTGAGCGCGCTTCGACTTCGTCTCTCGCTGTCGCTCGTCACTCCGCTCAGCGCGAAGAATATAGAAGAAATTACTGGTCATGCCCTCCAAAATACGTCCATTCTTTACCATGAGCGCCTCAAAGATCCCAAGCTCAGCAATGTGCTTTCGTTCCTTGTCACTTGCACTGATGAATGTGGTTGATTTTATGCGCGGGCTATCCCGCTGGATCGTAGTTGTCTCAACACGCACACCTTTCTCGTATACTTCTTGCGGCAACAGCTTAAGCGGCTCAATGGAAACATAAAGCCCACCCAGCTTTGTCATCATCACACGGACACGTGCTTCTCCGGGGCGAAAAGGCTCGAGCAACGAGAGCAGGCTTCGGCGTAGTGATGATGCGTCCACCTTTGGCAGGCGGCGCAAATGGGCAGTTAATCCAATTACACGCGTGCAGCCATCATACGTTCTGAAGGTACTATAGAATCCATCAGGCAACTGACGCGTGATCGCATCCAATGAAGATGGATCAGGGAAATAAATTTCATCGATCGTTGTATGATCTATTTTCCATGTTCGTATCATAATTTGATTATAAGCGCAGTGTCGCATGGCGCCATGGCGACACAATCCTGTGGATAAGCCTTGACATATTGGGCTGGCACAGGGTAAACTCGCTACATAACGCAAGATATTATCTTGCGTTCATTCTAAAGAAAGGAGCGCACTACATGAGCTTGTTTATCTTCACCACCATGATCTTTTCCAGCCCTGCTGCTGGTGTTTTGCCTTTTCGTAGTGCGCCTATAGACCGTTGCTAGGTCTTACCTGCCCTGAATTTTTAGGCTGTGGTGCACTCACCACAGCCTTTTTATTTACCTCACCCCCACCCCTCTCCCGCTTCGACTTCGCTGACGCTCCGCTCAGCGCGAACGGGAAAGGGAGGAGAATGCACAATGACTACAGTACAACCAACCTACGAACCTGCCCTCACATTTGACTTTCGTAATGCCCTCGATCAGAACGGCCTGAAAGGCATCTGGAAGATGATGGTGGACTATCGCGTCCCTTATTTCGGCGCGACCGCCGCGCTGGCTTTCTCTGCGCTGGCAAAGACGTTCACTTACCTGCTCCTGCGCTATTTTGTCGATGATGTGCTTACACAGGGCAAATACATCGGGAACAGCCTGACCCAGACATTCGTTTGGATCGCGGTTGGGTTTGTCGGGTTGGCCGCGTTCGAAGGTGGATTTGCGTTTGTTTCCGGACGTTTGGCTGCCTACACCGCCGAGGGAATCACGCGCCGTCTGCGCGACTTCCTCTTTGACCACATCCAGCGTCTGAGCTTCTCCTACCACGCCACCACGCCGACCGGCGACCTGATCGAACGCGTCACATCGGACGTGGATGCCCTGCGCCGCTTTTTCAGCGAACAAGGCATCGGCATGGGACGGATCATCCTGCTGTTCATCATTAACTTCATTGCGATCCTGAACCTGAACGTGGAACTGGGGTTGGTCTCAGTGGTGGTCATCCCATTCATGCTGCTTGTTTCACTTTGGTTCTTCAAGAAAGTGACCAAGGCGTATGAAGCGTATCAGGCCCAGGAAGCGATACTCTCCACCACCTTGCAAGAGAACCTGACCGGCGTACGTGTGGTCAAAGCCTTTGCCCGGCAGGAGTATGAAAAAGGAAAATTCGAGAAGGACAACTGGGGCAAGTACTTGAAAGGCAAAATATTGCTCTTCATGCACTCGATGTTCTGGCCCCTCTCGGATATTGTGCTCGGCTTCCAAATGTTGTTCGGATTTGTGTACGCGGCGCGTATGGCGATCAATGGCGAGATCACCGTCGGCATGTACATTGCGTATGTCGGTCTCGTTGTCTGGCTGATCTGGCCCATCCGCAACCTGGGCCGCATCATCGTCTCTGCCTCAACCGGGATGGTTTCGTATGGCCGTCTGATGGAAATCGTCAAACAGGTGCGTGAACCGCTCCACGATGGCAAGGTCCAACCGGACGGTCCGGTAAGAGGCGAGATTGCCTTTGAAAATGTCTCGTTCATCTATTCGGACGGCGAGAAGGATGTTTTGAAGAATGTCTCGTTCCACGTCAGGCCGGGACAAGCCATCGCATTGCTTGGTTCAACAGGATCCGGCAAATCATCGCTCGTGAATCTCCTGCCGCGCTTCCATGAATATACAAGTGGACGCATCCTTCTGGACGGCGTGGAGCTGAAGGATTACTCCCGTGCGTACCTCCGCAGGCAGATCGGCATCGTGGAGCAGGAACCGTTCCTGTTCAGCCGCACCATACGGGAAAACATCACGTATGGAGTTGGGCGTGACGTATCACAGGAAGAAGTGGAACGTGCCGCCAATGCCGCGGCGATCCATGATGTGATCATGGGCTTCCCGGACGGCTATAACACGCTGGTTGGTGAAAAGGGCGTGACGCTCTCCGGCGGCCAGAAGCAGCGTGTGACGATCGCACGCACCCTGCTCAAGAACCCGCGCATCCTGATCCTCGATGACTCGACATCATCCGTGGACACGGAGACAGAAGCGGAGATCCGTGACGCGTTGAACGAACTCATGGAAAATCGCACGACCTTCATCATCGCTCATCGCATCCAATCCGTGATGATAGCCGACCTGATCCTTGTGCTGGATAAAGGTGAAGTCATCCAGACGGGAACCCATGAAGAACTGGTTACCCAGCGCGATGGTATGTACCGAAGGATCTATGATATTCAAACAAGGATCGATGAAGAACTTGAGTTTGAAATTTCAAGAGCGAACTAAAGTTCAAAGTTCAAAGGATGACGGATGAAAGATAAAGGATAAATGAAGGAGAAACCGGAATGGCGACAAATGAAACTCCCCAGGATTTGCGAAGCAGAACAAGCGAATTTGCTTTACGAATCATTCGCCTTTACGTCACTCTGCCAAAGACGACAGAAGCCCAGGTGATTGGAAAGCAAGTTCTACGATCTGGCACATCAGTTGGCGCTCACTATCGCGAAGGACATCGGGCGAAGTCCGATGCCGATATCGTCAACAAGTTTGAAGGTGCGCTGCAGGAATTAGATGAAACCGATTATTGGCTTGACCTGCTCGTAAAAGCAGAAATTGTTTCAGCCTCAAAGCTGGAGCCACTTATCAAGGAAACGAACGAATTGATTGCGATATTTACGACAATCGTTACAAAGATCAAGAATAGGATGAACAAGAAATAGAAATGAAACCAGCCTTCCGGTATTCATCCTTCATAATTCATCCTTCATCCTTTTCTTCCTCTCTCTAAGTCTACGGAGAATTACTTATGGCACAAGACCTTATCGAACTCGAAGAAGAAGAATATACATCACAATTAACTGGCGCGGTGTTCAAGCGCATTTTGGGATTGCTCAAGCCGCACTGGAAGTGGGTGTTGGGCTTTCTCATCACCATCGCCGCGACCTCAGTCACTGATGCTTATTTCACATACCTGAATAAGAATATTGTGGATACGGGCATCAACCTGAAGGATACCGCCGCAGTGACGCGCATTGCATGGATCTACGGCTCGATCATCCTCTTCCAGGCGGTGACCGTATTCACGTTCATTTATCTGGCGGGTGTGCTGGGCGAGCGCGTTCAATATGACCTGCGCAAGCTGCTCTTCAATCACCTGCAGGACCTCTCGCTCTCGTACTACGCACAGAACGCAGTGGGACGCCTGATCGCACGCGTGACCTCTGATACGGGTCGCGTCGCCGACCTGCTGACCTGGGGTGTTGTGGATTCGACCTGGGCTGTGATGAACATCATTACATCCGTCACCTTCATGGCGATCATCAACTGGAGACTGGCTTTGATCGTGTTCACCATCATCCCGGTGATGCTCTTTATTGCGATTCAATTTCGCAAGAGAATCCTGGTTGAATTCCGGGTCACCCGCCGTACCAACTCGAAGATCACCGGCGCCTTCAATGAGAACTTCCAGGGTGTGCGCGTGGTGAAGGCACTGCTGCGCGAGGATGAGAACACGAAAGAGTTTCAACAACTGACATCAACGATGTACCGCTCAGCTTATCGGGCGGCGTGGCTCTCAGCGCTCTTCCTCCCCACTGTACAGATCATCGCCGCGGTGGCGCTTGGCCTCATCATCGGTTATGGCGGTACGCAGATCTCGCTGGGTCTCATGACCATCGGTGGCATTCAAGCCTTCGTCTCGTATCTTACGTTCATGATGTGGCCCGTGCAGGACCTTGCGCGCGTCTATGCGGAAATGCAACACTCCATCGCGTCAGCTGAGAGAATCTTCAAATTAGCGGACACCGCGCCCGAGGTCCATGATAGACCCGATGCCATCGAAGCGAAGACACTGATGGGCGAGATCGAATTCGAAAACGTGGATTTCTATTACGAAGACCGCAAGCCCGTCCTCACCGACTTCTCGCTGAAGGTCAAGCCCGGCGAGATGATCGCTCTGGTCGGTCCCACCGGTGGAGGCAAATCCACGCTCGTGAATCTTCTCTGCCGCTTCTACGAGCCGCGCAAAGGCGTGATCCGAATCAACGGGCATGACTATATGGACTACAAGCTCGCTTCCATACACAGCCGGATCGGGATCGTGCTTCAGACGCCGCATCTCTTCTCGGGCAGTGTGCGCGACAACATCCGTTATGGACGCTTGGACGCGGGCGATGAGGAAGTGATCGAAGCCGCGAAGATCGCCGGTGCACATGACTTCATCGTGACGCTCGAAAAGGGCTATGACCAGAACGTTGGCGAGGGCGGCAACCTGCTCTCGGTTGGACAGAAACAGTTGATCAGTCTCGCGCGCGCGGTGCTGGCTCGACCCGAATTGTTCATTATGGACGAAGCCACTTCATCGGTGGATACATTGACCGAGGCTCTCATTCAGAGAGGCATGGAAGCGTTGATGAAAGGACGCACATCGTTTGTCATCGCACATCGCCTGTCAACCATCCGGCGTGCAAACAGAATTATCGTGATCGAGAATGGAAAGATCGCCGAACAAGGCACGCATGCCGAGTTGCTGAAAACGCACGGACATTACTACCGCCTGTACACGCAGCAATTCCGTCACGAATTGGAAACGCAATATGGATTATCGGAAGCAATAGGCATTCAGGAGCAGGAAGAAGAACCTGAAGCGATTGCAGCAGATTAATGGCATGACTGTCGCCCTGAAGGCGACAGTCATGATCTGATTGATTTGTGGTATATCGTCTACGCCATACTACAACCAGCGATATTTATAATAAGCAGGCCAATAAAGGTGATAAAGAGAACACGAAAAGTTCGTTGTTTTTTGGTCAAGCTGCCAGCTACAAGAAGAATGAAATATGAAAGGTAAGATAGTCCAATCAATAACCACGCGAGATCACTTGCAGGACCGGGAAAGGGTCCCCGGTTCATCAATTTAAAGTCTATTCCAATTGCGTTCAGAATCCACGCTATAACCCCTGCCAGGCCCCCGGGAAGAAAAAAGAGTGCAACGAGAAATTCTCCAAATATTTCGCCTATTTCGTCTGACCAGTCCCAGTCATATCCGAGTCTGAGAAACATGCGATATCTGAGATAAGCAAAAATTCCTGTTGCGATGATTACCCCGATCAAGTAAGTCGCCAGGAATAGCAATGGACGTCTTTTCGTGGTTACAACATTAGGAGTTTCTTGATGAACGATATCTTTGGAGATCTGAGGTTTCATGGATAATCTCTGTGTATAAATATACTATACAACCCTTGATAACATAATTAAAGTACTCACGCGTAATCTGACAGGTCTTATCCATATACTCTGTTCAAATTTACTGAATGAAACAACTTCGTGGAGATAGAATGAAAACCGAATATATTCCATTTACAAAAGAAATGATTCCCGACGCGGGAAAACTTTTGGCAGAACGTCACACACACCATCGCAAGAGCTTGCCTTTGTTACCCGCACGATTTGAAGACCCGCAGGTTGCGACCAAAGCCGTGGAAGCCCTGTGGCAAAAGAAACTAAAGAACGGATATGCTGCCTGCCGCGCTGGCAAGATGGTCGCTTATTTGATCGGTGAAACCATGACTCCGCCCTGGGGTCGAAGCGGATACATCTATCTGCCTGGTTATGCACTTGCTGAGGATGAAAGTCCGGCAGTCCTTCAAGACTTGTACGCCTTGTTGGGTGATGACTGGGTGAAGAAAGGAATCTTCAATCATTATCTGTATATCTCTGTAGCAGATGCGAAGATTCTGGAGGCCCTGTTTGACATAGGCTTTGGCAAGGAGCGCGTGGACGCGTTGCTGGACTTTAGCACACTGGAAATCCCCGATGTGGAGGAGCCAGCTGGTGTGATCATCCGGCAGGCAGGCCAGGGAGATAATGCGTATCTCGGGAGTCTCTCGAACGTGATCTTTCGAGCTCTGGCAAAAGCGCCTTACTGGCATCCGACCGTCCCGGAGGATTGGGATGATTTGTTGGAAGGCTGGTCTGAACTGGCCGATGATAAAGAGTGGACCGTCTGGCTGGCGCTCGAAAATGAGGAAGCGCTGGGAACTGTAGGGTTCACATCGCAAAACGAAGCGGATACGGACATGCTCGCTTCCCCACGTACGGCCTATCTCAGTGTCGCGGCAACAAAACCCCAGGCCCGTGGACGCGGCATCAACACGGTCCTTAGCTGGCATGGTTTGAAGCAGGCACGCGAGGATGGTTTTGAAATTTGCTACACCAATTGGATCAGCCCCAACCTTTTGGCTTCCCGTTTCTGGCTCCGCTTTGGTTTCAAGGATGTGGCCTATCGCATCGCAAAAAAGGTCAGCCCAATGATCGCATGGGCAAGAGATGATTGAGAGTACGGTGGTCGAGTAGCCCAGAGCGATAGCGAAGGGCATATCGAAACCACCACTAAGCAAAACAATATCAGTTACAAGAGTAATTTTGTAACTTGTTGGTTTCGATACGGCTCGGGTCTCGATACGCCCGGCAATCGCAGGCTACTCGACCAGCGAGCCTACTCAACCAACGGAGTATTAATATCATGAACAAGAATAGTTTACTAACAACCTATGACAAAGACCTGCGGTTGCGCATCATGTACCCGGAAGCTCGCCGCGAGATCACCGGCGATGTGGTTCGTTTTATCCGTAAGGCGCCCGGCATGAACTTTGTGTCGTTCACATTCGCAACTGAGCCGGATTTGGAGCGCGTCATCGATAACGAGGTGGAATACTTCGTCCCGATGGAACAACCTTTCACCTGGAAGGTCTATGACCACGATCGGCTTCCGAGTTTGGAGTCGAAGCTGGTAGCGCGCCAGTTTGTCGGCGATGAAGACCCGGCTGATGTGATGGTGCTCGATTTGAACGATGCCCCTGCACACCTGTTCCAGCCTGTGCAAGCGGATATTCGTCGCGTCACTGATCTGGATGGACTCAAGGATGTCATTACCGTTTTGGATAAAGTTTGGGGCGGTCACAACACCTGGGTCAATGACCGGCTTGGGATGCACTTGCAGGTCCCCGGCTATTTGAGTGTGTATGTTGCTTATGTGGAAAACAATCCAGCTTCCATCGCGTGGACCTATTTCCCCAGGGGACACTTCGCCACGCTGTTTGCCGGGTCAACGATCCCTGAATATCGCAAGCAGGGACTGTATACCAGTCTGCTCTCAATGAGACTCAAAGAGATCCGTGAGCGAGGCTATCAATTTGCCGTTGTAGAAACGGGAGCCATGAGCAAGCCCATCGTGGAAAAGCACGGCTTCCAACACCTGACCACCGTGTACGATTACGAGTGGAAAGGGAATTAACTCCCTGCAGAATTAGCAATTCTGTGAAGGGTTTGGATATGAAAACAGCCTGCCGACCCGAAGGGGGTCGGCAGGCTGTTTTAGTCACACACGTATTTATCTGGCTCGAGCCCAGCCGCGCCCAATTAAGAAACCAAAGATCATTGGGATGAGGCATGTGAGCAACGCAACAATAGCCAAATACAATTCAATACCTGCACCACTGGACAGAGAATAAGAATAAATAAACAAGGCCACTAAAAAAAGTATTGGCGAAATCAAGAGGTAGATTCGTCTGGAACGCCTGTACCGTACACGCCAATCGAGAATCGGCAATGCCAGGACATCATGATAGATCTCATAGCTCATCTCGTTTTTGTTGACAGTATCGACGGCGCGCAATAGACGGATATCCTGACTGGTCAATCGCTGAAGTAAGGGCTGAATTTTTTGTGGGGAGGAATCTGCATAACTTGCCAGGTCACTTACCCGCAGAGCGATTTTTGTACCCGATGGAGTTACCAGGTATTGAAAGATTCTCGAGGCCAACAACCGCTGAGAGCGCTTGAGTCGCCACATCACTGCATCCAGGTGTGTCTTTACGATTTTCCCGGCGCCACCTAAACTCTTGAGAGTGGTCAGGCGCAAAAGGTTCGATTGTAATTTGATTTCCTGGTTCCAAAGCCGTTCCATCACCAATTGAAGGTAGGGCGTCTCGATCATTCTTGAGGCATCCTGTTCGATCGCGCCATGGCCTGTCTGCTGTAGAGATACCTGACCCGACTTCAGCTGTTTGAGCACTTCCTCCACGAGCCCTGCCTCAATCTGAATTGCCGGCTTCCCTTCCAGATATAACTCGTTATATTTCTCAATTGGCTTCTCTATGGCTGACCGTGCTGCGGCATCATCGAGATGCTCGAGACGCAGGTAGTTATCGAACAGTATCGGAATGCGTCCTTCAAACCGGTCAAGCTTTGCCAGCCCATCCTCCCTGATGGAGATGAGGAAACTGACGGGGGCAACGGTTTGCATCACTGCCCGCGAGAATTGGATGGTGAACTCATCCTCTTCCGGATGATATAGGAAATACTCTTCGAACTGGTCGAGCACGATCATCAGACGGTGGCCCAGCCGCGTGGTGCACTCTGTCAGGAATTCAGTGAACGGTAAATTTTTATCCGGAGCAGGTACCAGGTTTGGCAGGGAGGCGAGCATCGTTTTCAGCCTCTCCAGGGGATCTTCCTTCCAATCCGAATTGTAGATGATGGTCAGATCGGTTCGCTGGGAGAGTTGATGGACTGCGCCGGCTCGCAACGCAGAGGATTTCCCGACCCCACTTGGACCATACAGGATGGTCAGAGGCGACGCGAAAAAATTGGCTGTGATAAGCCGCGTGTCTTTTTCACGTCCAAAGAAGAAAACAGCATCCTTCTCGGTATATGGGATCAGCCCTTGATAAGGCGAATTGCGCGGCTGAGAATTTCCGTTCATGGAATTACGCCTCAGCTCCTTTTTGCGCGGATATTTCCTGAACAAATTCGCTTAGGGCTATCTCATAGACTTCAACTCCCCGTTTTTGCCAGAATTTCCGCTCCATCAGGGACGGTTTATGTTGAATTCCCCAGGATGTCAGATCGGAAGAACGACGGGAGTCCTGGATTCGGTTCAGGACCACACGCAGATTCCAATCACGCAGGCTGTACCCAAGGAAGAGGAAATGTCGCGATTGAAACGACTGGGCAAAAATGGCGGGGATGGCTCTATTCCTGGTCATGCGCGCCAGGAAATCCACATAGTCATCTTCTGTGATCACATATTGATCGCGTTCAGGATCGCTGCGATCCACTGCGCCATGCATTTTATAGATGACCGTAACTGCCTGTAGATCGATATCCAGCTTGTTCGGGCTGATTTCAATCGCCTTGTTCGAGCCATGCTCAAACCATAGGATCCGGTCGCCTGCTTCGGCTTCGCTTGTATGAATCACAAGGTCATACGGGCGTCCCTGCTTCTGGAAGGCGCGCTCGACGAGGTCGTCATAATTTGTGGTCACGATCAATAGTGGTTTTTCTATACCAGCCAGAAAGGTATGGAGAGGGGTAAGCGGGAAGTTCCGATTGAATATATTGTGCAATGTGCGATTGAGAGGTGTACGCCCGCCCACGAGGCTGTAATACTGAGCAACTTTGGCAAGGTCAACGGTTTCGTCTTTGGGAAAATCCACCTTCTTCGCCAGATAATTTGCCAGTTCGGTAGCGGAGGGAAGATGTTCCTGGTTTTCACCCTCGGTCTCCGAATCCCAGGTGAGGGAAGCGCCCGCGCCCAAAAACGGGATTACGGACCCTTCATTCAAACCATCAAAGATCAGCCGATAAGGAGGAGAGAATTGGCTTGAGGGCTGGCTCACGATTTTTCTCCGGAATGCAATTATTTAAATTCCATAGATAACAGAGGTATTACAGGCAGGTAATTTCCCTCGGATTGAACAGGCTCTCAAATCACTACTTTTATTATAGCATGGACTGTCAAGAGGGATTTGATCATTACAGGCGGTATTGGATAGGTAAAGCTTACCGGATCATTCAGAAAAAATCGCCCACTGCCGGTTCCATAAGCAAGCCCATCGTGGAAAAGCACGGCTTCCAACACCTAACCACTGTATATGATTATGAGTGGAAAGGGAATTAGCATTCACCCTGCCCTTCGCGAAGGTGTCCCCGCCGAAGGTGGCAAAGGACAGAAAGGTTATCCACCCAGTTCTTTATCTCAGGTGTATTTTGATCTTTTTATAGGGTCTGAAATATTCGACGGTGATGCTGGCAATCAGCCCTGCCAATACAGCAAGCAATGCGGCGGCGATCCATTTGAGGATTGTAGTCATGTTTTCTCCTGATTCTGCAAATGCGGCTTCTTCATTGAAGACATGACGTGGATCCTTTGAGTGGGTACAAAAGAAAACTTACAGAAAGGATAGAACAAAAACCGCCTGTCGAAATTGTTTGTCAGGCGATTTTGTTTGGATGGCGGTTTAGTTTTCCGAGAATGTGACCGGGTCTTCGGGGTGTTCTTCATTCCATTTTGTAACCAGTTCGTCTTCGGCAAAGGAATTCCTAAAATGAGTATTATGTGATCGCCATTCATCTCCATCGTACTGCCATGCATTTGTACTTGCGCACAGGGGATTTTGGTTGTATTCTTGTTACAATAAAGTAGGGATAATGAACGAAGCCGATACTTGCCGCACCTACGTTCTGCCAAAACTCAAATCTGCTGGCTGGGAGGATGAGTACATTTCCGAGCAGATGGTGTTGACGCCTGGGCGTATTGTGCCCATCGGCGACAGGCACACCCGCAGGGAAGGTTTGCGTCCTGATTACACATTGTTCATTCGGCAGAACATTCCCATCGCGGCTGTGGAAGCCAAAGCGGACTATGCCCACCCTGCCAAGGGATTGCAACAAGCCATTCAATATGCTGAAATGCTCAACGTAAAGTTTGCCTATTCGAGCAATGGCAAAGGGATCGTTGAGCATGATTTTATTACAGGCATGGAACGCGATATTGATTCCTTCCCGTCATCGGATGAGTTGTGGGGAAGATTAAAAGGCACGTTCAAATTCGAAGATAAAAAAGATGAGACCGATTCATTATCAGCATATTGGGAAGAAGTCGGCGGGAAAAGACCATATTATTTTCAGCGAGTTGCGATAAACAAGGCTGTGAACGCTGTACTGACAGGACAGAATCGTATCCTGTTGACAATGGCAACAGGGACAGGGAAAACCTTTGTTGCATTTCAAATCGTCTGGCGATTATGGAAATCTAAACGCAAGAAACGCATTTTGTATCTGGCTGACCGGAACGTTCTGGTTGACCAGGCCAAAGACCGCACCTTCTCACCAATGGGACAGGCATTGCACAAGATTAAAGGCAAAGCCACCAAGAGTCGTGAAGTTTATTTCGCTTTGTATCAGGCTTTGGCGAACCCTATTACTGGTGAAAACCTTTACGAGAAATATCCCAAAGATTTCTTTGATTTGATTATTGTGGACGAGTGCCATCGCGGCTCGGCAAATGAATTGGGCAGTTGGCGCAAGATACTGGATTATTTTGACTCTGCAACAAAAATTGGTATGACGGCTACACCGAGGCGCACAGATAATGTTGATACCTACAATTATTTCGGTGACCCGATTTATACATACAGCCTGCGGCAAGGCATTGAAGACGGCTTCCTTGCGCCCTATCGTGTGTATCGTGTCATTCCTGATGTGGATGCGAGTGGATTGCAAATTGACCCTGGCGTGCTGGATCGCTTCGGACGAGAAATCCCGCCTGATTTATATGGGACAAAAGACTTCGAGCGCGTGGTGTCTTTGCTGGCACGCACAGAAATTGTCGCAAAGCATTTGACAGATTATCTAAAACGAACAAACCGCTTTGACAAGACGATTGTATTTTGTGTTGACCAGGAACATGCACTGGACATGCGCAAAGCACTAAACAACCTGAATGCTGATTTGTCAAAAATTCATGTGCATTATGTGGCAAGAGTTGTCAGTGATGAACACGCAGTCGGGCGCGGACATTTGGATGATTTCCAGGACCCTGAAAAAGAAACGCCTGTCATTCTCACCACTTCGCAAATGCTGACCACAGGCGTTGACGCGCCCACCTGCCGCAATATTGTGTTGTTCAAGCCGATCAACTCGATGATCGATTTCAAGCAGATCATCGGGCGCGGGACACGCGTTTCGGAAGAGCATAATAAGTTCTGGTTCACGATTATTGATTATGTGGGTGCGACGCAGTTATTTTACGACCCGGCTTTCGATGGCGACCCTGTGCGGGTGATGAAATCTGAGATTGATGCTGAAGGCAATGAGACAAAGATCGAAGATAGCGAAGATGGCACGCTTGAACCCGAGAAAGACCCTAAGGGTTTTGAGAAACCCTTAGGGTCTATAGGCGAATTGCCGCGCAAGTATTATCTCGATAATGTTCAAGTGTATATCGCAGGTGAGCAAGCCTTTGAACTTGACCCTGAAGGTAATGTTCTCAAGACAGTTCAATTCACGGACTACGTAACAGAAAACATTCGCCGTTTGAATTTGACGGCTGAGCATTTGAAGCAGAATTGGTCGAAAGCTGAGCAGCGGATTGAGATTTTGAACCAACTGCGTTCACGCGGCATTGACCCTGACCACCTTGCGCATGTGGTGCATCAGGAAGAAGCCGACGCATTGGATTTATTGTTGCATGTGGCATATAACGCCCCATTGGTAACACGGCGCGAACGTGCTGAGAAATTACGTCAGAAGAAAGCCAATTTCTTCAATACGTTTACGCCTGCGGCAAGGGAGATTTTGGATACCTTGCTGGAAAAATATTCTGATTATGGAATTGGCGAATTTGACCAGTTGCCGCGCGTGTTACAGGTTTCACCATTTGATCGTTATGGTTCGCCGTATGAGATATATCAGTTGTTCGGCGGGGCGGAGAAGCTATTGCAGGCCGTGGATGAGTTGCAGAAGTTTTTGTATGAATGAAATAAAAATCCTAAGGGTCTTTAAGACCCTTAGGATTTTGGTATGGAATAAAAATGACCAGCCCTACCCCACTTCTTTATGACACCTACTATCACATCTACAATCGCGGCGTGAATGGCGAGAATATTTTCTTTGAAGAGCGAAATTACGACCTCTTTTTGCGATTGTACGAAAAGCATCTTTTACCAGTGACGGATTTGTTTGCGTATTGCATGTTGAGAAATCATTTTCATGTAAATCTGAGAGTGAAATCGGAAGAGGAAATTATTGAATATAAAGAGACCCTCGAAAAAAAGACCCTAAAGGTTTCTTCCGCGAACAGTCGTCAAGGCGGGCTAGGGAGTCTTCCAAATGAGGAAGTGAATCGGGTGAGAAAACCCTTAGGGTCTCAGTACGTAAGTGACCAATTCTCGAATTTCTTCAATGCTTATGCCAAGACGATCAATAAGGCATATGGAAGAACCGGAAGTTTGTTCCAGCATCCGTTTGGACGCGTGCCGATTACAAGTGACCGTCAGTTTTGGAATGTGATTGCGTACATTCATCAGAACCCACAGAAACATAAGTTTGTGACGGATTTTCGGGATTGGAAGTATTCGTCGTATGGGATAATACTGTCTGATACAAAAACGAGTGTGAATCGGAGTGAGGTTTTGAAGTGGTTTGGAAGTAAAGATGAATACTTGGAACTTCACAAGGAATGGGTAACGGACGCGCAGAGCAAGTGGTTTGCAGAAGAGGATTTTGATTAAAATAAAAAAATTAGACCCTAAGGGTTTTCAAAACCCTTAGGGTCTATAAACGACAAGGATTACATGCCAAAGAAGACATCAACATCACAACCACAAAATTCAAAAGCCTCGCTCTCTTCGTTGATCAAATCCTCCCGCGATATTATGCGGAAGGATGCGGGGTTGAATGGGGATTTGGATCGGTTGCCGCAGTTGTCGTGGATTTTGTTTTTGAAGTGTTATGACGATTTGGAAATTCGGCGGGAGGAGGATGCGAAGGCGACGCGGCAGAAGTATAAGCCGATCATTCCGCCGCCGTATCGCTGGCGGGACTGGGCGTCGAATGAGAATGAAGGGGCGACGGGCGAGGATTTGATCAAGTTCGTCAATGATGGCTTGTTGCCAACACTGCGCGGGCTGACGGGCTCGGATGAACGCTTGAAGGTGGCGGAGGTTTTCAAGGAGACGTACAGCCGTATGCTCTCGGGCTATCTGCTGCGGGACGTGGTCAACCTGGTGGATGAAATCCACTTTCAGTCGAAGGATGAGATTTTCACGCTGGCGCATTTGTATGAGTCGATGCTGAAGGAGATGCGCGACGCGGCGG
>Ga0210377_10002780_pt1 | contig 15134 bp, 11 predicted proteins | sample PLM4_65_b1redo_FD_155480 | JGI IMG/M metagenome (GOLD analysis project Ga0210377, IMG submission 155480) | Groundwater sediment microbial communities from an aquifer in East River, Colorado, USA - PLM4_65_b1 redo | ecosystem: Environmental > Terrestrial > Soil > Riparian zone | place: USA: East... | reverse complement strand
TGCGATCAACTCCAACACAACTTTGGTTTTAAACTCGGCGCTGAAGGTTCTGCGTTGTACCATTCTGGACTCCATTTCTTTGCGATTCTACCCTATGGGTAGTGTCCAGATTCTTGGGTCCATTAGATATACTTACTTATTTACCCCCATTCATCGCAGCTATGTTCATGGTAGCAGGTGTTCCTATATTCATTGAGATCTATAAAGTAACGAATAACTTGAGTACTTCCATAATAATCACTATTTTATATGAAGTTTTGGTCTTGATCGGGGGGTTCCTAACTAAAATTTGGCAGAAACTCGAAGGAAAATGGACTGAACGCATTGCTGATTATATTGACACAATCCTTCAAGCTCTTTTCTCCGGTTACCGTCGTCGTTATCTTGAATATATTTCTTATCATCATCGCTTTTTTGATGTTAAGGGATTGCGTACTCAAGGACCATATAGCCTAGATCTCGAAAAAGTTTTTGTGCAATTGAGTGTTGATCCTACGCCTGCCCATCAAATTACTTCTAATCCCCTCCAAAGCATTCCCGAACATTTACGATCTGGGACTCACGCAATCTGGAAATATATTAATACTAACGGGATGGAAAACCATAATCTAGTGATCCTTGGTGCTCCAGGATCAGGTAAAACTACCCTTCTCAAACACATTGCATTGGCTCTTGCTATGCCAGCCCATCGTCGCAAAAAAATTGAGGCTCCTCAATTGTTGCCGGTCTTATTGTTTTTGCGTGATCATGCCAATGATATCAGCGCTATGCCAGACATCAAATTGGCTAAATTAATTCGAAACCAATTTATAAGAAGACAAGCACCTGTTCCGCCGGATGGTTGGTTGGAAAACCAACTAGACCAGGGAGCTTGCTTGGTGATGTTCGATGGACTGGATGAAGTTGCGGATTTAACCATTCGCAATAGTGTAGTTAAATGGGTGGAACAATGTATGAGTGCCTATAGTAAAAATCGCTTTGTGCTTTCATCGCGTCCTCATGGATATAAAACTAATCCACTTGAAAAAGTCACTGTTCTACAAGTAAAACCTTTTACTAGCACTCAAGTGAAACAATTTGTTTACAATTGGTATCTCGCTAATGAGATGATGAGTTCTCAGCGCGATGACCCGGGAGTCCATACCGATGCTAATCTTGGTGCGGATGATCTACTCAAACGTATTTACAACACACCAACGTTAAGCGAACTTGCTGTAAATCCTCTTTTGCTTACAATGATCGCAACAGTCCATCGCTTTCGTAGTTCATTACCCGGGCGTCGTGTAGAGCTCTATGCCGAGATTTGCGAGGTTTTTCTTGGTAAACATCACGAATCACATGGTGTAACATCCAACTTAACCCCAGCGCAAAAACAACGCGTTATACAGCCATTAGCTTATTATCTGATGCGAGAAAACACTCGAGAGATTAAAATTACTAATATTCAACCAGTTATTGAGACTCACCTAGCTGCTGTAAGCCCAGACATAACCTGTACGGATTTCATAAAGGATATTAGAAAATAATAGCGGGCTTATGGTTGAACGTGAAAGTGGAGTATATACTTTTTCCCACCAGACATTTCAAGAATATCTTGCTGCTGTTCACATACTTGAGAACAGGCTTGAGGGTAAATTGGTTGATTGTGTGGAAGAATCGTGATGGCATGAGACCATTCGTCTTTACTGTGCGCAAACGGATGCATCCGATATTGTTCAGGTTTGTCTGAATGCCAAGTCTGCTTTAACTTTGGGTTTGGCGATCGATTGTATGCAAGAAGCTCGCGAGGTTAATTTGGAAGTGAGAAAGAATTATAATAACCTAATTGAAAAAGGAATCGAGTCTTCGGACCTAGAGCTTCGTCGTTTGATAGCAGAAGCCTATCTTGCTATCCGACTCAATAAGCGTTAATGTATCGTGTTGATGATAGCGTTTATATAGATGCCAGTTTGATTACTTGTGCCGAATATCAACTTTTTATTGATGATATGCGTGCACAAGGAAAAAACGTTCAGCCAGATCACTGGTTATCTTTTCAATTTCCAAAAGGACAGGCGCAATCGCCCATACTGGGCATTCGAGCTTCTGATGCAATTGCATTTTGTAAATGGCTGACAATACGAGAAAGTAGAGTATGGCAATATCGGCTCCCAACACAAAGTGAGGCCGAACTTTATCCGCTTCCTCAGTTGAAATTTTCACATACAGGATATTGGATTTCATCTTTGTCAACTTCGTCAGCAATAATTTGGGCAGTAGACAATTCTAAGTTGGCTTTAACTTACAATATTAATGTAACCCGCGACAGAGATGTCGCTCAGGAATTTGCAACTAATTTACATAGTCGTTTTTTGGTTGCTTCTGATTCTAGGTTGGATTTACACAATATTTATACTGTTGTTAGAAATAGGGCATTGTCTCGTAAGAGCGACACTGATCTTGCTGGTGCGTTGAATAAATTTATCGTACGGGAGCCTACTAAATACCATGCTGCTGAAGAGGATTTTGATTTTGCAATTGGGGCAATTCGTAATCAAATTCATGGACTTGAGGTTAATCTTGTCGAGGACAGTGAAATTAAGCATGCTCGTGCCCAAGATATATACTTGATGTGTGACGTCAGCAGAAAATTAGATGCTAATCTTGCTAGTGATCTTGCTCTTGCTCGCGATCGTTGCATCGGGCGGGCGTTAAATCGCTCTAATAATCGAATAGCTGATTTTATAAGAGCTTATTCTGCTGACATCGACTTAATCCTTTCAGGTTTCATCGACATTGCTCTGAATATTTTAATTCTTAAATTAAGAAGAGCTGGATTGTATATGGCTTTTGAGGGTGTTCGTATTGTAACAGAACGTAACCTTTAGTAAGTGGGATATTTATAGCTTCAAGACTCTTTAGAAGATAAGATGTGCTTTAAGACTTCTAGGTTTAGATTTTGGAGCATCTATGCAATAATTCGATTTAAAAAAGATAAAATTATTTCCTTGAACCCTTTACCTTGATATTGGATATATATTTTACGATATTTTTTGAATAGCTTCGTGTTTGCTATGCCAGGTATTGTTTCGGCTTTTTTTAGCAATTCAGTTATCTTGTAAATTTTATTTTCTTGTTCTTTTTTGTCGTCGGGCTGATTGGATAGCGAATCAATTAGGGCGATAGCTTGGATTAGACTGTCAAAACCTTCGAATATGCTTTTAGAATAACCGTATGGGTCAAATAGCAAGGCTTTATTATATAACTCAAAAACGGTATCCCACTGCTCGTTTTGTAACGCGAGGTTTGCCTCATTAATTATATCGTCGGCAAGGATTAGATTCTCCATATTTTTTAATGCTTCTTCTGCATCAGGAAATTCCATACCTTTTGCGTTTGCAGCTTCTATTGCAGCATTAAGAAGATTTGTTGCTGCGGCTGCATCACGTGCAGCAATATAGGAACGCGCGCGGCGATAATATTGCTCGGCAGCGCGTGGCAGGGAAGTTGAAGATTCTCCGCTGATACGTTTTATCTCTGCTTTGGCGATATGATCTTTGGCACGTGTATTTTCTGGATCTAAGTTTCAAGACCTGTCGATATAATTTGATGGCACTTTCGTATTCTCCTCCATAGTAGGCGTCATCAGCGTTGACTAAAAAATCTGTCAAGCTTGAGGGGAGGGATAATATGGCTTTCTCTGCAGTTTGAGAACCATTCTGCATCATTTCATTGAGAAGATTGCGTACTTGCTCTCTGAGCTCACGGTTCTTTTGAACTGCATCCAATAATAACCCGTAAACATCACTGTCTTCAGGATTCGTCTTCAACCATTGTCGGGTTTGCTCCATGCCTCGCCATACATCGCTGGGTCTTTGACTGCTCAATTGGATTAACACAGCATCTAACTGCGATTTGCGTTTATTGGGGGTTTTCCCCGGATTCACTTTACTTGACATAAGTAATCTCTAGTTTGTAAATAAAAATCATTGTGAGTGGGGTTCCTTATCGAATAGACTTGCATAGCGGTTTTATAGGTCAAAATAGAAAATGTGAAGTCTTGCCAATTGGAAGGGATGATGCGTGTTTCGTAGTGATATAGTTTATGCTGTTTGATGCAAGAGTGCCAATGACACGCAATGTATGTGACGTTCAAGAAAACATAATTTTTGCATTTTTATTTGAGTCCAAGCGACTTTTGCAATCTTTCCCATAACACCGCAATTAATAATGCACCCAACCCCGCACTCCCAAACAGCCATGCCGATGTAGAGCGCAGATAGGGGATCGGTGATACCAAAAAGCTTTCCTCGTTAGATTTATATGGAATTCCATTTGGATTGGAGATTTGAAAATAAAATTCAATTTTGCCTTTTGGTGGTTTTTCTGCCAACGAAAAATTAAACTGCATTGTCTTTCTTCCATGCGGTGGAACTGCAAGATCAAGAGACAGACTTTGACCAGCAACAGGCATTGCCATAACACCTGGATCTTCGAAAATCAAAGTAATTGTTCCATCGAATGCAGTATCGTCCGAATTTACAATAGGAACATTGATGGTGTTCTGATCTTGTACGGATAAATACTTTGGATAGGTGTAACTCGCAGTTACGCCTGACGAAATCGTCCAGGTTACAGGACCATTTTTAGGGATTAAGTAAAATACCCAAATAATAATTATTATAGCGATAAGAGAAGAGATTACAATTCGTGGTTTATTCAACACTTTTATTAATGTTGAAGCCCAAATCTTGAAAGATGAACTGCGCGTCTCTGGATTTTCAGTTGAACCTGTTTCTGGGATACCTACTTTTGATTTCTTATCATCTTTTGAAATGTCAGGTTTATGGTCTGGAATTTCAGAAACAAGCGATTCGGCTTCCTTTGAAAGCTGTGCCTTGTAGTTTTCAACATCTGTAGCAAATGCTTCAAACTTGTCTCGCAAATATGTACCAGTGATCGAACTTTTCAATCGCAATTCGCGGAGGCGCGTTCTGAGTTCGATAACTAGCAATGGGTATTTTATCGCATCCTGAAGCAACTCCTGGCTGAATTCTGTAAGCTCTCTATTTTCTAACCATAGTTTAAATAAAAGATCGTATCCCTCTGGATCGCTCCCTTCAGCGGGATTGTCGAGCATTTCACGGATTGCGCGGAGTTGATTGCTATAAGGCAACATAATTGATGACTTAATACAGTTTTTTGGTGATTAGGGTGGAGGGACACCAAAAGTTACATAATCAGCAAGCACCCAGCCTTCCTGTGTAGCCCCGTTGCTGTCCCATCTACAGCGATACCATGTGAATTGAGTTACTTCTTTCCTTTCCAGAATGATAAGTGGATGGTTCTCCGTTAGTCTTTCGATGAGTGTTCCATTCGGCTCGGTCCATGTACTTGCAATCCCTTTATTGATATACCCAACGCCGAGAATGGCCTCTGTAGGAGTGGGTGTCAAGGTCTCGGTAAATGCAGGTTCAGGAGTATTCGTATTTATGGTCTGGGTATTTGTTGCAATAACGGGTTCGGTGTTTGTTGGAATAGCCTCTGGACTTTCAGTTGCTGATGCGATGATGATGGCAGGCGTATTGGTCGGAGCTTGTGTAAAAAGCCCGGTTAGGCTTCCATTGTTATATAACGGGTAAATAACAACGATCAACAATAAAATAATGCCTGCAGCTCTGAACAACCTAATTTGGCTCAATTGTCTTTCAATATAATTGAGTAGTGGGTTGCCTGAACTCATAACGATCTGGGCAGCTTCTATAGTATTTTGCAATTGACCGATGGGCATCAATACTTTCATGACGCCGCGTTTTTTTAGCGCAGTCTCCGCTCGTAAAAGATCTTGCAAACTTTCAGACTCTTTTTTGATTAATTCATTGGTTGGATCTAGTAAAAGTGATTTGTTGTATAGTTCCACAGCCTCTTTCCACTTGTTCTCGCTGAGTGCCGTTTTTGCTTTTTGCCAGAATTCATCCGCAGTAAGCAGGTTCTGCATATTATTTAATGCGTCTTCTGCCTCAGGATATTTCATGCCTTTTCCTTCAGCTGCTTCAATTGCAGCAGTAAGAAGATTGATCGCTGTGACTACATCGCGTGCCGCAATAAAGGAACGTGCACGGCGATAATATTGCTCTGCAGCACGCGGCAGGTTAGAGCTGGACGCGCCAGTGATGCGTTTGATCTCTGCTTTGGCGATATGATCTTTGGCACGGGTATTTTCGGGGTCCAACTTTAAGACGCGTTGATATAAGGCGATGGCGCGTTCATACTCCCCCCCGTAATAGGCATCATCTGCATCGGCTAAGAAGTCTGTCAAACTCGAAGGGATGGACAGCAAAGCATTTTCTGCAGATTTAGAACCATTTTGCATCATTTCAACGAGCAGGTTGCGTACCTGTTCTCTTAGTTCGCGATTTTTCTGAACGGCGTCCAATAGCAACCCGTAAACATCCTTATCTTCGGCGTCATCCTTCAACCACTGACGGGCCTGTTCCATGCCGCGCCAAACGTCACTAGGTCTTTGACTGCTCAATTGGATCAGTACAGCATCTAGCTGGGATTTGCGTTTGTTGGGTGTCTTTCCGGGATTTGTTTTGCCTGGCATAGATAATCTCCAATGTGCGTTTGAAGAGAAATGATCAAAATATCGGAAAGTTCTTTAGTGCCTGCTTGATCGCATCGAACAATCTGGTGAATTCGAGTTTTGAACCATTTTCTCCAACTGCTTCCATGAGATGTTGTTGTGCCTGTAAGAGTTGTTGTTGCGCCAGATGAACTTCAGTAAGAGCCTTAAAATATGGGCTATTTGGTTTCGATTTAAGTGTAAGTTCAGCTTCGGTTAACCCCAGTTCATCTTCAGCGTATTCGATGAGGGCTGTTCGCAGTTTTTCGATTGAATCGAAACTTTGTTTTGGGTCTAAGCCTCTGCGGATGATTCTTTTTATGTTGTCATCCAGCATCAGATCGCGTTGATAAAAGTCGGGATTATCTGTCCAATAACGGCGCCTGATTTCTGCAACTGGAGACGCAAGTTCCTGTGTTGGACGAGGTCCGATGGGCCTTGTCGGATCGTCTGGATCAACAAATGTATGCCCAATATATAAAGCTGCGCCACAGAATAAGCGCAGATCATCCACAATATTTTGTTTTTCACCAGGCCCATCATTTAAAGTGGTCGTTACATTCCAATCAATTAGCTTGACTTGCTGGTTCAACCCATTCCAGTAAATGTGTTCTGGTTTCCAATCCATGTAAGCGCGGCGGTGCTTGGTATGTAGATATTGCATGACGTCCAGTAATTGAAGCGCCATGGCAATTACTTCACCAGTTGGGAGGCGGAATAACCCGGATGGATCCTCTTTCGGCTGGTTGTGAATTTGGCGCAATAAACTGTCATCATAAGGTGCTAACTCAACAACCAAATAGGGTAACCAGTAATTGGGTCGTTTCTCTTGCAGCTCGGTCTTCTGATGAAGAAAATCTTTTATGGTTGTACCGGTTGAAATAATCTCCAGCTCGAGATTTGGTGTCTCTCGTCTTTGTAAGCCTTCTGATAATTCAACTGGCGCAAATCCACTATCGTAAATTTTAGTGATGGCAGATGGCGCACTGGAATCTGTTGTTATATTCACAAGTAACTTTAATTCGTCTTCAAATCGTTCCATGCCTCTGGCGTAATCATTCTCATGGCGCATAAGCTTAAAGGCGCAGAATTCGGGAGAACCCTGTTGTCCATTTGTTTTTACCTCTGCAACCCGTGCATACCCTCCACGAGTGTCGAGGTCAATACGGATGAAGTTGGAATAAAGCTCACCTAGTTTAGTCATCGAAACCCTCCTGACAGGGTTGGTTATATAGCCTGTATTATTGTTTATTCTCCAAAAAAGACTAGCGGCCAAAGCACTGTTTGGGTCTCCCCGCCATATCCAATCAATCCGATTGTTTGAATATCGCCTAGCTGCGTACGTACCGCATTGTGAACGATTATCATTTGATTTGGATCTATATCTTCAGCTTTTATTGCCAGTTGCACAGGTCCTTGCCGTAGATATAAGATATCCAATCCATTATTATTTGCTTCGAAGAAAATCTGAATTGGGAAGTCGGCATACAGGCGAGGAAATGCCCCTTTAATATTGAGGTTGTTTTTGTCTATGATTAGTACAGCTTCATCAAGCGTAATCTCGTTATTTTCTCGTATTCGCAAATATATCGATTTGTTGACATCTACCCAGATAGTGTATTCCCGTCTTTGACCACTCGCAGTTTCGATGAAAAAGCCAAATTCCTTGCCAGGCTCAAGGGCGCCAGGATTTTCAGGTAAGTCTCTTTGTAGTTCAAGTCTTTTAACCCAAACATTGATTGCCATTGCTCTAACTGATTGAATCTCAAGACATTGACTAAAGTCTGCCTGAATAAATTGATCGGTTGCTATTCCTTTGTCTACTTCAAATATCCAATTCCCATCATCTCTTCGAGCAAGCCCTGGTTTTAATTCGGGAGGCGTATTTGACCAGCAATTATTTGGAAATGAACTGTCCTGATTAAGAACCAGAAGTTGATTAGTGTATATAGTAGGAGCGGGAGATACTGCTGGTGATGGTGTAAATGTTGGTTCGACTGTTGGTGTAAGCGTATCAGTCGAAGTTGCACTTGGCGATGGGGTTTTGCTTGACACCATGGTCTCTATCGCGGTTGGTAATGAAGTATTTGACGCAGTAATAGCTGGCGCAGAAGTTGTGGGAAAGAAAAAGGAATGGAATGGAGAATTAGGCAGCACTGCGCCTAAAAATATAGCGGCAACAATAACGAGTCCAAACAACAATCTTAAGCCCCAGTTTGGGCGACGCCTCGGTTTGTATGGTTTTGCGCTCTGAACAGCTTTTTGCCATACCTTTGAAGCCTCGAATAATTCCTGTGCTGTATGCGGGGATTGAGCGCCATCATTAGGGGTGCGCGGTGCCCATTTGCATAGAGTACGGAATTCGACGGGCAAAGGCGCTAAACCTGGGATCAGAGAAGAGTCGTTGGGTAATGCAATGGAGCCTGTTGCAGATGGGTGCCCTTTAAGGGTAGTGAGTGAATAGATGATCTCGGCTGAGCGTGCCAGATCGTAAGCGAACTCGGTTTTGTTTTTTGGGTTCACATCAAGCTTGGCATTTCCCCAATCAATGACAATTAGCTGTTTCTTGTCTTTACGCCAGAATAGATGCTTGAGATCAACATCACCGTTCACAATTTCCATTTTGTGAGCTTTTGCCAATAAACCAAAAAACTGCATCAGGATTTCAGCACATTCTTGAGCAGATAACGAGTCGAGATTTTTTTCAATACGGATCCCCTCAATATATTCCATCATTACGTAAAAATAAATCTTTGAGCCGTACTCAGTTTCACCAGTATCGTACACTTCAGGTACCCCTAGCCCTTTTAGATCCAAAAGGGCGGCGACCTCGTTTTTTAATCCATCTACAGCTTGTTGCGATTTTATTTCAGCTCGTTTGATGACCCCCAGACGCTCTTTCTGAATATCAAAGACAAGATGAGTAAACCCACTACGACCTTTATCCCAATCATGACTTACAGTTTGGAACTTGTAGCGTCCTGCAAATACTGGAGAACCTGCTGAGTTCTCTGCCATGTGATTCACAACTCCCTTGTTGTTGAAAGCTTTGACAGTTGCTGTATTTCTTGCTTATTCCACTATGTTTGTTTGATCTCTTGTTATAAGGTTATTTCCCGTTATTAATAGCGATTATACTACAATCACTTTTTGGGGCTATTGCCATTCGTCACCTTCTGGCATGTCGTTTGGGGTGCAATCCTAATTAAGCGGATTGCACCCCAAACCTAAAAACCAGGTTATTTCTCCAACGTCAGCGTCTCAATATCATACACCTCTCCAGCTTGGATCAACGTCTTTTCGGAGGTGATACCGAACTGGTCGGTGAGTTGTGCCCAGCCGGTGTCAGTCTCGGCGACGATAACATAGTAACCCGCCGGGACATTTTCAAATAGGAAGACGCCATTCGCATCGGTTTGGGTGGTGAGGAAGAAGGGTTGGTCTGAACAAGGCGTGTCGCCTGAGAAGGATAAGCCGATCGTTTCCACACAGATCTCCACGCGCATATCTGCCATGGGCGTGTTGTCCGCATCTTCAAGTTTGCCGGTGAGGGAACCGTTGGCTTTTTCTTCCAACGCCGGCAGAGTAGCGGGACCGTCATTGGTCACCACGACGAATTCGATATCATTATCGTGCAAACTGGAATTGCTCATCAGGTAGGTCTGCCAGTTCGCACCGTCAAACACGGTCAAACCGTAGGTTGTGCCGAACCAGACACGTCCACTGCTATCGGCTGAGATGGATGCGATGTCGTTGCTGCGTAGGTTCTCTGAGGCGCGGTCGTGATGTGTCCACGTGTTGCCATCGAACACGTATGCGCCATCGATCAAAGTTCCGAACCAGGCTTGACCTTTGGCATCGATCGCGAGGCTTTCTGGTGAGCTGTAATCCGTTTTTTCAATGGCTGTCCACGCACCATTTTCAAAAACATCCAATCCGCTGCTGTGTGCCACCCATGGGCGTCCCTTCGCATCAAGTGCGATGGCGTTGAAGAAACGACTCTCATTGAAGCCCTGTCCCTCCTGGAAGATCGTCCAGGTTTCATTTTCAAACATCGCCACACTGCGGGATGTGACAGCCCACACCTTCCCATCGGGCGCGACTTCCACATCGTAGACCAATTCGTTGGCGGATTCGCCGCTCGCTAATTTATCCGACCCGTAGGTTGTCCATTGACCATTGGAATATTTGCTCACGCCCTGGAAGTGTGCCACCCAAATGCTGCCATTAGCGTCACAGGCAATACCTTCAGGGGATGAGTAGGATGTCGTTTCAGGGATCTGTTTAAAGGTTGTGCCATCAAATAACGTAACGCCATTGATGTGTGTGATGGCGATCTGACCATCCGGGCAGACTGCTCCAGAGTAAAGATAATTGTTAGGCAATTCGGAATTTTCATCCGTATACAGTTGCCAGCCACTTTCATTTAGGCAACTTAATCCAGTTGTTGAACCGACGCAGAGAATGCCAGCGCCTTTTGAATCCACAGTTGCGGGTTCCACAGCAGGTGGAGGTGAAGTTTCAGTAGGTGATGGTTGTTGGGGCTCATCAGGTTGTTGAGGTGCCTGCGTAACGGCAGGTTCAGCGCCAGCCAGCGCCTGACAGGCCAGACTAGTGAGTGCCAAAACAATGATCGCCAATAAAATGGGACTGTACTTCCGGTTCATTTTTTCTCCTTTGGGTATTATGCAAGTCGCAGATACCTGGTTTGCGATTTCAGATATCTGCGAAGTTATAGATGGTAATTTTATTTCAATTTTGGCCCCCATCAAATGGTTAATAAGTTCCTCTCCTGATGGAATTTTTACTGCCCCAACTTCTCGGGGCGGAAGCACGGTTGGTAGTCATACCCCAGGATCAAAAGATAATTAGCAGTGCTGTTCGGGTCTGGTGCAGGGATGAGACTGCCGGGCAATAAGCCCATGACATTGAGAATGGGATTGCTCATCGAACGGTCTTGCACAGCGGTTTTATCGATCAGAACAGAATAGGCGTAATCCTGTCGATCGGGTGGGATGATGCGCGTCTCGTAGCCTGCATAGTTGAGACGGTTGGATGCCAGAGTTTCATAACCTGCAATGGATGAGCCGTTCATGACATCGATCGTAATTGCCTGCCGCTCGACAGTTTTTGTTGAAGCAGACAACGCCTCAGTCAACAGTTGTGAGAGTAAATCCTGATTGGGTAATAAAACATACGCACCGCCATCGGTGATCCACGAGCTGACGTAGGGCGGTCTGATGTAATAACTGCGGATATCAGCATTGGTCATTTTGGGCGCGTAGAGCGAGAGTTGCAGAATGTCGCCGAGTCCCAGATCGGTTTCGATCGTGCTTATGAAATTGTTATAGAGTTCAGGGATGCGGGAGATCGTCCCGGTTTGCAGGGCCTGGGTGAAGATCGCGCGCAGGACTTCCTGTTGTCTGCGTCCGCGGTCGAAGTCACTGGATCTTTGACGGGAGCGCGCGTACCAAAGCGCGAGATCACCGTCCATGTGAATGACGCCGGGCTCGACTGTATACAATGCCCAATTATCTTCGTTTTCAGGGTTGTACGTTGGGTCGATCAAATGCCAGTCAGTGTAGGGACACGAAACAGGGATGTCCACGCCGCCGAGCGTATCCACGATCTGACGGAAGCCGTCAAAATCCACCATGGCGGTGTGGTCAATGCGAATGCCAAGGTTGTATTGGATAGTGTCTTTAAGTAAGCCGGGACCGCCGCCGGGGTAGTCAGTGGAAATACCATGTTGATAGGCGGTGTTAATGCGATTGTTATCCCAGCCCGGTATCGAGACCCACAGGTCGCGTGGAATGGAAATGAGCGAGACCTGTCCATCATTAGGGCGGAGAATGGCAATCACCATCGTGTCGGTACGAAAAGAGGTGCCTGAACGTTTGTCGGAACCGATCAACAAGAAATTTACAGTCTCTTGTCCGTTGTTGAGGACTTGACTTCCGAATGTGTCAATCGTCGGTTGTGGCGCGACGGTGTTGATAAGCAGATTCGGGTCAATGGTTGGAGGTTGGGTCTGAGTCGGTCCGGGGGGGGGGGAAGTTGGGGTAGCTGAGTCAGTTATCGGCTGACCCGAAGGGGGAAGCGTGCCCGTTGGCGTCCACGGAATGGGTTGGAAGGGTGTCGGAGTCGGTGAGGGGTTCGGTGCAACCGTCACAAATACAAACGGCAGGTCCGGTTGCGCTGACGCGTTCGTACTACATCCGGCGAGCAGGAGTGCCGCGATGATCGTGATCTGCCAGATGGGTTTCATGGGGAGACGACGGGTGTGGTGGGTGATGGGAAGGGTGTGATCGAGGCTGTCGCCGTGGCGGGGATGTTCGTGTTGGTGGGCACAGGCGATTCGGTCACCATGAAGGTTGAGGTGGGCTGCGGTGTAAGGCTGGGTGTGACAGTGTTGAAAGTGGGCACAATAGTAACGCCCGGTGTGCTGGTGGGCACGTTCGGCACCCAAAGCAGTTGACCCGTATAGATGGTGATGGATGTGCCCATGCAGTTGGCGCGCTGTAATTGTGGAACGGTGGTGCGATATAAAAGTGAGATGCGGTATAGATTATCGCCGGGTCGCACGCTGTAGGCTTTGATCCAACCGGAGTATGGACCGCAAGGAATCACCGTGACCGTTGGGACGGGTGGCACATATAAAAGCGAACCAGTGGCGGGAATGGTGTTACCCAAACAGTTGTTAGCGCTTAAGATCTCGGCAGTGGTTTTGTATCTTTCTGCGATGGTGTACAGCGTGTCATTCGCGTTGATGGTGACTTGGAGCCAGCCAGCGGGTGGATTGCATACAATCGGTACCGCTAATGTCGCACTGGGTATGGCAGTTGCGGTTAGGGTGGATACTTCAATGGTATTAGTGTTGACGATAATGGGAGTTGAGGTTGGCAGTTCAAGCGATGTTACGATGATGAGTGGTAACGGTGTCGATGAAGGCTGTGCGGGGGGATTGGTCTCTGCCAGTGAAAGCGAGATGCCACCAATAACTAATAGGAGTGAGATAACGGCGATCAGAACTCCCCCGCCCATTTGACGCAGGGCTTGCATGTTTATTTCTCCGTCGCTTTGGCGATGGGCAACAACACGCTGAACGAGGACCCAACACCAGCCTTGCTATCGACCCAAATGCGCCCCTTTTGCGCTTCGGTCAGAGTCTTTGCGATCGAAAGTCCTACGCCAGTATCACCCACGCCTTGAATGAGCACATTGTCGGCGCGATATAAACGGGTGAATACGCGCGGCAGATCTTCAGAAGATATGCCTCCACCAGTATCGGTGACTTGAATAAGGACATAATCCTTGCCGTCTTCTGCACGCGTGCGGACGGTGAGATTCACGGTTCCTTCCATAGGGGAGGCTGATCCAGCGTTCTGGAGCAGGTGAATCAAAATTTGCTGGAGCGCTTCGCGGTCGGCGTGGATGGGTTGCATGTTCTTCGGCAGGTCGAGGTGCATGGAAATATTTTTCTCGCGCACCTGACTGCTGGTATAAGACATGGCGTTATCAATGATCAGGTTCAAGTCCACTTGTTCGGGCTTCATTTCATTGAGCCCGGTTTCCAGTGTAGTGACTTGGATCAGATCATCGATCAATGTGCCAATACGTTCGGTGGATGATTTAATGCGTTCCACGAATTTGCGTTGTAATGCGCCAAGGATGCCGACCGATTCGCCCAGGAGCAGGTCGGTGTACCCCACAATGGAGGACATCGGCTGGCGCAGTTCCTGTGAAATGGAGGCGACCACTTCCGCCTGCTCAGAGGAGCGCGTTGCTGTAACGCCCTTTTCCGCTTCAATGACGCGCATATTGGCTTCGGCAAGTTGGTTTTGCAGACGCGCGACTTCTTCAAGCGTCATGCGCAATTCGCCTTCCATCTGTTTCGAACTGCCACCAGATGTGCCAGTGCTTTTGACACCTTTTACATCTTTTGTAGCACGCAGGTCTTCATTTTCTTTCTTGAGCTTTTCAATTGCCTTTTGCGCTTCATCCTGCATCTTGGTGAGTGCGGCGAGATTCTCAGCTTGCGCCAGGCCCTCTTGTGAGTCAGCTTTGACAGCTTCCATTTGTTTGAGCAGGTCGTTGTTGCGGCGTTCCATATCGGCGATGCGTGTCTGCGCGATATCCAAAGCCTGGCGTGTCTGTTCGCCCTTGGCTTCGAGCGTGGTCATCCTTTGTCCGCGTTGGATGATGGGTACCAGCGACAAAGCAATGTTCGCGAGGAACGCCTGGTCTTCCGCGCTCCACAGACGGTTGGAATACGGCGAAAGCATCAGCACGCCGCCGATGGGGTCTTTTTCGGGGGTCACAATTGGCACACTCATCAAATGACCAGGGCTGGCAAGCCCGAGTAGGTCGCTCAAACCTTTGATGTCAGCCGAGGTACTGCTCGAAGGCAGGCGCAGAGGACGTCCGCGTTGGAGGGCGTTGGTGAGCATGGGAATCATGTTCTTGTTCATGCTCCCGCCATCCAGATTTTCTTCGCGGATGAGATCGTATCCGCTGGCGATCTGCATTT
>Ga0210377_10002779_pt1 | contig 15138 bp, 10 predicted proteins | sample PLM4_65_b1redo_FD_155480 | JGI IMG/M metagenome (GOLD analysis project Ga0210377, IMG submission 155480) | Groundwater sediment microbial communities from an aquifer in East River, Colorado, USA - PLM4_65_b1 redo | ecosystem: Environmental > Terrestrial > Soil > Riparian zone | place: USA: East... | reverse complement strand
CCATTACCGTTGCCGGACTCCTGGCGTCGGATGTTGTGGTCACACAGTTGCATACCAAGGGCGCGTCTCCTCAGACCATCGTCACGGCTATTGCCGCGGCAGGTCAGATCAACGTCGTCATGTCCGCCGACCCTTCCACGGACCACATTATCAAGTATTTTGTGCTCCGGTCAAACTGCCTTGCCCCCACGCATTATGTATTCGCGTGCGGTTCTTCGGATGCCGTCACGGGCAGCGCGAACCAGACCATTACGGTCACGGGCTGCAAAGCCACAGATACGATCGTGACTGCTCAGGCTGCGGCCGGACAGATCAACGTCGTCGCATCCGCCGATCCTCTGGCAGCGCACAAGTTCACCTATATCGTCGTTCGGGCGATATAAGCTGAAGAAACAAAGCACGCAAACAGGGTCGGTATCTAACCGACCCTGTTTTTAAGCCACTACGGAGACACTATGAATCTGCAGGATATTATCAACCGATGCCGGGAACGCTTGAATGACGAGAAAGGACTTGACTCTCAGAAGTTGTGGTCAATCTCGGAGCTCGTTTCTTATGCAACCGAGGCAGAACAGGAGATTGCCCGGCGTCTTGAGATACTCAAGGACTCAGATACCATCGGGTATATTGTCCTCGACGGGACTGTCGGGCAGATTGATAGTGTTTCCGTATCAGGCGTGGTCATCACGTCTGCGGCTGTACCTTTTGCTGCGAATCTCTCCATTACGGCGGCCAATCTATCTGTAATCATCAACTCGCAGTCCTCAACTCCTGATTATCGCGCTGTTGTCCGGGGATCTCTGGTGATCATCAAGGCCGTGCCAAGGACCGGATATCCGGCTGGTGGGTACAGTTTAACAGCATCAGCCTCGGGTGGATTGACGGCGGTTTGCACGAATCTGCCGGGACTTTGCCGACAAGTCGTGGCGATCGGGCAGAGATATCTTGCCCTGGACCAGAGGATATTACGCATTACTCGCTTCAAACCCAGCGGGCAAACAAAACCCGTGCCGTCCACTACCAAGGACAACATGGATATTACGTATCCTGCGTGGGAGGAACTGGAAAACGGCACAATCTTCTGCCATCTCCCCGACTATGACAGCAATGAAACCATTGTTGTTCCCGGTCCGGCTGCTGTCGAACTGATCGAGCAAGACGTTGTTCGCCTGCCGCTTGTTGACTTCAGCGTGTCTGATCTAAAAGCCCTGCCGGAAATCGCAGCACGCTACCACGAGGCAATGATTGAACGGATGATGCGCAATGCGTATCGAAAAGACGATGTTGATACTCAGGATATGGTGAAGTCCAAAACACATGAAGGTGAGTTTGATCTCAAAATCGAAGGGTGGAAGGTTCAGGATATCAGACGGTCTCCGGCACCGAGCGTTAATCAGATACCCGGAGGATTGATGTAAGCAAGCAATAAACGTAAGGGATGTGGAAAGGAGCATGTTCTATGAATCGCATTGAAGAACTTCAGAAGGAAATCGAACTGACCGAACGGCTGATTGAATTGCGTAAGTAATTGTTGGCCCCTGTTCCCGTATACGTTCCGTTTTGTGTGCCAGTGCTTTCTCCGCCGCCGGCCCATCCGCCAACATATCCATATATCGGCGATGCGCCTTACTATACGCCGATAATTACGACATACGGCGGTGCGACGACGTGCGGCGGACAAGCTACCTGTTAAGAAAGGACCGTATGAAGCATAAGTTGGTAAAAGATCCCGTTTTCAGAAGTGAGGTCCTTTTTTATCATTGTGAAGACGACAAGGCCGTAATCAGTCATGCGAAAAGAAAGTACGGGATTACCATAACGTCAGATTTTTCTGGAAACAGAGGCCAGTGTTTAGAAATATACGACACCAAAACTCAGATAACTACATGGATTATTTGGCTGAAGTATAGAAAAGACTGGAAAACGATGGTTCATGAAGCTGCTCACGTAACGTTCAGGATTCTTGAAAAACGCGGAGTTAAAACGAACAGCGATAATGACGAAACGTGGTGCTATTTGCATGAGTTTTTTATTGCAGAATTCTGGCACGAGATGGTCAAAGGAAGCGGGTAAAAAATAATGGGCGTTCTCATAATCGACTGTAATACAGATAAGGTATGCGACGGATCCCATACGTTCGCTGATCTGTATGCTATCCGCGACATGCTCTTTATCGCCCTGATGCGCCGATACCCAGAGAAGTCCTTCCGTTCTCTGCGCCATGACGACGGGAGTTTCAGGGATGGCATGTTCATCTGTGGCCTCACGCTGCCGACCGGAAAGCAGGTAACGCTGCACATGAAAGAGGAGAAGTGGGATCTGATGCATGGACTGCCGACGCCCGATAAGGCTCCAACGTGGGATGGACACGGCTCCCGGGATGTATTGAACCGGCTCGAAGATTACTTGGAGAAGATGATCAGGTGAAAGAAAGCAACGTTCAGTACAAGAAGTTCCTCGGTATTGAAAACAAATCCGACCACGTGCGAAACTCTGCAAACGCGGCGAAGGGGCTCATTGCGCTCAAATATGCCACGAATGTCGATATTGACGACAAGTACATGATACACCTCAAGGATGGGCATTCTTTGATTCGCGCGGGCCGGTACCGAAGCGGATGGACGGACGGAACAAACTACTATGCGAACAAAGATGGTTCGCTCATTTCCATCAACCCACTGACATACGAAGAAACCATCCTCATGATGGGACTCGGGTTCACCGATATCACATTCGTTGATACCGGCAAGCGGATACTTTTCGGGAACAAGATGTTTATCGGCCAAATAAAAGACGGCGTTGCTACCGTCTTGGGCACTCCCACCGTTACATTTAAACAGACAATGCCCGCGAGCGATCAGCTCGCTTTTTATAATGCGCGACTCTATGCGGCCATCTTCGACACGGTAATTTATTCCGATGCAGTGGCGACAGGGCGCTATGACATCAGAAAGCCCTCGCTGAAATTTCAAGGAGAAGTAACGCTGATGGCGCCCGTGAATGGCGGCGTGTTTTTCTCGGATAGCGCAGGAACGTACTTTCTCGAAGGCTCCGGGCCGGATAAGTTTATCAAAAAGAAGATAGATACGGTTTGCGCGAAGAAAGGAACAGTCGCCCGTGTTGATAATCTGACATTCGGATTCAAGGAATACAAAAACGCGCTTATGTGGACATCGACCGATGGCATCTGTATCGGCGGTGACGGAGGAATGTATGAAAACCTGACAAAAGATAAATATGCCATGCCTGCCATATTTCAGGGGTGTGCGGCATCCATCAAAAAGGGCGAATTGATTCAATACATCACAATCGGAGCATAGTTTATTGACATAGCCCAACAGTCTCACCGTTGAGTGTAGCACAACAAATAACCAAAGGCACCACCATCAAACGATGACGGCCTATCTGATACTCCACACGATGTGGATATCTCGGATAGGCCTTTTTTATTGACACCATAAAACCTTAAAGGAGGAACAAACAATGACACTCAAGTACAGCACAGGACTCAGGAATTTTCTGCAAAGGGACGGCGGGATGAAGCGAGCGTTGCATAATGGGGCATTTAAAATATACTCCGGTTCGGCCCCGGCAGATGCGGATGCGGCAGTCACAGGTACGCTGCTCACCACAGTATCGCTTTCCAGTGGAGCGATTACCAAGGAAGTGCTCTCAACGGGTACTGTGACGCTGACGGGATCCGGCGGCCAGGTGGATACTCTGACCGTGAACAGCATTGAGGTCATGGGCGAAGTGGTGGTCTACTCGTCTGATCTGACAACCACGGCGGCCCTCGTCGCAGCGGCGATCAACAAGAACCTGTCGAACCCGAACTATACCGCATCAAGCTCGGGTGCGGTCATCACGATCTCAGCCCTGCCGAATACCGGAACACAACCGAATACTTATGTTGTGGCGTGTACGCAGTCCGGAGGAACGCTTGGAGATTCAGCGACCGACATGGCTGGAGGCGTGGCGGCGGTCAATGGCCTGCCATTTGCCGATGTCGTTGCAGGGGCACTCACTAAGTCCGGCGTATGGTCTGGCGTGAACGGTAATACGGGCACCGCAGGCTATTTCCGGTATGAGAGCACCGTGACCGATGCAGGCGGAAGCAGCGCATTGCTGATGAGAATTCAGGGCACCTGTGGAACGTCCGGCGCGGACTATAACATGAGTTCGACATCTCTGACATCGGGCGCAACGCACACGATTGATACGTTCACATTGACATTGCCCGCAAGCTAAGAAGTAAGAGAAAGCCGAACTCAATCTCTACGCTTAAAGGGTGAGCCATGTCAGTTGTCGTAAACATCGGGAACAATACAGGGAATTCCGGCGGGATTCAAGATAACTTTCTGGATAGCGGCCAGCCTAATGCCAATAATGGAGCTGCTGCGTCTGTCCATGTTGGCGTTACCGCTAGCTCTAACGTCAGAAAAACCCAAATGCGTTTCGATTTAAGTTCCATCCCGTCGAACGCTACTGTTCTTTCAGCAAAGCTGTATTTATACGAAAACAGCTTTACGACAGCCAATCCTATCAGCATTTACAAAATAGCCGATGCGAACGGTGACTGGGTAGAAGGCAGCGGAAACAACGCTCAGGTAGTGGGTGCGCCGTGCTGGGATTACAAGGCATATAACACGGCAAACTATGCTGGCGGAGCGGGGATGCCAACGGCAGGGACGGATTACGTCAATACGTCTTTGTGCTATGTGGCGAATGGTGCTGCCGTTGTCGGGTGGGTCCCCTTTGTGTTCAACTCAGATGGTATCGCAGTTATCCAGTCATGGGTGAATACCACAGGTGGGAATGGTGTTGTTCTTATCGGTTCGGCATCCAACAATACGCTAACCGCATTTAATTCCAGTATCGGAACAGACAATACAAGGCCGTATTTAGAAGTCCTTTATACGACCGCTGGTGAAGAATTAATAACCATCGGGAACAACACCGGCCAGGCAGGAAGCATTGAGGATACTTATTTTGACACTTCCAATGCGAATTCTTGCTATGGCGCAGCTATTAAAACATACTGCGGGTCTATATCAGCGGGGCGGTATATAAGGGCATTGCAGCGGTTTGATTTATCTGCGGTCCCAAATGCAACGATTACTTCTGCAAGACTGTATGTATGGGATACCAATTATGCAACTCGTACCGTTGATGACCCTATCAGCATTTACAAAATAGCCGATGCGAACGGTGACTGGGTAGAAGGCAGCGGAAACAACGCAGCGGTTGTTGGAGATCCGTGTTGGAATAAAAAAATATACAACACAGTAAGCTGGGCAGGCAGCGCAGGTCTTAATACTGCGGGGACCGATTACGTCGATACCGTTCTTGCCTCAAAGACATTTACCGATGGCATCTCTGGTTATCGGTATTTTGAATGTAACGCTGACGGGCTGGCCGTTCTTCAAAGCTGGCGTGGCACGACAGGCGGCAATGGTGTTCTTCTTATCGGCTCAACTACGGCGGCGGCTGTTACTGAATGGCATAGCAAAACAGGGACGGACACTCTTCGGCCATTTTTACAAATATGCTATTCAAATGAAACATCTGGCAGTCTTTATTTAAGCGGACCACAGCACGCATCATGCGATGTTTCCAGCGGTGGACAGATCGGGCTGAATTCCCCAGTCATAGCCCTGGAAGTTACAGAGTTAATGCCATCAACGGGGGATTTCAGCAATTCTACAGTCCTATGCACAATGGCGGCAGTCGATGGCGGACGGATTGCTTTAAACAATCCGCTTATCGCAATAACCAATGGTGGTGCAGGTCAACTAAGTTTAACGGCGCTATTACCCACGCTCTCAGTTTCGGCATTAAATGTATGTTATTTAGACGTAAACTCGGTTGCGCAAATTATCACAATAAAGGGTGGTGGCTTCCTTGACCTGAGTGCTAAAAATACCACATTGGCAATCGCAGGGAGCATCAACGGCTCCATAGAGATAAACCTTCCTCTGCAGACGTTGGAAGTGTCGGGTGCCGATGGATCCATGGGCACACTCGGGCTTCTCGGAAAAAACATCCCGGTCTGCACAACAGCTATTACGAATGGCGGTAAAATAGCCATCAACGCCCTTGTCAATTCGATAGCAATAGCGGGCGGCGATTTGAGTGAGGGAGATTTAATTGCAAACAGCCTGCTTGCCGACCTATCTATATCCGGAATTGAAGGTACTCATGGCCCCTTTGCCCTGATATATCCGCTTGTCACGATTGCTATAGCTGGATCAGAAAGTACGTCCGGCAGCCTCGTTGCGAACGTCCCGATTGTGGTGCTCACCGCAAATGATTTTGCGGGACTCTATCGGTGCATCGTGATGAATCAGCATAATCTGGCAATCACCGAGTACGCAAATTGCAATTTCAACTCTCTGGTGCAGATTGGCGATAAGGTATTTCTGGCGAGCGAAACAGGGTTGCATCTTATGGGCGGAGAGAATGATAACGGGACAGCCATAGACGCCCAAGTGCGAACAGTCCTCGACGACTTCGGATCTCCGAATGTCAAGAACGTCTCCGACGGGTATCTTTCAGTCAGGGCGTCCGAAACCATTATGGTCGCCACGGTCGAGGATGACGGCACCCTAAGCAGCGAGCAGGAAGTGTATTGCGGCAATACTGATCTCAAAAACAATAAGGTGAACTTTGCGAAAGGGAAGAAACAGCGATATTGGGGCGTGGAGATCCGCAACACGAACGGCGGCACTCTGGATATTGACGGCATTGATCTTAATGTCAATGTCCTCAGACGGAAGGTGTAACGTGCCGACGAGCTGGCGGCTCCACGACAACCGAGATCTAGCGGCCACGCATGTCAATATGGCGAACAGCCTGCTGGCAAAGACGCGCGCGCGTTTGCTGGAGTCCGGGTCTGCAGTTGCAGCCGACAACCTTCTGTTGCCCGACGGGTCGAAGATTGAGATTGTCTGCAATCTCGTGCATCCCGGTCCGCCGCCGATTGAGCACAGTATTGTCAATATCAGGTCTCCATATCCACCCCCAGTTGACGATGAAAAGAAAAAGAAGCACGGAGAGCCGCTGTATTTGATGGTGATATATCAGGGCAATAAGATCGCAGCGATTAATATGGATCATCTGTCCGATTTGAGCAAATGTAAAAAGCCGTCGTATCAACGTCCCGATCCTGATAATCCAGACTCACTGCCTTTGGAGTTAACCTTCATCAATACGCCGGATATTGACAAGGTGCAGATAATGCAGATAAGAAGCAACCACGCCAAGAGGAACTTGTCGCTTATTACGAGTGGTTTTTCTATAACCGAAAGCACTGACCCTGAACATAAAGGATTGGTTCTGGCGCGGTCGGCGTGGGATTGGGAAACACATACATCGTTCTATTTGCATGTTCTGCCATGGTACGGCAGTAAATTCATATCTATCAAGAGTGGCAATTCTCCCGTATTGAATTATAACGAGGACTACGTTTTCACTCCGAGCGGTGTTTATTACGTTGATTACAACAAAGAGTTAAAAACTTATGAGATAAAAACCTACAGAGATTTCTCAACAGAGGCCTATTATGATCAGTATGGCCCGTTTTATCCAGACTTCATCGATGCTGATGGGCAATACTATTTTGGCGTATGTTACGAGGTTGCTTGCACGCTTAACCATCCCTATCTCAGCATAGGATCCCAGTACGTTACTCACTGGAGTGCATACCTAAATGGCCCCTACGCGAATGACCCGTTCGGTGTCTACCAAACTCCTACAGACGGAGATCGCGGCCGGAAGGGGCATACTGTTTTTGACTATGACAGTGAGACCCCCACAGTTGTTAACACGCCTGAATTTGTATTTTTATTGCATGAATTCGATACAGATAATAGGATTGACGTGCTGTCTGTTGGAAGGGCGGCCTGTAATTCGTCTATAAGCCAAGGTGAAAACGATATAGATGAATATCGGGTCTACGCGATGTCCGAATGGACGCTTGGTGGTGATTATCAGCACTGGCCGAATTATAGCCATGATATAAATGAGAACTATGAGACTCATTCATATTCCTATAATGCAAGTTTGGTTAGCGATCGCCATGAGAAATCAGGATATAACGACTCGTTCAGATATGACATCTTAGGCCGCGAAGGGGATTCTATTCTTTCTTATAGTTTTGAACTGTCAGATGCCGATTGTTTGTCACAGGTTTCTGAATATGTAACGCTATACCCTAACATTATTATGGCTTGGTGTGAGCGGGCGCAGGGAGGATACAGCAACCTATCCCAAAGTTACAGTGCCCAAATGGCAGGCTTTGTTGGGAATACGACATTTATGCCAAGCACAGACCCGGCAAGGCCATATCATAATTCCTATAAGGGTCTTATCGGCTATTCTTATGAAAATGAATATATGGCACGTCCTGATTGGCCGGCGCACTATCACCCGGATAGTCCGCCGTTGGAGATAATTAAAACAATAACAGCGAGCCATAGCGATGATATCCACCAAGGATTCATTGCGAGTATGTCTCCGCAAGGAGAGACTGCCGACACCCAAATGGTTGCAATTTCACACGCTTCAAACGGGCGCCATAGACTACAGTTTTTTATCCTTCGGAAATATCAGGCACAAGAAACAACAACGCCCAAAACTCACACGTTTGGCGTGTCTGCGCCACACTATTTTCTTGGGGAAACAACGACACCATATTCATTAATTCAACGTTATGCTCAGGGAAACGGTACGCCGGAATACTATGTGTACCTGAATGGTGAAGATGTTACCGCAGAACTGTTAAGAATTCTGTCAACAGATTCAAACCCAGTAGAAGCCAAGGATATCGATATCATGCTTATAGATATCCCGCTTGAAATTATAAAGAGCATTGTTTAGGAGGCTCCGATGTACCTCACAGAAGAACAGGCGAGAGCAGGCAAGTGTCTATTGATGCGATGGCAAAGCCAGAACTATATTGGCCCGAACCCACAAAGGTCAATGACTGCCGATAACATTGGAAATTGTCTCGGGTCATCATGTGTGACATACTGGAAATGGTCGGCAACGGATCATAGTGTAGGCTACTGTTCAAAGGCAGGGACGCCGGAATATTAAGAGGGGCAAATGGGATATACCACTCCAAGCATAGCTCAAGTTGACGACGATCCGTTAGTTATACAGATAACGACGCAACCACATATTCCGACAACCAGAAATCAGGCGGGCGGTACGGTTTCGTCCGCATTTGGATCCCTTGCCGATCTCGGTGTGGGCCTCCTGGATGGCGCAATTACTGCGATCTCTCAATTAGGAGAATCGGTTAGCACTCCGTCGCTTACGAGTGTCGGATCGCTCGATGCCGATACCTCAATCGATGCCTCACCCTCGGCGCCAAACTACCTTGCCCAGCAAGGCGCGGGTTTCTCTGGTTTGGTAGGAATCGATTATAACGAAGACCCTTATGTGTCTTCGTTACTTGACGTACTGAAGACATCCCTGTTTAACAGCCTTGCGACCGGCGGCGTGGGATTATCGGCTACCGCAGAGACCGCCATACAGGACAACGGTGCCGAGGCAGAGATTCTACTCAAGCAGGATGAGGTTGACAAGGCCGCTTCTGAATGGGCCGAGCGCAGCATGAACATTCCCGATGGAGAATTGGCGTTTGCTGTAACGAAAATAGAAACTGTGTATCAGGGGAAACAACTCGACAGGTCCCGAAAGATCATTGCGGAATCGCAAAAGCTGGCGATTGAGAATACGCGGCTATTTATCGAGGAGGCCAAGAAGTGTGAGAAGTCCCTGATGGATTACTTCTCTCGCCGAGAAGACCGAAAAGTTGAAAAGGCGACGGCAATGGTCAAGGCCAGTATGGGCATTGCCGATGCGCTGATCAGGTATTACGGGGCGCTGGCCGACGTAGACAAGCACAATGCAACAATGTACTCGGCATATGTAGGGGCGCTGTCGTCGATCGCAGTCTCGACCGCCAATCTTCAGGCCGCGCTCATGGGAGCACGGGCAGACTTTGTTGCAGCGGATGCGCAGGTACAGGAAGCGCAGGCCGAAATCGACCTGCAAGCGAGCCTGCTGTCAGGTATGATTGCCGGCGCACAGGCGCAAGCGAAGGCAGCACTGGCTGGCGGTGCAATGTCGGCTATTCATGTCGGTGCGCATGTATCGGCTGGCGAGCATGTTTCAGAAGGAACAGTTTCCGCTGTTGCTGATGCGGCGATTTATTAAAGAGAGGGGGAATAAATGGCTCTTCCGGGGATTGATTACGCAATAGCATGGGTGCCAGGATATTACCCTGATCTGACCGGCGAGGCCGCCAGTTTAGCCACGGGCTATATCGAATCGTTGGTAGGAAAAGCCGTGGGCTTGGCAACCGCTGCCGCTGCCTCTATCGGAGACATGAACTTTGAGGCTGATAACGCCACTTCGATCACAGTGGATGATGTATCTAACTCGGTCGATACGAATGTCATTTCAGCAACTCCTCCGACGTTGCATGACAATATTCCGTCTATGCCGTCAATAAACGGATTTACTTACACCGAGGAACTATACGTCTCAAACCTGCTTGACAGGCTGAAGGTCATTTTAATCGAATCATTTTCTATCCCGAGTACTGGCATAAATTCCACCATAGAAGCTGGAATGTATGCGCGAGAACTCGGGCGGGACACCGCCTCCCATCAAGCATCGGAGGCAACTCTTTCCGCGACACTTGCCGATTTCGACCTTAATGAAATCACAAGCCACGAACTCTTTGCGCTGAACCTGGCATACAGCAATGCGCGTATTGATAAGGGTCGTCTGACCATTGAGACCACCGAAAAACTGTGCATCGAACATGCGAAGTATATGCTTGTTCAGGCCGGTGAGCTCGAAAGCATCCTGATGGACTTCGCTTCAAAGCGGTGGGACAGGAAACTCAAGGTAGCGATCGGGATTGTGGAAGCCTCAGCTGCGGCGATTGAGATGGCAGCGCAGTATTACACATTGCTGGCCACGAACGGTGGCGCGGCGGCGGCCGTATACTCGGCAACAGTAGATGCCACGGCATCAAAGGCCCAGGCACAGAGCCGGGTCAAGTCCGCAGCTATGGACGCGCAGGGCAAGATTGCCGGGGTCAAGGGTCGAGTTGCATCAATACAGGCATCGCTGATAGAAAAAGAAACAAGCGCACGAACCGAAATATCAAAAATGATGGCGCACGCGGCGATTACTCTTGTAACCGGAGCGATGTCCGGAGCGAATGCGAGTGCTGATATTACATACAGTGAATCGAAGTCTGATGAAACGGTAAGGGGTCAGGCAAACGTGATGGTTAAAAGGACGTAGTGGAGGAATAACATGGCGACACCTGAAGAAGAAGAACAAATAAAAAGCGTAAAATTCGGTGGCCCAGCCATCCCTTATATTGAGCGAGCTGGCAGTGCGGTCGCCGACGTTGGCGGTGCGATATCCGATGCCTATACTGGCTGGAAAGGTGACGTTGAAAGCCGAAATCGGGAACGACAGGGGCTTTCCTCTCCGGCTGGAACTCCGTCCGCAAAGAGTAATGCGGCGGCGGTACTTGGACCGCGCCAAAATGTGTTGCCGGATTATGCGTATAGTTTAGAGAATCGCCCGCTTGGCGAGACGCCAGCTCCTGCTGGACTACCAAAGTCTACGATTCCGGACTATGCGTACGGGGCGTATGAGACGACTCCTCCAACATCCCAGATGACATCGGCGCCCACTCCTGCATCGATAAACACATCAGGGCGGAAAGTGCGTACGACGGCTAAAAAGACAACAGCGGCAACAGTTCCGGAGGCCACAACTCCGGCTATTCCAAACAGCACCTTTCCAAACAGCACTTTGCCGATGGACCAGAATTATATTCTGACGAGTGGCAACGGTCCGGAAGGCATGACGGGTCCGGGCACACCTGAAGAACTCGCTGCGCGGAAGAAAGAGTTCGACAGGTATGGCGCGGCTTTTAACACATTGCCCACAACAAAACCGGGAGCTGTTAGTGATGGAGCCGGTGGCACACTGCCTGTACCGGCTGGTTTTACGGGCACCGTGAAATCTCCGTATGAAGTTCTAGGATCTGACATATCAGACACCTACAATGTTTTCAATGCGCCCGGAGGGTCGCAAGCCGTGAGAGTAATCAGGGCCGGAGGGATTGATCCGGTCGGCGCTCAGATTGCCATGCTGAAAAGGCTCGGCATTGATACCGTTAATCCAGACGGAACTCCAAATAAGGATGTTCAGGCGTATCTGGCGCATGCGGTAGCCAACAACACTAAATTGGCAGATGATCGGCATGAGGCTAAGTTAAAGGCCTATTTGGATAAATATGGCATTGATCTAAAGAAAATGGAATTCGAGGCGGGTCTGTCGAAGTTGGCGGCTGAAGTGAAATATAGCGAGGCTGGAGTCACTGAAAGAAACGCGAATGCAAAGAGACTTGATGCTGAATCCAAGGCGATTGCGGCGGGACAGAAATATACTGGCGGAGCAGCATCGAAAAGTGAGGTCGATGCAGCACTCAGGGAAACCATAAAGGCGGCGATCCCTGCCATGCTGAAACCAAAAGATGCCCTTGAATCTGACGAAGAATATACGGCGCGTGTAAGCAACGCACGGCAGATGGCGCAGTCCGCAGAACAGCATTTGATGGAGCGCGAACAGGCGCGGACGAAGAAGCAACCGCAACCGACCACGAGCAAACCAAGCAGAAACGCATTTATTGCAGCAGCAAGACAGGCAAACCCCGGCTATTCAGATGCTGAAATAATCTTGGAATACAATAGGCGGTACGGAGCGCAATAATGGCAACCAGACCAGCATTCATTGACCCATTTGAAAGCGTTACCACATTGCCATCTGGTGATACGGCCGCAACGGAGAAAAAGCCGTTTATTGATCCGTTTGAACCCGCAGCCGTGGCACCGAATGTACCGACTCCTGACACCGGAGTTCTTCCTACTGATAGCGGTATTTCCGCACAGGCTGGAATGCCACTGAAGTTTAAAAGCATCTTCGACACTATTGCACCGGCCGCAGCCCCGGTTTCTGCCGAACCCGTAGACAAGCGGTCCGGTCTCGATAAGGCCATTGATGCCGGCACCGCCTTGTTCAAAGGCGCTTATCATGGCATTACCCGAGGCCTGCCCGAGATGGCAGGAGGAACGCTTGAGTTCGTAGGCGGTCTCTTACCGGGAGCAGAAGAGGCACAACCGGCCAAAGTGCCTAACATGGGCCGCGGTAATATCGATCTCAATGACCGGCCAGTTGTAAAGAACACTGACGGCTCGATCAGCACTGTGCGCTCAATGGGGATCAATGTAAGAGGCAAGGAAACCCTCATTCCCACTGTAAGCGAAGACGGCAGCAGGGTGCTTTCCAACCAGGAGGCGATCAACCAATTCAGGAATACCGGGAAACATCTTGGCCAGTTCGATACGGTAGGCGAAGCCAATGCTTATGCCGAACAACTCCACCGCAATCAGGCAGACCGTTACTCTACGCTTCCCGCCGAACAGGGCAATATCGTCCAAAAGGCTGGGCGGGCAATCAGTAAAATCAATCTTTCTCCTGGCAATTTCGGTACCATGAGCGAAGCGGATCTCTCCCAGGAGAAGCATGCTGACGAGGCCAGAACGGGGGCAGAGCGCATCTTGTACGAGACCGGCGATATGCTTGGGCCGTCAATTATCCCGGGTGCCATCACGACCAAAGCAGCACAAATGCTCTTCCGCGTCGGAAAATTCGCCAAAGAAGCGGGTATGTTGCAGAAGGCGGCAACGGCCGCAAAGGCGGCGGGAATTACAGGAGAAGCTCTTTCTAAGGCCGAGAAGGCCGCAGAAGTTGCCACAACTCTTGCGCAGAAGAAGATAAGCGGAGCCCTGAACATCGGCAGTGCTGGCACTGCGCTTCTCTTTGGTGGCCAGCAGGCAATGCAGACCAAACAATCAGCCCTTGATCGGGCTGCAGAACTTGAGACGGCCGGAGACATCCAGGGTGCTCAGTCCATGCGTGCCAAGGCTGATGGAATCGCTCCGTTCCTTACGGGTGCAATCGAGGCCGTCGGAGAGTTCTTGGGAACGAAGTACCTTGGAAAGCTGTTCGGGGTTGATAAACTTGAAAAGGCGGCAGAACTCGGGGCCTCTGCGCCATGGTGGAAAATGCTGCCGAGATCACTTGGCGTCGAGGTCGGTACGGAAATCGGCCAGCAGTGGGGTGAGGCTGGTGTCGAGAAGTTGTCCGGAATCCGGCCAGAGGCCCAACCGTGGGAAGAGGCAAAACAGGTCATTCTCCCGACAACGCTTATGACGATCCTGACGGCGGGCATCGCGCACGGTAGCAATAGGCTTGCGCAGCGCCTGTCTCGTGAAGGCGTGCCAATGAAGCCGACGCCCACGCCGGAAGTCGTTAAGAGCACCATCAGTCAAACGCGAGAGGCACATCCCGACCTCATGGCAGGTTACACCGACGATGAGGTCTATCGGGCCATAATGGAACCGAAGGCTACGCCCGGAGCCACGATCCCAGAAGGTGCGGCACCGACGAGCTCCGGAACCCTGCCGTCGTGGGATCTCCATGGCGGTCTCATGGGGGATGAAAACGCTCCCGTACCGGGAGAGATGAAGCCCCTGCCTGTCCATAACTTCGATATTTTGGCCGGGAAGCCCCTCAATGTGCTTCCTGAAACGCTTCAAGGTGCGGTAAAACGAGATCAACAGGCCAAGGCAGATAAAATCATGGCCGAAACGCTTCCGCAGATGGACGAGTTTATAAATTCGGACATTAACCGGAGACCGCCATCACCTCCCGGGGTTATTGACCAAGAAAAGGCTGTTGCCCAAAAACCCCAACAGGTTATACCCACAGTAGCCGCTGTTGAGGCGAAACAGCCTCTCGCTATGCCAACCCTTCCCGTCCAGAACCTGCCTGTAAAGGCCGCTCAGGAGATCAAGAAGGGCATTCAGCCGCTTGACCAGCAGGCTCATGAATCGGCTACGTCTCCACTCAATACCCTGCCTCAGCCAAGCGAAGGACAGACGAAGGCCGGCAATTATAAAAAAGGCCATCTTGACGTTCAAGGTCTCGATATCTCCATCGAAAACCCCAAGGGGTCAGTCCGGTCCGGGGTCT
>Ga0210377_10002778_pt1 | contig 15139 bp, 15 predicted proteins | sample PLM4_65_b1redo_FD_155480 | JGI IMG/M metagenome (GOLD analysis project Ga0210377, IMG submission 155480) | Groundwater sediment microbial communities from an aquifer in East River, Colorado, USA - PLM4_65_b1 redo | ecosystem: Environmental > Terrestrial > Soil > Riparian zone | place: USA: East... | reverse complement strand
TCAGACTGGAGCGGCACGAGCGCGTATCGGCGCACGCTCGCCTCGATCGCGCCGCGATCGTGAACGTGCTCACGTCGTCGTATCGAGGACTGCGGCACCGCGAGAAGGAGAGGCTCGAAGGAGTTGATACGCTGGACGTTACATTGAGCCGCGACCTCCTCCTGTTCCGGCCGATCGGCGCGTGATGTCTTCATTCTGGATCGTCACCATCGGCGTTGTGGCCGGCATGCTCACGACCGGCGCGTGGCTGCCGCAGGTCATCAAGACCTGGCGGACGCGCAGCGCGCACGACTTCTCCTGGGGTTACCTCGCGATGTTCGCCACCGGCGTCGTCCTCTGGGCCGTGTACGGCGTGCTCCGCGGTGATGCGGCCGTCACCGGCGCCAACGTCGTCACGATCGTGCTGGTGATCGGAGTGATTGCGGTGAAGATGCGCGAGCGGCGGCGGTGACGCCTACTCGCGTACGTAGTGGCAGTTGTATCCCCACGGAATCCGCTGCAGGTAATCCTGGTGGTAATCCTCGGCCGGCCAGAATTTCGAGACCGGAACGATCTCCGTGACAAGGGGGCGCGACCACGTGCCGGACGCCTCCACTTCCTTCACCACGCGCTGCGCGGTCTCGCGCTGCGCGTCGTCGTGGTAGAAGATCGTCGAGCGGTACTGCGTGCCGACATCGTTCCCCTGACGATTCTTCGTCGTCGGATCGTGAAAGCGGAAGAAGAACCGGAGGATCTCCTCGTAGCTGATCCGATCGGGATCGAACACGATCTCCACCGTCTCCGCGTGACCGGTTCGGCCGGTCTTCACGTCCTCGTATTTCGGATTCGCGAGCGTGCCGCCGGCGTAACCGACGGTGGTGTCGATCACGCCCGGCGTCTTCCGGATCAGCTCTTCGACGCCCCAGAAGCAGCCGCCGGCAAGCGTCGCCGTTTCCTGTCGGGCCATTACTTCTTCCCTCCGGCGTTCGCAGTCTGAGCCTGGAACAGCGGCAGATACTGCCCGTAGCCCTCCGCCTCCAGCTTTTCGACCGGGATGAATCGCATCGAAGCGGAGTTCATGCAGTAACGCAAACCGGTCGGAGCCGGGCCATCATCGAAGACGTGGCCGAGGTGTGAGTCGGCGTGTCTGGAACGAACTTCGGTGCGGGCCATGAAGAACTTGCGATCTGTCTTCTCCGCGATGTTCGCCGGCTCGAGTGGTTTGGTGAAGCTCGGCCATCCCGTCCCCGACTCGAACTTGTCGAGCGAGCTGAAAAGCGGCTCGCCGCTGACGACGTCGACATAGATGCCCGCCTTGTGGTTGTCCCAGTATTCGTTGCGGAACGGCGGCTCCGTCCCCTCGTGCTGCGTCACGTCGTACTGGATCGGCGTGAGACGCTTCTTCAGCTCGGCTTCAGCGGGCTTCTTGTAGTTGTCCATCGATGCTCCCTTCACGGCAGGATGCGCCGCGTTCGTGGGCGTCTTCGGGTGATCGGCAGAGATGAACAGGAACGCCGCGATCGCGATGATCACAGCGCCGGTCGGTATCAAACGTCTGGCCAAGGTGTGCCTCCTGCTCATCGGCAAACAAAGGGCCGAATGGCGAATATTCGATGTCGGCGGCAGCGAAGTGGTTACAGAAACTCTTGGCTCTTGGCTCTCAGCTCCTGGCTCTTGCGCCGGCAGACGTAGGCCGGGCTTTAGCCCGGCTGGCCGGGCTGAAGCCCGGCCTACGTCCGCCGGTCGAAACAACCGAACGCGCCAACACGTTTAACCACACTCATGAGCCGAATTCGCTCCCTCGCCCTCAACAGCGCTGCCCATATCCGATTCGTTCTCATCCCGGCGATCTGGCTTGCGCTTTTCGCCTATTCGGGCCGGCCCATCGTTGTCGCCGCTCAGGCGGGAGGCGTCACGCCTGAGCTCGCCTGGGGTGGAATCTTCGCGCTGTCGCTTCTGCCGCTGCTTCCGCTGCTCGCGCGGCGAAGCGGCGATCTGAAACGGCAATCGCTGATGCACTGGGCCGGCTACTCGACCCTCGCCCTGTTCTCGCTGCTGCTGATCTTCGGTCTGCTGTCGGACGTGATCCGCGTTTTCGATCTTCTCATCCGCGCCACCATCCCCTCCCATGCGCTCAGCTTCGCCGTCCTCGGCGCGAGCGCACTCCTTTCGATCGTCGGCCTCCTTCAGGCGCGCTGTCCGCGAGTGAAGCGCGTGGAGGTGGCGATCGAGTCGCTCCCGGCCGAGCTGGATGGATACCGCATCGCGCAATGGAGCGACGTCCACGTCAGTCCCACGATTCAGCGCCGTTTCGTCGCCGCCCTCGTCGAAAAGACGAACCTGCTGAACGCGGACGCGATCGTCATCACGGGCGACCTCATCGACGGCCATGTCGACGAGCTGCGCGATCAGGTCGCGCCGCTCGCGGATCTCCGCGCGCGCGATGGAGTCTTCTACGTCACCGGAAATCACGAGTACTACTGGCGCGCCGGTGAATGGGCCGCCGAAGTGGAACGCCTCGGCCTGACATTCCTGAAGAACGGGCATCGCGTGATCGAGCGCAACGGCGCGAAGCTCGTCATGGCCGGGATCACCGACCCCGTCGGCCGTGGCACACACAAGAGCGATCCGCAGCTCGCGCTCTCCGGCGCGCCGGAGAATGCGGTGAAGGTTCTGCTTTCCCATCGTCCGCAGGCGGCGAATGCGGCGTCGAAGCTCGGCGTCGATCTGCAGCTCTCAGGGCACACCCATGGCGGGCAGTTCTTCCCGTTCAACTACATCATTCGTCTGTTTCAACCGATCGTAGCCGGATTGCACCGCGTGGGCAGAACGTGGCTCTACGTGAGCCGCGGCACCGGTTACTGGGGACCGCCGTCGCGACTCGGCGTCCACGGCGAGATCACGGAAGTCGTGCTTCGCAATCGTTCGATTTGACGAACGGTCACGCGCCTCCACAATGAGGCGCATGTCGGACGCGGTCACCGAGATCCAGCGGCTCTATCCCCAGATCTATCTTGCCTGTCACGTCGATCACGTGCGCGCGGCGACGACGAAATGGCGGCTGTCGTCGCGCGACTCGTCGATCCTGTCGCACCTCGACATCGACCGCAGCACCAGTCCGCACCATCTCGCCGGACATCTCGGCGTCCGCCCTTCGACGCTTTCAGCGACGCTTGCGCGGCTGGAGCGGCTCGGCTACATCAGCAATGTGGCGGCCGAGGCGGATCGTCGCCGCCGGGAGGTGCGCCTGACGGAGCGGGGCGCGGACGCGATGGCGAGCACTTCGGTCCTCGACCGCGATCGCGTGACGCGTGCGATGTCGCTGCTGACCGAGCGGGAGCGCAACGCCGCCGTGCGCGGTCTTACACTTCTGGCGCGCGCGTCACGGCAACTCGTCGATCGCGAAGGAGAATCGAGATGAAGGTCATCCTCATCATCGCCGTCATCGTCGTTGCCGCCCTCATCGCGCTCGTGGTCCTGATCGGCGCTCTTCTACCGCGTCATCACACCGCGTCGCGATCGATCGCATTCCGACACCGGCCCGAGGACGTTTACGCCGTGATCCGCGACTTCGAGAGCGCCTCGCGATGGCGCGCCAGTGTCACGCGCAGCGAGTTACTCTCGCCCGTCGATGGAAGGATTCGACTCCGTGAACATGGCCGGCACGGGGCCGTGACGTACGAAGTCGTCGATGACAATCCCGGACGCCGGCTCGTGACGCGCATCGTCGATCAGAACCTCGGCTACTCCGGATCGTGGACGTATGACCTCTCACCGGAAAGCGGCGGAAGCCGTCTCTCGATCACCGAAAACGGCGAAGTGTCGAACGTCGTGTTCCGCTTCATGTCCCGCTTCGTGTTCGGTCACACGAAGACGATCGACGAATATGTGAGGGATCTGCAGGAACATCTTTCATAGATAGAGGCATGAGGCATGAGGGATGAGGCATGCCCCACGCCTGATGCCGGGTGTGGCTACACCATCGCGGTGGAGCCGATCTCCGGATGCGCCTTCACGAACGCGATGAGGTTCGGCAGGTAGTCGCGGAGTCTCGGCAGCGTGATGCCGGACCCCGCGAGCGCCGCCGTCGTGTTGCGCGTGTCGTAGGTCGTCGGGTGCGCGAAATAGTCGACTGCCGCGGCGGGAATGCGCATCAGGCGATAAACGCCCGGCACGTAGTTGATCGCACCCTTGGCGATCATTTTCGGCATCGGCACCTGCACGAGTCTGCGGCCCGTCGCATTCGCGACGGCGAGGGTGGTCTGTGCCACGGTCAGCGGATCGGGATCGGCGAGTTGATACACCTTCCCGATCGTGTCCAGCCGCGCGCTCAGATGCGCGATCGCGTCGACGATGAAGTCGCGCGGCACCACGTTGAAACGATAGCGATCCGGCCTTCCCACCGTCGGCAGCACCGCATACCGACCCTGGCGCAGCAGCCACTGGATCACGAAGTACGGGCCGTCGAACTTCTGCGTCGCCCCGGTCTTGCTGTCTCCCACGACCACGGACGGCCGGTAGATCGTCGCCGGCAGTCCCCCGCGCATCCGCTGCTGCACTTCGACCTCGGCGAGGTACTTCGTCTCCTCGTAGTAGTTGTTGAAGTGCTGGCCTACGTCGAGATCGTCTTCCGTGAATCGTCCGGGATGGCGGCCGCTGACGTAGCACGTGCTGATGTAGTGCAGCCGCTGAAACGAGCGCGACTTCGCCGCGAAAGCGAGGACATTGCGCGTTCCGTCGACATTGACCCGCATGCCGAGGGCGCGCGGGACGGAGAGGTCGTAGATGGCGGCCAGGTGGTAGATCTCGCTGATGCCGTCCGCGGCCAGCGATGTCGCGAGACCCGGCACGGTGATGTCGCCTTCCACGAGATGAATGCGCTTTGCGAACGTGCTCCGCTGCGCGCGCTGTGTCGCAAGTGCCGCGAACTTCGGCTGCACCACGCACACGGCTTCCGCCGTGGGATCGCGAGCGAGCAGCCGCGGCAGCAGTTCCGATCCGAGGAAGCCGGGATAGCCGGTGAAGAGAACGCGCGCCACTATTTCTTCCGCGCTGCTGTGGACATGAATCCGAGGCCCACGACCAGGGCTGCGGCCCCGGCGATCAGCCACGCTCGATTCGCCATCGCTCTGCGACGGGCCTTCCGCGCTTGTGCGGCACCCGCGCGATCGATCCTCGCCAACGCGTGTTTCACGCGCGGCCGCTCGAGGATCTTCGTCACGGCCCAGGCCGTCAGCGGCGGAATGATCTGCCTCAGAACATCACCGCTTCCCGGTTTCTGCTTCGCGTCCATTTGCTACTCCTTCCTGTAATTTAGCAGCACCGAGGCCGTCCGGCACGCCTGACATCCGACAGGCTATCCCGAAGAGAGGCATGGCAGGGGAAAGAAGATCGCCCTGGCCGACAACGCGGGAGGATCGAGGCATGAGTCGCCGCGCTCGCGCTCTCATGCCGCATGCCTCATGCCCACTTTCCCGTATCTGTAAAATGCAGCGATGAATGAAGTGAAGGTCGGCATCCTCGGTTCCGGTGACGTCGGGCGTGCGCTCGCGCGCGGTTTCATCGGTCTCGGCCACCCGGTAGAGATCGGATCGCGCGATCCGCAGAAGCTGCGCGAATGGCTCTCCTCCGCCGGCGAGCGCGCCTCTGCAGGAACGTTCGCCGACACCGCGAAGTTCGGCGATGTCATCGTCCTCGCGACGCTCGGCGTCGGCACCGAGCATGCGTTACAGATGGCCGGTCCCGAGAGCTTCGCCGGCAAAGTCGTGATCGACGCGACGAATCCGCTCGACTTCAGCGGCGGTATGCCTCCGAAGTTGTTCGTCGGCCACACCGACTCGCTCGGGGAGCGCGTGCAGCGATGGCTCCCCGGGGCGCGGGTCGTCAAAGCGTTCAATACGGTCGGCAACACCTTCATGGTGAATCCGAAGTTCCCGGGCGGTCCGCCCGACATGTTCATCTGCGGCAACGACGACACAGCAAAGAAGATCGTCTCGCAGATCTGCGACCACTTCGGGTGGGGCGTCATCGACATCGGCGGCATCGAGGGCTCGCGGTATCTCGAGCCGATGTGCCTCGTGTGGGTGCTGCACGGCGCGCGGACCGGGTCATGGACTCACGCGTTCAAGATGCTGCACATGTAACGCGCCAAGGAGCGCCGCCGTCTCGGCGGCTGGTCCGCCGGCGTCCCGCCGGCAACAGAGCGCGCGGTGATATTGTCACCGTTCGGCAACCGTTTGACTCGCATCAACGAATCGAACGGCTCATTCTTAGACGTTGTAATCAGTCGTGCCAAGGCAGCGAACTTGCTTCCGTCGCCATCTCTGGCGGCCTTCCCACCGGCCCAACCCCGCGGTCGAATTCCGATGAGGTGCCCATGCGCAAAGTGAATCGTCTTCTCCTCGTTGTCCTCGCAGTCGCGTTCCTGACTCCGGCTGCCCACGCCCAGTACTTCGGGCGCAACAAAGTGCAGTGGGAGAGCTTCAAGTTCAAGACGCTGCAGACGGAGCACTTCGACATCTACTACTACGACCAGGAAGCCGACGTCGTGAACGACATCGGCCGGATGGCGGAACGGTGGTACACGCGCCTCTCGCACGTCTTCAACCACACGTTCAATCGCAAGCCGATCGTGCTGTACGCGAACTCCGCCGACTTCCAGCAGACCACGACCACCGGTGGACTGATCGGCGAAGGGACGGGCGGGTTCACCGACGAGTTCATGAACCGCGTCGTGCTACCGCTGACCGGTGATTACGCGGAGAACGATCACGTCCTCGGCCACGAGCTGGTGCACGTCTTCCAGTACGACATCGCCGCGGGGCAGGTGAACAACCGCCGCCGCTTCAATCTCGATCAGCTTCCGCTGTGGCTCGTGGAAGGCATGGCCGAGTACTTCTCGAAGGGACGCATCGATCCGCTGACGGCGATGTGGATTCGCGACGCGACCATTCACAACCGCCTGCCGGATCTGAAGAAGCTGACGCGCGACCCGCGCTACTTCCCCTATCGCTACGGTCAGGCGCTTCTCGCCTATATCGGTGGGCGCTTCGGCGATGACGCGGTCGTGCGCTACTTCCTCGCTGCCGGGATGGTCGGAATCGAGCCGGCGTTCGAGCGGGTCATCGGTCTGAATGCGAAACAGCTGTTCGCGGACTGGCAGGAATCGGCGCGCGAGCTCTACAACCCCGTCGTGCAATCGCGCCCGTCGAACCTGGGATCGCCGATCCTCAGCAAGAAGACGACGCGCGGCGACCTGAACGTCGGTCCGTCGCTCAGCCCGGACGGTCGTTACGTCGCGTTCCTCTCCACGCGCGAGCTCTTCAGCATCGATCTGTTCCTCGCCGACGCGCATACCGGCCAGATCGTCCGGCGGCTCGTCTCCTCCGATCGCGACGCGCACTTCGATGCTCTCCGCTTCATCGACTCATCCGGCGGATGGTCTCCTGATTCGAAGCGCCTGGCGTTCGTCGTCTTCGAGAGAGGCGACAACTACATCGGCGTCGTCGACGTCGACTCGCACCGCATCGACCGCATCCGCGTGCCGGGCGTCGACGCGCTGACGAATCCGGTGTGGTCACCGGACGGACACACGATCGCTTTCTCCGGTCAGACCACCGGTGTCACGGACCTTTTCCTCTACGACCTCGACTCGAAAAACATGCGGCGTCTGACGAACGACAAGTACGCGGATCTGCAGCCGGCGTGGTCTCCCGACGGCCGGACGATCGCCTTCTCCAGCGATCGCGGCGCCGGCACCAACCTCGAGCTGCTGCGGTTCACCGACATGCAGATCGCGACGATCGACATCAACTCCGGCGACATCCGCGTTCTGCCGCTGTTCGCCGACGCGAAGCACATCAACCCGCAATGGTCGCCGGATGGAAGCGCGATCTACTTCGTGGCCAATCCCGAAGGTGTCCCCGATGTGTATCGCTACTCGCTGCCTAACGGTGAGATCACGCAGATCACGCGCGTGCAGACAGGCGTCTCGGGAATCACCGAGATGTCGCCGTCGATCTCGGTGGCCGCGCGCACGGGCGAGATCGCTCTATCGCTCTACGAGAACGACGACTACAACATCTACACGCTGCCCGCTTCGCCGGCCGGCACGCAGGTGGCGTCGACCGCTGCCGGCGAGACGCCGCGCGCGGCCATTCTTCCGCCGCTGCGCGCCACAGGATCCGAAATCACCGCGTATCTCGAACGTCCGGAGCAGGGCCTGCTGCCTCCGGGCACGCGCTTCCGCGAGCGGCCTTACAGCCCCGGACTGCACATCGCGTACATCGGACCTCCGACGCTCGGCGCGCAGTCGGATCAGTACGGATTCGGCGTTGGCGGCAGCGTCGCCGCCTACTGGACCGACATTCTCGGCCAGCACAACCTCGGCTTCACGCTGCAGGGCGCGGGCTACTCGTCCGGACCGGGGTCGGGCAGCTTCGCCGATCAGATCGGCGGCGAGATCTTCTATTTGAACCAGCAGCACCGCTTCAACTGGGGCGGCGACTTCACACACACTCCGTACGTGGCGATCGCCCAGGGCTACGCCACCGGGACGGTCAACGGACAGACGGTCGACATCTATCGGCAGTACACGCAGGTGCAGACAATCGATGACTTCTCGGGCGTCACGCAGTATCCGTTCACCACGACGCGCCGCGTCGAAGCCGCCGCCGGATACCAGCGCTACGGGTTCAAGGAGAGTGTCGAGACTCTCATCGTCAACCGCAATGGCGAAATCATCGATGATTTCACCGAGCAGTCGCCCAACAATTTCGACATCACGCTCTTCAGGGCTTCGACTGCATTCGTTGGCGACAGTTCGATCTTCGGTTTCGTCTCGCCGGTCCGAGGCACGCGTTATCGCTACGAGCTGGAGGCGCTCACCGGCGATCTGAAGTTCCAGACCGCGCTTGCCGACTGGCGCAAGTACTTCTTCCTTCGCCCGGCGACACTCGCCGTGCGCGGTCTGCACTACGGTCGCTACGGTGCGGACGCTGAAAGCGATCGCCTGCAGGACCTCTACCTCGGACAGGGAGAGCTGGTCCGCGGCTATGATCCCTACTCGATCAACATCAACGAGTGCGTCGATCCGACTGGCACCGGCGCATGTCCGGCCCTCGCTCGCCTGATCGGATCGCGCATCGCCGCGGCCAGCGTCGAAGCGCGCATCCCACTCCTCGGCACGAAGGAGTTCGGGCTCATCAACGCTCCCGCGGTTCCGACCGAGCTCTTCGCATTCGCCGACGGCGGCGCGGCGTGGCATCAGGGCGACAAACTGAAACTGAAATACGCAACGAACTCGACCGAGCACATTCCGGTGTTCAGCGTCGGCGCCGGCGTGCGCATTCTTCTCAGCTACATTCCGCTCGAGTTCTACGCCGCGAAGCCGTTCCAGCGCCCAACCGAGGGCATCGTCTACGGCTTCAACATCATTCCGGGGTGGTAGCGATCGATTCACGTCTCGGTGGAGCGCCGGTGTCCTCACCGGCGCTTTTCTTTTTTGAGATGATCCGCGCGTGACCATCTCCCCTTCCGACTTCGAGCGCCTCGTCGAGGAAGCGTTGCAGTCCCTGCCGAAGCGCTTCTCCGACCTTCTGGAGAACATCGCCGTCGTCGTCGAGGAAGAACCCACCGAGTACGACCTCGACGTGCTCGAGGACGACGACGACGAGCTCCTGGGCATTTATCGCGGCACTGCGTTGACGGAGCGCACGCACGACATGCTGCCTGCGCTGCCCGATCAGATCGCGATCTTTCGCGGTCCGATTCTTCGCATCTCACGCAATCGCCGCGAAGCGTTGCGCGAGATTCGCGAGACCGTCATTCACGAGCTGGGGCACTACTTCGGCCTTTCCGATCACGACATGCATGACTGACCGCCCATCCGGAAATCTATCTGAAAAATCCACGCGCCTTGATGTTGCCGAACCGTGAACGGCAGCGCGGTCGTGGTTTCTCTTCCACTTGGCGCGGTGTCCAAGGAGGCAGCGCGATCGCAGTGTGTGGTCGCGCAAGGAGGAACGCCCATGAGACGCGCCCTGATCGTAATCCTGCTCCTCGTTCTCGCCGTGACCTGCACCACTCGCCCGCCGGTTGCTACGCGCCCGCTGGAGGGCGTCGTGACCGACGCGAGCGGTGTCCCGCTTCCGGGCGTCACGGTGACGGCTACTGATGCACACGGTGCAAAACGCACAGTCATTTCCGATTCGAGCGGAAAGTACCGGTTCGAGCTGCCGGACGGCGGCTACACGATCGCGTACGAACTTGCGGGCTTCCGCACCGGAGAGCGGAAAGCGGAGTTGCGCCGCGACAACGCGGATAAGAAAAAGGACGGCCTCGCGCCGGTGAAACTTGCGCTTTCGCAGAATGCGGAATCGATCACCGTCACCGCACAGGCGCCGACGGGCAAGGCGACGTCAGAGCGATGGGCCTTCGGCAATGTTGCCGGCGGCGTCGTCCGCGGGATCGCCCCGACGAACGCCCCGCCGCCGATCGCCGCACTGAGGGAGAGCATCGAGCTGCCGAGCGCCAACCCCAACTACGTGGGCAGCAAAGAGAACGACTTCATCAATGCCGCCAAAGAAACCACGACCACATTCGCCATCGACGTCGACCGCGCGTCGTACGCAAATGTGCGGCGCTTCCTCGCGACGAACGCGATGCCGCCGCCCGACGCGGTGCGCATCGAGGAGATGATCAACTACTTCACCTACTCCTATCCGCAGCCGGCGGACGGAACGCCGTTCTCCGTCACCGCGGAAGTGGCCGGGTGCCCGTGGAACATCTCCCACCGCCTGATGCGCATCGGCATCCAGGGTCAGAACCTCGATCAGTGGAAAGCGGCGCCGAACAATCTCGTCTTCCTGCTCGATGTGTCCGGGTCGATGATGCCGCCCGAGCGGCTGCCGCTGCTCAAGGCTGCATTCCGCTTTCTCGTCGATCAGCTCCGCGCCGAAGACAGTGTGGCGATCGTCGTGTATGCGGGCGCCGCGGGCGTCGTGCTGCCGCCGACATCCGGCGCCGACAAGCGCACGATTCTCGACGCCCTCGACCGCCTGCAGGCCGGCGGATCGACCGCCGGCGCCGCCGGAATCGAGCTCGCTTATCAGACTGCGCAAGACAACTTCCGGAGCGATGGCAACAACCGCGTGATCCTCGCCACGGACGGCGATTTCAACGTCGGAGCGACGTCCTTCGAAGTTCTGCAGAAGCTCATCGAAGAGAAGCGCAAGACCGGCATCTTCCTCACCTGCCTCGGCGTCGGCACCGACAACTACAAGGATTCGATGCTCGAGTTGCTCGCGGACAAAGGCAACGGCAACTACTCGTACCTCGACACGCCGCGGGAAGCGGAGAAGGTGTTCAAGCGCGAGTTGACCGGCACGCTCGTCACGATCGCCAAGGACGTGAAGGTGCAGCTCGAGTTCGATCCGAAGTACGTCGCATCGTACCGGCAGATCGGCTACGAGAACCGCGCGCTCGCCAATCAGGATTTTTCGGATGACACGAAAGACGCCGGAGAGCTCGGCGCCGGTCACTCCGTCACCGCGCTGTACGAGATCGTTCCCGCGTCGAACGCCACCGGCACGATCGCGAAGCTGCGCCTGCGGTACAAAGCGCCGCGCGGCGATTCGAGCCGCCTCATCGAGACGTCAGTCGTCGATCAGGGCAAGGCGGTGTTCGCCGCGTCGCCCGACATGCAGTTCGCCGCGGCGATCGCGGAGTTCGGGATGTTGCTTCGCAACTCCGCCCATCGCGGGTCCGCGACCTACGCCGAAGCGTTGTCGCTCGCTCGGGCGGCGCGGGGCGTCGATCTCGACGGCGATCGCGAAGAGCTCGTGCGGATGCTCGATACCTCGCGCGCGCTCAGCGGAGAGGCGCCCCCGCGCGTGGCGGGGAAGTAGTGTCGCCGGCTTGCGCCGGCTCGCATTCTCTGCCGATCGCGGATATCGCCGCAATGCGCAAGGAACGAGCCCGCCGCACTGCGGCGGGCGACACATCCATAGCCCCGGGCGTGAGCCCGGGGTGCCCGGGCGTGAGCCCGGGGTGCGCGGGCGTGAGCCCGGGGTTGCGTCGCGTCAATCCCGCGGAACGTTGAACGGCACCCCGTCTTCGTCCGCCGAGGTGTCGTAATTGCGCTCGTCGTCCGGGATGTGCCAGTCGTCGTCTTCTTCGATCGTGTACGGCCGAATCTCTTCCATGATGGTGCTCCTTAGACAGCCAACTCCGTCATGCTGTAAAATATGGGTCGCATCTCAGCCCAACGTCAATAAGCAACACGCTTGCAAAGCGTTAAGCTGTCTAGGGTTGATAAGTTTGACGCGTAAAGGTGTGAAAATTTGTAAAGGCACACGAATCTCGCGAGGTGCACCATGACCCCCAACCTTCGCCTCGGCCCCAAAGTTCGCGCGTTTCGCCGCCGCGAGGGGCTCACCCAGACTGATCTCGCCGCCAGGCTCGAGATCTCACCGAGCTACCTCAATCTCATCGAGCACAATCAGCGGCCTCTGCCGGCGCATCTGCTCGTGCGGGTCGCGCAGATCTTCCGCGTCGACCTCGACGCGTTCGCCGACGACACGCAAGCGCGCCTCGCCGATGATCTGCAGGAGATCTTCGGCGATGCAATGTTCGAAGAGCATCCGCTCACGACCGCCGATGTTCGCGAGATCGCCAGCAACCCTGCCACCGCGCGCGCCGTGATCGCGCTGTACCACGCGTACAAGTCGTCGGTCGACTCGACCCGCGCCCTCGCCTCCAAGCTCTACGACGGCCGCGACTTCCTCGGTCTCGATCCGCAGCACCTTCCGTCGGAAGAAGTCTCGGATGTGATCCAGCAGAACATGAACTACTTTCCGGAGCTCGAAGCGGCAGCGGAGAGGATCGCCTCCGCGGCCCGGTTCGATCGCTCGGACATATACCGCGCCATCGTGAGCTATCTGCACGACAAACACGGAATCGAAGTCGAGCTTCTTCCGGTGAGCGCGGACCGCGGAGCGGTCCGTCGCTACGATACGGAGCGCCGAGTGCTCTCACTCTCTTCGGTGCTTCCGCCATGGAGCCGGAACTTTCAGATCGCCCATCAGCTCGGCCTCGTGGAAGCGCGCGAGGACATCAAGTCGATCATGGCGCGATGCGCGAAAGACCTCAGCACGCCGGATTCGGCGCGTCTCTGCCGCGTGGCGATGGCGAACTACTTCGCCGCCGCGCTGCTGATGCCTTACGACGAATTCCTGCACCTCGCCGAACAAGTGCGCTACGACATCGAGCTGTTGCAGCATCACTACACCGCGAGCTGGGAGCAGGTCTGCCATCGCCTGACGACGATGCGGAAGCCGGGCGCGCAGGGCGTGCCGTTCCACTTCGTGCGCGTCGACATCGCCGGCAATATCTCGAAGCGGTTCAGCGGCACGGGGATCCGCTTCGCGCGGTTCAGCGGATCGTGTCCGCGATGGGACGTGCACGCGGCGTTTCTCACGCCCGGGCGCATTCGCACGCAACTGTCGAAGATGCCGGACGGCACGGCGTACTTCTGTATCGCGCGCACGATCCGCAAGAGTTTCGGCTATGCGTCGGGTGACGCGCTGATGGCGGTGGGAATCGGCTGTCCCGTGCAGACCGCGCGCAAGCTCGTGTACGCCGATGGATGCGATCTCGGCAATCTCGACGCGGCCGTCCCGATCGGAACGACGTGCCGCCTCTGCGAGCGCCTCGATTGCGAGCAGCGTGCGTTCCCCGCACTGCAGTACGGCATGACCATCGATGAGAACGTACGGGGCCGCTCGTTCTACGCACCGGCGGAGAAGTAACGCCGAGGAGCCGGCCAGAGCCGGCGTTCCTCGGTTACGCGACGCTCTTCGCGCAGTACTGATCGAATGCGGTGGCCAGCTCGGCCGCGGAGCGCCGCCGTCTCGGCGGCTGGTCCGCCGGCGTCTCGCCGGCGCACCCGAAACGGCTGCGCACCAGCCGGCCAGAGCCGGCGTTCCTCGGTTACGCGACGCTCTTCGCGCAGTACTGGTCGAATGCGGTGGCCAGCTCGGCAGCGATGTCGTACGCCTGGCGTCCTTCGATCTGCCAGCGCTCCCACATCTTCACAACCTCACCGTCGCGGAACAGCGCGATCGCTGGCGACGACGGCCGGTAGCCGACCAGATACTCGCGGGCGCGCTCCGTCGCTTCCCGGTCGTTCCCGGCGAACACCGTAATCATCTTGTCGGGCACGCTGTCGTTCTCCACGGCCATCGCGACGGCCGGGCGGGCATTGCCGGCGGCGCAGCCGCAAACCGAGTTCACGACCAGCAGGACCGTTCCCTTCTTCTCACCGAGCACGGTGTCGACATCCGCCGCCGTCCTCGTCTCCTGAATGCCGAGGCGGGTGAGCTCCTCGCGCATCGGGGCAACAATCATCTCGTCGTACATGCATTCCTCCGTCCACTCAAAACGGATTCTAAGGCGTGTCATTCCGAGCCGCACCAAGAAATCCGGGCCGGGGGCTTCCATCGCGCCCACCACCCGGATTCCTGGCCGTCGAAGCCTGCCCCGAGCGTAGTCGAGGGGGCCGCTCGGAATGATGACAATGGCCTCAGTGCTGCTTCCCCTCGGCCACCTGCATCGAGTTGACCATCGTGTTCAGCACGGTCTTGAAGTTGCCCGCCTGACCGTTCGGCGTAACGAACAACAGATAGAGGAGATGCGCGTCGCCGAGCGGACGCGTCACGACCGTCACCCGCTCGTCGACGCCGGTCTGCGGATTCGTGCCCCGCAGGCTGGCGGCGAGCGCCACGCCGTCATTGGTCTGCAGCCGCTGTCCCGAGCCTTTGATGAGCTGGAGGTGAGGGCTGGTCTGCTGAATCTGCGCGATCAGATCGTTCGTCGCGCTTTCCAGCGTGGCCGGGCTGCCGGTCCCGCGCAGGTAGGTTTTTGAGTTGCCGAACGGCGAGTAGTGATTGATGATCGCGCCGTACACGACCTGCGTCTGACCGCCGACGTTCGCGACGCCGTTCTGCGGCGCGATCGTGACGCCCGTGTTCCCCTCTTCGAAGACCTGCCAGTTCGCGGGATACGACACGCGATACACGCCCGATCGGCTCGTGTAGCTTCGCAGCGAGCTCGATGGCGCCTCGATCTGCGTGTTCGTCGTCCCCGCACTGCGCTTGCGACC
>Ga0210377_10002777_pt1 | contig 15139 bp, 18 predicted proteins | sample PLM4_65_b1redo_FD_155480 | JGI IMG/M metagenome (GOLD analysis project Ga0210377, IMG submission 155480) | Groundwater sediment microbial communities from an aquifer in East River, Colorado, USA - PLM4_65_b1 redo | ecosystem: Environmental > Terrestrial > Soil > Riparian zone | place: USA: East... | reverse complement strand
CTACGGGTAGATGACATCCAGGTATATACATATAGATGACGGCATCTACAGGTAGATGAAAGCATATACCGGTAGATGCCAAATGTCGTCTGATCAATAACATGTTGGCGGAAGATGAGAGTTGTCAGACCTACACCTTTAACAAACCAGTAAAACTAGATCAGAGAGTCTGATACTATTTTGTTCTTGAATAGTAAGGAGATTTATTGATGGGGAATTCTTCAGAACAATCGCTTAACGAAACAAAAAAGAAATTGATAATATTTTTTTCAATGGCAGGAATAATTTTACTTATTGTTGGTGGGATTTATTGGTATTGTTTCAACGACAAACCTATATCTTATAATACAAGTGTCTGGGGTGAATTTGGGGATTATTTTGGCGGTGTATTAAATCCGATTTTCGCTTTAATGGCGTTTGTTGGATTATTGTGGTCAATTTACCAAAACCAAATTAACCTGTATAAAACTTCTGACTCATTTGAAAGAAGTATGCAGCTTGCAGAATTGCAAGAGAAGCGTCAAGCAAAACAAGAAAAAAAAGACGACTTGTTTAAAATCATTGAGGTTATTTATATAGATATCAATAAGCTTTGTGATATCAAACTCAATTATTCCTATAATATGTCGATAATGGAAAAAATAACTAGAGAAGTATCTTTAGCTATTTTAGTAAAAACGGAATATACCCCAAAGGAATGTGAGGTATTGATGGAGCAATTTGACAAGTTTTTTGGAATGATTTCTTCTAAACTGTTTCATTTAATGAGATATCTAGTAATGTTTGAGGAAATTTCTTATGACACCGTTGTAACCGATTATTATAAGAATTATTATTACCATTTGGTTATATTTCTTGAAAAGGTAGAAATGATTTCAGGAGAAACTGCAAAATATTATAGAGATGCGGTTGAAGCAAGTGGTACAGCGAATATAGTATTACCATTTTTCAAAGTCCATGGAACTGGACACAGTTCTTAGCGAAAGAAGATGAAGAGAATAGCAAGAAGTAAAGGGGTCCCATCCCCCAGCCCACGCGCTTAGACACTGGCGCGGCATACACCGCCGCGCAGGTCAAGCGCAGCCCAGTTAGACCCAATGAAGGATAACAGGATGAATTACTCTGATGCAATAAAGACATTTCACGGAACTAGCGATAAGATAGCGGAAGAGCTTGGAGACCCCGGAGGGGTCAACCCTTGACATGAGACAAAAGTTAAAAGTGCGAGGGTCCAACTAGGAAGAAGCACCGGCCTAAAACCGCCGGTGTTCTCCCGAGCCGTTGAACCGACTTTACGACGAAGAGGGTAACCGAAGAATGAGGAGTAATGATTAGTCTGTCCACTTTTTCTTGCCGCCATAAACTTTATTTTGAGATAACCAATGGGAATCACGTCAGATCTGTTTGAAGCATTTATGAAATGCCCCACCAAATGCTGGCTCATGTCGCAAAGCGAGGTTGGATTGGGTAACATCTATGCTGATTGGGTCCGTGATCAGAACGAATCTTACCGGAGCAATGGAGTCAGGCGCTTACTGGAGGACTTCCCTCAAAATGAATGTGCCATTGCTCCGCACGAACCAGTTAACCCTAAATCTGCCAAATGGCGGCTGGCAGTGCATATATTTGCGCAAGCACAGACCCTGAACTCCTGCCTTCACGCTGTTGAAAGGGTTCAGCTTGGAGACGAGGGCAAGCTTGATCAATTCGTGCCCATTTGCTTCGTATTCACAAATAAAATTACTCAGGACGACAAGCTGCGCGTTGCTTTTGACGCGTTGATTCTTTCAGAAACCCTCGGGCGTGAGATCAGTCTCGGTAAAATCATCCATGGAGCGAGCTACACTACCACAAAAATAAACACCGCGGTCTTGGTTAACAAGGTAATGGCGCAGGCCAAGGAAGTCGCCACATTAATATCTGACCATTCGCCGCCGGACCTTGTTCTAAAACGGTACTGTGCCGAATGTGAGTTCCAACTAAACTGTCGGCAGATTGCATTGGAGAAGGACGATCTAAGTTTATTGACCAGTATGACGAGGAACGAACGCAATCAGCATCGGAGCAAAGGGATATTCACGGTTAACCAATTATCTTACACTTTCCGACCCAGGAGGACACCCAAGCGAGCGAAGAATCCGACAAATAAACATTATCCCGCTCTTCAAGCCCTTGCCATCAGGGAGACAACCGTGTTTATCCACGGAAGTCCTAATTACCCTGAATCGAGGACCCAGGTCTATTTAGATATTGAGGGAATGCCTGATCGTGATTCTTACTACCTGATCGGAGCACTGGTGGTATCTGATGGATATGAGAAATTTCACTCCCTTTGGGCCGACAATGAGTCCGATGAGCCAGTTATTTTCTCTGAATTAATTGAGATCATATCTGCAATGCCTGATTTCACTATTTTCTGCTACGGTGACTATGAAAAACTTGCTTTAAGGAAAATGAAACTACGGTTGCCGGAAACTTTCCACCAGAGAATTGATGAAATCCTGAATCATTCAGTCAACGTATTGTCACTCGTTCACTCTCATTTCTACTTCCCATCGTATTCAAATGGTTTAAAAGATATAGGTAGAGTTTTGGGATATGATTGGTCTGATCCAGGAATGACAGGGCTAAGTACGATTATCTGGAGAACATTTTGGAATCAATGTGAGGATCAAGGGGCAAAGGCCAAACTAACAATCTATAATGAAGATGACTGTAAGGCCTTGAAGCTTCTTTGCGACTTCATTTCGCGTTCAAAAAATCCTGACAAATTGACGGATAACGACCTGCCTAAAGCCTGTCATACACAACAAATGCTCATAAAGAGACCATACTGGCAACTCTTCGATCCAAGAAACTATGCAATAGAAGATTTGAAACATATCAGTAAATGCGCTTACTTCGACTACCAACATGAAAAGGTTTTTGTTAGAACAGAACCACATATAAAGGCTTTGAAGAAGAAAACTAAAAAGCCTCAGAGAAGATCGACTCGACCCAATAAGGTCATATATTTAGAATTGAAAAAATGTATTCATTGTAGAAGTCGCAAAATTGAAAAAGTAAAAGAAACCGGCCACACCATAATCGATCTCAAGTTTAATAAAAGCGGACCAAGAAAAAACCTTACACAGTTCGTTTCCTGGAATTACGTATGCAATAAATGTCATGAACATTTCAATTCTGAAGGAAGGCCGACAAAACATAAATATGGCCATAGTTTGGCCTGCTGGTGTGTTTATCTGAACAATGTTTGTGGAGTAAATGTAGGTACAATTGGAAAAACTTTAGGTGACCTTTTCGGATTATATCTTCCAGAACACCCTCTAAGATGGGCTAAACAATACATCACTGAACTATACCAACCGCTTAACAATGAAATACTTCAGAGCATTTTATCAGGGCCAGTTATTTACATTGACGAAACAACAGTCAGTCTGGCGAAACAAACTCAACACAATTATGTATGGGTATTGACAAGTAGGGACAAGGTTTACTACCTCTATCGTCCGACACGTGAAACTTCATTTTTAAAGGAGATGCTCGCTCCGTTCAATGGAGTGCTGGTCTCGGATTTTTACACTGGATACGATTCTCTTCATTGCGAACAGCAAAAATGCCTTGTTCATCTTGTTAGAGATATCGATGATGATGTGTTGCGCAATCCTTTTGACACAGAGTTGAAGGTGATGGCTCAAGAATTTGGCGTTTTATTGAGAACCATCGTCAACACCATAGACAAATACGGTCTGAAGCGAAGACATCTACAAAAGCATAAGAAAGAAGCTTTTCGGTTTTTGACGCAATTATCGGTTACGGATTATTCCTCGGAAATCGCAACAAAATACAAGAAACGATTCGAAAAAGGTGGTCAAAAGATGTTCACCTTTCTCGATCATGATGGGGTGGCCTGGAACAACAACAATGCAGAGCACGCTATAAAGCGCATTGCGAAACATCGAAGAAACGCGGGAGGAAGATATACCGAACATTCGTTGGAGGAGTATCTAGTGATAGCATCCGTCATCGAAACCTGTGAATTCAATAACGTAAATGTGCTCCAGTTCCTGTTATCGAAAGTCAATACCCTTGACGGTCTGTTACAGATGGCAAGGCGGAAATCAAGGCAGCCAGCGCCAATTCAGGATGACACCGACGGAGTTTCGACATGAAGCAATTGGGAAAGGCTTATGCAAATACGATATTCCAACCAGGCTTACGACCTGCCCTAAAAACCCGGCAGGTCAAAGCCATGCCCGTTGTACGGAAAAAAATGAAAAATCCATATACGATATCTGGCGCTCCGAAAATGATCCGTTCCTTTGTCTGTTATGCAGACATCCTTGGATACTCGCATCTAAGTGGAGAAGCTATCAGTTCTGGACGTGGGAATGAGTTCCTTTCAAGGTTGCATTCCGCGCTGAAAAGCGCTTACGACCGCATCCGCGAACGTTCAAAGGATTGGCAGGGCGATCCATATTATGCTGTAAAGGTCTTTACCGATAACATTGTTGTTGGGTACCCTTTGATGCGACCGAGCTTTGATTATGGTGAGCCAGAACTTGGTGACATCATGGGAGCGTTTAACGAGCTTCAGGTCGCACTCGCCATGGAAGGGTTCTTTCTGCGTGGTGGAATTGCACTTGGAGAACTTTTCATGGACGATGACATAGTATTTGGTGATGCGTTACTTCAAGCTGTAAATCTTGATAAAAATGGTGGCCCACCTCGGTTGTCGCTGGCACCGTCCGCAGTGGAAATTGTCCGGCGTCAATTAGGATTTTATGGAGAAGATCGAACATGGGCACCACATTATGAATATCTTCTTGAGGATGCTGACGGAGCTATATTCTTGAATTATCTCTATGAGGCCTTCTTTGCATTTCCAGATGGCGGTATTTTCTTTGAAGTCATAGAAAAACATAAAGAAAGCGTTGTAAAGAATCTTCAGGATTATAAAGCGAGTCCTGCACTCAGGGCTAAATATGAGTGGGCAGCAAGGTATCATAATTTTGTATGTAAAGACTTCGTCGAGAGACATCCTGTCCCCTGGCACGAAGATTCTGACGAAGAATATGCGGCTGCTACAGAACAGGCCCAAGGACTTTTAGATCATATAATTGACATTGAATCTATGACCACAACCCCGGCCAGAATAAATCTTGAACCGATAAAGTTAGAAAGAAATTGATGCACAACCATGGGTTTCACTCGGTTACCGCAAAAGACGCGGCACCGGTGAACCCAAGCCCCGTTATGTGTATAAACCAGAAGCGAGGTTTACGGCTGCTTCTCTACCTCGTCCACACAGAGTATGCTGCTATCTCTGGCCGTGCGTTCGCCGGGATGGTTGCCCGGCATGTAATAAATCCGCCTACTATCCGAACTTTGAGACAGCGCTATCTCTCATCCGGCTCGACTCTTTCCGCTCCCGGAGTGGGCATTACCGGGCCATGATACCCGGAGTATTACCAGACTCCGAAGCAGCGGCCAGTCTACTTTCGGCGGACACTGAATAATTTTTTACCAGTTCACGCGTTCGCTCTTCCAGGGATTGTTTCAACAACCATGAACGAAAACCATATAAACAGCATTGACCCTTTGCCGCTTCCATCACTCGGAAAACATCGGAAGGGCGCAATTCGTCCGGCTCATTTGCAGATAACATCAATATGGTTCTGAATCCCGACATAAAAACCTCACATAACCAGGTAAAATGCACCGGCCTAAAACCGCCGGTGATTTCCCGGTCCGTTATTCAGAGAAAAAAATCCCTATGATTGAGACCTCAGACATAACTGATATTGTGACGAGATTGGCAGTCGAATTCCATGTTGTTGGCATTGACGGGGTAGACGGTTCAGGTAAGAGCACGCTCGCTGCTTCTCTTTCGGAGAAACTGGGCTGTTCCCATATTAATTTGGACGACCACATCGACAAAAACCTAGGCCAATATGTAAACCACGTTCACTATCTGGTGGTCCAAGAAACGATCAATGCTACAAAATTACCGATCATTATCGAAGGTGTTTGTCTTCTTGCCATAGCTGAAAGACTTCAGCTAAATCTCGACGCACTTATCTATATCAAGAGAATCTCCAGCTACGGAAACTGGATAGACGAAGGCAATTGTGACGTGACTGGTGACATTGACGAGTTTATGAATAAAGAGAAGAAGGAACTGAACAAGTTCGTGCATGCAGCGGCTTATATTGAGGGTAAGGACTTTCCAGATGACACCAGTTTTCCTGAGCTGGCTGAAGAGATTATTCGCTATCATTACTCATATAGACCGCATGAAAGAGCAGATATTATCTACAAACGGATTGACTGATAACTATGGCTGAATCTAGAAAAATAGAAATTGTCTACTTTCTGAGGAGGTTCATCGATGGAGGTGTTAGAGTTCGCGGATAAAATCGGGGCTGTTCATCTGAAATATGCTTTGAGTGATACTGAACTGCGAGGAATATTCCGACATGACAACTACTTCCTTCTAAACGGCAACACATTCCTTATCATTAAGGTAAGTAGAAACAAAATAAGGCCATTTTACGGCATGGGTAAAAAGTACTTTGATATATTCCAGAAGCTTACGGAGACGAGTGGCAATTTCTACTTCGTAGGACTGGTATCGAATTCTTCGGGATGGGTCCTTTCCAAAAAGGAAATTGAGAATCTCATTTCAAGCAGTTCTTTAAGCATCTCATCTGACCAAAGAGAATATAAAATCAACAGTCACAATCTGAAAGACCAAGATAGCTTCCGAACAGCAGAGGGGTTCCTTTCCAAAATAGGATGTCAAAATAGTTAGTTGGGTCGTGCGGACGGGTTGGACCTGAAAGAATGAACGATGAGGAAAGCGAAGTTCCAACAAGGAAGTTGGATCGGGCCGAAAAGCCGCCCGGTCAACTCCCGGCCCGTTGGGAATGAGGAAACCATGACAACAAACAACATCAAAATTTTGTTTTTCATTGCGTTACTGGTAGTGCCGACGTTGGCATGTGCTGAACGCTGTGGACAAGAAGTATTTATCAAAAATCAAACTGGAGACTTGAGATTCGGAGCAATTCAAGATCCGCCAAAAGGGAGTGATTACTCCGTATGGTTTCCGATCGTGCCTTACGCTCTGGCTTTTGATTCTCTTGGAAATATCTACGTTGGTGACTCAGTCAACTATCGTGTCATGAAGTTTAATAAGGAAGGTAAGTTTCTATTGAAATTTAAGCTTCAGAGCCCCATCCGAACTAAAAAGCCTGAACTGAGTCACGAAATCAGGAGCATTGCGATAGACAAAGATGATAACGTTTATGTCCTCAACCTTCTTGAGTATCGCGTTGAAATTTACTCTCCATCAGGGAAATTCCTAAGAAAGATCGATTATTTCAAAGAAAAGCTTGAAAATTTGACTACAAAGCCGCGAATTATGATGCAGCCGTTATTAGTTAATGTTGACCCGAAAGGGAATGTCTATTTGGTTGGAATAAAAGACGGGAATCGTTCTGCTTCAGGTGCCATATACAACGAGGGTGGTGCGATCATCAAAAAGGGAGTAGCTCTTGGGGATGGCTACAACCCAAGTGAAATGGTTGGTGCCTCACCTTATACAGTAGATGTGGCCCCTTATGCACCGGACAAGAAAAAGCCAGGGGAATATTTTACCTCTGTAAAAGTCAAGGATAGGACTGGATCTGTTGTATGGGCATGTGACGGAATTGAGAACCTGAACTTTGATGAAGGTGGACCAGCAATTGAAACTGACCGGTACGGGAATTTGTACAGCTTTGACACCGACAACAACGTGATAAAGATAACGGCAAATGCTAAAAAACATTTCCCAACCAGCCCCATGGACGCCGACCGCCCCAAATAACCGGGCGGGCGGGTCATGGGGGCACCCCGTTGAACAGAACACACCATGGAGCGAAAATGCAGATCATTATACTCCTATTTATGCTTTCATTCTTTGCCAGCCCACACGAGGCTTCGGCTGCTGGGTTTGACTGTAACAAGGCCACAACCAAAATAGAAAAAACAATCTGCAAAGATCCTTATTTATCCGAAGCAGATGAACGCTTATCAGTGCTTTATAAGCTTGCACTTAATAAAACGAAGGACAAGGAAAGCCTTGTTCAAAGTCAGAAAAAGTGGCTTAAACGGAGAAATGCCGAAAATTTCAGCGAATATTTACTTAAATCGTATAAAGATCGGATACTTGAGTTAGATGATCCAATAATAATACCGATTAGTTCAATTCAATCTTCTGGCGAGGGATTTCTTAAGCGTAACGATATTGAACGGGTAGACATTTCAGACTGTCGTGTATCAGAGTCCGGCATTATTGGCGGTATTGACAATCGAACTTTTCACTTTGCACTATACTGCATCATTCCAGACTTCGCTTCGGAAGAAGGAAACTGCAACACAACATCCCGTAACGCAGTGCATTATGGCAAAAGAGGCTTGTCAGTTTTTGTTCAAGACGGAACATCTAAGGAATTGAAGCTGATTTTAGACCGTGGTTCTTTTGATATTGGCCTGTATACCTATCATAAGCCTGAGATTGTACCGAATGCTTTTGGTAAGTTTTTATACATTCCAATTGAGTTGGATGGGACTGGTCACGGAAATGAGAGTGACTATTACATTTGGGACAATGAACTCAGAGGATGGAAACCACTTAACTCAACTCGTTGGCTTGAAGATCTTAGTAAATACTTGCCTCCCGGTACATTTGTAGGTAGCGGTGTATGGCCAAATATCTTATCAATGACTGCGGAAATATACCTCTCTCGAAAAAACGATCCTAACTGTTGCCCTTCCGGTGGAATTGCCCTGGTTAAATTGAAAGTGAAGGATGATCGATTTCAGATAGATTCAGTCAAAATAAACAAGAACTGAGTTATCAGAAATGTAGGCACGGAGTAGGTTGTAAGCCAATTAGAACAAAATAAATGTTCAACCAGACAGAAGCAGCGGTGAACCCGCTGTTCTGCCAAGCCGTTATTCGCGACACGATGTCGCGTGATTATATGTGTTTGATATTACTTGTTATGCCTCCATCAAGCACCTGAAGTATCCCCTTCAGCGCCCTAGGCGGCGTGCTGGGTACGCGCTGTGTACTTGGTGCGAAGCCCGCTGACAACGTACCGAATCGGGTTTGAATGGCGACAGGAGAACCCCTCCGGAAACTCCATCCGGTTAAGGGCTAGGGCAGGACTAAGGGGGACGTATGAAAATCATAGACACCGTAAGAAATTTTTTTGGACCTAAAAAAGAATATCTGTCCGCAATAAGTGAATTAAACCAAACACTTGTTAAAATATATGAATACAACAGAGGTATGAATCAAGAAATAAACTGGATCAGAAATGACTTAAATAAGTTTATCAGCTCAACTCATGACTCTTACATGCGTACAGCAGAACAACTGAGAAACATAAATAAAGAATTAAGCGATTTGAACCATATTGTTTCTATGATAGCAATACCTATGGCTGATATTCCAAACAAGATTTTCGATATTAGAACCATTGCATCTGAAATTAATTCTAAAACTAAATGAAGATGTAAGGGCAGTAATGTCATCACCTGCCGTTACCCGGACGACCCCGATTTAAAAAAAGTTCGATAAAGTACCATACGTAAAACATAACAAATATGAAGCCGAACCAGAAAACTCCGCCGCACTTATAAAATGACCATTCTTGGAAAGAAGCCGGATCATGGACGATAATATTGTTAGAGGAATATTTTCCTTGCTGGTTGCTGCTATAGCGGGCTTGATGGGGTACAGTAGCGCCATACGCGCAATTGTCAGAAAAGACCAAAATGCTGCGGCTCTTGAATTTCAAAGTATCTTCCAGAGAACTCTTTTCAAGATTGACCCCCGATACAAGCCCGACGGAGTTAAGGTCGATGTTATTGATATTCTTGATAGAGACTTTGAAGGTCATGCTTTGGCTGTCATGAAATTTAAACAATTTATCCCCGAAGAAAGAGCCGTCGAGCTTGAAACTGCATGGACAAACTATCACGGCTGCGAAGTAGCAGAAGGCCACTATTGGTATAGATACTTTCTTAAATATCAACCCAGTTATGGAGACCCGAGAATTAACATTGATACCGATTCTATTATTAAAAACATCAACCTGATTCTGACTTTTGCCAAGCTCAACCATAAATCCCCCTTTGACCCTGTTGAAACTGAGAATAGATAACCATCGGGTGCTGCGTGTAAAACGCAGACCCTCAGCCCCGTTGAACAGAAAGGAAAGATTGATGGACATTATCACGACAATAGGCACCTCGATTACCTTGGCCAAGCGTCTACGCGAGATATCCAAGAATATCGAGGACGCAGAGTTCAAAAACGTGCTCGCGGATCTGTCGAGCGAATTAGCGGATCTGAAATTAGAGGCCGCCACCCTCAAAGAGCAAATTGCTGTGTTACAAGAAGAGAACGCACTACTGAAGAAGACAACACAACCGCCAGATGAAAAACCGGTCGGGAGAAAGTGGGGGTGTTACCAGTTCCAAGGAGATGATGGTCTCTACTGTCCAGCCTGTTGGGACTCGAAACGAAAGAAGTCGTCTACCACTCGCGTTGATGCAAGATTTCGCCTTTGTTCCGTATGCCAAGCTCCACTGGGAGCAGGCTAACAATTTATTCAAGTTGACGCCTGACGGCGCGGCTTAATTTAGATGTTGGACAAGAGTGCGAGAGAGAAAAAAGGAGCATAACAGTGCAAGCAAATCCAAGAACAATCACGGCCTTATTTGAATCCACACAGCGCTATGTCGTCCCGATGTTTCAGCGGCATTATGTCTGGACGCAGAAAAGGCAGCCGGGTCAGGCTGAAAGCGCCGGTAAAAGCCGGCAAAGGGTAGGAGGTGCAAGTCCTCTACGTGGTAATGAGTAGCGACCAGCCATGACCCCGAGTCATGCGTCGGCCTCTCGTGAGGGGGGCGGCGAAGCGTTGACAGGGGGCATGCAGGCATGGCAATTGAGCTCCGAAATCACCTAATCCGGGTGCCGACCTAGTAGCCTGGCGGGGAAGGCAATACGGTCCGCCGCGATAGCGCGAGCAGCGTACCGACTCGCGGAGTCAGAGACCCAGAGCATGCATGCAAACTCTTTGCACGGAAACCGGGAGATCCCAGGAGTGACCGATTATTATCCATAATCGGTCCGGTTGAGGAAGGCCTGTGGCCGTAATCTCGACATGTACGCGAATGGGAAGTCGGACGGGGTAATATTATCGATGAAGCGAGCGAACAAAGGTACGCAACCGAATAATACAGGCCAACTACCGGCGGAGTTCGTGGAGAAAAGGCCCCCGGCCGAGGGGAACACTGGGCAGACGACCGCGACCGGCACACAGGGGTCGAAAGTAGCGTCGAGCGAGTTGTCCAGGGTACGAGAAGCAGCGAAACGGGACTCGAAACTACAGTTCTCAAATCTGCTGCACCACGTAAACGTCGAGCTGCTGCGGCAATCCTACTGGTCGCTCAAGCGCCACGCGGCAACCGGAGTAGACGGCGTAACATGGCAGGAGTACGGCAAGGAACTCGAAGAGCGCCTTCCCGAACTTCATGATCGAGTGCAGAGTGTGCGCTACCAAGCCAAGCCGAGCAAGCGGACATGGATACCCAAGTCCGACGGGCAAAAGCGACCGATTGGGATAGCGTCACTTGAAGACAAGATCGTCCAGCAGGCGTTAGCAACAGTTCTCCAGCAAATCTACGAAGAGGACTTTCTCGGCTTCAGTTACGGTTCACGACCGGGTCGAAGCCAGCACAACGCACTGGATGCGGTCTACGTGGCGATCACACAGCGGAAAGTGAGCTGGGTTTTAGACGTGGACATTCGCAAGTTTTATGACTCACTCGACCACGAGTGGCTAATGAAATTTGTCGAGCACCGCGTCACCGACCAAAGGATACTGCGGCTGATTCGAAAATTCTTAAGAGCCGGAGTATCCGAGGACGGGGAGTGGTCCAAGACAGTGGTGGGGACACCACAGGGTGCGGTAATATCGCCACTTCTGGCGAATATCTACCTGCACTACACCCTGGACCAATGGGTAGAGTGGTGGCGCAGTCATCACGCACGAGGCGAAGTATACATTGTGCGGTATGCGGATGACTTCGTCATGGGTTTCCAGTACCGATCAGACGCGGAGCAGTTTCAGGCAGAACTAAAGGAAAGATTGGTAAAGTTCAGCCTGGAAATGCACGAAGGGAAAACCCGGCTGGTTGAGTTCGGGCGGTTCGCCATAGACGACCGCAAGGAACGTGAAGAAGGGAAGCCGGAAACATTCGACTTTCTTGGATTCACGCACATCTGTGCAAGAAAGAAGAACGGACGCTTCACGATATACCGCAAGACCATAGCCAAACGACTTCGGACCAAAATTAAAGATGTCCGGGAAAAGTTGTTCAAAAATCGGCACAAACCGGTATCTGAACAAGGTTCATGGTTGAAAGCGGTAATGCAGGGGCACTTCAATTATTACGGAGTCCCCGGCAATCGGAAAGCGTTGGATACCTTCCGAAAACAGATTCAACGTAGCTGGTTACAGGCTCTGCGCAGGCGGAGCCAGAAAGCCCGGTCTCTCACATGGGAGCGCATGAAAAAGCTGATCAGAACCTGGTTACCAACCGCGCGAGTAGTGCACCCATATCCGAATCAACGTCTCTGCGTCTGACCTGAGGCAGGAGCCGTATGCGGTAGTCCCGCATGTACGGATCTGCACGGGGGGTGCCGGGTAACCGGCATCCCTACCGAGGAAAGCGGGCGGGTCAGGCCTGAAAGATTGAAAGTTGCGGAAAGCGAATTCCAACAAGGAAGTTTGACCGGTCAAAAAGACTGCCCGGTCAACTCCTGGTCCGTTGGTCGCGATGAGGAATCCATGACAATTTCAGCCAATATTACTGAACCTGCATTATTAATAAGAATCAGCCAGATGTATTCACCGCAACTGTCCGCAGAGGCATTGTACGAGGCAACGCGGGGCGTATGGGTAATTGGAAGCAGACGTAGTAACGTAGTTTTTGCTTTTGCAGTAGCGGATGGAATTGTCAGGGAGGTTTATGAGATACTTTCTTGGCATCCTGCTGGGACAACCCCATATAAAACCAGACCTACTCAAGACGTTTCCATTAATGGCCGTTGGGAATTTGTTGGCAAAGTTGCGTCTAAAATTATTCGAGAGAAGTACATTGACTGCACAGTCGCTCATTACTTCAAAAAAGGGGCGGTAAACCCCATAATGTACGTGTAAAAACGCTTATCAAAGCCCAACAAATACTTCCCCGTCGCTACACGCTTCCTTGCCTATGAAAAAGTGCATTGACCTGAGTGACATTTGTGTACTTAATAATATGCACAAATGGAGGACAAAATAATGAAATTCTTAAGCGTACGGGATTTGAGAGGCAAATCTGCCGAGGTGTGGAAGGAACTCCCGGAGGAACGGGAAATGATCATTACCAGCAATGGAAGGCCTATTGCCATTCTGGCAGCTATAAACGAGTCGAATCTCGAAGAGTCTTTGTCCGCATTCCGTCAGGCACGCGCAGTCAAGGCGGTGGCGAGTCTGCAACGTCGATCCGCCGAACTGGGCACGGACAGTATCACCATGGAAGAAATTGAAGCCGAAATCGGAGCTGTCCGCAAAAAGCGCGCATGACACGATGAATATTGTTCTCGATACCAATGTGCTTGTTGCCGGTCTTTTGTCACCGTTCGGACCTTGCGGGGAAATTGTCCGGATGGTTTCGTCCGCTGAACTGACTCTTTCATTCGATGCCCGCATCTTGATGGAATATGCGGAAGTCCTCGCCCGGCCCAAGTTCAAATTTGAACAAGACAAGGTTGCCGCCCTTCTTGATCATATTAAGCATCGCGGACTTACGGTAGCCTCCTCGCCGCTTTCTCAGTCACTCCCCGATTTAGATGATGAACCATTCCTGGAAGTAGCAGTTGCTGGTAACGTAATATGCCTTGTCACAGGAAACCTGGTTCATTTTCCGTCCGATCTGTGCGAGTCCGTAACGGTCCTTTCTCCAAGCGATTTTCTGGCATTCTACAAGAAGCGGACATAACGGCTTGCCGAGATTCGCTGATTGTGCCGTCAACCACCACACATTTGCCTTTGCAGTGCCGACAAGTATATAGTACAATTTGGTAGGATAAATCAGTACGATAACAGGAGGTGCTTATGCATCTTACCAAGACATCAATAACCCTGCCCGACGATCTGTTAAAGGAAGCACGATCCATCTCCAAGAACTTCAGCAGCCTCGTAACCGATGCACTGCGGGAGTATATCCGGCAGCGCAAGGTGCAGAAGGCCATGGAAAGCTTCGGCAGCTGGGAGAAGCGGGAGGAGTCGAGCACAGAGATCGTTAACGAACTGCGCAAGGACGAGGGACGGGATTATGCCGGGCGTACTCATTGATACCGACGTGGCCATTGATTTTCTGCGCGGCGAGGCTTACGCGCAGCCTTTGCTCGCCAGCCTGTGGAAGGAGGGGCAAGCGGTTGTGAGCGTACTGACCGTTTACGAACTGACGGCGGGAATGAGGGGAAAAGAGAAAATCGCAACGCACAACTTCATCGATGCCTGCACGGTGGAAGCTGTGTCAGTGGAGGTAGCCGTAAAGGCGGGTGAACTGTACCGTAAATACCGAACAAAAGGGGTGACACTTGCCTCGCTTGACTGTCTGATTGCAGCAACTGCACTGGTTAAAGGACTCAAGGTGGCGACGCGGAATCTGAAGCACTATCCTGAAAGAGGCTTGCTCTTGGATATTGCCGGCTACTGAATGGCTACCGATAACATTTGACTCGAAATTTAGTTTTTACCTATTGATTCCGGTTATTGTATTTCTCGGCGTACTCCGCGTCTCCGCAGTTCATGGTTTGAAAAGCAGTAACCGCGGAGGCGCGGAGAACGCGGAGAAAGTCAAATGATATAGGCCTGGAATTGAATTCTGTCTTTACCCGTTGATTCCGGTTATTGTATTTCTCGGCGTACTCCGCGTCTCCGCGGTTCATGGTTTGAAAGCAGTAACCGCGGAGGCACAGAGGACGCGGAGAAAGTCAAAGTCAAAATAAACCCGATTCGTGGTT
>Ga0210377_10002776_pt1 | contig 15145 bp, 16 predicted proteins | sample PLM4_65_b1redo_FD_155480 | JGI IMG/M metagenome (GOLD analysis project Ga0210377, IMG submission 155480) | Groundwater sediment microbial communities from an aquifer in East River, Colorado, USA - PLM4_65_b1 redo | ecosystem: Environmental > Terrestrial > Soil > Riparian zone | place: USA: East... | reverse complement strand
GGCTTCGCGCGCCTTGCGCGCCAGCTCGGCCTCGCTCTCGGGTGGCAACGCCCAGACGATCGCGTCGAGCAGGTCGCCCGTTCCCCGCCCATGGGATGCGGAGATCGCGTAGGTCTCCTCCCAGCCCAGGGAGTGGAACTCGGCCGCCTCGAGCTCGCGCTTTTCGTTGTCGGCCTTGTTGACCGTCACGATCACCGGCGCGGTCGCCCGACGGAGGATCGTCGCCGCCTCGAGATCGGCCGGCGTGAGCCCGCTGATCGCGTCGACGATGAACAGGATCACGTCCGCCTCGGCGATCGCCATCCGGGCCTGCTCCTGGACGCGAGCCTCGATCGCGTCGTCGGTGGAGAGCTCCAGCCCGCCGGTGTCGACGATCACGAAGCGGCGACCGTTCCATTCGGTGTCGCCGTACAGCCGATCACGCGTCGTTCGCGCGCGGTCCTCGACGATCGCCGAGCGCTGCCCCAGGAACCGGTTGAACAGCGTGCTCTTGCCGACGTTGGGGCGCCCGACGATCGCGACGACGGGGATGCCGCCCTTGCTGGCCACGGGTTCCGGGGCTCAGGCCGCGCCGGTTTCGACGGCGGGCCTCGTCTGCGTGGGAAGGGACGTCGTCCGGCCGGCGGGGGTCGCGGCGCGCTCGAGCGCCACCGTGGCCAGGTCCGCCGCGGTGGCGCGGGCCTCGGCTGTGCCGGCGAGCGTCAGGATCCGTTCGGCGACATCGCGCAGGTCCTCGATCGGCGTCGAGGTGCCCCCGGTGACGCCGACGATCCGGGCGGCATCGAAGACGGCTGGGTCGTCGAGGTCGCGCACGCTCTCGACCTGGATCGCGCGCGTCCCGGCGATCTCGCACAGGCGGGTCAGCTCCTTGGTGTTGGCGCTCGAGCGACCGCCGACGACGACCATCAGGTCCACCTCGCCCGCCGTCTCGAGGGTGTCCTGCTGGCGCCGGATCGTGACCGGGCAGACCGTGTTGACGATCTTCAGCTCGTGCGCCCGGGAGACCATCAACGCGGCCAGCTTCTCGAACTTCCAGGGCGGCTGGGTCGATTGCGAGATCAGGGCCATCCGCTTGCGGGACGGGATCGCCGCCGCCCACTCCTCTTCCTCGTCGACGACGATCGCGTCCGGGGCGAACCCGAGCAGGCCGACCACCTCGGGATGACGCGGCGTGCCAAGGAGCACGATCGTGTAGCCGTCCTCGACCAGCTTGCGCAGCTCCTTCTGCTCCTGGATGACCCAGGTGCAGGTCCCGTCGATCACCTCGAGACCGCGCGCGTCGGCGCGGGCCATCACGTCCGGCCGGACGCCGTGGGCGCGGATGACGACGGCCGCACCGTGGTCGACGTCGTCGAGCGTTTCGACGGTCCTGATCCCGAGATCCTGGAGGTCGCGGACGACGCCCTCGTTGTGGACGACCTGGCCGAGGGTGTGCGTCGGCTTGCCGGCGGCCGATGCCTCCTTGGCCATGTCGATCGCCTCACGAACGCCATAGCAGAAGCCGGTGCGCTTGGCGATGCGGACTTCCTGGATCGTACCCACGCCTCGATTATGGCACGGGGTCCCGATCAGCCCTCCCGGGCGCCTCCGTAGACGCCGCGCTGGCGAGGCGGCAGCAGGTCGGCGATTCGACGCATGATCAGGCTCGTCGTCAGCCGCTTGGCGGCCGATCGGTCCGTTCCGGGCGGCAGCTCGTCGGCCGGCCGGAAGGCGCGTCCGACGCGGACCGTGACCCGCCCGCCGGGATGCGGCAGCCGCTGGCCCTTTGGCCAGACGCCGTCAGAGCCGGCGACCCCGACCGGGACGACGAGGGCGCCAGTGCGCAACGCGAGCAGAGCGATCCCGTCGCGGGCTTCCTGGAGCCGCCCATCCGGGCTACGGGTCCCCTCGGGGAAGACGAACAGCACGTGGCCCTCGTCGAGGATCCGCTGGGCCAGTCGGAAGGCCTCCACGTCGGCGGCACCGCGATCGACCGGGTGGACGCCGCCGTTGGTGGCCACCCAGCCGATGACCGGCCAGTCGAACAGCTCCTTCTTGCCGAGCCAGTGGATCCGCCGGCCGAGCCGCGGGATCAGCCATGAACCGATGATCGGCACGTCCAGGTTCGAGGCGTGATTGGCGGCGACGATCAACGGCCCCTCGCGCGGCAGGTCGTCGAGCGCTCCTTCGATCGAGACGCGGGTGATCGCGCGACCGAAGATGCGTCCGCCGATGGTCAGGAACGAGATCAGCGGGGTGATCGAGCTCTCGAGCGGGGTGCGGGACCGCGCCGGCGGCGCCGGCTTCCCCTCTGTCGCGGGGGCCGTCATCGCGTCCCGCCCGGTTCCACATCGGCCGCCCGTCGCGCCTGGGCATCGAGGATCGCGCCGACGACCGCGTCGACCGTGTCCGCGAACCGGTTCCCGTCGGTGGCGATGATCCGGGCGTCGGGGGCCGGATGGAGCGGCGCCACCGCACGCGTCGAGTCGAGACGGTCACGCTCGCGCAGCGCCGCCAGGATCGCGTCAGCCTCCGGGGTTGCCCGATCGAGGCCGCGCTCCTCGGCACGGCGACGGGCGCGTTCCTCGACGGAGGCGTCGAGGAACAGCTTCAGGTCCGCGCCCGGCAGGACGACGGTTCCGATGTCGCGGCCGGCCATCACGATCCCGCCCGATGCCGCGAGGGCGCGCTGGCGCTGGAGCAGCTCCGCCCGGAGCTCGGGAACGGCCGACACCGCGGACACCGCCGCGTCGACCGGTGGCGTGTGCACGTCGGCGGTCCGGTCGACGCCGTCGACCAACACGCGCGACAGGCGTCCCGTGGCATCGGCCGCCAGCTCGACCTCGCCTGCGAGCCCGGTCAGCGCGTCGGTGTCGGTCGCAGCGACACCACGGGCAAGCGACAGCCAGGTGACCGCGCGATAGAGCAGGCCGGTGTCGCAGAAGCGGTAGCCCACCCGGAGTGCGGCGGCGGCACCGACGCTGCTCTTGCCAGACGACCCCGGACCGTCGAGGGCCACGACGAGGCGCGACGGATCCAGGGCATCGAAGGATCTCGGGGAGCGCACCGAATCAGGATACCGGAGGCGCTCGCCGGGCTCGCGTCGTCACGGCTGGCGGCCAGGCTGCACGGCGGGCTTTACAGCCGGATGCCGAGGACTATGGTTGGCACATGAAGGGCGATCGGATCGAGGCCCTGGTCGACACGGGTCAGGGCGTCCAGGCATTCGAGATCAGCGCGACGCGAGCCGGGCGACGGGTCGAGGTCACGACGTCGCGCGGCGTGGTCGAGGTCCGCGAGGTCACCCGGAGCGGCCAGACGGTCCGGACCGGCCGGTTCATGACCAGCCGCCTGATCGCCCTGGTCGAGCACCCGGCGGCCGATGAGCGCAGCCGGGTCGAGATCACCACGCGGCACCGGATCCAGCCGCGAGGTTCGTCCTAGCGCGATCGCGCATGGCGCAGCCGCGCTGGCCGGGCTCGATCGGCCGGGCCGGCGGCCGATCCCTCCGCCGCTTCCCGTCCTGCCGCGCGGTTCGTGCCGACGCCCGCCCGGCTCGTTCCGGCCCCTGAGGCCAGCCCTCGGATCTCTGGCGCGCGGAGCCGTCGGGCGCGGCCGCTCGGCAGCTCCTCGAGCCGGACCGGCCCGATCCGGACCCGGACGAGCCGCGCGATCGGCGCGCCGACCGCCCCGAACATCCGGCGGAGCTGCCGCTTCCAGCCCTGGGCAAGGACCGCCCGGTACCAGGTCAGCTCACCGGGCGGCGGCGCCAGCAGGGCCACCAGCCGGCGCGTCTCGGTCTCGGTCGTGGCGCGCAGCCCGGTCACGGTCGCCAGGCCCTCGTCGAGCGGGATCCCGGCCCGCAGCGCCGCGACCTGGTCTGCCGTCAGCGGCGCTCGGAGACCGACGGCGTACTCGCGCTCGACACCGTGGCGGGGATGGAGGACGCGATCCGCCCAAGGCCCGTCGTTGGTGAGGATCAGCAGTCCTTCCGAATCCTGGTCGAGCCGCCCGACCGGGTAGAGCCGCGCGCCCTCGGGGAGCAGGGCGGTCGGCAGCAGGTCCATCACGGTCCGCGATGCATGCCGATCGCGCACGGTCGAGGTGACGCCGGCCGGCTTGTGGAGCAGCAGGTACTCGGTCGCGCTCGCGGCGCCGATCAACCGGCCGTCCACGGCGATCACGGCCTTCGCCGGATCGACCTGGCTGCCGATTGCCGCGGTCCTGCCATCGACCGTCACCCGGCCGGCGGCGATCAGGACCTCGGCCGCGCGGCGGGACGCGACGCCGGAGGCGGCGAGCACCTTCTGCAGCCGCTCGAGCGGCATCAGCCGGCCTCATCGGTGGCGTCAGGAGGGGCATCGCCGTGGACCCCCGCTCGCGGGCCGAACAACGGCTCGGTCATTGGCTGGCCGCCCTCCTCACCGAGGCGTGCCGCAACCTCGACGTCGAGCGGAGGCAGCTCATCGAGGCTGGTCAGCCCGAACCGTTCGAGGAACTCGAACCCGGTCCCGTACAGGTACGGGCGGCCCGGGCTGTCGGCACGGCCGAGCTCGACGAGCAGGCGACGGTGGAGCAGCGTCCGGATGGTGTAGTCCGAGTCGACGCCGCGGATCCGCTCGATGGCCGATTTCGTCACTGGCTGGCGGTAGGCGACGATCGCCAGCGTCTCGAGCGACGCCGGCGACAGCCGCACCGCGTCAGCACCAACGTAACGTGCGACGAGCGCGCCGCCGTCCGGGGCCGTCGCGAACTCGACCCGGTCGCCGTCGATCAGGAGCCGGATCCCGCGGCCGCGAAGCGAGACCTCGAGGTCTCCGAGACGCGCATCGACGGTCGGCCGATCCGTGCCGGCGAGGGCCGCGATCTCGCGCCGCGAGAGTGGGCGCTCGGCGACGAACAGGAGGGCCTCCAGTGCGGCCTCGGTCAGCTCGATCGGGGTCGGCGCCGGCTCCGGCTCGGGTCCGGTGGCGTTCGGCGCCGGCACCGGCTCGGACGACTCGACCGTGTCCACGACTTCGCTCACGCGAACGACTCGAGTGACTCGTCGAGCGGGGCGTCGGCCGCGACCGACCCCAACCCGGAGGCCAGCCGCTCCTGGGCGGTGGTCGCCCGGGCGACGATCGGTCCCCACGGGACGGCCTGCTCGACGACGATCTCGCGGCGCTTCATCAGCTCGAGCATGGCCAGGAAGGTGACCGCGATCACGACCCGGTCCCGGATTCCGACCAGGAGCTCCTGAAGGACCACGGACGGGGCCTTTAGAAGCGCGGCGCGGATGATCGAGGCGCGCTCGGCCAGGGTGATGGTGCGTGCCACGACCTCCGGCTGCGGCTCCGGCGGTGGGGCGATCGCCGCGAGGTGCGCCACCGCCCGCACGAGCAGGGCGGGATCGAGCGGCGGCGGATCGACCGGCCGTGCCCCGGCAAGGCCCGCGGCACGCGCCGCTCCGGCCTCGCGACGGAAGAGGCCGACTCGTCGCTGCGCCTCCTCGGCGAGGCGGAGGCCGGCATCACGGTGGGCCCGGTACAGCAGCAACCGGGCGCGCAGCTCCGCCTCCGGGTCGACACCCTCGTCGGCGAGCGCGAGCGGGCCGCCGCGATCGGCCTGGCGCGGCAGCATCGCCCGGCTCTTGATCAGGATCAGCTGGCTGGCGACCGCGACGAACGCGCTGACGTTGCCGAGCCGGTCCGCTTCGAGCGAGCCGAGCGCGTCGAGGTAGGCATCGGCCAGCGCGCCGAGCGGCACGGTCAGCACGTCCAGCTGGCGTGCCTCGATCAGCGACAGGAGGAGGGCCAGGGGACCATCGAACTCCGCCAGCTGGACCTGGGTCGCGGTCTCGGGTCGGCGGCCATCCCCGAACCGGATCGCCGGTCCTGGCCGCCCGCCATCGACGGTCGCGCTGGCCATGACCGGGACGCCGACCGACGGGCCCATCGCGCTCAATTGGCGTCGTCGGCGAGACGCAGCAGCTCGCCGAATTCCGGATCGATCGGGGCGTCCTGGAACCGGATCAGCTCGACGGTGCGCGCCGGACAGCCCACCCGTGCCGCCAGCTCGGCCGACGTCTCGGCATGCGACCGCAGGCGCTCGAGGGGGGCGCGGAAGCCAGGCAGCGGACGGACAAGCCGGAGGATCCACCCACCGTACGCGCTGGCCAGGGCATACGCCACGCGTGGCCAGACGCCCGTGTCGCCCTTGCCGGCATCGTGGAGCAGCCCGGCCAGCAGGACGTCGGGCTCGACGACGCCCGCCGAGCGCAGCGAGGTCGCCACTTCGAGACCATGCCGGCGGTCGGCGACATGCATCGAATCGAAGAGGTCGAGCTGCGCCGGGCTGATCCAGGTCGCCAGCGCCGCCCGCTCCTCGGGCGCCACGCGGGCCCGCAGGTGCGATCGGAACTGGCGGAACCTAGACGCCCACCAGGAAGCTGTGGAACCCATCGATGATCGGCAGGAGGACCCGGCTCCCGATGGAGTTCCCGGGTGGCAGGAAGAACAGGATGATCAGGATGAAGAAGCCGTACTGCTCGAGGATCGGCCGGATCTGGTACTCGGTTCGCCGGTCGAGGAACGCAAACAGCACCTTCGACCCGTCGAGCGGCGGGACCGGGATCAGGTTGAAGACCATCAGGACGAGGTTGATCAGCACGAACAGGTTGAGGACGTTGACCAGCATCGGAATCTCGAACGCGAGTTCCGGGTTGGCGATCAGGTAGCGCAGCGGGATCGCCGCCGCCGCGGCCAGCACGAGGTTGGAGACCGGACCGGCGGCCGCCACAATGGCTTCGCCACGCCGCCCGTACAGGAGGTTCATCGGATTGACCGGCGTGGGCTTGGCCCAACCGAACCCGAAGGCGCTGCCCGATGCCGCCGAGCCGATGAACGTGATCGCCAGGAGCACGCCGCCGACCGGGTCGAAGTGGGCGATCGGGTTGATCGTCAGGCGCCCGAACAGCTTGGCTGTCCCGTCGCCCAGTCGATAGGCCGCGAGGGCGTGGCTGAACTCGTGGATCGGGAACCCGACGAGCAGCATGATCGCGACGACGATCACCGAGGCGATGAGTTGGTCAGAGTCCACACGGCACCTGTAGCGGGGTCCCGCGTATGGTAGCCGCCGCCGGGCCCGGTGATGGCCGGGCCCATCCCTCGATCAGAGGCGCGAGAGCAGATCCGCCTTCTTGGCCTCGTATTCGTCCTCGGAGATCGCACCGCGGTCGCGCAGGTCGGCGAGGTTCGCCAGCGTCCGGGTGACCTCGTCGGGGTTGGTCCTGGCCGCCGGCGGCGCCGAAGCCGGCGCGGCCTGGGCGACCTGCCCAGCGGCCGCCGCCGGCCGGCCGATCGGTCCGGTCGCGGTCGCGCCACCGCTCGATCCGGCCGCCGGAGCCCCGGCGGCACCGGTCGTCGTCGCGCCGCCGGTCCCGCCGGACGCGCGGATCGGTGGGCTGGGCTGCCAGCCGGATCGCTCCATGTCGACCTCGTACTCGTGCTTGGCGTCGAGCATCGCCCGCTTGAAGCCGATCGGGTCGATGATCATCCGGAACCGTTCGATCCCGGCCTCGGCCGCCGTCAGGACGTCGAGGTCGCCAAAGCCGAGCATCCGCCCGAAAATCGACTGGGTCAGGACGGCGTCGTTGATCTTCTCGAGCGAGCTGTCGGTGGCACGCTTGTTGACGACGCCTTCGACCTGGACGACGCGCCGGTTGGTCAGCACGAACTCGATGTTGAGATAGCGGAGCGTGGCCCAGGCCAGGAAGGCGAGGCCGCCGATGAACAGGATCGCGGTCAGCACGCCCAGCAGGTCGCGGGCTGTCCCGGTCACGTTGCCGCTGAGGATGAGGAGCAGCAACGCCGCGAGGATCGCGGCGATCGGGAGCCGGGCGCCCCAGACGAGGACCAGCCAGTGCTGTCTGACGCGATGGGTGATTCGTTCGCCCGTGGACAGCAGCGTATCGGCGTAGCTCATGGTCGCCTTCGGTCTCCCTCTTCAGGCCCGCGGATGGGCCCGACTGTAGACGTCCCGGATCCGCTCCCCGGTCAGATGCGTGTAGAGCTGTGTCGTGGAGATACTCGCATGACCGAGCAACTCCTGGACGATCCGCAGGTCGGCGCCACCCTCCAGCAGGTGGGTGGCGAAGGAGTGCCGCAGGGTGTGCGGGCTGACCCGCTCGGTCAGGCCGGCGCGCACCGACGCCCGCTTGACCGCGGTCCACGCCTGTTGCCGCGCCAGCCGGCCGCCACGATCGCCCAGGAAGAGCGGACCGCCACGCCCCGGCGTCACGTGACCGATCGCCAGCAACGTGGCCCGTGTACCCGCCAGCCACCGCCGCAGCCAATCGAGTGCGAGGTCCCCGACCGGGACCAGCCGCTCCTTGTCGCCCTTGCCGATGACCCGCACGAACGCGCCGTCGATCGAAAGGTCTTCCCGGTCGAGCCCGATCGCCTCGCTGATCCGAAGCCCGGCCGCGTACAGCAACTCGAGGAGCGCCCGGTCGCGCAGCCCGCGCGGCTCGTCGTCCTCGCCGCCGGCCGCCTCGAGCAGACGCTCCACCTCGGACACGGTCAGCGTCTCGGGCAGCAGCCGTGATGGGCGGGGCAGGTCGAGGTGCGCGGCGACGTCGACCGGGATCAGGCCCTCGCCGTAGGCGAACCGGTAGAAACCCTTGAGGGCTGCGGCCCGCCGCCTGAGGCTGCTCGGGGCGAGACCGGGATCGCCACGGCGGCCACGGCGCGTGCGAGCCGCCAGGTAGTCGACCGCGATGTCGGCGCTCCCCGACCAACCGCGCGCCACGCCCCGGGCGACCGCGAAGTCCAGGAGATCCGTGCGGTAGGCGCGGATCGTGGCCGGCGACAGGCCGCGTTCGACATGGAGATAGGTCAGGTACCCGTCGATCGCCCCATGCAGGTCGGCCATCGGTGCGGGCGTCAGCCGGCCCGGGCGACCCCGGTGCGCCAGGCTTCGGCCCGGTCCAGCAGCTCGCGGGCACCGGCCAGGCTGATGGCGCCACCGGCGTCGCCGCCGAGCATCTGGGCAAGCTCGACGATCCGTCCTTCGCGATCGAGTCGCTCGATCTCGGTGACCGTTCGCCCGTCCCGTTCGCGCTTCGCGATCCGGTAGTGGGCGTCGGCGTGGGCGGCGATCTGCGGAAGGTGGGTCACGCACAGGACCTGGTGGCGGCGCGCCAGCGCCCACAGGCTCCGCCCGACCGGGTCGGCGCTCCGACCACCGATCCCGGTGTCGACCTCGTCGAACACGAGGACCGGTGTCTCGTCGGCCTCGGCGAGGACCTGCTTGATGGCCAGGGCGACCCGCGACAGCTCGCCGCCGGACGCGATCCGGGCCAGCGGCCGTGCCGGTTCCCCGGGATTGGGTGCCAGCCGATAGACGACCTGGTCGGCGCCGCTGGCATCGAAGGCGATCGCGTCGCCGTCGAGTTCGACCGCCGCCTCGTCTGCGCCGGCCGGTCGCCGCCCGAGCCCCACCTCGAAGACGTTCGCAGGGAAACCGAGCTCGACGAGGATCGCCGCCACCGCCTCGACCAGGGCCGTCGCCGCCGTCCGGCGCGCCTCCGACAGGTCGGTCGCCTCGCGCGCCACCTCCGCGAGCAGGGCCGCGTCCTCGCGCTGGCGACGGGCGCGCTCGTCGTCGAGTCCCCGCAGGCGCCCGAGCTCGGCCAGGGCTCGCTCACCGTGGGCGATCACCGCCGCTTCGTCCTCGCCGTAGCGCCGCTCCAGGCTGTAGATCGTGCTGAGGCGCTCCTCGAGCTTCGCCAGGGCGGCCGGGTCGTGGTCGATCCCCTCTGCCAGGTCGCGGACATCCGTGGCGACGTCGCCGAGCTCGGCCTCGAGCCCGCCCAGCCGCTCGGCCAACGCCTCGAACCGCGGATCGAGGCGGGCCAGCCCGCGCGCCTCGCGCAGCGCGATCGCCGCCCCATCGCGAGCGCCCGAACCATCGGCCGTCAGGGCGTCGTGGACCGCGGCCGCTCCCCGGGCGATCGCCTCGCCATGCTGCGCCGCGGCCAGCCTCGCCCGGATCTCGTCGGCCTCGCCCGGGCGAAGGCGCGCTGCCGCGATCTCGGCCGCCTCGTGGTCGAGCAGGTCGAGCCGCCGAGCGAGCTCTCTCGGCTCGATCGCGAGCTCGGCCAGGGCGGCCCGGTTGGCTCGCCAGCGTTCGACCGCGTCGGCCATCGCCGCACGTGCCGCAGCGTGGCCACCGAACGCGTCGAGCAGGTCGCGTTGCCAGCGCTCGTCGAGCAATCGTTGCTGGTCGTGCTGTCCGTGGATCTCGACCAGCGGCCCGACCTCGTCGCCAAGGCGCGATGCGGTGGTCGCGAGGTCGTCCAGGCGGGCCGTGGAGCGCCCGTTCGAGGCCAGCTCCCGGACGGCGATCAGCGGCTCGGGGAGCCGGTCGAACAGCGCTTCAACGCGCGCGGTCTCGGTGCCGTGCCGGACCAGGCTGGTGTCCGCGCGCGCCCCGGTGACCAGCCCGAGCGCGTCGATCAGGAGGCTCTTGCCGGCGCCGGTCTCGCCGGTGATGACGTTGAGCCCGGGCGCGAGCGTCAGGCGCAGTCGATCGATCAGCGCGAGGTCGCTGACCGTCAGCTCCAGCAGCCGCCCGGCGGTCACGACGGCAGCAGGGCCGACTTCTGCCGGAGCAGGTCCCAGAACGGCTGCGCCCCGCGCGGCTCGACCAGCCGGATGGGCCGCTCGACCGCGCGGACCTCGACGACGTCGCCGACGGCCACCCTGAGGTCCTCGCGCCCATCGATCGACACCAGCGCCTCGTGGGCGTCGACGACGGTGCAGCGGACGACCTGGCTCGGACTGGCCACGACCGAGCGGATCGCCGAGAGATAGGCCGCGATCGGCGTGACGATGATGTTCCGGCTGACCGGATCGACGATCGGGCCGCCCGCCGAGAACGAGTAGCCGGTCGATCCGGTCGGGCTCGCCACCACGAGGCCGTCCGCGACAAACGTGGCGAGGTGCGAATCGTCGATCTCGACGTCCAGCCGGCAGACTCGCGCGAGCGAACCGCGAGCGATGACGACATCGTTGAGCGCGAAGTGCCGGGTCACCTGGTCGGTCGGCGGCGACGCATGGACCCCGTGCGGACCGATCGAGCCGCCGCGCAGGATCCGGGCCTCGAGCGCCATGCGCTCGTCGATCCGGTACTCGCCGTTGAGGATCAGCCCGAGGACCGTCTCGAAGTCGCCCGCCTCGGCCTTGGACAGGAAGCCGACCTTGCCGAGGTTGATGCCCAGCAGCGGGACGTCGACCACGGAGACCGCCCTGGCCGCGCGAAGGAACGTGCCGTCACCACCGAGCACGACCAGGAGGTCCGTGTCCGGCAGCTCGCGCAGCAGGGTGTCCATCTCACCCGAGGGCGCCTGCCAATCGGCGATCCCGCGGACCTGGCACCAGCCGGCCGCACGGGCGCTCAGCTCGACCGCCGCCTCGATCGTCGGGTTGTAGGCGAAGCCGATCCGCTGGATGGTCATGCCTGATCGACGGCCTCCGCGATCCGCTCGCCGATCTCGGCGCAGCTCGGTCCCGGTGCGAGCTGGACCAGGAACTCGCGGTTCCCCTCCGGGCCGGTCAGCGGCGAGGCGATGACGGCGCGGCTGCCGAGACCGGCGGCCCGGGCGCGCTCGACGGTTCGTTCGAGGACTTCGCGATGGATCTCCGGGTCACGGACGACGCCGTGATCCGTCCGGCCCCGGCCGGCCTCGAACTGCGGCTTGACCAGCGCGACGATCTGGCCGCCCCGGCCGAGCGTGCTCGCGACGGGGCCGAGGACGAGCGCCAGGGAGATGAACGAGACGTCGATGCTGGCCAGCGCGATCGGCTCGGGCAGCGTGGTGCCGGTCAGCTGCCGCGCGTTGGTGCGCTCCATCGACACGACCCGGGGATCGCGGCGCAAGGATTCGGCCAGCTGCCCGCGGCCCACGTCGAGCGCGTAGACCCGGCTCGCGCCACGCTGCAACAGCACGTCCGTGAAGCCTCCGGTCGAGGCGCCGACGTCCAGGCACACGAGCCCGGAGGCCTCGATCGCGAACGCGTCGAGCGCGGCGGCGAGCTTGTGCCCGCCACGGCTGACGTACGGATCCGCGCCCGCGACGGCGAGGGGCGTGTCGGTCGCGAGGAGGTCGCCCGGCTTGCGGTCGTGCCTGGCCGCGTCGCCCTCCCCCACCCCGACCTTGCCGGCCAGCACCAGGGCCTGGGCGCGGCTTCGCGATTCGACCAAGCCACGCTCGACGAGGAGCTGGTCGAGCCGGATGCGCGGAGACTTCGCGGGGGTCACCCGCCTATCGTGGCACAGCCGACTGCACCGGGACGCATCGGGCGTCGTCAGCACGCCCCGACCGAGGCTCTTCGAACGTTGCCGCCCTGCGCGCGAGGCGACCCAGCGCGCGGCCGAGGTCGCGGACGGCGGTACGTGCATCCCCGGACGCTTGTGGCACATCCGGCCGGTGCCTGCCTCCTCGTGGGCCTGAATCCCGACCGGCACCGGCCATACGCGTCCCCCGGTGCACGCTCCGCCGGAACGGTCGCGCGGGGCCCTCTGGTGGGCAGCGGCCCGCTGGTCCTCGCCGCTCCTCAGCCGGCCGCGACCCCGGAGCGGCCGGGCGTCGCGTGCATCGCGGCCAGCGTCTCGCGCACCTGCTCCGCGAGCCCCCGGGCGTCCAGGCGCAGGACGCGGCGCAGATCGGCCACGGACCCGTGATCGACGAACCGCTCGCCCGGGATCCCGACGATCCGTACGGCCACATCGCGATAGGCCGCGTCGGTCAGGCGCGCTTCCTCCATCAGCTCGAGGACACCACTGCCGAAGCCGCCCGTCACGACGCTCTCCTCGAAGGTGACCACCAGGCGCTTGCCGCGGGCGCCGTCGAGGATCAGCTGCCGATCGAGCGGTCGGGCGAAGCGGGCGTTGAGCACGCCGACGGACCAGCCCTCGCTCGAAAGGGACTCGGCGGCCTCCAGCGCCCGGGCGGTGATCGGACCGAATCCGACGAACAGGAGATCGCGGCCCTCCCGCAGGACCTCGCCCCGACCCACCGGGATGGCCGACGGGACGATCGGCGGGAGGCCAAAGCCCGGATCGCGAGGGAAGTGGATGGCAAATGGGTGGTCCTGCGCCATGGCGGTGTGGAGCAGCGCGCGCAGCTCCTGCTCGTCCTTGGGCGACGCGATCACGAGATTGGGCAGCTGGCGCTGCGCCGATAGCGTGAACATGCCCTGGTGGCTCGTGCCGTCCTCGCCGACCAGCCCGGCACGATCGACGGCGATGACGACCGGTTGGTCGTTCTGGCAGACGTCGTGCACGGTCTGGTCGAACGCTCGCTGGAGGAAGGTCGAGTACAGGGCGACGACCGGACGCAGGCCACCCATCGCCATGCCGGTCGCGAGGGTCATCGAGTGCTGCTCGGCGATCCCGACATCGAAGAAGCGATCCGGGAACGCGGCCTGGAACCTGGCCATTCCGGTGCCGGTCGGCATGCCCGCGGTGATGCCCACGATCCGCCGATCGACCCGGGCCAGCTCGATCAGCTCGGCCGCGAAGACCGCCGTGAAGTTGGGGTTCTTGTGGGCGGCGTCGGCGACGACCTGCGGTGGTGCGGCGTCGTCGGACATCGACTCGGTCGGCATGGCGCTGCGATGGCCGTTGTAGCCGTCGGCGCCCGGCGCCATCTCGATCGGGGGGAGCGCCGCCCCATGGAAGCCGACCTGATCGGTCTCGGCGGGGCGGAAGCCGCGACCCTTCTGCGTCCGGACGTGGACGATCGTCGGCCCGGGCAGGTTGAGGGCCCGCCCGATCGTCTCGAGCAGCGCGTGGAGATCATGGCCGGGCACCGGTCCGATGTAGGTGATCCCGAGGTCCTCGAAGAGCTGGCCCGGCTGGGCGAACTGGACGACGCTCCGGCGGACCCGGCGGCTGAGCTCCAGGACCGAGGGGCCGATCACCGGGATGCGCTCAACCGCCCGGTCGTAGGCACCCTTGCCCTGCCGCCACGTGCGCGACAGCTTGATCTGCGAGAGGTACTTGGAGAAGGCGCCGACGGTCGGGCTGATCGACATCTCGTTGTCGTTGACCACGATCAGCAGCTGCGTCTGGCGATGGCCGATGTCGTTGAGCGCCTCGAGTGAGAGGCCGCTCATCAGGGCGGCATCGCCCACCACGACGGCGATCCGCTCGAGCCCATGGCGCAGGTCGCGCGCCTCGGCCAGGCCCTCGGCGATCGACAACCCGGTGCCGGCATGGCCGCCGTCGAACACGTCGTGAGGCGACTCCGATCGCCGCGGGAAGCCACCGACGCCGTCGAGCTGGCGGAGCGTGCCAAACCGCTCGAGCCGCCCGGTCAGGAGCTTGTGGGGGTAGGCCTGGTGGCCGGTGTCCCAGACGATCCGGTCACGCGGCGATTCCAGGAGCCGATGGAGGGCGATCGTCAGCTCGACGACGCCGAGCGACGACCCGAGATGGCCACCGGTGGACGCGACCGTCCGGACGATGGTCTCGCGGATCTCCACGGCGAGCTGGGCGAGCCGAACCTCGTCGAGACCGCGAAGGTCGGCCGGGCCCTGGATCGTCGGCAGGATCGACACGAAGGGAAGGCTCCTGGGGTGGCCGGCTCGGACGCCGGGTCTGGTCGCGGTGACGACTGGATGGCTGGACGTGTGATGGTCGCCGGCCGCTACGATGCGCGAGTTGCCGCCGTGGGCGGAGTGTAAACCTGATCCCTGCAGGTCGCTCGTTTCGGGACCAGGCGAATCGGGACAACCAGTTCCGGTTCAACCAGAGCCTCGCCCCGGATTAGGCCGGCGGCTCGTCCGTCGCGTCGTCCGGACTGACATCGCGCGTCTCGAGGACGCCGCCGGCACGCGCCACCAGCTGCTGGACCCGGAGCTCGGCGTCGGCCAGGAGCTTCTCGCAGCGGGCCTGGAGGGCGACGCCGCGCTCGTACAACGCGATCGCAGCCTCCAGCGGCTGACCGCCGGCCTCGAGCTCCGCGACGGTCCGCTGGAGCTCGGCCAGGGCGTCGTCGAAGCTCAGCGCATCGATCGCGGGATCAGTCGTCGGCGCCACCATCGTCCTCATCGTCGGGTTCGGTCAGTCGGTCGAGACGCGGGGCGAGGAGCATACCAAGCCGCACCGCGCCCACCCC
>Ga0210377_10002775_pt1 | contig 15150 bp, 13 predicted proteins | sample PLM4_65_b1redo_FD_155480 | JGI IMG/M metagenome (GOLD analysis project Ga0210377, IMG submission 155480) | Groundwater sediment microbial communities from an aquifer in East River, Colorado, USA - PLM4_65_b1 redo | ecosystem: Environmental > Terrestrial > Soil > Riparian zone | place: USA: East... | reverse complement strand
GCGCGACGAGGTGGGCTCGCCCAACGGGGCGCCGCTCGCGAGCGTGGATACCAAGGTGGGCGAGGGCCTGCTGCGCGGCAGCGGCGGCACCGGCGAGAGCGTGGTCTCGGAGACCGCGTGCTTCCAGAAGCCGGAGGTCCAGGCCTATCTCTCCCAGGTGCAGAGCCGCACGCTCGAGCGCTGGGTGCTGCCTCCCAGCGTCTCCTCGGACCAGCAGGTCACGCTGCGCTTCAAGCTCGACGTGGCCGGCTCCGCCTCGAACGTCTCGCTGGTGCGCGCGTCGGACAACGCGCTCGGCCTCTCCGCCGTCGACGCGCTGCGCTCCGCATCGCCCTTCCCGGCCATGCCGGATTCGGCGCGCTGCCTGATGCGCGTGCCGATCACGGCGACCTTCAGCAACCCCGTTGCGGGCTAGCCTCGCGCTCTGGCTCGGCCTCTGGCTGCTCGTCGCGGCGCCCGCCGCCGCGCAGGGCACCTGCCCCGCCGTCGAGCTCAAGTACGACGACGCCGAGCAGATCTCCGAGAAGCGCACCGACACCAACAAGGACTGCAAGCCCGACCAGATCGTCTACTACGAGGACGGCAAGGCCCAGCGCTCCGAGCAGGACAGCAACTTCGACGGCCGCGTCGACATCTGGATCATCTACGGCCCGGACGGCAAGCCCTCGCGCCAGGAGATCGACACCAACTTCGACGGCAAGCGCGACCGCTGGGTCCAGCTCCAGGACGGCGTGCCGCGCAACCAGCTCGACGACAAGAACGGCGACGGCAAGCCCGACTCGACCCTCTACTTCGTGGGCACCCAGCCCGAGAAGCTCGAGGAAGACACCAACTTCGACACCCGCACGGATCGCACCGTGACCTTCCGCGGCGGGAAGCCCGCCGTGATCGAAGAGGACAAGGATTTCGACGACAAGTGGGACGCGCTGGCGGAGTTCAATCCCGACGGCTCGAAGAAGAGCGAGCAGCAGGACACCAACGACGACGGCAAGTACGACGTCACGATCTACTACACAGACGGCAAGAAGGTCCGGGTCGAGGAGGACACCAACGCCGACGGCAAGCCGGACGTCCGGACGTTCTACGAAAACGACCGGATCGCGCGCCGCGAGGCCGACACCGACCACGACGGTCGCTTCGAGACGGTCGCCAGCTACGAGAAGGGCATCGAGCGACGCCAGGCGCAGGACAAGGACGGCGACGGCAAGGCCGAGCTCGTGATCCTGCTCGACGACCGCGGCGAGAAGGTCCGCGAAGAGATCGATACCCAGGGCAAGGGCCGCGCGGACCTGGTGCGGATGTTCAGCGGCGGCAAGCGCGTGCGCGAGGAGGAGGACCAGACGGGCGACGGCAAGCCCGAGGTCGTCACCACCTGGAACGGCGACACGCCGATCCGGCGCGAGGCCGACACCAACGGCGACAACAAACTCGACACCTTCATCGACTTCCGCGACGGCGCCAAGGCGAGTCAGGAAGAGGACCGCAATGCGGACGGAGAGATCGACGCCCGCTACGCGTTCGACGCCAAGGGCGTGGTGGTCGCCGAGAAGTTCGACGAGGACCACGATGGCCGCTTCGAGATCTCGAACGAGCTGGCCCTCGGCAAGCTCGCCAAGCGCACGGTCTCCTCGGCCAAGGGCGATCGGGTGGAGCGCGTCGAGTTCTTCGAGAACGGAAAGCTCGTCAAGGCCGAGCTCGACGAGAACGGCGACGGCCGCACCGACCTCTGGAACTTCCACGACGGGGGCGGCGCGCTGCTGCGCCAGGAGCAGGACGAGAATCACGACGGGCGGGTCGACACCTGGGTCGCGCTCGATCCGAAGTCCGGCAAGGAGCTCGAGGTCCGCAAGGACGCGAACTTCGACGGCAAGGTCGATTCGGTGCGCAAGACCGACGCCGCGGGCGTGCCGCAGCGCCTGGAAGAAGACCGCAACGGCGACGGCAAGCCCGATCGCGTGGTGACCTTCGCGGGCGGCAAACCGGCCTCCTTCCAGGAGGACACCAACGGCGACGGCAAGCCCGACCTGGAGGGCGAGCTCGACGCCGCCGGCCAGTCCGTCGTCGAAAAGCGCGATGCGGACGGCGACGGGCGCTTCGAGCTACGGGTGTCGTTCGCGAACGGCCAGAAGACCAAGGAGGAGCGGGATACCAAGGGCACCGGCCGCTTCGACGTGGTCACCTACTTCGAGAACGGCGTGGCCGTGCGGCAGGAGCAGGACAGCAAGGGGGCCGGCCGCTTCGATTCGGTGCTGCAGTTCGCGGGCGGAAAGCAGGCGACGCAGAGCCGGGATACCAACGGCGACGGCAAGCCCGACGTGGTGGTGCGCTTCGACGCGCAGGAGCGCCCCGAGCGCGAGGAGATCGACAAGAACGGCGACCAGAAGCCCGACCTGGTGCGCAGCTACGCGAACGGCGTGCTGGTGCGCGAGGAAGCCGACGAGGACTTCGACGGGCGCTTCGAGCTGAAGACCACCTTCGCGGGCGACGCCCCGGTGCGTTCGGAGGCCGACTCCGACGGCGACGGGAAGCTGGACGTGACGATCGAGTACACGAACGGCAAGAAGACCCGCCAGCGCGAGGATCGCAACGGCGACGGCAAGCCGGACGTGGTCACGAGCTTCGATGCCGCCGAGAAGCCGCAGCGGATCGAAGAGGACTCCGACGGCAACGGCCGCCTCGACAAGGTCACCTACTTCGAAGGGGGCGAGAAGACCCGAACCGAGGGGGATCGCAACGGCGACGGCAAGCCCGACCTCTTCGCGTACTACCAGGGCGGCGAGATCGTGCGCCAGGAAGAGGACGGGAACTTCGACGGCACGATCGACAAGCGGACCCAGGGGGGGGAGAAAGGCGCCCAGACCCAGGAAGCCGATTCGAACGCCGACGGGCGCATCGACACCTGGATCACGACCGATGCGAACGGCGCCGTGATCGAGCGGAAGGAGGACCGGAGCGGAGACGGGAAGCCCGACCTGACCGCCTGGTTCAAGAGCGGCAAGCGCCAGCGGCTCGAGCAGGACGCCGGCGGTCGCGGCTGCATCGACCTCAAGCAGTGGTTCGACGGGAAGGAGCAGGTGAGCGCCGAATACCGCGACACCAACGCCGACTGCAAGATCGACCAATGGAGCTTTTACGAGAACACGCAGCTGGTCCGCCTCGGACAGGACACGAACGGCGACGGCAATCCCGACGTGCTCAACTTCACCGGCGCGGACGGCAAGGCGACGGGGCAGGAGGTCGCGACGGGCGGCAACGGAAAGTCGCCGGACAAGAAGCTCTTCCTGGGTCCGGGTGAGGTGGTGGTCGCGCAATGCCTGCTCAATCCCCAGAGCAAGAAGCTCGACACGCGCGCCGTCGTGGAAGGCGGCGTCGTGACGGAGGTCTTGATCGACGGCGCGGGCAAGGGGGTGGCCGACACGCGCGAGGTCTATCAGCGCGGCGAGCGCATCCGCCTCGACGCGGACACCAACGCCGATCGCAAGCCCGACGTGATCCAGTACTTCAAGGCGGGCGCCGTCTCGCGGCAGGACGAGGACACGAACTTCGACGGCGTGATCGACCAGCGCTTCGACGGCGGCAAGCCGGCCTCGCTGCCGGCAGGAACCAAGATTCCCGGCGCGGATTTCGGTAGCCTCGGCTGCGGCAGCTTCCACGCTTTCTGGAAGAAGCGCTGAACCCGGCCTCCCGGCGGCCGGCTGCACCGCACGAGGAACACCCCCCATGCGCATCGGCCTGTTCGCTCCCCTCGCCGGGCCCTTTGCCACCGCCGAGTATCTGACGACGCTGGGCGAGGCCGCAGAGCAGCGCGGCTTCCATTCCGTTTGGGTCGCCGAGCACGTGGTCCTCTTCGACGACTACCGCTCGGCGTATCCGTACGCCGCGAACGGGCGCATCCCCGCGCCTCCCGAGAGCGGGATGCTCGAGCCGTTCACCGCCCTCGCCTTCCTCGCGGCCGTGACCCGTACGCTGCGCCTGGGCACCGGGATCTGCCTGCTCCCCCAGCGAAACCCCGTCTACACCGCCAAGGAGGCCGCGAACGTCGACTTCCTGTCGGGCGGGCGTCTCGACCTCGGCATCGGCGTGGGCTGGCTGGCGGAGGAGTTCCGCGTGGTGGCCGCCCCCTTCGAGCGCCGCGGGGCTCGTTGCCGATCCTATGTCGAGGTGATGCGCGCGCTCTGGTGCGATGCGGTGTCGGAATACAAGGACGAGTTCTACGAGCTGCCCGCCTGCCGGATGTACCCGAAGCCCGTGCAGCTCCCGCACCCTCCCCTCCACTTCGGCGGCGAGAGCGACGCCGCCCTGGGCCGCGTCGCGGACATCGGTCAGGGCTGGTACGGCTTCAACCGCGATCCGAAGGAGGCCCGGGAGGGCATCCTGCGGCTCGAGGTCCTGCTCGCCAAGCGCGGCCGCGCGCTCGCCGACGTCCAAGTGAGCATTTCGCCGTATCTGAAGCCGCTGCAAGAGGGCGACGTCGGCCGCTATCGAGACGCCGGCGTCGACCAGCTGATCCTGCTCGCCTTCGCCGGCGACCGCGACGGGCTGCTGCGCACCCTGGACCAGCACGCCCCGCTCGTGGAAGCAGCCGCCCGCTAACACCTCCCTGCCCGGAGCAAGTGCAGCAGTTGCCCATTCGGAGGGCAGCGCGTGCTCGCGCAGCCCGGGACGGCTCGCCGGAAGTGGGAACACCCCTTGCAATGGCGCGGTGTCGGGGGAATCCCCGGACAGGGAGCCGAAGATGGACCACCTGATGGGGCGGGACGACGGCGGCGATCTCGCGCTGGAGGAGATCGAGCGGCGCGCGAGGGGGGCGAACGGTGGGACGGCCCTGGCGCTGCGCGACTGGCTGGCGCTGGCCGAAGCCTGGCGCATCGCCCAGGCGCTGCGCGACGCGCGGGGCAACCGCTCGGCCGCGGCGCGCACGCTCGGAATCGGGCGGCGCACGCTGTACACGAAGATCGCCAAGCTCGGCCTGGTTCCCGCCTGGCGCGTCGCGCGCGCCGGCGCCAACGGTGGTTTCTCGCCCGACACAACCAGATCCACTCGAGGAGAAATCGGATGAAGAAGATCGAGGCGATCATCAAGCCCTTCAAGCTGGATGATGCGAAAAAGGCGCTCTCCGAGATCGACGTCCACGGCATGACGGTCACCGAGGTGCGCGGCTTCGGCCGTCAGAAGGGCCATAGCGAGCTCTACCGCGGGGCGGAATACGTCGTCGAGTTCCTGCCCAAGGTCAAGGTGGAGGTGCTGGTGCCCGACGACATGGTCGAGAAGGTCGTGCACGCGCTCACCGATTCCACCCGCACCGGACGCATCGGCGACGGCAAGATCTTCGTGCTTCCGGTGAGCGATGCGATCCGGATCCGCACGGGCGAGAGCGGAGACGCGGCGCTGCGCTGAAACCGAGAGGCCCGGCTCGCGGACGCTAGCGGGCCGGGCTGGCCATCAGCGGACGGGCCTCCACCGCATCGCCCTGAAGATTCACGTCGTGCTGGCTGCACCAGGTGAGCCCGCCCTCCGCGTAGATCTGCTCGACCAATGCGTCGGCGGCCCTGGGCGGCGCGAGGAAGCGGATCCGCCCGCTCTCGGGCTCGATCAGGCAGCTCGCCACGTGGCGAGACTCCATCACGCGATCGAAGGCGCGCGTGAGCGCGGGGGCGCCGCGGAAGACCAGTACGTAAACGCGCATGGCTTTGACCTCTCGCGCGCCTTCACAGCAAGAATCGCGCCAGCCATGCTGATCAGAGCGCCAGCCCCGCCCCGCGCAGGCGCTCCTCGAGCAGGGGGATGCGATCCTGTCCCCAGAAGGGCTCATCGCGGAACAGGAAGATGGGCACGCCGAAGACGTGGTCTCTCAGACCCTCGGCCACGCACGACTCGAACGCGAGGGCTCCCTCCGCCCGCAGGTAGTCGAGGTAGGCGGCCGCAGACCCCCCGAGCTCCTCGATCAGCGCGGCCACCGCCTCGGGCTCGTCGATCTCCAGACGGCGCTCGAAGAAGCGCGAGAAGACCGCCTCGGTGTAGGCCGGGAAGAAGTCGGCGCGCTGCGCGAAGAGTCCGCCGATCAGCGCAGGCGTCGAGTCGTAGACCTTGCGCGGCCCGCGGATCGTGAAGCCGCCTCGTTGGTTCGCGGCGCGGCGCGCGTCCAGGTACGAGTAGCGGACCTTCCACTCGGAGTAGACGCTCCGGTCACCCTTGCCCTTGATCCGCAGCAGATAGGGAATCCAGCGCAGCTCGATCCGGAAACGCCCGGGCAACGCAAAGGCGGGGGCCATCGCGAGGTACGCGAACGGGCTCTTGTAGTCGAAGTAGAGCTTGACCAACTCGCGCGTGGGCATGCTCGCTCCGTCGATCTCGGGAGGATATCACCGGCCGTCGGCGCGAGGCTGTGGTAGAGAGCCGCGATGGACGGCTATCGGTACGGTCCGGCCCGGATCGACGTCGAGGCGAACGACCCCGGCGCGGTGCGCTGGCTGCGGGAGTTCCTGATCCCGTGGTTCGAGGCCTGCCCGCCGGGCGCGAGCGATTTCAGCGTGCGGCTCACCGTCTCGGCACCCGCCTTCCACGCCCTCGAGCGGCAGCAGGCGGCGGCGATGGTCCACCCGCGCGCCTGCTTCTGCCTCGACAGCCAGCTCGTCGAGCTTCCCAGCTGGACGGACGCGGAGGGCACCGTGATCGCGGATGCCAGACTCGGCTGCTGCTACCGGCTGCGGCCCGGCAGCGTGGAGATCGTGGCGCGGCCCGGAAGCCCGCGCCTGCGGATCGGGTTGATGCGGGTGGTGCGCGAGCTGGCTGCCCTGCGCATGCTGGGCGAAGTCGGCTGCCTCGACCTGCATGCCGCGGCCTTTGCCGTGAAGGACCGGGCCATCCTGCTGGTCGGTCCGAAGGGCGCCGGGAAGACGACGCTGCTCGTGAGCGCGCTCGGCTCGGGGCGCGCGAGCCTGCTGGCGAACGACCGCGTCTTCGTCGAGACGGACCAGGACCCCCGTCGCGCCTTCGGCGTACCGACGCTGGTGTCGATCCGACCCGACACACTCGAGCGTTTTCCGGTCCTTCGATCGAGCGTCCCTGGAGGCACGTCCCTCCTGCACGCCGCGGAGATCGAGGCGCACGCGGCCGGGGGCTCCGGCGACGCCACGCCCGGAAAATTCTCCCTCAGCCCCGCGCAGCTCGCGGAGCAGCTCGGCGCCGGAAGCCTGCCCTGCGCGCCGATCGCGGCGATCGTCTTCCCCGAGATCTTCCCGAAGCAATCGGGCTGGTCGCTCACGCCGGTCGCCCCCCAGGAAGCCGGTGCGCGTCTGCGCGAGAACCTTTACGGAGCCCGCCTCGGCCCCAGAACGACGACCGTCTTCGAGGAGATCGTCGACGGCCGTCCCCCGCACCGGCGCGAGCCGGCGGAGCAGGTGGATCGCCTCGCGAGATCGCTCCCCGCGTTCGCGTGTCGACTGGGACCCGACGCCTACCGCGACGGGGCCGACGCCTGGCTACGGGCGCTGCCGCTCGAACCCGTGCCATGATGGGACGATCCGCCCCAGCTTCCCCCGCCCGGCGGGCATCGCGGGGCGTGCCGTGCAGCGCCGACGCGCCAACGGGCCCGATCCAGCGGCATGGCGGTTGCAGCCTCGCTTTCTCGGCAGGATCCTGCGCGAGCCGGAGGCGACGCCCTTGCAGTCGAAGCCGATCCGCAAGCCACCGCCGGAGCCCGCGGCCTGGCGCGTCTTGCCGAATCTCCTGGACTACCAGGCGGCGCGGAAGGCGTTCTCCTGGGAGGAGGCCGCACGGGCCCTCGATGGCCTGCCCGGCGGCCGGGGGCTGAACCTCGCACACGAATGTGTCGACCGTCACGTCGCCGCGGGGCGCGGTGCGCGCGTCGCGCTGCGCTGGCTCGGCAAACGCGGCGAGCGCCGTGATCTCACCTTCGCCGCACTGGCGGCCGACTCGTCGCGCTTCGCGCACGCGCTCGGCAAGCTCGGCGTCGCCCGGGGCGAGCGCGTCTTCGCCCTCTGCGGCCGCATCCCCGAGCTCTACGTCGCGGCGCTCGGCACCTGGAAGGCCGGGGCGGTCTTCTGCCCGCTCTTTTCGGCCTTCGGCCCCGAGCCGATCCGGCAGCGGATGGCGCAGGGGGACGGGCGCGTCCTGGTCACGACGCCGTCCCTGTACACGCGCAAGGTGGCGGCCCTGCGCGGCGCGCTGCCGGGCCTCCGGCACGTCCTCCTGACGCCGGGGCCGAGCGCGCGCGGCGGCGACCCAGAACCCGGCACGCTCGAGCTCTCCGCGCTGCTCGCGGACGCCTCGCCCGACTTCGCGATTCCCGCCACGGCACCCGACGATCCGGCCATCCTCCATTTCACGAGCGGCACCACCGGCACGCCGAAGGGCGCCCTGCACCTCCACCGCGCCGTCATCGCGCACCACCACACCGGACGCGTCGCGCTCGACCTCCACGAGGGCGACGTGTTCTGGTGCACGGCCGACCCGGGCTGGGTCACCGGCACGTCGTACGGGATCGTGGCCCCGCTCGCCCACGGCATCACGAGCATCGTCGACGAGGCGGACTTCGACGCCGAGCGCTGGTACCGGATCCTCGCGGAGCAGCGGATCAGCGTCTGGTACACGGCGCCGACCGCGGTCCGCATGCTGATGCGGGCCGGGGCCGCGCTCGCGCGCCGATTCGACCTCTCGGCCCTCCGCTTCGTGGCCAGCGTCGGCGAGCCCTTGAATCCCGAGTGCGTGATCTGGGGCCAGGAGGCCTTCGGCCTCCCGATCCACGACAATTGGTGGCAGACCGAGACGGGCGGGATCATGATCGCGAACTATGCGGCGCTCGAGGTGCGTCCCGGCTCGATGGGATTGCCGCTTCCCGGTGTCGACGCGCTGCTGGTCCGTCGCGAGCGCGACGGAAGCGTCACGACGCTGGATGCGCCCGACACCCGGGGAGAGATCGCCCTGCGGCCCGGCTGGCCATCGCTCTTCCAAGGCTACGTCGGAGACGAGGAGCGGACGCGCAAGTGCTTCGCCGGCGGTCTCTATCTCACCGGCGACCTCGCGACGCGGGACGCCGACGGCTACTTCTGGTTCATCGGGCGCGCGGACGACGTGATCAAGTCGGCGGGGCACCTGATCGGCCCGTTCGAGGTGGAGAGCGCGCTGCTGGCGCACCCGGCCGTCGCGGACGTCGGCGTGATCGGGAAGCCCGACCCCGTGGCCGGCGAGATCGTGAAGGCCTTCGTGTCGCTGAAGCCCGGCTTCGATCCGTCTCCGGAGCTGGCGCGCGAGATCCAGGGCTTCGGCCGCCAGCGCCTCGGCACCGCCGTGGCGCCCAAGGAGGTCGCGTTCGTGGACTCGGTGCCGAAGACGCGCAGCGGAAAGATCCTGCGACGCCTGCTCAAGGCCCGCGAGCTCGGGCTGCCGGAGGGCGATCTCTCGACGCTGGAAGGCGACCCGTGACGGACCCCACCGCCTCCACGCTGCCGGCCGCACACGCGGAAGCCGCGCGCGGCTTCCTGCGCGAGATGCTCCGCATCCGCCGCTTCGAGGAGAAATGCGCGGAGCTCTACAGCGCCGGCAAGATCCGCGGCTTCCTCCATCTCTCGATCGGACAGGAGGCGGTCGCCGTCGGCGTGATGAGCGCGCTCGAGCCGCAGGACGCCGTGGTCGCGACCTACCGCGAGCACGGGCACGCGCTGGCGCGCGGCATCCCGGCCGACGCGCTGCTCGCCGAGATGTACGGGAAGCTGGAGGGCTGCTGTCGGGGGCGCGGAGGCTCGATGCACGTCTTCGACGTGAGCAGGCGCTTCTACGGCGGCAACGCGATCGTGGCCGGAGGCCTTCCGATCGCGGTCGGTCTCGCGCTCGCCGACAAGCTGCAGGGCCGGAGCCGCGTGAGCGCGTGCTTCTTCGGCGAGGGCGCGGTGGCGGAGGGGGTCTTCCACGAGAGCTTGAACCTGGCCGCGCTCTGGCGCCTCCCGGTGCTGTTCTGCTGTGAGAACAATCTGTACGCGATGGGCACGGCGCTCGCGCGCTCGGAGGCCGAGACGGATCTGTGTCTCAAAGCGACGAGCTACGAGATCCCCGCGTGGCCGGTCGACGGCATGGACGTCCGCGCGGTCGCGGACGCGGGCCGGCGTGCCGCCACCGCGGTGCGCGCCGGCGGCGGCCCCTACTTCCTCGAGCTGCGGACCTACCGCTTCCGCGCCCACTCGATGTACGACCCCGAGCTCTACCGCACGAAGCAGGAGGTCGAGGCCTGGAAGCGCCGCGACCCGATCCCCGCGCATGTCGCCTGGCTGCGCGAAGCCGGTCTGCTCGACGACGCCGGTCTCGCGCGCCTGGAGCAGGAGGTCGCGGCCGAGATCGCCCATGCCGTCGACTTCGCCGAGGCCGGGACCCTCGAGCCCGTCGCGGAGCTCGAGCGTTTCGTCCTCTCCGACGAGCCCGCGCCGTGAGCGCGCCCGTCGCGGCCGGCGCCAGCCCGCGCACGACGTACCGCGCCGCGATTCGCGAGGCGATCCGCGACGCCCTGCAACGCGACCCCCGCGTGTTCCTGATGGGCGAGGACGTCGGCCGTTACGGCGGCTGCTTCGCGGTGAGCAAGGGGCTGCTCGACGAGTTCGGCCCCGAGCGGATCCGCGACACGCCGCTCTCGGAATGCGCATTCGTGGGCGCGGGCATCGGAGCGGCCCTCGGCGGAATGCGGCCCATCGTCGAGATCATGACGGTGAACTTCAGCCTGCTGGCACTCGACCAGATCCTGAACAACGCCGCCACGCTGCTGCACATGTCGGGCGGTCAGCTTCCCGTCCCGCTGGTGATCCGGATGACGACGGGCGCCGGACGCCAGCTCGCCGCGCAGCACTCCCACAGCCTCGAGGGCTGGTTCGCGCACATCCCCGGCCTGAAGGTGCTGACCCCGGCGACCCTCGAGGACGCGCGGGGCATGCTGTGGACCGCGCTCGAGGATCCCAACCCCGTGCTGATCTTCGAGCACGGCGCCCTCTACCCGATGGAGGGCGAGCTCGCGGCGGGCGCCGGCGCCGTTGCGATCGACCGCGCGAGCGTGCGCCGGCCGGGCCGAGACGTGACGCTGATCGCCTACGGCGGAACGCTCGCGAAGGCGCTCGCCGCGGCGGCGGAGCTGGCTGCGGCGGGGATCGAGGCGGAGGTGATCGACCTGCGCACGCTGCGCCCGCTCGATACAAAGGCGCTGATCGATTCCGTCTCGCGCACCCACCGGGCGGTGATCGTGGACGAGGGATGGCGCAGCGGAAGCATCTCCGCCGAAATCTCGGCGCGGCTCATGGAGGGCGCCTTCCACGAGCTCGACGGGCCGGTGCAGCGCGTCTGCGCGGCCGAGGTGCCGATGCCCTACTCCAGGCATCTGGAGGAGGCCGCGTTGCCGCAGGTGGAGACGGTCGTCGCCGCCGTGCGGCGCCTGGTCGGGGGCGGCGGTGGCTGAGTTCAGGATGCCGTCCCTCGGCGCGGACATGGAGTCCGGGACGCTGGTCGAGTGGCGCGTGAAGCCGGGGGATCGCGTACGCCGCGGCGACATCGTCGCGCTGATCGACACCGACAAGGCGGAAGTCGAGGTGGAGATCTTCGTGGACGGCGTGGTGGAGGAGCTGCTGGTCGCGCCCGGGGCGAAGCTGCCGGTCGGAACGATCCTGGCGCGGATCCGCGAACCGGCCGGCGCCGCTGCTTCGACGCCCATTGGTGTCGCCAAGCCCGTCCCGCCTCCGCCGCCCGCCGCCGCGCCCGCGAAGGCCGCCCCTCCCCTGCCGGCGCCGACCGGCCCGCGGCTCCGCGCCTCACCCCTCGCGCGCAGGGTCGCGGCCGAGCTGGGCGTCGATCTCGCGAGCGTGCGCGGGACCGGCGAGGGCGGCGCCATCACGCGCGCCGACGTCGAGGGCGCCAGGGCCTCCGCAGCGAGCACCAGCGCCCCCCCGGCGCCCGCGCTGCGAGGCACTCCCGAGGGCGACGCGGCCCGTGCGGCGGAGCGCGCGCTCGCAATGCGCCGGACCATCGCGGCGGCGATGGCGAGATCGAAGCGCGAGATCCCCCACTACTATCTCGCCACGCGCATCGATCTGGGTCCTGCGCTGCGCTGGATGGAGGCCGAGAACCTGCGGCGCCCCGTCACCGAGCGTCTGCTCCCGGCAGCGCTTCTCGTCAAGGCCACGGCGCTCGCGCTGCGCGAGGTGCCGGAGCTGAACGGCAGCTTTGCTTCCGGCGCGTTCGTCCCGAGCGAATCGATCCACGTGGGTGTAGCCGTCGCGCTCCGGCCGGCCGGCCTGGTCGCTCCCGCCCTCCACCACGCGGATCGCCTGTCCCTCGGCGAGTTGATGGCGGCGCTCCGGGACCTGGTGCGCCGCGCGCGGGCCGGTGTGCTCCGCAGCTCGGAGCTCTCCGACGCCACCGTGACCGTCACGAACCTCGGCGACCAGGGCGTGGACACGGTGTTCGCCGTGATCCACCCGCCGCAGGTCGCGATCGTGGGGTTCGGCCGCGTGCGCGAGGAGCCGTGGGCCGAAGCCGGTGTGGTAGGCGCGCGTCCGACCGTGACGGTGACGCTGGCGGGCGACCACCGCGCGAGCGACGGGCACCGCGGCGGCCTCTTCCTCTCGGCGATGGGTCGCCTGCTCCGCTCTCCGGAGGCCCTGTGACGAAGGACGAGCTCCGCGCACTCGCGCTTCGCGTGCTCGGCGGGATCGCGCCCGAGGCGGATCTCGCGACGCTCGACCCCGGGGCCGATCTGCGCGAGTGGCTGGATCTCGACTCCATGGACTTCCTGAATTTCGTGGTGGGGCTGCACCAGGGGACCGGAATCGACGTGCCGGAGTCCGACTACGCGCGACTCTCGACGCTCGACGATTGCGTCGCCTACCTGGCCGCAGCGAGCGGCGCGACGGCGCGGCCGGGCTAGGCGCGGCCGGGTCCCCGCGCGGGGAGGAACGTGTTCCGCATCCGCCTCCATGGCCGCGGCGGGCAGGGCATCAAGACCGGCGCCCGCGTCCTGGGCAGCGCCTTCTTCGCGGAGGGCTTCGAGGCGCAGGATGCGCCCCTCTACGGAGCCGAGCGCCGCGGCGCCCCGATCTACGCCACGGTTCGCGCGGGACGCACGCGGATCTTCGAGCGCGGCCCCGTGCGCCATCCCGACCTCGTCGTGCTGGCCGACGAGACGCTGCTCGCGGTCGCGGCGGCGGGCGTCCTGGCCGGGATCTCGCCGCACAGCCTGCTGCTGCTGCGGAGCCGGGAGCCCGCGGACACCTGGAGGGATCGCCTTCAGCTCCGGGGGCGGGTGCTGGTGCTGCCCACCGAGGCGGATGCGCCCGGCGGTGCGCGCTTCCTCGGCACGACCTGCGCCGGGGCGGCGGCGCGGCTGGTCGGCGTGCTCTCGCGCGAGGCGCTCGAGCAGGCGCTCGGCCAGGAGCTGCTGGGCCTGTCCGGAGCCGATCGCCGGGAGAGCGTCGACCGGGCGCTCGCCGCCTTCGAGTTCATGTCGTCCGAGGCGGGTTGCGTGCGCGAAGCCGAGGAGATCGCGGCTGCCTCGCTCGCGACGCCCGATTGGATCGACGTCCCGAGCGAGCACGGGCCCGCGACCGAGCCCGCCATCCTGGTCCCGGCGACCAGCGTGCAGGTGCACACGGGTCTCTGGCGCACGATGCGCCCGGTGATCGACTCCGAGCTGTGCCACCGCTGCTCGTGGATCTGCAGCACCTTCTGCCCCGACGGTGCAATCCTGGTGGACTCCGAGCACCGACCGTCGATCGACTACGACCACTGCAAGGGCTGTCTCGTCTGCGTCGCGGTCTGCCCCCCGCACGCCATCCGCGCGCTCCCCGAGCAGGAGGCCCGGGCTGCGGAGCTGGCAGCCGCCGCACCGGCGCAGCGGGAGGCGCCGCGATGACGCGGGTGCTGCTCACGGGCAACGCGGCCGCGGCCTGGGGGGCGCGGCTCGCGCGCGCGGACTACCTGCCCGCCTTCCCGATCACGCCGCAGACGGAGATCGTGGAGACGCTCGAGCGCTGGATCGAGGCGGGCGAGATCGACGCGCGCCTCGTCACCTTCGAGAGCGAGCATTCGGTGGTGGCGGCTGCCGGCGCCGCCGCGCTGACCGGCGTGCGCACCTTCACGGCGACCTCGAGCCAGGGTCTCCTCTACGCGATGGAGATGCTCTACACCGTCGCGGGCTGGCGGGCGCCCTTCGTGCTCGTGAACGTCTCGCGGGGCGTCGCCGCGCCCATCACGCTCGAGCCCGACCACCAGGACGTGCTCGCCGCGCGCGACAGCGGCTTCCTCCAGATCCACTGCGCGAGCGCGCAGGAGGTCCTCGACTCCGTGCTGATCGCGCACCGCTTGAGCGAAGACCCGCGGGTGCGCCTGCCGGTGATCGTGAACCAGGACGGGTTCCACCTCTCGTTCACGCGCGAGCCCGTCTCCGTGCCGAGCGCGGAGCAGGCCGACGCCTTCCTCCCGCCCTTCGACACCCGCTCCGCCTCGTTCCGCGCCAGCAAGCCCGTGAGCCGCGCGATCGCCGTGCTCGGCGGCGTGCCCTACTCGTACTTCCGCTACGAGATGCACCGCGCGTCGCAGGCCGCGCTGGCCGCCTACGACGAGATCGCCGCGGACTTCGAGCGCGCCTGCGGGCGGCGCTGGCCGCTGGTCGAGACGCACCGCAGCGAGGATGCGGAGGTCGTGCTGCTCCTGATCGGATCCTTCGCCAGCAAGGCGCGCGACGCAGTCGATCGCCTGCGGGAGGCGGGGATGCGCGTGGGGCTGGTGCGCCCGCGTCTGCTGCGCCCCTATCCGACGGAGGCGCTCCGCGCGGCGCTGCGCGGCAAGCGCGCGGTTGCCGTGCTCGACCAGAACCTCTCGCTCGGTCAGGGCGGCGTGCTCTGGAGCGAGCTCTGCGCGGCGCTCCACGGGCAGCCCGGCGGGCCCGCGGTGATCGCGAGCTTCGTGGGCGGGCTCGGGGGGCGGGACGTCGCACTCGAGGAGTTCCGCGAGATGGCGCAGGCGAGCCTGCGCGCGGCGGAGGCCGGCGTCGCGCCCGAGCCGCGCCTGCTGTTCACCGCCGGCGAGCTGCGCGAGGTGCGCAAGCTCCAGGGCATCGCCACCGCGGAGCGTCAGGAAGTCTCGGCGGAGAGGACGAAGACG
>Ga0210377_10002774_pt1 | contig 15157 bp, 17 predicted proteins | sample PLM4_65_b1redo_FD_155480 | JGI IMG/M metagenome (GOLD analysis project Ga0210377, IMG submission 155480) | Groundwater sediment microbial communities from an aquifer in East River, Colorado, USA - PLM4_65_b1 redo | ecosystem: Environmental > Terrestrial > Soil > Riparian zone | place: USA: East... | reverse complement strand
CGCTGGCTTTCATTCAAGCTCATGGAACAAGACGAACACGTACAGCGGGAATTGCTTATCAGCGGTGATCTGCAAATATGAGGACGCTGTTCAGCATCTCAAAAAGGCGCATGAAGAAGACGTGGAATCCATCATGGCAGACGCGCGCTATGCGCAGGCTGCCGGGCTCACGCGCGAAGTCCTGAAACGACCGGAACTTCGAAAGATGGAAATTACCGAAAAGATCGACAGGCTCGCGCTCAACAGGTTCCTCGGCATCCCTCTGTTCCTCGCGGCCATGTGGTTCGTGTTCAAGCTCACCTTCGACGTGTCCAAACCCCTTGCGGACTGGATGAATGCCGCGACCACCGGTCCTTTTAAAAGATGGGCCGAGGCCCTGGTGGGCCTCGTGCATGCGCCCGCGTGGATGTCGTCCCTCGTTACCGACGGAGTCATAGCGGGCGTAGGCTCCGTGCTCGTGTTCGTTCCGGTCATATTCGCCATGATGTTCTTTATCACCTTTCTCGAAGGAAGCGGCTACATGGCCCGTGCGGCCTTTGTCATGGACAGGGCCATGCACGCTATCGGCCTCCACGGAAAGTCGTTTATTCCGATGCTTCTTGGTTTCGGCTGCAACGTGCCGGCCATCTACGCCACCCGGACGCTCGAAAACCCCAGGGACAAGGCCCTGACCGCGCTTCTCGTCCCGCTCATGTCCTGTGGCGCCCGCCTGCCCGTGTATGTTGTATTCATCGGCGCGTTCTTTCCTTCCCATGCCGGCATGGTCTTGTGGTCCCTCTACGTCATGGGCATAGCCCTGGCCATCGTAATGGGGCTGATTTTTAAAAGAACGTTGTTCAGGGGAGAAGCTCCCATGTTCATCATGGAGCTTCCGCCGTATAGAATGCCGTCTTTCAAAAGCCTCATGATCCATACTTGGGAAAAGGGGAAGCACTTCCTGATCAAGGCGGGGACGTATATTCTTGCCGTTTCAATCCTGGTCTGGTTCCTGTTGAATCTTCCGTGGGGAGTGGAGAACAAGAAAGATTCATACCTGGGCCAGGTTGGCCAAGCGGCGGCCCCGATGCTTAAACCCCTCGGGTTCGGAAATTGGGAGGCCGCATCATCCCTCATGGCTGGAGTGATTGCCAAGGAAATCGTGGTCGGGACCATGGGTGAAATATATGTAAAAAAATCGGAGGAAGGGAAGAAGGAGCAGCAGCCGGCATTCACTGATGACCTGAAAGAGCTCGGGACGTCCTTTGCTTCCGCTGTCAGGGATTCAACAAAGAACGTTCTCTCAACCGTTGCGATTACGAGCCTTTCCGCTGAACAGGACGAGAAAAGGGCGGGTTTGAAAACCGCATTGCAGGGTGTGTTCACACCGCTCACCGCCTATGCCTTTATCACGTTCGTCCTACTCTACATGCCGTGCGTGGTCGTGGCCATCGCCATGCGGCAGGAGTTCGGGACATGGAAATGGTTCGGCATTGCGTTTGTGTATCAAATGTCGCTCGCATGGATTGCGGCGTTTGTTATTTACCAGGGAGGAAGACTCCTTGGGATTGGAGGATAAGATGGGATTTTCAGATATTATATGGATGGGGCTGATCATCGTCGGCGCGCTCTATCTTCTGTACCGCTCCGTGTGGAAAAAGAAGGGACATTGCGCGGGCTGTTCATCGAGTTCATGCGACATGAGGAAGAAATTCAATGCAAAAGGATGTTGAGAATCCCCACGAGGGTCAGGACCGCGACAGGGCCGGGCTATTGCAGTGGGCGTATGCACTGGCCCTTATCACGGTCTTTTACAATACCGCTGAAGGCATGGTCTCGGTCTTCTTCGGAATGGAAGACAAGACCATAGCCCTGTTCGGGTTCGGCGTGGACTCCTTCGTGGAGGTGATCTCAGGTCTGGGCATCTGGCACATGGTCCGGAGGATGCGACGGAACGGAGATGAGGCAGTAGACAGGTTCGAGCGCCGGGCACTTAAGGTCACGGGGTCCGCCTTTTACCTCCTGACCGGGGGCTTGATAATCACCTCTTTCGCAGGCTTGTATCACGACCATAAGCCGGACGCCACGTTCTGGGGCATCGTCATATCGCTGATCTCGATCCTCTCCATGTGGTTGCTGATCCACTATAAAGTGAAAGTCGGCAGGGGTCTTCAATCGCAAGCCATCCTTGCAGATGCCGCCTGCACAAAGGTGTGCGTGCAGCTCTCAGTCGTTCTTCTTCTGGCGAGCGCAGGGTACAAGCTTACCGGCATCGGCTGGTTCGACTCCGTGGGCGCGCTCGTGATCGCAGGGCTTTCATTCAGAGAAGGCAGGGAGGCATTTGAAAACGCAGAGGGAAATGCGGAGTGCTGCTGCAACGGCGGATGCGCCACCATCTCTCCGGGTGGGAGATTAAAATAAAAGGAGGAAGAATATGTTCAGAAAATCAGCAATCGTAGCAACTTTATTGTCGCTGTGCTTTTTTGGGTCGGGAGCATCGTTTGCATCCGGCATGAGCGGCAATCTTGTGACTGCCCATGAGCACCACGATGAGAAGGCGGCGTCTCCAGCGACCGATGTCTGTCCAGTAAGCGGCGAGGAAATAGACAAAGACACGAAAATCACGTACGAGTTTAAAGGCAAAATATATCGCTTCTGCTGCCCGGATTGCGCTGAGGAGTTCAAAAAGGACCCGGCAAAGTATATCGAAAAAATGAAAAAACAGGACGAAAAGAAATCATAGCGCCATTGACGTCTAAGCAGCACAATTGATCTTCAATTCAGCGCGAAAGCCGACAAACCATAACTTATCACCCAATTCGTGTCTGGGATAAGACGCATGGTATGTTGGGCAGAAAACTGGGATATGCAAAAATGAATATTACTTAAACGACCTAAATATTGCCAACCATAGAAATTTTCCTCAAGTTGGATTTTCAATTGTCTTGACCGGTCCACAAGATTCTGTTACAGTTCAGACAACTGCTCAACAATTTGGCCGCTGGGCCGGAAGCGCCACCTTAGGAGGATTGCACGCAGTGTCCGAAAAACCTTTGGTTTTTATCAGCTGCGGCCAGTTCACCGACGCCGAGATTTCGCTCGGCAAAGCAGTCGAAGCCCTTATTCGAGATGAGACCCCTTTCGATGCCTACTTTGCAGAACAGCAAAACAGCCTCGATGGCCTAACAACGAATATTCTGTCGAATCTCAATCGTGCGTCCGGGTTCATCGCGATCATGCACCACCGCGGGGAATTCGAAACTCCCCACGGGCACGTGAAACGCGGTTCCGTCTGGGTTGAGCAGGAGATTGCGATCTCGGCGTTCATTCAACATGTACTCGGCAGGCGAATCGAGGTCGCGTTATATATACAGCGCGGCATCAGTCGAGAAGGTATCCGGCAGCAACTTCGCTTGAAACCGGTCGAGTTCGATCAGTCCGATGAAGTATTAGCTGACCTGCGCGAACGGGTCAAAAGCTGGTCAATCGAAGCTACCTCTCCACAGCCGTTGCAAACAGATTGGAGGTTTGAGTACCTAAGGCCGCCCGCTTCCGAACGACATGACTACCGCTTGACCGTTGAACTCCTCAACACAAACTCGCCCCTAAGGGGGCTGGCCGCTTAGCGCCGCGTTTTATCGTAACAACCACTTAAACACATGCAAACATCTGCGTACATAGCGACCAGCCTTGATGGTTTTATCGCCAGGGAAAACGGCGAACTCGACTGGCTGCCGGCAGGGGGCGGGGAGGGCGGCGAGGACTACGGGTACAAGGCTTTCATGGAAACGGTTGACTTCCTTGTAATGGGGCGCAACACGTATGAGAAGGTATTGACCTTCGGCGAGTGGCCGTACGGTGACAAGCCAGTCGTGGTCCTGAGCACCCGCGCGTTAAGCATCCCTTCACACCTGGCCCGTACTGTCGAGACCATGTCGTGTTCCTCATCCGAGGTTGTCAGCCGACTGTCGGCACGCGGTGCAAAACATTTATACATTGACGGCGGCAAGACGATCCAGGGCTTTCTGAACGCCGGTCTGATCCAGCGGCTCATCATCACCAGAATCCCGGTCCTCATCGGCAGAGGCATTCCGCTTTTTGGCCCCCTGACGCGCGACGTCAAGCTGCTTCACTTGGAAACCCGGCAGTTCTCCAGCGGTCTCGTTCAAAGCACCTATGAGATTGTTGAATAAAATATCTCGCTGTGCTTGACTTCGACGGGCAGACTGCTACAATAGTAAAAATAGTCAAGCTCACGACGAGCTTGATGTGTATTCATCGTATTAGAATGACTATCTTATGGAGGTTACGGTTATGAAGGGGAATGAAAAGATCATCGAGCATCTGAACGCGCGGCTGGCCGAGGAGCTGACCGCCATCAACCAGTACATGGTCCACGCGGAGATGTGCGACAACTGGAATTACGAAAAGCTGCACAAAGCGATCCAGAAACGGGCCGTCGACGAGATGAAGCACGCTGAAAAGCTTATCACCCGCATCCTTTTCCTCGAAGGACGCCCCATCGTCAGCAACCTGAATAAACTTTTCATCGGCGCCGAGGTGCCGAAAATGCACGAAAACGACCGTGGCGCCGAGGAGGGGGCCATCAAAGGCTACAACGAAAGCGTCCGGGCGGCGGTCGAGGTTGGGGATAACGGCACGCGCGAACTCTTCGAGTCGATCCTGAAGGAAGAAGAAGACCACATCGACTGGATCGAGGCCCAGTTAGACCAGATCAAGCAGCTGGGTCCGCAGAACTACCTTGTAGAGCAGATCGACTGAGGCTGCCCCCTCCACATTCTCTCTTAATGTACTATATGAATGATGGCCTCCTTCCGGAGGCCGTTTTTTTTACGCGAGCAGGCCTATGCCTTGACCACCAAAACAGCGCACCCAGCGGCGCCGATGACTTTTTCCGTCGCGCTCCCCATGAGGAGTTTTTTGACGCCTGTTTTTCCGTAGTTTCCCATGACGATAAGATCGACGCCGCGACCGCCTGCCGTTTCAACTATGGTATTGAATGATCTCCCCAGGGGGGTCAGCGCTTCCGCAGGAACGCCTTCTTTTTGCGCCGATTCAACGGCTGTCCTCACATGCCTGTTAGCCTCCTCCCGCTCGCTTTCATCGCGCATGGCCGAGAGCGCAATGAGATTGCTTCCCGTGCGCTTCGCGATGGCAATCGCTTCACTGACAGCGGCGTTTCCGTGAGTTGATCCATCCGTGGCAACGAGGATATTCTTGTACTTGATCACGGCGGCCCTCGGCACGACCAGCACCTTGCAGGGGGCGTGGCCGATGACCTTTGACGCCACTTCACCGATCAGGAGCTTTGCCAGGCCTTTTCTGCCGCGCCTGCCGACAACTATCATGTCGACCTTTTTTTCTTCTGCGAAGTCAACGATGGAGCCGGCCGGATCCCCGCCCTCGAGTAATGCGGTATCGCAAGCCACGCCTTCTTTTGCCACCCGTGCTTTTACCGATTCAAGGTTCTGCAACGCCTCTTTTTCTTCCTGTTCGAAGAATTTTGAGCCGATGGTCTCATATTCCGGATTTGTCTCGAGCACTGACAGTATGGTAAGCCTGCTGGAACACGTTTTTGCGAAGTTTATCGACTCCCGTACGGCGCCCTCGCTGTATTCCGAACGGTCTGTTGCCAAAAGAAGTTTTTCCAGTTTTCCTATGGGGCATGCCGGCGCGTTTGTCATAGAAGTCTCCTTTTGACGACGGATTTCGTTCCATCTTAAATGTAAGTATAGCTTATCGGAACGTCGCGTATACAAAAAATTAATCGTTGCTGACTCTAACATTCATAATAAATATAGGCACGGCAAGCACCAGGAACGCAGCCATAAACCAAAATGCATAGAGATAATCATACCGGGCGATGAGAAAACCCGCAAGAATCGGACCGGATGCATGGCCGATGTCAAAGATAGTACCAAAAGTTCCCATGGCCGTACCAAAGTGTTTTTCCTTGCACAGGTCCGCAACCAGAGCAGCGCCGGATGACGTGACCACAGCCTCACCCAGACCAAAGAAGGCAGCTGAGAGCATCAGCAGGGAGAAGCTCCTTAACATCGGGATCGCTCCGAATGAGACCGCGCAGATCAAAAGGCCGGTAACGATAAGCGCTGTTCTTCCGTACTTGTCCGAGGTCTTTCCCATGATCGGTTTTGACAATATGGTCGTGATGACCTGAACGCCCCACAAGATGCCTGCTTGAAATTCATTCAGCCCTGCGACTTTCACGGCGTAGATCGGCAGGAACGCCTCAAGTGCACCTACAGCCATGTTCTGCATGCCTTCCATGACCGAGGTGATCACAACCCTCTTATCGCTGCCTACTTCCTTGATGCCTGAAACAAATTGTTTGAACGCCTCTCTTAAGCTTGCGCCGTCATGATCTGATTTTCCCTCCCTGAGCAAACCGAGCGACAGGAGCAGCGCCATCATTCCAGTGATGCCGCTCAGGAGATAGGCATAATGGAATTCCTTGAGCGACGGATCGGCAGCACCAGCAGCGCTATGGAGGATAAATCCGCCGAGCGGCGCTCCAAGCAGGTTTCCGATGATGGTGAAGGAAGAGAACCAGGAAAGCATCTCTCCTTTTCTTGGTCCCGCTATATCCGCGACAACCGCCATTGACACAGGACCATATATTGCCGTCGCAAGCCCGTGAATGAACCGGATTACGATCAAGGGATAGTAGCTATCCACCCAAAGATAGGTAAAGGGCATGAAGGCGAAGAAGAAGAGGCCGATGAGCATAGTCCTCTTTCTGCCGATGATGTCCGAGAGCGCACCAGCAGGGAGCTTGAAGAAGATCCCGGTTACGGTCGATATACCGACCGCGAAACCGATCGCCTCCGGTCCCGCGCCGAGGTAGAGGGCGAAGAGGGGAAGCACTGGGCTTCTTGCCAGAGCATAGGATAGCCGCGCAAAGAAACCTACTGTGCAGAGTGCGGTAAATGGTGATAGCAACTTTGACATAATTGCCTTTTTTCTCTTAATGCTTTACCGGTGCCTGGCGGTCGAAGTAGATGCTCTTGCCGCCTATGCTGACAGGGATGCCCATGGCGACCTCGGCATTGATCAGGCCAAGAGCCCTCGCTGCCGCGCCCACGCGCTGCTGCACCCGGTTGTCCACGTTATGGATGCTTGCGGTCTTTGCGGCGGAGGACAGCGCGACTCCGATGTCCATCATCCGCATGACGCAGTGCGGGCCGGTGTATCCCATTTCCTTTGCCTTCATCTGCTTGTTCTTGGTGAACTCCGCGCAGGTCGGATACCCGCAGGCCCCGCAGTCATACCCCGCGGTCACGGGTTTGGAAAGGCCGATGAGCAGGAGCGCCTGAGAGTTCTCGATGTTCGCTGCATCCCGGTTCCAGAAGGCCTCGTTCGTGCTCTTGGGTGCGTACTCCTTCATCGCGTTCGCGATTTTTTTGAGGTCTTCATCTTTCGTGATGACTACGATTTCGAGAAAATCCTTGCCCCCTGCCTTCGGCGCGGTCCTTGCCGATGCCGCCATAAATTGCACTGCCATTTCCGCCACCTGTTTCATAGGAGACCTCCTTAGAGTATTGTTTTCCAGATCAAGCCCGCCAGCGCGGACCCGATAATCACCGGGATCATGCCCCATTTGAGCCTTGTCATGCCGATGAACGCGACGATGGAGGCGACGAGGGCGTACCACTCGAAGCCTCCGACATCCGGGAGAAGCGTATGACGGGTGAAGTTTACGCCAAGGTTCAGGACCACGCCGACCACGGCAGCGGTGATCACCGCCAGCGCCGAAGCAAGCTTGGTGTTACGGCGAAGAGACCCTATGTACGGCGCCCCGATGAAGATCCAGAGCATTGACGGCGTGAACGTGACCCACGTCGCGAGCAGTCCCGCGATCGCGCCTGCGAGTGCAGGGGCGAGGCCGGGAGCGTGCGTGTACGCCGCAACGTACGCAACGAACTGGTTTACCATGATCAGCGGGCCCGGAGTCGTCTCCGCGAGGCCAAGACCGTCCATCATCTGCTCCGGCATGAGCCATCCGTAGCCATTCACCGCCTGCTGGCTGATGTAACCAAGCACAGCATAAGCGCCGCCGAAGGTTACGATAGCGGCTTTGCTGAACAGTATGCCGATGTTTACCAGGATGTCGTCCCACCCCCGCCAAAGCCCGATGACGATAATTGGCAGAAACCACAAAAGAAGACCGACAGCCGTGATCTTAAGAGCGCGTACCCAGCCATTCGACGCAACAACTGTCGCATCATCTGTATTGGTTGATGACGGTGGTGTTACTCCGGCCAGACGGGAGTTCAGAACATAGCCGATGATACCGGCAGAAAGTACAATTACGGGGAATGGAGTATTTAGGAAATAGATTGCGATAAACGAAAGCGCGGCAAGCGCTACCATGGCTTTATTCTTGAGCGACTTCTTGCCGATGCGGATGACCGCTTCCGCAACGATGGCCGCAACGGCGGGCTTGAGTCCGAAAAAGAGCGCTGCCACGGACGGGACCATGCCGAACGCAACGTATATCCAGGAAAGGCCCCAGAGGATAAAGATGGACGGCAATACGAACAGGATGCCTGCCGCGAGCGCTCCCTTTGTTCCATGCAACTGCCAGCCGACATAGGTCGCAAGCTGCTGCGCCTCGGGACCAGGCAGAAGCATGCAGAAATTGAGGGCATGCAGGAAATGGCTCTCAGGCATCCACTTCTTGTTCTCCACGACTTCCTTGTGCATCATGGCGATCTGGCCGGTCGGACCGCCGAAGCTGATGAACCCCAGCTTTAACCAGTATTGTAAAGCTTCCCGGAGCGTGATCTTATCGCCTGTCATCGGTGTCACTCTTTTATTTCGAATAATCAGGATTTCGATTGATACAGCATCTCGAACACGACCATGCCGTGTTCCAGTCCGTCAGCATCATTTTTTGCGGTCTTTCGTATACCGGTCAGGATGTCCTCTACCCCGGCTGTTTCCGGTTTGGCGTATTTCTCGTCCTTCACGTCAAGGTCATGCACGATTTCGGCGATTTTCTTCACCGCCTTGTCCTTGACGCCGAAAGACCTCACGAGCACCTCGAAAGTGCAGAGATCGCCCACATGGGTGAACTCCGCGCCTCGCATATCGAATGCGGGCCCAGTCACGCCGGGTGCGGAAAGCTCCCGTTCATCGATGAATTTGAAGGCTGCTTTTGCATCGATAAAACGCCTGATGAGCCACGCAGAGGCCATTCGGTCCACAAAGGGTTTTTTTCTGGTGACCCAGGTTCGGTCCTGGTAGTCAACAGCGCGTCTCGGCTTTATGGCAGCGGGCCTTTCTGCCGCTTTTTTGCCGAGCCCTTTAAGCCCTGATTCGAGCGCCTGCATGCGCTTTGCCATGACCCCGCCGGACGGCGAGGAGAAAAAGTCGCGCTTATGGACATTTTCCAGGTCCTTTGCAAGCTTTGTCACCCGATCTCCGAGGGTTCCGGCTTCGCCCTTGTTCGCGCCTTTCATGATACTCTGGACCTTGCGTTCCAGTGCGTCGAGATTTTTTTCAAACCCCCGGTACTCCTGCTCCGCTTGTTTGATGAAGAGTGCTCGGATGTCCGCTTCATCCATGGCCCTGATCTCGGCGCTCCTGACGAACGCGCCGTCACCGCCCATGGATTTCACTTCGCCGATGAGCCACTGCAAGAACTCCTCATGCTCCTCAGTGGCGGGAAGGATGTAGACAGCGCCTTTAAGTTGCACCGCGCCCGCTTTCGAGAGTTTTCGCCATATCATCATGCGGTTGCTCACAGGCTGTGACGGGACACTGTAAAAGATGAGAAGCCATTCCTGCCGGGATGTCTTAGGCATAATACAACCCCCTTACTGAACAGAGCATGAAATTCAACTGCTTGATACTACACGAAGCACATATCGTTATCGTCGTACTGACAGTCGTCGGGATGGAAGATGTCCCTCTCGGACTGGCGTTCTCTCAGGATTGCCTTGTGGATATCGTCGTAGTCCGCCGCCTCCGCGAACGCTACCTCGATGAGGTTCTCTTCGAGAGTTTCCACGTCAGTCCGGGGTCGCCTGTTGGGCGACACGATGTCCACTCCTTCTTCGAGTAAGGCCGCATCCGCCAGCATATCCGTGATCTTGTTCAGGAGCCTTTTCATGGGGCACCTCCCTTATTATGTAACTTATGATAATAGTGTAACATGTGTTACATTGATTGTCAAGGGAAAACTGCCGCTCGATTTTGCGACCGGGTAATTCTGCTGCGTCAAGGGAATATGCTTCTCGGCATGGCAAAAGGACAGATTGATCAGTAAGACGGGCGGGGAGAAGGGTTTTGAGAAAAATCAATACGGATTGGTATGAAGCCTGGCTTTACACAAATATCCGCGTTTTGCTTAAATAAAATATCGTCCTGCGGGCAACTCCGTGGAAAACCAATTCTTTTTCCCCTTTGACACCAGGGCTTTTTTATGGTTAAATAAATCATTATGAAATGTGAACTTCCAGAATTTACTTTGCAGGATGTTTTGCTTCTTATCGGCCTGAAGGCGCGAACGGGTGAGCTCGTGCTCGAGTCCGGCAACAATATCGGAAGCATAGTTTTTCGAGATGGCAGGATTCTCCAGGCGTTTTCCCCCTATTCGCGCGCCATCGGCGATCTGCTCGTTGAACAAGGGATCGTTACCGAGGAGGAGCTCCTCGCAACCCTCAAGCTTCAGAAACAGAAGTGCGATACCCCGCTCGGGGGCCTTTTAGTGAAAACCGGCAAGGTAAGCCTCGAAGCCATCGAGATGATGGTTCATGAACAGATCCGGCAGGCCGTAAAGGAATTTATCACGTGGGGTAAGCTCCGGATCAGTTTTCTTGAGCGAGACATCCGTCCTTTTGACCGGATCCATCTGCCGGTTTACGAGTTTCTTCCGCCGGACACCGTGGAGGTCTCGAAAGCATTTATCGCCGAAGCGTCTCTATCGCAGAAGCAAGCCCCGTCAATAACGTCGACAACGGCTTGATTGTTGACCGGCTGCTTGACCCTCTTATCTCTCCCGCACTTGCTTCAGCCCTTCACGGAGCAGATCCCTCGCCGTGTTGAACAGAAGCCTGTACGCCTCCGTCCTGAAATCGAAATAAGTATGGTCGCAGGCAGTAAAGCTCCGTTCCTTGCTGCTGTATCGAAGGGTCACTTCCGCATAGATGTTTTCACCGACATACACGCGGTGCGAGAAATCTTTGGTTGATGCAAGCACGACCTTGGCCTCGGTAATGTAGCCGGGGTCCAGGTTTATCCGGCGGCGAATGCCGGACTGCATTCTCAGAGAATACCGTTCCTCGATGACGTTGGTGAATTTTTTCACCGCAGCCAATGCCCCGGGATCTATCAGCTCTTTAAAAAAAATGAATTTTCGATAGATCGCGGTTCCCATCTCGTCGCGGTAGTAATCCGTCGTGTCCCAAGGCATGACATCACTCTCGTAATCGAGCGGCCCGTATGCTGCGCAGAGCAAACCGACGCAATCAACCAAGAGCGCAGGTTCCGGAGAGAGCATGCCGCTAAAGAGCTTGGCTGGTATCGGATTTCGAATTACACCCATGGCATAATGGCGACACCGGCCGCTCACCCGGCAAGAACGCGCGGCAAGCCGTCCTGCCCCGCGACCGGGGATTCCCGCTTAATTTCATTTTGGCTCCGTGCACGATATCGCTGGTAAGCGTCATCGTTGTTTTATTGTATCATAAAAAATAACAAAGGAATACACCTGTCCCGGCAGCCGAATGCGGGCTCATGAATAATTCTGTCGTTTAGCTTGACAAGAACGACAGGTTTGATATAGTAAATACCATGCAGATTACTCGACAGGGTGATTACGGGATACGCAGTGTCCTCTATCTGGCCCGCCAGCCTTTTAAAAAAATCAGTTTTGTCACCGAAATTTCGGACGAATACAAAATCCCCAGGAGTTTTCTCGCTAAGATACTCCAAAAGCTCGTCAAAGCAAAGATCGTACGCTCCTACCGGGGCGTAAAGGGCGGTTTTTCTCTTGCTAAGCAGGCGCGGGACATAACCCTCATCGAGGTGCTCGAAGCGATAGAAGGGAAAATATGCATCAATGTCTGCCTCGCAGACAAAAAAAAATGCGTTTTTTCTAAAAATTGTCCGGTGAGTTCCGTATGGGCCACGGCGCAGGCTAGGTTCACGGACACCCTGAAGAAAACCAATTTTGAAGATCTTGCGCGGCAAAAAAATTAAACCGGTCTCGATGCAGCCTTTGATACCCGCCTTTGAAGTTCGCTGATACAAACTAATTCAGATACGTTCACGTATTTTTCCCCTTCCTGCAACGTGGAAAAAGCCTTAATGCTCTTGGTGGTCCGCCAGAGTAAACCCCGTTAGAGAACAACTTCTCTAACGGGGTAAAATCAACTTGACATCAAATGCCCTCTGAGGTATTCTTATCGGCATTAATTAATTAACCGATTGATTAAATAGGATGATGGGGAAAAAGCGCAAACTGAAAAAAGCGGTCATCGGCAGGCGTCCGAAACCTGCGAGGCCTGATCTGGCCACCCGTGAGGCCATCCTGGCCGCTGCGAGGAACGTGTTTGCACGGTGCGGATTCGAGGGGGCTTCGACGCGGGAAGTTGCCGAAGTCGCGCGAGTCAACAACGCTATGATCTATTACCACTTCAAGGACAAGGGAGAGCTCTACCGGGCGGTCCTGGCCGATTCTTTCAACGCTTTCGACCGCATCTGGGAGCATGAGATATTCAGATCACCGGCAACGGCCAGGGCGAAGATCCAGAGGTACCTGGAAGAGTTCATCCGCTTCCAGCATTCCAACGAGGAACTCAGAAGGATCATTTCCATGGAGTTCGCGGCCTGCAGCGAAAACTGCAAATGGCTTGCGGACAATTTCTTTACCCACGCCTATGAGAAGCTCGCGAACATCCTGAAAGAGGGGATGAAGAGCGGAGAACTGAAGAAGTTCGATCCTGCCCAGGCGATCCCCAGCCTGGTCGGCATGGTCATTCACAGCTTTATCATGAGGCCGATCGCCGAATATATCACCGGGAAAAGGCTGGATTTGACCGCACAACGGTTCGGCAAATTCGTCACGGACATGTTCTTCGACGGCCTCTGTATCGCTAAAGGGACCAAAGCCCTTCATCCCGTGAGAGGTTCGTCACGATGAAACTCCGGTTGCTCATGATCTGTTTGCTGCTTGCGCCGGGCGTAACCACCGCATCCCCCGGAGACAGGGTGTATACGATTCAGGACGCCTATGACGCGGCGCTCAAGGAAAATGAAGCAATCAAGCTGTCCGAGGAGAGCATGTTCCAGGCCGAAAACAGGCTCGACCAGGCAGGGACCTATCTCTATCCCCGCCTGACGGCCAGGGGCGCCTATACCCGGTTCAATGAAGTTCTGCCCCCCACCGGCGGCGATTTTATTTTCCAGCCGCTCGATCAGATGAATGCATCGCTGATCCTGACGCAGCCGCTGTACACCGGCGGAAGGACGCTGGCCGCGCTCCGGGTCGCCAGGACGATGCGCGAAGCGAGCAGAAGCGATCTTTCCACGACGCGCCAGACTATCATACTCGGCGTTGCCGAGGCTTACTATACCGTGCTCAAGGCGCAGAAGCTGGTTGAAGTGAGCAAGAACGCGCTTGAACGCATGGAGCGGCACAAACGAGTGACGGACCGCGAGGCGGCGACCCGGAGGACCAAGGCGAACATTTCCTCGCTCCTCCGCGCCAATACCCTGGTGAACCAGGCGCGCATCGCCGTGGTACGGTCTGAGGACGGACTTAAGATAGCCCGTCAGAGGCTGAGCCTGCTGACCAAGCTGCCTGAAGACCTTGCTGTTTCAGAACCCATGGTGCTCGTTGTTCCCGAGGGGAAGCTCGATTCCATGCGGGAGACGGCGCTCAAGAACCGCGACGATTACGCGAGTTCGCAAATGAACCGGGAGGTGGCCAAAGAATTCGTCACCATTGCCGAAGGAGCGCATCATCCCCAGATGTTCGCGGAAGGAGGGATGACCTACCAGCATTCCCATCCCGAGACCGGCCTGGATGCGACCGTATACTACGCGGGCGTCAGGCTCCATGTCCCCATTTTCGAGGGCGGGCTCATGAAGGCGGAAGTAGCAGAAGCAAAATCCAAACAACGCCAGGTTGAGCTTTCCTCGGCCCTGCTCAAAAGGCGGATCGAAAGCGAAGTCAATGAGGCGTACATAAATTATCAGACGATCAGCTCGGTGTTCGAGACGGCGAAGCTCCAGCTGGAGGACGCCAGGAAGAACTTCGATACCGTCGAGGGATTGTTCTCAGAAGGGCTCGTGCCGAGCCTTTCGCTCATCGATGCGGAGCAAGCCCTGTCCCTGGCCGAGAACGAGCTGGTCTCCGCGACCTGGGACCAACAGGTGGCGATCCTGAGGATCGAGAAGAGCCTAGGCTTGCTGGGGAAGAAATCATAGGCTTTTTTTTACCGCTTACTTGAGAGATGAATCATGAAACTTCCTGAGATTTCCATACGGCGGCCCGTGTTCATCACCATGATCGGGCTGGCCCTCATCGTGTTCGGCGTGGTGTCCTTTCCCCGCCTGGCGCTCGACCTTTTCCCGAAGATCGATTTCCCCGTCGTGAACATCACTACCAAGCTCGTGGGCGCCTCGCCGGAGGTCATGGAAGTCGATGTCACGGACGTCCTCGAAGAGGCCGTGAATACGATCAACGGAGTCAAAACCATCACGTCGCGGAGCATGGAGGAATATTCCATCGTCACGGTGGAGTTTTTCCTCGAGCGTAATGTGGAACAGGCGGCCCAGGATGTCCGCGATAAGGTGGCTGCTGTCCGCAACCAGCTTCCGAAGGACACGGAACCGCCGGTGATCGAGAAGATAAGCCCTGAGGACCAACCCATCATCTGGATCGCCGTATGGGGAGACCGGACCGTCAGGGACCTCACGCACTATGCGGACAAGGTCCTGAAGCGGGACATCGAGAAGATCCCCGGCGTAGGTTCCGTGACCATGAGCGGCGGCCGCACGCGGCAGGTCCGAATCTGGCTCGACCGAAAAAAAATGGAGGCACTGGCGCTTACGGCGAGCGATGTCAAACAGGCGCTCGGGGCCGAGCACAAGGAGGTTCCCGGCGGCAAGATCGAGAACGCTGGTTCTC
>Ga0210377_10002773_pt1 | contig 15161 bp, 10 predicted proteins | sample PLM4_65_b1redo_FD_155480 | JGI IMG/M metagenome (GOLD analysis project Ga0210377, IMG submission 155480) | Groundwater sediment microbial communities from an aquifer in East River, Colorado, USA - PLM4_65_b1 redo | ecosystem: Environmental > Terrestrial > Soil > Riparian zone | place: USA: East... | reverse complement strand
GCTACTATGCGACGGGCACCAGAAATGAACCGATCGTTCGTGTGTTAACGCTCTTGCACCGCAACGACCCGATCATCCAGGGCGATCCGCCGCTCAAGCCGATCCCCGGCATGGACCACTTCGGTATCCCGCTGCCGGCGGCGGGCGTGTGGTCGGCGCTGGAAGCGGCCGGCATCCAGGACGTGCGCGGCGTCTGGCTGCACGGTCCGTTCGCCACGGTGATCGCGCTCAAGCAGCGCTACGAAGGCCACGCGCGCCAGGCGGCGGCGATCGCGCTCGGCGCGCGCGCCACGGTGCACCTCGGAAGATTCGTCATTCTTGTCGACGATGATATTGATCCGTCGGATTTGTGCGACGTCTTCTGGGCGGTCACGACGCGCTGCGATCCGGCGGAGCAAACGGAAGTCTTGAAAGGATTTCCGACGAGCGGCATCAATCCGCGCGTCGCGCCGGCGGACCGTGAAGAGGGACACTTTGTCTCTTCCAAGATGATCATCGACGCGTGCCGGCCGTACCGTTGGATCAAGGATTTTCCGGCGACGAACGTCATGAGCCCGGAGCTGAAAACGAAAGTAGCGGAGAAGTGGAAGCGATTGCTGGAGCGGCCGTGAGTTTTCCATGCCGGCGACCGCACCGCGCGACGCATCGCGTCCGGTTTCAAGGACGAATTATACAAACAAGCCCCGTAAGCAGGATGCAAGGCCAATGGATTCTCTGACGATCGGCCGGTCGGTCCCGCGCGTCGACGGCCCCGCCAAGGTGAGCGGCGCGTGCGTTTACACGGCCGACGTTCCCGGCGCGGGAACGCTGTGGGGAAAATTTTATCGCAGCCCGCTGCCGCACGCGCGCATCCTGAACGTCGATACGGCGAAAGCCAAAAAAGTATCCGGCGTCAAAGCCGTGATCTCCGCCGGCGACGTGTCGCCTCGGCGCGAGGGCTACACGCTGCAGGACAAGCCGATCTTCGCGCGGGAAAAAGTTTTATATTGCGGGGAAAAGGTCGCGGGAGTCGCGGCCGTCGATAAGGACGCGGCGGAAGAGGCCGTCGCGTTGATCGAAGTCGAATACGAAGAGCTGCCGGCGGTGTTCGATCCGCTCGAGGCGATGAAACCGGAAGCGCCCCTGCTTCACCCCGACTATGCCTCCTACCTTGGGCCGCCGAGCATGGCGCCGGATCTGAAAAACGTCCAGAGCGTGATGCGCGCCGCCAAAGGCGACACCGCCAGAGGATTCGCGGAATCGGACGAGATTTTTGAAAACTCTTTTCGCACGCAGATGGTCCACCAGGGCTTCATCGAGCCGCGCGCGTGCCGGGTCGAGATCGACCGCGACGGACGGATCCAGGTCTGGTTTTGCCATCAATCGAGCTTCAAGGTCCGCCGCTGGATGGCGACGCACCTCGGAATTGCCGAGGAGAAAATCGTCGTCCATCCGGTCGCGCTCGGCGGCTCGTTCGGCGGCAAAGAAGGCTATGAGGAGGCGCTCTGCACCTATTACCTGGCCGCGGCCGCCGGCAAGCCGGTGAAAGTGGTGGATAGCTACGCCGAGGAGCTGCTCGACGGCGAGCCGCGCCACGCGGCGGTGATCCGGCTTCGCACCGGCGTGAAGCGGGACGGCCGGCTGTGGGCGTGGGAGGGAAAGATATTTTACAACGGCGGCGCCTACGCCGCGCGAAAGCCCAGCCCGAAGGCCAACATGAGCGGCACCTTCATGCTGGCGGGCTCGTACAACATCCTGCATACGCTCATGGAAGGCTACGCGGTCTACACCAATCAAATACCGTGCGGCTACTTTCGCGCGCCGGGAGAGCCGCAGACGCTCTTCGCCGTCGAATCACACGTCGACATGATCGCCGAAACCTTGGGCATCGATCCGCTCGATTTTCGCTTGAAGAACGTGTTGCGCGCGGGAGATACGAGAGCGACGGGGGAGCCGCTCGCCGATCCGCGCGGCGCGGAAGCGCTCAGCGAGCTGGGAAAAATTTCGGCCTGGAAAAAAACTTTTCTAAAACCGACGCGAGGCCGGAAGCTCCGCGGGCGCGGGCTCGCCCTCGGCGACCGCCACGTGGGCCACGGCGAGTCCAGCGCCGAGATTTATCTCGAGCGCGACGGCGCGGTGCGCCTCGTCACTTCCGTGAGAGATCAGGGCGTCGGCGCTTACACGATGCATCGCCAGGTCGCGGCGGAAACGTTGGGCATCGAGCCGGAGCGCGTTCGGGTCGAGATCAAAGGGACGGCCGACGGTCCTTACGACGAGGGCGTCCGGGGCGCCCGCGGCGCGCACGTCGAAGGCCGTGCGGTGTTGCGCGCGGCCGAAAACTTAATCGCATGTCTCCGAAAACAGGCCGCGGCGTACTGGAGAGTCGACGCCGGCAAGGTCGAGTGGCAAGCGGGCAAGGCGTGGTTGGCGAACGGCCGAAAATCCAAAAACCTCGGACTTAACGATCTGGCCCGCATGATCGAAGCGCCGCTCAAAGGCTACGGCCATTACAAGGCCGAGAAAAAACCTTCGGTCTATTCCTTTCAGGCGATCGCCGCAGACGTCGAAGTCGACGCCGAAACCGGCGCAGCGCGCGTCGCGAAGCTCTATTTTACTTACGACGTGACCAAAGTCATCAATCCGGTCATTCACCAGGGACAGATCGACGGCGCGATCGTCCAGGGATTGGGCTATTCGTTGATGGAGGAAATGGCCGTGGACGAAGGGCGGGTGCTCACGCTGAGCCTCGGCGATTACAAGATGCCCAACATCAAAGACGTTCCGCCCCTCGTCACTTCTCTGGTGCAAGCCAAAGAAGGGCCCGGACCTTTCGGCGTGAAGGCCGTGGCGGAAGCGGGCATTAGCATCGTCGCTCCCGCGATCGCCAACGCCGTTTACAACGCGACCGGCGTGAGAATCACGGAGCTGCCGGTCACGGCGGAAAAAATTCTCGCCGGTCTGGCGCGTCTTTCTAAATGAACATGGCGGTCCTTAAACCCGAAGAGCATGAGCGGATGGTGATGGAGTCGGTCCGCTTCGCCAAGGAAGAAGCGAAGCGGCGGCAACAGGCGCCGGTGCAGATCAAGGCCGAGGAGATCCGCGCGCAGTTCGAAACGAATTCCCATCTCTATCTCGTCGATCCGCGGTTGGGCTTCAATCACCGGACATTTCGCTTCTGGATCAACCGCATCCCCGCGGGCGAGGAAGAGGGGATGGGCTGGAAGACGCTCGGCCACCGCCACACGGTCGAGGCGGTGCTCCACGTGCTGCAAGGAACCGGCCACAGCATCGTCGACGGCGCGCGCTACGACTGGGCGCCGGGCGATTTTATCAGCGTGCCGATGTTTTCCTGGCACCGCCACGTGAACACCGGCGACGAAGATTTTATTTATCTGGCGGCGACCACCGGCCCGCTGTCGTTGTCTCTCGGATTGGCGGTCTACGAAGACGAGCGGTATCCGGACTATTGGGTCTTCGGCCACAAGAGCGAGAGCGCGATGAAGTCGCTGATCCCCGGCGCGGACGACAGCACGCGCGTGCGCACTGCCGAGGAGGCGTCGCGGGAGCCGCTGAGCCCGACGGACGCCTATTACCGGCAGCACCTGTTGTTTTCCGGCGGCGAGGAGAAGCGCCGCCGCCAAAGCCGGGTGCTGGTGAAAGGGGCTCAAGTCGATTTCGAAAAGACCGCCATGGGACGCGTCCGTTATGTGATCGATCCGCGGACGGGCTTTCTCATGCGCGTCCTGGGGACGCTGTTGGCCGAGATCTCGCCGGGAAAACGCTCCGGCGCGCACCGGCATATGTACGAAGAGGTGAATTATGTCCTTTCAGGGCGCGGCTACAGCCTGATCGAAGATCGGAGATACGACTGGGCGGCAGGCGACGTTCTTTGTATTCCGGTCTTCGGTTGGCACCAGCACTTCAACACCGGCGAGGAGCCGGCGCGGCTGTTGGTCCATCACAACCGGCCGCTGATGGAAAATCTGGGCTTCATGCACGTTGAACAAGGCGAAGAAGCAGAGGAGGAATCCTTATGAGACGGACTCTATACGTCGGCTTGCTGGCGTTGTGTTTTCTCCCGCAGCAGGTTCTTGCGGCGGAACGGGCCCTGCGCGTCTCCTATCCGTCTCCCGCCACCGTTTACCTGCCGCTCTGGGCGGCGAAAGAGGCGGGCTTTTTCGCCAAGCACAAGCTGGCCGTAGAACTGGTCCATGTGGGATCGTCGCCCATATCCCTCTCGGCTTTCCTGGCCGGTGAGATCGATATCCTGGGCGGCGGCGGCTCGGCCGTACCCAACGCGTTTCTTCAGGGTTTCCGCGACCTCCAGTTTTTCGCCTCCATGAACAACAAGTTTGTCTTCTCGATCTATGCCCATCCGTCCATTTCAACCGCGGCGGAGCTTCGCGGCAAGAAGATCGGCGTGACGCGCCTGGGTGGCACGATGCACTTTGCCACTCGATATTACCTCAAAGGGACGGGGCTCGATCCTTACAAAGATGTCACGCTGGTGCAGGTCGGGAGGGCCGAAGACATCGTCACGGCGCTGGCGGGAGGGACCGTCGATGCGGGCACCATGTCTTTTCCGTTCGATCTCAAGACCAAGGAGTTGGGATACCGCGAGCTTGCCGATCTGAGCCAGAGCGGCGCGCGCTACGCGTCGTCCTCCTTTCTCGGCAAAAAACAGTTTCTTTTGGACAACCGTCTGCGCTTGGAGAGTTTTGTCAAGGCGATGATCGAGGCGATCCATTTCGTCAAGAACCGGCCCCAGGAGGCAATAAAAATCCTCTCCCGCTATACCCGCCTTACCGACGTCAATACTCTCAAGAGCACCTTAGACCTTCACGTCGCAAAGATCTGGCCGCGAGTGCCTGAGATACAGCCGGAGGATCTCAAGCTGGTACTCGAAGAGCTGGGCGAAAGAAACCCCCGCGCGCGCGAGATCGCGCCGGCCGAGCTGATCCACGACCGGATCGTGAGGGATGTCGTCCAATCGGGCTTTGTCGAGCAGTTGTACAGGTAGAAGGGAGTCGTGAAAGGCTGGCCATGAACACGGATCTGCGAGACTGGATCGTTGCGGTACAAGCCACCGGTGAGATCAAGACGCTCAGCGGCGCAGACTGGAACAGAGAGATCGGCACGCTGGTTGAGCTCAACGCCAAGGCGCGTGGGCCGGCCCTGCTCTTCGACGAGATCAAGGGCTACCCGGCGGGCTTCAGGCTGCTGGCCGGGGCGATGTCGAGCGCCAGAAGACTCGCCCTGACGCTTGGGCTTCCGCCCGATCTCGAGGGGCTCGAACTCATCCGTTGCATGAAAGACAGCATGCGCGGCTGGAACGACCGCCTGGGTGATTTTCCGCCGGTAGAGGTTCAAAGCGGCGTCGTCTTTGAAAACGTGGATGCCGAGGAAAAGACCAATCTGTTAAAGTTTCCATCCCCGCTTTGGCACGAAGAGGACGGCGGGCGCTATATCGGCACAGGCTCGGTTGCCATCATGCGAGACCCGGAAAGCGGCTGGATCAATCTAGGCACCTACAGGATCATGGTTCACGATGAAAAGAGCGCCGGCATCTTCATGGCACCCGGCCACCATGGCGGAATCATCATGAAGAAATACTGGAAAGCGGGCAAACCCTGCCCGATTGCCGTCTCCGCCGGTCATCACCCGCTGATTTTTTTTGCTGGATCTTCTTCGCTGCCCGCGGAGACTTCGGAATACAACTACGTCGGTTCCATTCTGAAGGAGTCGGTGCCGGTCGTGACGGGACCCGTCACCGGGCTTCCGATTCCGGCCTACAGCGAAGTCGCATTCGAAGGCCACCTTTTTCCCGACGAAATGAAAACCGAGGGAATATTCGGCGAATGGCCCGGCTACTACGTGAGCGAGGCCAAGCCGGAGCCGGTCATCCGGGTCAAGGCCGTGTATCACCGAAACGATCCGATTCTGCTCGGCGCCTGGCCCGGAAAACCACCCCACGACAGCACTTACCGAAACTCGATCATAAAGTCTGCAAGCCTTTGGGAGCTTCTCGAACGAGCGCGCATTCATGGCGTCACCGGCGTTTATCGCCCGGAGGCCGGGGGCGCAAATCTTTTGACGATCGTCAGGATCAAGCAGCTCTACGACGGCCACGCCCGCCAGGTGGGAACCGTAGCTTCGCAGCTTCTCCATCCGTCACATTCCACCCGCTATGTCATCGTCGTCGATGACGGCCTCGACATCACCAATCTTGAGGAGGTGATGTGGGCGGTCTGCACGCGCAGCGACCCGGCGCGCTCGATCGCCATCATTGACCAGACCCACGCCAACGCTCTCGACCCGATGGTTCGCTCACGCTATGACAAAGCGGCCGGCAACACGGCTTCCTGCGCGATCATCGACGCCTGCTGGCCCTACCGCGCGCTTGCCAAAGTCCCCAAGGTCGCAGAGTCGAGCGAGGAGTTTAAAAAACAGGTCAAAGCCAAGTGGAGAGGAAAACTGTCTCTGTAAGCCGTTCTTTTTTATCAGGTATGTTCTTTCTGGAGGAACCAATCGGTGGGGATCTCGTGGCCCAGCCCCAGGCGACGCGCGCCGGCGAGAATCCGCGCGCCGGTCGCCGCATGCTGGATGCCGAGGCCGATGTTGTTGCAGTGAAAGGTGATCTCATCGTCCTTTCTCCTACCCTTGATTTTTCCCGTCAGCAGCTCGCCGAGCTCGTGCATCGAGGCCCAGTCGAGCTGCCGCGATTTTTTGTTGATGTTGCTCCCGACCGTATCCATCTTCTTCCCCATGACGAAGTCGCGCACCAGATCGCTCCCGCCGGAGAAGGGGCGCGCGTTGACGACGATGAGATCGCTGATCTTAAAGCTCGCCGCGTCCGCCTCGACGATGTTGATGCTGCCGAAATGCGCGCCTTCCTCGATCCAGCGCGCGCGAAAGACCGGCGTCAGAGAGGTCGTGGCGCTCAACACAATTTCCGAACCGGGGCAAACGTCTTGCGGCTTATCGACTGGAACGATCTCGATTCCCGTGGCCCGCTCCATGCTGGCGGCGAAGGCTTTGCGGTGGCCGGCGTTGGGGCTGAACACTTTGACGCGCTTAAGCTTTCTCACCAGAGCGGCCGCCATCACCTGGCCCTCGGCCTGGAAACCAGTGCCAAAAAGGCCCAGCGTCTGAGCCTCCTTTCGCGCCAGGTGCTTGATCCCGACGGCGGAAGTCGCCGCCACGCGGTTTCTCTGCAGCGGTCCGAGCGGCAGAATGGCGAGCAACTCGCCGCTTACGATATCGAAGAGAAGCATCATGCCCGTGTAGCGCCAGCCCGATCCAAGTGGCAGCTTTACGCTCCGCTTGACGCCGTTGACGACGGGGTTGGTGTCCGTCGTCGAGTCGATTTTCAGCGCCATGATGCCGCACTTCGGATAGCCGCCCGGAATGGTCTTGAGCCGATAGTTCAGCTCCTCGGTTCGCTTGGCGGCGCGAACCCACAGAGGGGACTGATGCGGATCGGCGTCGACCGGGAGATCGCGCAGCAGTTTCTTTGCCTTTCGGCTGACCTCAGCGGAAGCGCCGTATTTGAGAAGCGGAATGCCGGTCTCGGTGCGCGGCGCGTTGATCGCCGCTCCTTTGCCCAACTCCGTGAAGGCCTCTTCCATCGCCTCGATGTAGCCCTTGAGATCCAGAGCCCGCAGGACCTCTTCCGTATTCAAGACCAGCGTCATTTTGCCCCCGCCGGACGATTTTCCCGGTTTAAGATTTTTTCGTTTTCGCCGACCGGCTTTTTTATAGGCCAGCCTGGTCGGAAAGACAACCGATCTATTGACCGATGCCGGCGCGGCTGTTGGTCCATCACAACCGGCCGCTGATGGAAAATCTGGGATTCATGCACGTCGAACAAGGCGAATCGAGCGATGATTAAAATAACATTGTTTTTGCTCTGCATGATTTTTCTACTCGCGCGCGCGGATATCTCCCTCGCGCAGAAGCGGCCGCTGCGGGCCTCTTATCCCGCGCCGACCACCGTCTATCTCCCTCTTTGGGTCGCCAAGGACGCAGGTTTTTTCACCAAGCAGGGCGTCGATGTCGAGCTGGTTCACGTCGGTTCTTCGCCGATCGCCATGGCCGCGTTTTTGGCCGGGGAGATCGACATCCTGGGCGGCGGCGGCTCGAGCGGCCCCAATGCCTATCTCAGGGGACAGCGCGACCTGGCGTTTTTCGCTTCGATGAACAACAAATTTGTCTTTTCCATCTATGGCCCACCGACGATGGCGAATCTGTCCGCCGTGCGCGGCAAGCGCATCGGCGTGACGCGCTTCGGCGGGACCATGGACTTCGCCACGCGCCATTTCCTGCGGCTCAGCGGGCTCGATCCCGCGCGCGACGTGGCGATGGTCCAGGTCGGCAGGGTGCAGGATATTCTGTCGGCGATGGCGGCGGGCTCGGTGGACGTCGGCACGATGGCGTTTCCCTACGATATTAAAGCGAGGGAGAGCGGCTATCGCGAGCTCGCCGATCTCGCGCAGAGCGGAGCGCGTTACGCTTCGTCGTCTTTTTTGGGGAAGCGGCAATTTCTCGCGCAGCAGAAGCCCCGCATCGAGTCGTTCGTGCGTGGACTGATCGAAGCGATTCACTTTATCCGGACGCGGCGCGACGAAGGCATAAAAATTCTCGCGCGCTATACGCGCATGTCGGATATGAACATCCTGCAGCAGACCTACGATTTCCACAGCCGGGTGATCTGGCCCCGGGTGCCGGAGCTGCAGCCCGAGGATCTGAAGCTCGTCCTGGAAGAACTGGCGGACGCCAACCCCAAGGCGCGCGAGATCGATCCCGCGGAGCTGATTTACGGCGCCGCAATAAAAGACGTGGTCGCGAGCGGATTCGTCGAGAAGCTTTATGCGCGGTGAGTTAAAGAAGGGCCCGCGAATCGCCTGGCTGCTTCTCTTGATCTGGATCGCGCCGATTCCGGCGAACGGCGCCGCTGCGCCGGCTTCTCTGCGCATCGCCTACCCGGCGCCGACCGCTTCTTTTCTTCCGCTCTGGACGGCCCAGGACGCAGGGTTTTTTAAGAAGCACGATCTCGCGGTGGAAGTGATCCAGGTCGGATCCTCGACCCGCGGCATGGCCGCTTTGCTCGCGGGCCAGATTGACGTGCTCGCGGGCGGCGGCACCGGCGGCCTGGTGGCGCAGTTGCAAGGCTTCACCGATCTCGCGGTCTTCGGCACCAACGTGCATACTTGGGTGTTTTCGGTCTACACGGCGCCGTCGATCAAAGACGTCGCGCAGCTCCGCGGCAAGAAGTTGGGCGTGACCCGGTTCGGCGGGACTATGGATTTCGCGGCGCGCCACTTTCTCAAAGGACAGGGGTTAGAGCCGGGGAAGGACGTCGTTCTGGTTCAGCTCGGCAGCGCGGCGGACATCGTCACCGCTTTGGCCAACGGAGTCGTCGATTCCGGGATGATGTCGGTCCCTTATGTGTTCGTCGCAAAAAGGTTGGGACTCCGGGAGCTGACCGATCTCTCCCAAACCGGGATACGCTACGCGCAGGCGGCGCTGGTTGCGAAGAGAAGTTTTCTGCGCGACAAGCGGGAAGTTGTGACTCGGTTTATCAAGTCGCAGATCGAGGCGATTCATTTTTTAAAGACGCGTCCGGCCGACGGCATGCGCGTCCTGGGCCGCTATACGCGAACCGATGACGAGGAAATTTTGAAGCAGGCGTACCATTACCACGTGGACCGGCTGCTCTCGCGCGTTCCCGACATTCATCCGGACGATGTCAGATTATTGTTGGAGGAAGCCGCGCTCACCAATCCCAAAGCCAAGGGCGCGAATCCGCAGGATTTCATCGACGAGGGACCGGTGCGCGAAGTCGTGCGCTCCGGCTTCGTCGAGCAGGTGTACAAGAAATAGGCCGGCGCAAAGGTAATTATTCGCGGACCGGGAAAAGATCCAGACTGTAGGCCGCAGGGATCAGGCCTTAAGAGAGGATGAGAAAGCTTTCTTTGCGCTCTTGGCGTCTTGGCGCTATGACTTAGAAACTTCGTGCTCTTCGTGGTGATAAACTTTTCGACCACGAAGGACACGAAGCACACGAAGGAAGATGCGCAAACGGAGATGGCATCGCTAGGAGGGAACAATGGATGACTTGAGAGCTTGGTTGAAAGAGATAGACGCGCTGGGTCAACTGAAGCAGGTGAACGGCGCGTCAACGAACCTGGAGATCGGCGTGATCACGGAGATCAACGGACAGCGGAGGGGCCCGGCGCTTTTGTTCGACAACATACCGGGCTTTCAAAAAGGTTTCAGGATTTTGTCCGGTTCGAGCCTCAACGCCAAGAGGCTCGCCTTGACGCTCGGCTTCCGCGACATCGACACCGACCGGCAGCTCATCTCGCGCCTCGAAGGAAAGATGAGCGAGTTCGAGCGCAAGGCGCGGGATTATCCCACGAAGGACGTTTCGAGCGGCCCCGTCTTGCAGAATCGACTTTCCGGGCAGCAAGTCGATCTGCTGAAATTTCCCGCGCCCAAGTGGCACGAGCACGACGGCGGAAATTATTTAGGCACGGGCTGCATCGTCGTCACCAAGGATCCCGACAGCGGCAGGATCAACTTCGGGTCGTACCGGCTGATGGTGCAGGATAAAAAAACCGTCACGCTGCATATTTCTCCGGCGCATCACGGCGCGATCAACGTGAGAAAATATCACGAGCGCGGCGAGGCCGCGCCGGTCGCCGTTTCGCTCGGCCACCATCCGCTCTATCTCATCATCTCGGGCATGGGGATTTCCTACGGCATTTCGGAATACGAATATTTCGGCGCGGTGACGGGGGAATCCGCTGCGGTGATTCGCGGCGAGGCGACGGGATTGCCGATTCCGGCGGCGAGCGAGATCGCCTTCGAAGGTTTCTGTCCTACCGGCGAGTTGCGCGAAGAGGGGCCTTTCGGCGAATATACCGGCTACTATGCATCGGGCCGGGGCAAAGAGCCGATCATCGACGTCAAGGCGGTCTACCACAGGGACGATCCGATCATCCTGGGCGTGCCGCCGGGGCGTCCGCCGCACGACTATTCTTACGCCAGCGTGCTGATGAAATCCGTCAACGTCAAAGAGTCGCTCGTCAAAGACGGCATCCCGGACGTCAAAGGCGTGTGGTTTCACGAGGCGGCCGGTGTGAATTTTTTCGGCGTTGTTTCCATACGCCAGAGGTATCCCGGCCACGCGCGCCAGGCGGGCCACGTCGCGTCGCAGTGCCAGGCGGCGGGCAATCATCTGGGCCGCTACATCGTCGTCGTCGACGAGGACATCGACCCGACGGATCTGAACGAAGTCATCTGGGCCATCGGGACCAGGTCCAATCCGGAAAAGGATATCGACTTGATCCGCAACACCTACACGAGCCCGCTCGATCCGATCTATTCCAGGGAGAAAAAAGGCGGCTTCGGCACTCGCGCGGTGATCGATGCCTGCAAGCCGTACGATTGGATCAAGGAATTTCCCAAGGTCGCGTCGACGAGCGCTGAGGAAAGAAAAAAAGTGCTGACGAAGTGGAAGAATCTCTTCGAATAGAATCTGAGAGATTCATTCTCGCGAGGTCAATTTTTCATGAAATATACCAGCGACCAACGGGTGGATACCTATCGCGACTGGCAGGCAGCCCAAAAAATCCCGATCAACAGAGGATTTTTTATCGCAGACTTGAGAAAACTGGAACTGGCTCCCTGGGATCTCAAAGGCGGGCCGGGGGCATTCATCAATCTCGAGGGCACCGGAGAGGCCAACGATGCCTACGTATGCGAGATCCCGCCTGGAGGCCAACTAAGACCGCAAAAACACCTCTACGAGGAGATGGTATTTATCGTCGATGGACACGGCGCGACCTCCGTCTGGCAGGAAAACGGCAAGAAGCACATTTTCGAATGGCATCCCGGCAGTTTGTTCGCGATCCCGCTCAACGCCAGATACCAGCACTATAACGGACAGGGAAACGCGCCGGTGCGTTACTTCGCCGTGACCAACGCGCCGTTTATGATGAACCTGTTTCACAACCTGGATTTCATTTTCGAAAACGTGTTCGCCTTTAGCGACCGCTTTTCGGCTGAAGAGGAGGACTATTTCAGCGGCGAGGGGCAGTTGTGGGGAGATAAGCTGTCGGTCAACTTCGTGCCGGATACGCGGAAAATCCGGCTCTACGAAAAAAAAGCGCGCGGCGCCGGAGGAAATAGGCAAGTCTTATTCGACCTCGCCGGCAATACTATGATGTCGCACATCTCCGAATTCGGCGTCGGCGCCTACAAAAAGGCGCACCGCCACGGCCCGGGGGCTCACGTGACCATTTTAAGCGGCCAGGGCTACTCTCTTTTATGGCCGGAAGGAAAAGAGCCGGCACGCGTGGACTGGAAACCCGGCAGCGTCGTGGTTCCGCCGAACCAATGGTTTCACCAGCATTTCAACACCAGCGCCGAGCCGGTCCGCTATTTGGCGCTCCGCTGGAACAGTTGGCGTTATCGTTTCCCCATATTCAAAAACGAAAACACACCGACGGACAAAAGCGTCAAAGAGGGTGGCACGCAGATCGAGTACGAAGATGAAGACCCGAAGATTCACGAAATGTTCGAAGCCGCTCTCGTAAAGGCGGGGGCCCGATGCAGGATGGGCGCCGCGGTGCCCTGGTGCACGCGGAAAGAAGCTGTCGAGGCCGGCTAATCCACTGTTAATTTGAAGGAGAGATTATGAAAAGCGTGTTGATGGCCATCATGGGCTTGGGCATGTTCTTCTTAACGGAGCCTGCAAATGGAGCGGAGAAGCCGAGCCATGGAGGGCGGCTGGTTTTCGGAATTCGCAGCGATATCTCCTCGCTGAATCCTTTTCTCCGCACCAGCTCCACCAACTACTACGTGCGCGGTCTGGCCTACGAGGCGCTCCTGGATTTCGACAAGACTGGAAAATTGGTGCCATCGCTGGCGCAGTCCTGGAGTGTATCTCCCGACGGCAAAAGCTACACCTTCAAGCTCAGGACAGGCGTAAGATTCCACAACGGAAAAGAACTGAACGCCGAGGATGTGAAGTGGAGCGCGGATTATGCGCTCGATCCCAAGAACGCGGCATCGGGGTTTACGATCTTGAAACACCTGCAAGCGGTCAACGTCAAGGACAGCCTCACCGTGGAGTTCGTTCTGAAGCAGCCGATGGGCGCATTTCTCAATTTGCTCGCGACGGTCCGCGCCTTTCCCGTCATTCCGAAGGAGTCGCTCCCGGAAGGAACGGCCAGGGTGCTGAGTCCCCCTCCAGGCACGGGCCCTTTTATATTCAAGGAACACAAGCCGGCGCGGGAAATGGTCTTCGCGCGCAACAAAAACTACTGGCAAAAAGGTCTCCCCTACCTGGACGAGCTGGTGCTGAAGACGGTGGTGGAGGACCAGGTCCGTTTCATCTCCGTGCGCAGCGGCGATCTGGATATGATCGAGAGAACTCCCTACGCCGCTATCCGAAAGCTTCTCGCGGGCGGATCTCCCGACCTCAAGACTACCGAGGTCAAATACGCCGGCTATCGCCGCCTGCTTTTCAACGTCGCCGATCCGCCGTTCAACAATCTCAAATTGCGCCAAGCGGTGCTTTATGCCCTGGACAAAAGGAAGTATATCGAAGGGGCGTTCTGGGGCTTTGGACAGCCGGTGGATCAGGTGTTTCCCCAGGAAAGTCCCTGGAGGGTGAAGCTCGCTGAGATAAAAACCGATCCGGCGAAGGCGAGGGCGCTGCTGAAAGAGGCGGGCATCGGGCCGGATGTGGAAGTCGAGCTTTCGGGGCTAAAGTCGGAGGAAGAAGAGCTGCAAGTCATTCAACAGCAATTGGTCGGCGCCGGCTTCAAGGCAAAAGTTTTAGTCCTGGAAAGAGGCGCGCGGGGGTCGCGCGAGAGCCGGGGCGATTTCATGATGGTGCTCAGCGGAAGCGATATCCCCAATGACCCGGAAGAGGAGTACCCGAGCGAGTTCGGGTGCGCCGAGGAAGAGGTCAAGGCCAAGAATCGGACCGAGAACACGTCCGGCTACTGCAACCCGGAGGTGGACCGATTGCTGGCGGAGGCGTCGAAGACCATGGATCATAAAAAACGCTACGAGGTTTTTGCTCGGGTCACCCGCATCCTGCACGAGGAAATACCGGGCATCCCTTTGGTCTTCGTGCCGCGCTTTTTCACCTACCAAAATAAAGTGAGAGGATTCGAGACCGACTTCGACGGCCGCTTCAATATGACCACGGCCGGTTTTTCCCGGGTATGGATAGCGCGGTGACGCGCAGAGCAGAGCGCAGGCAGAATGGGGGATAAGATATGAGCGACTTCGACAGGCTGATGAATGCCTTGCAGCAGACGGGCTATCATCAGTGGATGAAGAGCGAGGGACTTCCCGTGGTGGTCGGTCACGGCGTCGAGGATGTCCGCGACATACAACTTGCCCCCTGGCGGCGTTGCGGCGGCCTGGGCGCTTTCGTTCATCTTCACGGGATGGAAGGGGTCACCGGCATGTACGTCGCCGAAATCCCGCCCGGAGCGGCATTGCATCCGGAAAGACATATCTATGAAGAACTCATCTGCATTCTCGACGGGCAGGGAGCGACGGAAGTCTGGCAGGAAGGCAAGAAAAAAAGTCTGTTCGAGTGGGGACGAATGAGCCTCTTTTCCCCGCCGCTCAACAGTTGGCATCGATTGATCAACGGCGGACGGGAGCCGGTCAAGTTTTTAGCCGTGACGAACGCTCCGATGATTTTGGACGCCTACCGCAACTCCGAGTTCGTTTTTAACAACTCGTTTGTGTTTTCCGACCGCTTTGCCGGAGAAGAGGGTTATTTCAACGTGGGGCAAAAACGATACGCGAGCGGAAACGCCAACGTCTGGGAGACCAACTTCGTTCCCGACATTCTTGCGGCGCGCGTGGACGAACACGAGTCGAAAGGAACCGGGGTCAAGCTTACTCAGTTTCAGATGACGGGAAATTCGATGATCGCCCATGTGGCCCACTGGCCCGCCGCCCGCTATCAAAAGGCGCATTATCATGGCCCCGGCGCCGTTCTGCTGGGTCTGGAATCGGAAGGCTACGTGATCATGTGGTCCAAGGACCTGGGTGTCAGACCTTACCAGAACGGGCGGGAAGAAGAGGTGGTGGAGTTGAAATGGAAAGCGGGGAGCATCTATTGTCCCCCGGGCGGCTGGTTTCAC
>Ga0210377_10002772_pt1 | contig 15163 bp, 13 predicted proteins | sample PLM4_65_b1redo_FD_155480 | JGI IMG/M metagenome (GOLD analysis project Ga0210377, IMG submission 155480) | Groundwater sediment microbial communities from an aquifer in East River, Colorado, USA - PLM4_65_b1 redo | ecosystem: Environmental > Terrestrial > Soil > Riparian zone | place: USA: East... | reverse complement strand
CGCCGCGGTTGAACACCGGAATCGGGCGTCCGGCGAGGATTCCCTCGGTGAACTTGAACAGCGCCATGTCGGGACGCCCCCATGGGCCGTAGACGGTAAAGAAGCGCAGGCCCGTGCACGGCAACCGGTAGAGGTGGGCATAGCTGTGCGCCATCAGCTCGTTGGCCTTCTTGGTCGCGGCGTACAGCGAAACCGGGTGGTCGACGTTGTCGTGCTCGGAAAACGGCAAGCGCGTGTTTGCGCCGTAGACCGAGCTGCTCGAGGCGAAAACGAGGTGCCCGACCCGAGAGTGGCGACAGCCTTCGAGCACATGAGTGAAGCCGACGACGTTGGCGTCGATGTAGGCCGAGGGATTTTCGATCGAGTAGCGCACCCCGGCCTGGGCGGCCAGATGCATGACCGCGTCGAACTTTCCAGCGGCGAAAAGCTCGCCCATCGGCTTGCGTTCGACAATGTCGAGCTTCTGAAACACGAACCCCTTGCGCGGTTGCAAACGATCGAGCCGCGCTTGCTTGAGCCGCACGTCGTAGTAGTCGTTGAGATTGTCGATGCCTACGACTTCGTCGCCGCGATCGAGCAGCGCATGGGTCAGAGTCGAACCGATAAAACCTGCGGCGCCAGTAACAAGGATTTTCATCGTCGATTCAGGGTTCATGCTCTTGCCATCGCCACTGCCTGACGGCGAGAACTAGAGGTTCCCATCCATAATGCGGAAGGAATTTCGCGAATTCATAGCTACGACCCATGCCAGACGTGACGATCGGTGGGAAACAGTAAATCATCAGGACCTTTCGATCCATCGTGAAAAAAACTCTCAATATCAGCCGTAATCCGCGGTTCTCAAGAGCAAGGCGTGCGCGTATATCCGAGTTTCTGGCCCGTGAGAGGTTCGCCACGAGTGTATCGATCATAACGTTTCCGACTAGGACCGCCCTCCCCAAAACATGTTCATTACGGAGATTCACGATTCCGGACTCCTCCGTCACGTAGAGGAGATCGGAGAGTTTGTCAGTTTCGATCCGGTTGTGCTCCTCTGGCATGCCCAGATCGAAGCTTCTCAGCCCAGCTTCTACGTGAGCGACAGGGACTCCGGAACGCTTCGACACCCGGGCGCACGCAACGGTAGAATTTACGTCACCAACTACGAGAATGAGGTCCGGCTTCCCTCGCTCTACGATAGGAGCGAAGCGCTCTTCGATGAGCGCGATTTGCTCCTCGCGGGGGAGCGACCCGACGCCGAGCGAGATCTCTGGACGTGGGATCTTCAACTCCTCGAAGAAGACGTCCGACAGGTTCGCATCGTAGTGCTGACCGGTGTGCACAATAGAACACAGCAGCTTCGAGCTTCGCTGCATTGCATGAACGAGTGGGGCGATCTTCATGAAGTTTGGCCGAGCCCCGCAGATGTGAAATATTCTCTTTTTCACAGCTTCCCACCCGATTGCGCGCCCTCCTCCCGGTACCCCCGAGGGTTCATGCTTTGCCATCGCCATGCATCGCGGCACATATCCTCGAGCGAATGCACCGCCTTCCATCCCAGAGTCTTCTGCGCGAGCGTGGGGTCCGCATAGCATTCCGCCACATCACCCGGGCGCCGGGCGACGCGCTCGAACGGAATCGGCCTGCCGCTCGCGCGCTCGAAAGCGCGCACCGCCTCCAGCACCGAGATTCCGCGTCCCGTGCCGAGATTCACGGTGAACCCCCGCCGCTCGCGTTGCATGGATTCCAGCGCCGCAAGATGGCCACGGGCAAGATCGACCACATGGATGTAGTCGCGTACTCCGGTCCCGTCGCGCGTCGGGTAATCGCTGCCGAATACGCGAAGCTTGTCGCGAACGCCCACGGCGACCTGAGCGATATTGGGCATAAGGTTATTCGGAATACCCTGCGGGTCCTCGCCTATCAATCCGCTCGCGTGAGCGCCCGCGGGGTTGAAGTATCGCAGCAAAGCGATGCGCCACGCGGCGGGATCGGAAGCCGCGAGGTCTCCCAGGATCCGCTCAACCATCAATTTCGAATGGCCGTAGGGGTTGGTGGGACCGAGCGGCGCATCCTCACAAATCGGCACCGAAGACGCGCTGCCATAGACCGTAGCCGAGGAGGAGAACACCAGCATCCCGACTCCCGCCTCTGCCATCGCGCGGCACAGCGTCAACGCCCCCTGCACGTTGTTGTCGTAGTACTCGATCGGTTTTTCAACCGATTCGCCCACCGCCTTGAGTCCGGCGAAGTGGATCACCGCGTCGAATCGGTGCCGGGTGAACGCCTCCCGCATTGCTCCCGGATCGCGAACATCGGCCTTTGCGAATTCGGGCGTCTTGCCAGCAATCTGTGCGATGCGGCCGAGCACCGCACTATGGCTGTTACAAAGGTTATCGAAGATGACCACTTCGTGTCCCGCGTGCATTAACTCGACACAGGTGTGGGATCCAATATAGCCCGCCCCGCCGGTTACCAAGACTTTCATCCCAATCCATTCATCGACATCGGCACCAACATCAATGCTCCCCTCGTCGAAGCCCGCTGCTTGCCGCACATTCCGGAGAATCCTCCGTGGCCGGCATACGGACCCGCGCAGCGGGGCGCGTTCGGCGTCTCGATCAGCATTGCGGGACTCATCGCGGCAAGCGACGCACTGATCATGAAGTCCCTTGAGGAGGTAGGTCAAGCGCGAAGCGCGCCGACAGCTCGCGCCTAGGTGCTGCCTCGATATTCCCGCGATTTAATCCAAAAAAAGAGCTGATTCTAGGGGAAGGCGGCCTGCTGTGGATTGCGATAGGCAATCATCCAGTCGCTATCATGCTTGCGCCAGCCAGTTTCGACACGCGCCTGCACTTGGCGTGGAATTCAGCGCCCTTTGCGGGCTTAGCCGAGATCGTGACGAGCGCTCTTCCCGCGAAGCCGCAGTGCAGACACCGTTGCGGTCCGCTCCGGCTGAAGTCCAACACTTCCGACGCGCTTGCCCCTGATCGCGAACCTGACATCAGCCCCGAGGGCGCGCTGACCGCCCGCGCGGACTTAGCCGTGCCTTAAGACACCTTGAACCCGGTCGGCGGTGAGCGGCAGGCAGACCTATCCGGACAGCTTTTGGGACCGACGGACGGACTTCAACCGGGATCACGCCAGCAAGCAAACTTTCGAGGACGTGCGGGAAGACCTAGGTATCCGCTGCGCATCGAACTACATCGGCGCTTGCACTTCCGTGGAAGCGGTGTTTCCTGTTAGTGCCGGGTACCGGTCTGGCGTCGCACTTTGGCTTTGGGTTGGGATAGTCCGCGCGCGCGCGAAGCGATCTTGACCCGCCTGTTGGGACGCAGATAACTCACTACGGGAGGAATCAGATCGCTGGCGTTGTCAGGGGCTTCCACGCCACGGATAAAGCGGCCAAACAGGTAGGCCACGGCCAAACCGGTGAGAAGCCATGCAACCAGCACCGACAAGAGGATCACCCAGTTCATATGCGATCGAACGATAGAAAACGATGGCCCTTATGACGCTATCATGAAGTGGCACGGCCCCCGGTGTCAAGCGCAGAGTGCGCAGGTCCGAGCAAGCGCTCTGTCGCCGGAAAGCGACATTCCGGCACGGAAGACTCTCGCAACCTCTGGGCAGACTGACTCGAGGAATCACCGAAGAGATGGTTCAAAGCCTCAGCGAATCGACCTGCGGCTGCGAAGCGTGTATTGACGATCCCCTGGCGCGGTGGGTGCTCGTCGGATAGAACTCGGCCGGCGTCCCAGACCTATTGCGCGTTTTCCCGCAAACATAGACGAATCCTCCCAGATTAGAATCGCCAGCCGTCGCTCTAGCGCGGCCCCAAAAGCGAGGATTTCGTGGAGAATTGCGTCAGTCCAAAAGAAGAGAGAGATCCATGAGTACAGTCGCCGTTGTCGGACTCGGTTACGTTGGCTTGCCGCTCGCGGCAGCATTCGGCAGGCAGTTCCGGACAACCGGGTTTGACCTCAGCGCGGAGAAAGTGGAGAACTACCGCCGCCACGTCGACCCGAGCGGAGAAGTCTCCAGCGAGGAATTGCGCGCCGCAGTCCAGCTCACCGTAACTACCGATCCGGCGCAGCTCGCCGCCGCCGATATCATCGTGGTTGCGGTCCCTACGCCGGTGGACACCGTGCGCCAGCCGAACCTCGGGCCACTGGTGGGAGCAAGCGCCACGGTCGGCAAGCATATGAAAAAGGGCGCAACCGTTGTTTATGAATCGACTGTGTACCCAGGAGCGACCGAAGAAGTATGCATCCCGGTACTCGAAAAAGCCTCGGGGAAGACCTGGCTCAAAGACTTCAACGTCGGCTACTCACCCGAGCGCATCAACCCCGGCGACAAGGAGCACAGGCTCGAGACCATCGTGAAGGTTGTGGCCGGCGACACCCCGGAAACACTTGAGCGGCTCGCCAGTCTCTACAGCACCGTAGTGGGTGCAGGCGTGTGCCGCGCTTCAAGCATCAAGGTTGCCGAGGCTGCCAAGGTCATCGAGAACACCCAGCGCGACCTGAATATCGCACTCGTCAACGAGCTGGCGATCATTTTCAACCGCATCGGGATCGATACGCTCGAGGTGCTGCAGGTGGCCGGCACCAAATGGAATTTTCTGCCGTTCCGGCCCGGACTCGTCGGCGGTCACTGCATCGGCGTGGACCCCTATTACCTGACCTACAAGGCCGAAATGCTCGGCTACCATCCCGAGGTCATCCTCGCGGGACGGCGCATCAACGACAACATGGGAAAGTTCATCGCCGAGCAAACCATCAAACAAATGATCCGCAGTGGTCACGCCGTGAAGGACGCGAAGGTCAACGTACTCGGATTGTCATTCAAGGAGAACGTTCCCGATCTGCGTAATTCACATGTGATTGACGTCATCAACGAACTCAGGACTTACGGCGTCCAGGTCTTCGTGCACGACCCGGTGGCCAGCCCCGCGGAAGCTCGTCACGAATACGGTCTCGATCTTGTCCCCTGGGAGACGCTGCCGACCGCCGATGCGATAGTCGTGGCTGTCGCCCATCGGCAGTTCCGGGAAATGGGCGAGGAAACACTCGCGCGCAAGATCACGAAGGGCGGCTGTTTCATCGACGTCAAATCGCAGTTCGACCGCGGAGCACTCGCCGCGGCTGGACTGCATGTCTGGCGACTGTAGCGGCCGCTGGCCCAATTGCGGACAGGACGCCGAACGACATGCTGAGCCCGACTACATCGCTTCACACCATTTGCAGGATTGCCTCGGTATCGGTGCTCATAGCCGTGCTGGTATTAAGCTTCCTGCCATCGGATTCGGCGGACCCGATGCGGGTGTTTTCCTGGAATTCAGTCGATCTCAGCCATGTGGTTGCATACGCGTCGCTTGCCGGCACAGCGCTGTTGTCGGTGCCCAAGCTGACGCTGTGGCAGGGGATAGGGATCGTGTCCGCGATCAGCCTGCTGGGGCTTGCGATCGAGGTGCTTCAGCCCCTGGTTGGAAGAACAACCAGCGTCGTCGACTTTACTGAAAACGAGGTCGGCGTGGCCATTGGTATCGCGATATTCTGCGGTTATTGGGTTGGGCAGAAAATCCTGGCCAAGAACAAGCGTCCTGCCGGCGGATAGACGGGGCACAGCGGCGATCCACGGACGCACGGCGAACTGGCGTGAGACGCGAGATCACGCCATCCTTTGCCTGAAAGCGCCCAGAAGTCTTGTTCTTTCCTCGCGCTTCAGACCGAATACCCAGCTCCCCAGAATCGCAACGGGGAGTGCGATCGTCACTTGCAGAAAGAACACTCCCAAGCTGCCGGCGGGCCACGTCCTTTCAATCGCGTAGGACGCCCCGGCGAACGGAAGGATTGCGACAATCGGCCGCCCGATCGAATCCACGTAGTACTCTGCCATCGAGATCTGGAGAACTTTTTTCGCATAGGCGACGTCCATAGCGAACGATGCAATCAGTCTGGCGACCATGATCCCCCACGCGGCGCCGAGGACACCGATTTCCTGTATCAAGGCGATGCTCAAAGCGATGCTCACTGCAGCCTCAAACGCAAATATCGGCAGCAACCCCCTCTGCTTTCCGATCCCTATCATTGTTGTCGTGCAGACTTGGTGACCTATCAGGGCCCACAGTGCAACGCTCATTACCGTGAGGATCTGTCCAGAAGGTTTTCCGTACTCCGCTCCCATCCACAGTGAAATGAATGAATCTCCACGTAGCATGAAAGTTGCGATTATCGGCAGAATGATCAGGTGAGAGTAGCGGGTGCCATCTATCAGCACGCGCTTCACGCTGTCGACTCGGCCCACCCCCTCCAGGGAGCTAACCGCGGGCATGAGCGTGTGCGTTATTCCGCTCAGCAATTGCCGCGTGTACTCGGCCAGAGATTCCGCGATACTGAAGTAGGTAACCATCGCTACCGGCAATAGGGCCCCTACCAGCAGGACTCCAGAGTTGTGGGTGAGCGAGCCAAGAACGTGTATTGCCGAAGAAAGCAGCCCGAAAGAAAGAACCGTCCTGAGGTTTTCAAGAGAGAAAGCGCGGCGAATACTGGTCTTGGCCTCCGGGTATGCTTTTCTGCTCAGAATCCATAACAGTATCAGCTGAATGGCGGAAGCGAGCAGCTGGATCACGGCCAGTATTATTATTGCCTGGTCTGCGTGGTGGCTTATCGTGGCATCTGTTTCCAGAGCAATCACTATTGCAGAGCTTCTGACAATGACGCCGATGACATTGACCACGTTGAATAGATCAAACCGGTGCCGTGCGGTCAGAATACCGCCGTAGACGCCCGTGAGAAGGGCAACCGCTATGCTCGTGCCCATGATCATGACGGCTATCTTCGCGGCGTTTTCCGATCCGGCCGGTATCGAGAAAATCCGTTCAATGAACAGGCTGGCGCCCGCTGACAAGACGATTGCCAAGAGCCCCGCTATCGTGAACGCGAGCACGGCTGCCGACTTGATGTCGCTTGAGCCTTCATGGTTTCCGGCGCTGTGGTAAGCGGAGATAAACCTGATTACCGCGCTGCGTACTCCCAAATCAAGCAGGCCGAAATAGCCTACAAGCGATCCTATGAGGGCCCATATCCCGTAAGTCGTCGTGCCCAGCTTCCCAAGGATATACGGTGCCAAGAAGAAGCCAACGACTGCGCTGAAGAAGAAGGCTCCCCAATTGGATCCGACATTTCGCACGAATCGGGCGGCGATTCTCTTTGAGTCGCTACTCATGTGTTCCAGAAGGTTTCCGACCGAAGGGGCGCGCGTGGGAAGGCGAGAGGCGGCAACAAATCAGCTACACATATCGCTACTTTGCGGCTTGCTCACCCGGACCGTCAAGTCCTCGACTACACTGTGGATCGCAATCCTGCAAGCAGGGTAAATTCACCCCGGGCACGCACATTCCTACCCATTGAAAAAAACCGTCCTGTTCGTCTCCCAGCAATTTCCCTATCCCCTGACGGATGGGGGAAACATCCGTACCTTCAAATTGCTGGAAGGGTTGGCCGCGCAGTACGACGTATGCCTGATTGCCTCGGTCCGTTCGGACTCCGACGTCCAGGAAGGCCTGGAATTGTTGAAGGGACTCTGTTCCGAGGTAGTCTGCGTTCCCGACGTCAAATCCAAGAGCCCGCTCTCCTCGATCTTCACCGTGGGGAGGGCGCTGCTGCGAAGCCTTCCCCTGGCCGTCTCTCATAATTTCAATCCCCACATCCAAAAGGAAGTGAATATCCAGCGGGCTCGGAAAACATTCTGGGCCATTCACATGAACCATCTTGATACCGTCCAGTATTTTCCAATGGAAGGCATGACGGAGAAGACGGTCCTGGACTCGCACAACCTGTTGCATTTGTTCTATGCCAAGGCCGCCTCGATTGAACGTTCCCCCTGGAGGCGAGCTCTGCTGCGCCTCGAAGCGTGGCGAACTAGGAGATACGAGTTTCGGGTTTTTTCAGCTCTCGACAACGTCGTCGTTTGCTCGGAATTGGAGAAAGGTCATCTCGCGGGAATTTTCGGAGCGAACAAGGTGCGCGTCATCCCCAACGGAGTGGACTGCGCATATTTCCATCCTCCCCAGAAAGGCTACGAACGCAATCCGGCCACGGTTGTTTTCACGGGGGCGATGGGATATTCGCCCAATTCCGATGCGGCGATTTATTTTATCCGAGAAGTGATGCCGATCTTGCGGAAAAAGACGCAGGTTCGTTTCGCGGCCGTTGGACGGGATCCTCCTGCGGAACTGGTGGCCCTCGGAAGACAATGGACCGACGTCATCGTGACCGGAAAGGTTCCGGATGTGCGGGAGCATGTCTGGGGCGCAAGAATTTTTGTCGTTCCCATACGCAAGGGGGCTGGGACGAGACTCAAGGTTTTGGAAGCCTTTGCAATGGGAATTCCCACCGTTTCCACCTCCGTGGGAGCCGAGGGCATCGAGTTCACGCCGGAGCAAGATCTCTTGCTAGCCGATGATCCCGCGTCCATGGCCGATCGCATCGTGGAGTTGCTCCAGAATCCAGCTCAATGTGAAGCACTCGGAAAGCGCGCCATGGCCTTGGCCCGAAGCCGATACGACTGGAAAGCCGTGACCGCGGGTTTGCTGGAAGGTTACGAGCAGTGGGCCGTGCCACGCCGGAACGAGGCTTCTCCCATACGCAGTTAGGTGCCCAGAGCGGGAAGGAGGACGGCGAGCTTCAGGAAGAGGGGCGCGTTTTCGAGGTCATGATTTCAAAGATTCTCTCCGAAAGCGCGGTTCCGTCGAATTCCTCGATGAAACTTGACGAAGGCGGCATGATCTCCTGCGGAGATTGTTCCTTCTCCTGTAGATATGACCGGATCGCCTCGGGAGGTGCCGATCCATTGAAAAGCGTTCCCAGGCGATGTCGCCGCACCAAATCCGCCGTTTCCGAGCCTTCGTCCGCAACGCTTAGGACGGGGTTGCCCGCGAAGGCATATTCAAAAACCTTGGCTGGTACCTGCAACAGGCTCCCGGGATAAAGGAGCAGGAGCACGTCGGCATTCGCCTCTTCTTGTCTTGCCGTCAGGACAGCAACTTCGCCGGTGAATCGCAACGCGTGCGATTGTCCGGCCTCCGCGAACGCCCGCCGGAGATCGGCCGGTTCCATGATGGGACCCACGAATTTGAAAACGAGGGGACGCCGTCCTTCCCAGGAGGCGGATACGGCTGCTAGCGTACGCGCCAATTCCTGCGGCATTCGATCCCGATAGAGAACCCCGACATGGGCCACGACGAACTCGGTTTGATTGGAAGCCTGTCCCTTCCGCAGCCGTTCCATTTCCAGTCGCGTTTCTTCCTCATACCCGTTGTAAACCGTGAAAATGCGGCCCTGCAGTTGCGGGTACTGCCGTAAGAACTCCTTTTCCATGGATACCGTATTGACGATCGTGGCCTTTCCCGTCCGGAGGGTCCATTCTTCCAGGAACCGGCTGACACGATGATGCTTTGCCTTCCAATAGGGGTTGAAGGTCCAGGGATCTCGATAGTCCAGGTACACGGGAATTCCAAGAATGCGCCCCGCCAATGAGGCGGTGATTAGGCCAGACCAAGGAGGGCCGGTAACGAAAATAGCGTCGGCCTTGCCCCTGAGGTGCTCCAGCAAGATGAGGGGCAAGGTCGTCAGGATCCAGCCCGTGTAATGATCGGGTACTAAGAACCAGTCCATGACGTCGTCCACCCTTCGTGAGAGCCATGCTTTCCAGCGATTCGACCTATTGGGCAGGGGACCTTGGAGCGATGGGGTTTGGGATGTGGCGACTGCGGGTGATAGGGGTTGGATCGGCTTTTTTCGCAGGCGATCGCGAAATGCCAGGAGGATTTTGAAACCATGAATCGAAGGGGTGCGTAGGACGCGCACACCCGGAGGAATCCTTTCATTCAAGGCCGGATCAATTCCGGAATAATTTTCCAAAGCCGGAGTTTTGGGATGAGCGCTGAACACCGTAACGCTGTGCCCTTGGTTACTCAAATATTCCGCGAAGCGCAGGGGCCTTCGATACCCGATTTGTGAAAGTGGGGGGAAGAAGTAGGCTACGATGAAGAACTTCATCGGTTTCTTCCGGAAATCAGGTGGCATTCTCTGAGTCGCCACTCATGTGTTCCTAAAGGTCTCCGACCGAAGAGGCGCGCGTGGAAGGCGGAAGGCGGCGCATCCTGGATCTTGTGCGCCCGATTCACACGCGCGTACGCCGACGGATGACGGACCAGCCCGCGATTATTGCGTTGGATCGACACGCTTCAGCCAGATCTCCCGCCAATACGTGCTCGACGCACGCGGGCAGCCTAGACGCCTTTCGGTGCATTCGGCCCGTCAGAAAACGTTTTCCAGTTATTGGGCACCGGGCCGTGCAGGTGGCACACACCCCACGCGCGATCCTGCCACACATTATACATAGGCGGCCAGCATCGAAACGCAGCCTGCCGTAATGGATATGACGGCGGGTCGGAGCCGGTCTCCTAGCCTGTGACAAAAGACGGTTTCAATAGAGCATTGACCGGATAGACGGTTATTGCCAAGCCGAGCGCGGCGATCCGCGCTCGCACTTCGTCGAGATACACAGGATTCATGAGCACGACGAACTTTGGCGCGAGTCCGCGCAGTTCTTCCGGTGCGTATACCGGGAGTCCCGATCCCGGCAGATACTTGCCTTGGCGATGCGGGCTTAAATCGATGGCGCCATCGATAATCGTTGGGTCATGAAGGGCCGACATGAACCCGACGGTCTTCGAGGCACCCTGCCACAGAATGAGAGGCCGCTGCTGCTGCCGGAGATGGCAGAGCGCGGCCTGACAAGCATCGATAGCGACGCGTACGTCGTCGGCAAACTCACGATACTTGGTCAGCAGGTTCACTTGCGTCAGCAATGCGCCCGCGGGATCCGCTTGCGAACGCGCTCTCGCCTCTACGATGAGATACTGATCGTCGTATACGCGAGCGGCCCGAGTTACCTCGAGTCCGGCAAGCACGAAGGCGTTTGTTGTCGTCTGCTCGGTGAAATAGTTGCAATGCTCGTAGTAGATGTCCCAAAAGGCCCGTTCAGCGAATACTCGTTCGGCGTCGGGAATTTCGAACAAGACAACGCGCTGCGGATCGGCCGCTGCCCAACGGTGCACGAGCAACAGAAACCCGTGTACGTCCTGTATGTGTTCCAACGTGTGCCTGCACACTAGAGCGTCTGCGGCCAGGCCCAATTGGGTGACATCGAACGAGCGGGCGATCAGCTCGACACCAGGTATGCGAGCTTTGCCGGTGCCGTCCGCCAAGGGGTCGATGCCGATTGCTTCATCGACGCCGCATTCCACGAGCTGACGCAGGAAGTCGCCGGCACCGCAGCCGACTTCGAGAACGGTTTTCCCGGTCAGCCGGTGGCGCATCACCCAATCTTGAGCGAGCGATTTGGCGAAGCTGCCGAAATGGGCGGATGCGGCCTGGGAGCTTTCGTATTGGGCGCCGATCTCGCCAAGTCGAGGATCAAAGACGCGATTGAAGACGAAACCGCAATGGGCACAGTTTGCCAGTTGGATGCGGCCATTGGGCAGGCTCTTGGCTTCGTCCGCGGTAGCGAATACCGACCCGCAGGTGACCGGCACCTGCGCGATCGTGAAGAATTCGGTTAACGTCGATTCTCCGCACAAAGGACAGTTCATGGCGAGCACACGGAACGGTTGAGGGGCTGGACTGTGGCGATGACCGCCCCTACGCCCTGGCCGCTACGCGCCAGGCGGACCGCATCGATCTTGAACTCCAGCGTGTACAGAAGTGGCCTCAAACATCTAGATAGCCCGGTTAGTTTAATCGCTGCCGGAGAGCTTGGTCCGGTTTTTCGACACTCAAGTGACGGATGGCACTCGCTCCTCGACATTGCGGCACGGTCCGGTCTTGCGTTTGGTACCATTGCGGCGGCCGCTGCAGGAATCCCGAAAGCGGGTCTGATGCGGAAGCGGCTGGTTACGAGGCGAAGACCGTCGCGGGCGTAGAATAGGAAAGTCGCTATCGGGGAGAAGCCTGTGGACGTGTCTGAGTCGATGCGGCGGGGAGACGCGCCATCGCAGCGAGATAATATCAACGGCCAGCCAGAAACTGCGAGCATACGCAACGCGCTTACCGTAGACGTGGAGGACTACTTTCACGTCGCGGCCCTGGCGCCGAACATACGTCGCGATAGCTGGTCCTCGCGTGAATCGCGCGTGGTCGGCAACACTCATAGATTGCTCGAAATCTTCGAACAGTTTGACGTTCGAGGGACCTTTTTCGTGCTGGGATGGGTGGCCGAGCGGCACCCGCAGCTTGTCAGGGACATCGCCGCGCGAGGCCACGAAATCGCCTGCCATGGTTTTTCACACCGCCTCGTCTATGAGCAGTCCCCGGAAGAGTTCCGCGAAGAGACTCTGCGCGCGAAGAATCTGCTCGAGGAGATCACCGGGTCCGCGATAGCCGGATATCGCGCGGCGAGCTATTCGATCGTGCGCGAGTCTCTTTGGGCCCTGGACATCCTGGTGGAACTGGGATTCGTCTACGACTCGAGCATTTTTCCCGTGCGCCATGATCGCTACGGCATTCCCAACGCCGAACGGGCGCCGCACCGAATGTCCACGCCGGCCGGAAGATCCATCGTCGAGTGGCCGTTGTCAACGGCGAGAATTCTTGGATTCCGGCTGCCCGTGGCAGGGGGTGGGTACTTCAGGCTGCTGCCCTACGGGTTGACGCGTTGGGGGTTGGCATCCATCAACCGACGCGAACTGCGCCCCTTTATCTTCTATCTTCACCCGTGGGAAATCGATCCGGGGCAACCGCGGGTATCCACGGGCTGGTTGTCGCGCTTTCGTCACTATACGAATTTGGAAGAATGTGAGGGGCGATTGCGGCGCTTGCTTGGCGCATTTCAGTTCGGTACCGCCAGAGAAGGACTCGTTCAGATCGGCCTGCTCCCCGGAGCAGACGGAGTCCGCTGATTGAGAGCGCATCGGGCACGCCGTTTTCTTGGACTTGTGCGAATCGATTGCGCGCCGCGGGCGTCATGGCCTGCTATTTTTGAAATTTATTGTTTGAAATTAACGGCCTGGCACAAGAGTTGCTTACTGGATATTGATGCCCGGGGCCTCCGATCAGTGCCGCCGGGATGAATTTTTCCGCGAGGTAACGCGTGCTAACTGCGACGAAGGGGAAGAACGACGCCGGCCATGAGAACTCCGCCGTCGCCGGCGGGGCCTCATGCCGTTTCTGCGGCACGGCGTTGCGCCACACGTTCGTGGATCTGGGCATGTCGCCGTTGTGCCAAACGCATATCGAGCCGCATCAACTCAATCACATGGAGCCGTTCTATCCGCTCCACGTGTGGCTGTGCCACGCCTGTTTCCTGGTGCAGCTCGAGGAATACGTTTCGCCAAGGGACATATTCACCGAGTACGCCTACTTTTCCTCGTACTCCGATTCCTGGGTAGCCCATGCCAAACGTTATGTGGATGCTGTCAGCGCACGGTTCGGTCTGGATCGTTCGAAAAAGATCATGGAGATCGCGAGCAACGACGGATACCTGTTGCAGCATTTCGTCCAGAAAGGGATTCCCGTACTCGGAATCGAGCCAGCCGCGAACGTCGCCAAAGTGGCTGTCGAGAAGGGAATTCCGACGACGGTGAGGTTCTTTGGCGTCGCTACCGCCAAGGAAATCGTCGCCGAACACGGGCACGCCGATCTGCTTCTCGGCAACAACGTGCTCGCGCACGTGCCGAATATCAACGACTTCGTGGGCGGCATGAAGATCCTGCTGCGCCCCGGTGGCGTTATCACGATGGAGTTCCCGCACCTATTCCGGCTCATGGCGGAGAACCAGTTCGACACCATCTACCACGAGCACTTCTCGTACTTGTCGTTCTATTCCGTGGAGAAGGTTTTCGCCGCGCACGGTCTCAAATTGTTCGACGTTGAAGAAATCCCGACACACGGAGGATCGCTGCGGATCTATGCGCGTCACGCTGAAGACGCGGCCAAGCCGATGAGCGAGCGCGCAAAGCAGCTCCGGGAGCGCGAACTGCGCGACGGCGTAACCCGTATCGAAACCTATTCCTTCTTTGCCGAGCGGGTCAAGGAAACGAAACGCGCGATTCTGGATTTCCTGATTTGCGCCAAGCGGGCCGGCAAGACGGTTGTCGGCTATGGCGCGCCCGGCAAGGGAAACACCCTGTTGAACTATTGTGGTATTCGCCAGGATTTCCTCGACTATACGGTAGACCGTAGTCCCCACAAGCAGGGCAGGTATACACCCGGCACGCGCCTTCCCATCTGTGATCCTGACAAGATTCGCCAGACCCGGCCGGATTATGTGTTCATATTGCCCTGGAATCTCAAGGACGAGATTACGAGCCAGATGGCGTATATCCGCGAGTGGGGCGGCAAGTTCGTGGTTCCAATCCCTGAAGTCAAGGTCCTCTAGCGGTCGGCAAATCACACTACTCTGGCCGGCGCATTCGCTGCGTTCCAACCCTATGCATCAACCCAGGATGCTCATCATCGATACGACTTGCCCATGAAACTACTCATCACTGGCACGGAGGGATACATCGGCGCGCGAATGGCCCCCATTCTTGCCGCTCGCGGCCACGACGTTACCGGCCTCGACACCGGTTTCTATCGTGATGGGTGCTTGTACCTCGACCCAATCGGCATGCCAACGGCGCCGCGCACGATTTACAAGGACCTACGCGCACTCGCGCCACGGGACTTCGAGGGCTTTGACGCGGTGGTGCACCTTGCGGAGCTCTCGAACGATCCGCTCGGCGAGAACCGGCCGGAGATAACTTTCAAGATCAATCACGAAGGCTCGGTGCGCATCGCAAAGGCCGCCAAACAGGCAGGCGTGAAGCGCTTTGTATACGCCTCCTCGTGTAGCGTGTACGGCTTCGGTTCGGGTGAAGACTTCCTCGACGAGACATCCCCGACCAAGCCCCAGACGGCGTACGCGAAATGCAAGGTCAACGTCGAGCAGGACGTAGGGCCTCTAGCCGACGGCAGCTTTTGTGTGTCGTTTCTGCGCAACGCAACTGCCTATGGGCCTTCGCCGCGAATGCGCTTCGACATCGTGTTGAACGACCTGTGCGCACTCGCGTGGACGAAGAAGAAGATCGCCATGGTGAGTGACGGCAGTCCTTGGCGGCCCATAGTGCACATCGAGG